>OFIS01000312.1_pt1 | contig 36617 bp, 29 predicted proteins | sample 1775071 | NCBI WGS metagenome assembly OFIS01 (sample SAMN08195774, study PRJEB24354) | sludge metagenome | isolation source: sludge from phenol fed wastewater aerobic bioreactor C | place: India: Nagpur | collected 2016-09-17
CCCCGCCCGCCCCCGCCCGCGTCCATCACCGGTGTTGATCATGATGTTCTCGGTCTTACGGCCCGTTGATCATGAGACCGTAGGTCTCAAACCCCCTTTGCGACCCACCACCTCATGATCAACCAGACGGGGCCGGGTTACGCGCCGTCGGAGGCGGAACAGCTCAGTGTCCGGCGGCGTGCCAGGTCGTGCCGACGCCGACCGAGACGTCGAGCGGCACCGAGAGCGGGATCGCCCCGCCCATCGCCTCGCGTACGACCTGCTCGGTGGCCTCGCGTTCCCCGGTCGCCACCTCGAGCACCAGTTCGTCGTGCACCTGCAACAGCAGCCGGGAGGCGAGCCCGCGCTCACGGAGCGCCGCGTCGACGCGCAGCATCGCGACTTTCACGACGTCGGCGGCCGAGCCCTGGATCGGCGCGTTGAGGGCCATCCGCTCGGCCATCTCGCGGCGCTGCCGGTTGTCACTGGCGAGGTCGGGCAGGTAGCGCCGCCGCCCGAGCATCGTCTCGGTGTAGCCAGCGACGCGGGCACGGTCGACGACGTCGCGCAGGTAGTCCCGTACGCCGCCGAACCGCTCGAAGTACGTCGCCATGAGCGCCGCGGCCTCGGAGGTCTCGATGCCGAGCTGCTGGGAGAGCCCGTACGACGACAGGCCGTACGCCAGCCCGTACGACATTGCCTTGATCTTGCGCCGCATGTCGGGCGTCACCTGGTCGCGCGGCACGGAGAACACCTGGGATGCGACGGTCGTGTGCAGGTCCTCACCCTCGTTGAACGCCCCGCATAGGCCCTCGTCCTCGGACAGGTGGGCCATCAGCCGCATCTCGATCTGGCTGTAGTCCGCGGTGAGCAGGCACTCGTACCCGGGGCCGACGACGAAGGCGTCGCGGATCCGCCGCCCCTCCTCGGTGCGGATCGGGATGTTCTGCAGGTTCGGGTCCTGGCTCGACAGCCGTCCGGTGGCCGCCACGATCTGGTTGAACGTGGTGTGGATGCGCCCGTCGTCGCCGACGCTGGACAGCAGCCCGTTCACGGTCTGGCGCAGCTTCGAGACGTCCCGCCAGCGCAGCAGGTGCTCGAGCAGCGGGTCCTCGGTCTGCGCGTACAGCGTGGCGAGGGCGTCGGCGTCGGTGGTGTAACCGGTCTTGATCCGCTTGGTCTTGGGCAGCCCGCGCTCGCCGAACAGGATCTCCTGCAGCTGCTTGGGCGAACCCAGGTTGAAGGGGCGTCCGGCGAGCTCGTACGCCGCGTCCTGCGCCTGACCCATGGCAGCGGCGAACTCGGCCTCGAGCCGTTCGAGCGCGACGGTGTCGATCGCGATCCCGGCCCGCTCCATCCCGGCGAGGACGAGGAGCAGCGGCAGTTCGACGTCGCGCATGAGCGTGGCCGCACCACGTTGCTCGAGCTCGCTGTCGAGCCGGTCGGCGAGGTCGAGTACGGCGCGGGCGCTCATCGCGAGGGCCTGGGCCTGGGAGTCGTCGTCCTCCGCGGTGTCCAGGGCGAGCTGCCCGGAGTCGGCGTCGACCGGGGCCAGGTCGCGGCCGAGGAAACGCGCCACGAGGTCGCCGAGGTCGAACGAGCGCTGGCCGGGCAGCACCAGGTACGCGGCGAGTGCGGTGTCGCTCGTGAGCCCGGCCGGTGTCCACCCGCGCGCGTGCATGGCGAGCCACGGGCCCTTCGCGTCGTGCACCGCCTTCGCCCGCTGCGGGTCGGCCAGCCACCGCCCGAAGGCGGCGTCGTCGTCGGGGGTCAGCGCTGCCGGGTCGAGCCAGAGTGCCGCACCATCGCCGGCCGCGAGTGCGACGCCGGTGAGCTCCCCGGTGCCGCGGCCCCAGGTGCCGGTGACGGCGAGGGCCGTACGGCCGGGCCCCTCGGCGTGCTCGGCGAGCCAGGGCGCGACCTCGTCCGGCCCGGCGATGCTCACCTCGACGTCGAATCCAGGACCACCGCCGACCGCCGCGACGTCGGCGCCGAGCGTCTCGAAGAGCCGCTCGCGCAACACCCGGAACTGCAGGGCGTCGAACACCTCGTGGATCCGCTGCCGGTCGAACGCCTGTCGCTCCAACGTGTCCGGCGACGCCTCGATCGGTACGTCGCGTACCAGCTCGGTGAGACGACGATTGCGCAGCACGTCGGCGAGCGCCGCCCGCAGTGCATCGCCGGTCTTCCCCTTCACCTCGTCGACGCGGTCGACGAGGTCGTCGAGGGAGCCGAACTCACGCACCCACTTGGCCGCGGTCTTCTCCCCCACCCCGGGGATCGAGGGCAGGTTGTCGCTCGGGTCGCCGCGAAGCGCCGCGTAGTCGGGGTACTGCGCGGGCGTGAGGCCGTACCGCTCCTGCACCGCCTCCGGCGTCATGCGCGCGAGGTCGGAGACTCCCTTGCGCGGGTACAGCACAGTGACCTGGTCGGAGACGAGCTGGAACGCGTCGCGGTCGCCCGTGATGATCTCGACCTGGTAGCCGTCCTCGACGGCACGCGTGGTGAGCGTCGCGATGATGTCGTCGGCCTCGTAGCCCTCGGCCTCCAGCGTCACCACGTCCATCGCCGAGAGCACGTCCTTGAGCAGGCTGATCTGCCCGTTGAACTCCGACGGGGACTTGGTGCGGTTCGCCTTGTACTCCGGGTACGCCTCGCTGCGGAACGTCTGCCGCGACACGTCGAACGCGACCGCGAGGTGCGTGGGGTTCTCGTCGCGCAGCGCGTTGATGAGCATCGCCGTGAACCCGTAGACCGCGTTGGTCGGCTGGCCCGTCGTCGTGGAGAAGTTCTCGACGGGCAGCGCGTAGAAGGCGCGGTACGCCAGCGAGTGCCCGTCGAGCAGCAGCAGACGCCGCGGCTGATCCGTCACGGCTCACCCGCACCGCTCGCACGGGAACGGCGGCCCCAATCACACGCCGGTCGAGCCCAATCGAGACCTCCGCGACCACACGCCGCTCGAGCCCAGTCGAGACCTCCCCGACCCCACGCCAGTCGAGCGCAGTCAAGACCACCGCGACCACAGGCCGGTCGAGCCCAGCCGAGACCATCGCGACCACACGCCGGTCGAGCCCAGCCGAGACCGCCGCGACGACGATCTGCTCTGAAAGGGCGGACGCAACCAACCGTCGGTCGAGCGCCGTCGAGACCATGACCACCGATGTGGTCTCGACTACGCTCGACCACCGAGTGCTCGCCCGGTCCTTCACACCCCGACGGGCGCGCCACCAGGCCCAGAATGACTCGACTGCGCTGCGCCGACGACGGGATGCGCTCGACCGTGCGGGTGCGCTCGATCGTGCGGTTCACGGTGGCGATGCTACGGCGTACCCACGACGCCACCTCCGGCACGCCACCTCCGGCACGCCACCTCCGGCAGCGCACGGCTGTGCCGGGCCGCGGCGCCGGACGGGCGCGCCGTACCCTGACCGCGTGACACCGCCGCCGGACCTCGCCGCCCTCGGGCTCGGCGATCTCGGTCTGGGCGAGCTCGCGGAGAAGATGGGCATCGAGCTGGTGTCGGCCGACACCGACCGCTTCGTGATCCGGATGCCGGTGGCCGGGAACCGCCAGCCGTACGGGCTGCTGCACGGTGGGGCGAGCGCGGTGCTCGCCGAGACCGCCGGGTCCGTCGCGTCCGCGCTGCACGCGGGCGCCGGGCGGATCGCCGTGGGCATCGAGCTGTCGTGCACCCATCACCGCAGCGCGACCGACGGCTTCGTGACCGCGGTCGCCACGCCACTGTCGCTGGGGCGGACGGTCGCGTCGTACGACATCGCGATCAGCGACGAGCAGGGCCGGCGGGTGTGCACCGCGCGGCTCACTTGCCTGCTGCGCGACGCATCCTGACGGCAGAGCGCCCTGACGGCAGCGCGCCCAGACAGCAGAGCGCCCCAACAGGCAGAGCGCCCTGACGCGCGGAGCGCCTCAGCGGGCGGCGCGCGCGGCGCGGGCGCCGAGGACGGCGCGGCGGCGCAGCAGTCGCTGCAGGTGGCTGAGCTCGCCCGTCTCCGTACCCGTGGGGTCGGCGCCCACCTTGCGCCGCAGCGCGGCGACGGTCGTGGCGCGGCGCACGGTGCGGGGACCGAAACCCCAGTTCGCGTAGAACCGGTTCACGTCGCGCAGGCTGGACGGCACGTGGACCGCGATGTCCTCGGCCTGCAACCGGGTCGCGAAGCACGCCGCCTCCCGCAGCAGCGCCCGACCGACACCGCGGCGGCGGGAGGAGCCAGCGACGTGCAGCAGGTCGACGTGGGCGGTACGGCCCGCGGCGAACGGCCCCGCGTCGGCGAGGCGTACGGCGAGCAGCCCGACCGGGACGTCGTCCTCGTCCACGGCGAGCGCGACGTGGTAGCTCGGCGGCTCGCCGGAAGCGACGGCGCGCTCGGAGGCGACGAGCCGCTGCGTGACGCGTTCGACGAGCTCGGCGACCGGCAGCGTGCGGTGGGTCGCGTCGGACTGGGCGAGCAGCTCGACCCAGAGGTCCTCGATCGAGGTGAGGTCCGAGCGAGTCGCGGCGCGCACCTTGACGCCCGTGCTCGACATCTGCGGCTCCCTGGTTGACCGGTCGGAACTCTAGGGCCGGAGATCAGCAACGCGCCAATCCGGGTGCCCAAGATCACTGATTCGGTACGGCGGACGTACGATATCCGCTGCCTGAAACCCGCCAAACCTCGGATTCCGTTCTCCGGTGCCGTCGCGACTTCGCGTCTGCGCGCCGAGCCGGCTCAGCCGCGCCCATGCGATCCGAGGCACGCACGTTCGTTCCCGGCCGGTCCGGCCGGTAGCCTATGGCGCGTCCGACGGCTCGGCCCCCGTGCTGGAACTGGCATACAGCATCGGCTCAAACCCGATGGCCCGTAGGGATTGTGGGTTCGAATCCCACCGGGGGTACCGCGCGCTACTCGCCCGCCAAGGTCGCCTTGAGCTCGCGGATCCGCGAGAGCAGCCCGTTCACGAACGCGGGCGACTCGTCACGGGACAGCTCCGCGACCAGCTCCACCGCCTCCGAGATCGCGACGGGCTCCGGGATGTCGGGTGCGTACAGCAGCTCCCATACCCCGATCCGCAGCACGTTGCGGTCGACGACGGGCATCCGGGCGACGGTCCAGCCCTCGGAGTACGCGGCGAGCAGCTCGTCGATCCGGTCGCGGTGCGCGGCCACCCCTTCGACGAGCACCGTCGTGTACGGGTTGACGGGCCGGTCCGGCAGCGCGAGCTGGGTCGAGAGCACCTCGCTGGTCGGCACGCCGCGCAGGTCCGCCTCGTACAGCACGTCCAGTGCCCGCTTGCGTGCCTTGCTCCGCGCTCGCACACCTCACCTTTCAGCCGATGGGGCAATTCACCCGGTCCCGAGACCGGATGAGTTACCCCGTTACGCGACCCAGGTACGAGCCGTCGCGGGTGTCGACCTTGACCTTGGTCGCGTTCTCGATGAACAGCGGCACCTGGATCTCGGCGCCGGTCTCGAGCGTCGCCGGCTTGGTGCCGCCGGTCGAACGGTCGCCCTGCAGGCCCGGCTCGGTGTACGTGATCGTCAGCTCCACCGAAGCCGGCAACTCGAGGTACAGCGGCTGCCCCTCGTGCGTCGCCACGACCGCGCTCTGCCCCTCCAGCAGCCAGCGGCTGTCGTCGCCGACGACCTCGTCGCTGATGTGCAGCTGGTCGTACGACTGCGTGTCCATGAAGACCCAGTCCGCGCCGTCGCGGTAGAGGTACTGCATGTCGCGCTTGTCGACGTTGGCGGTCTCCACCTTCACCCCCGCGTTGAACGTCTTGTCGATGTTCTTGCCGGACTGCACGTTCTTGAGCTTGGTGCGTACGAACGCCGGGCCCTTGCCCGGCTTGACGTGCTGGAACTCGACGACGGTCCAGAGCTGACCGTCGAGGTTGAGCACCAGGCCGTTCTTCAGGTCGTTGGTGGTGGCCACGGCTTCTCCATCGGTGCGTACGGGCTGCCCTCAGGTGCCGAGGACGAGCAGGTCGCGGGTCGCCCGCGTGAGCGACACCGGCCCGCCGGCGCGTACGACCAAGGTGTCCTCGATCCGCACGCCGCCGAGCCCCGGCAGGTAGACCCCCGGCTCGACAGTCACCGGCGTGCGGTCCGCCAGGATACCTGTCGCGCCGTACCCGATCGTCGGAGCCTCGTGGATGTCGAGCCCGACACCGTGGCCGAGCCCGTGTCCGAAGTGCTCACCGTGCCCGGCGGCCGTGATGAGGTCGCGGGCGGCGGCGTCGACGTCCTTCACGTCCGCGCCCACCGCGAGCGCTGCGACTCCGGCGCGCTGCGCCGTGGCGACCAGGTCGTACACCTCGCGCTGCCAGTCCGCGGGCTCGGCCCCGACGACAAAGGTACGGGTCTCGTCGGCGTGGTAGCCGCCGTACAGCGCCCCGAAGTCGATCTTGAGGAAGTCGCCCGCTTCCAGCGCCCGGTCGGTGGGGCGGTGGTGCGGGATCGCGGAGTTCGGCCCGCCGGCGACGATGCTCTCGAACGACGCGGCCTGCGCCCCGTGCTCCAGCAGCAGCCACTCCAGGCGTCGGGCCAGGTAGCGCTCGCTCACCCCGACCCGGACCTCGGGCAGCAGCTCGGCGAGCGCGGCGTCGGAGATCTCGCAAGCTCGGGCGAGCAGCTCGAGCTCGCCGTCGTCCTTGACCAGCCGCAACGCCTCGACCACCCCATCGGTCGGGACCAGCTGCCCGTGGGCCCGCTCCAGAGCCTGGTGCTGCCGGACGGTCAGGTGTGCCGCCTCGAACCCGAGCGGCCCCAACGCATTCTCGCTCGCGTACTCACCGAGCGCGGCCAGCAGCTCGCGGGAGACCACGAGGGCGAGGTCCGGGCACTGCTCGGCGCACTGGGTCACGTAGCGGAAGTCGGTGCCGAACCGGTCCTGCGCCAGGTCCCGGGTGAGCAGCAGCATGCCGTTCGAGCCGGTGAAACCGGTCAGGTAGCGCACGTTGGAGGGGCTGGTGACCAGCAGCGCCGCGAGGTCGTCGGGAAGCCGGTCCCGCAGCGCGTCGCGACGCCTCAGGTACGGCACGGACGCCCGCCCCCGATCGCGCCGACCTTGATCGGAAGGCGTTTCGTGCCCTGCCGGCAGCGAGACGAGCGGCCGTCGCTGCGGGCACGCCCGGCTCCTCGTTGCGCGCAGGGCCGTTTTCGACTTCCGATCATGTGTTCGTCACCGGGCAGTCGCGAGCGAGCGAAGCGCCAGCACGTACGACTGGGTGCCGAACCCCGCGATACTGCCCGTCGCCACCGCAGAGATGACCGAGGTGTGGCGGAACTCCTCGCGGGCGGCCGGGTTGCTGATGTGCACCTCGACGAGCGGGGCGGTGCGCTGGGCGACCGCGTCGCGCAGCGCGTACGAGTAGTGCGTGAACGCGGCCGGGTTGAGCACGACAGGCAGCCGGTCGTCGGCGGCTTCGTGCAGCCAGCCGATCAGCTCGGACTCGTCGTCGGTCTGGCGTACGTCCACGTCCAGGCCGAGCGCGCTGCCTTCGTTGGTGCACAGCGAGACGAGGTCCTCGTACGTCGCGCTCCCGTAGACCTCCGGCTCACGTGCGCCGAGGCGGCCGAGGTTCGGCCCGTTCAGGACCAGCACGCGCGTCATGAGCACACCTCCGAGTACGCCGCCTCCAGCAGGTCCGGCTGCGGTCCTTCGAGCAGCGCCGGCCGGCCGATGCCGTCCAGCACCACGAACCGCAGCTGGTCGCCGCGGGTCTTCTTGTCCACCTTCATCGCTTCCAGCAGCGCCGTCCAGCGACCTGCCCGGTAGGTGGTCGGCAGCCCGAGGCCCGCCAGCACCTGCCGGTGCCGGTCCGCGTCGGCGGCGGGCAGCCGCCCGGCGAGCCGGGCGAGCTCGGCGACGTAGACCAGGCCGACGCTGACCGCGTCGCCGTGCCGCCAGCCGTACGCTTCGACCTGCTCGATCGCATGGGCGAAGGTGTGGCCGTAGTTGAGCACCTCCCGGCCGAGCCCGCCGGGGCGCGACTCGCGCGGGTCGTCCGTCGTCACCGCGATCTTGACCCGGATCGCGCGCTCGACGAGCTCGCGGCGGTGGGCGACCGGGTCGGCGTGCACGAGGTCGAGGATCGTCGGGTCGGAGGTGAAGCCGACCTTGACGACCTCGGCCAGTCCGGCGGTGAGGTCACGCTCCGGGAGCGTCGCGAGCAGGTCCAGGTCGCAGACCACCCGCACCGGCAGGTGGAAGGCGCCCACCAGGTTCTTGCCCTCGGCGGTGTTGATCGCCGTCTTCCCGCCGATCGCGGCATCGACCATGCCGAGCAGCGTGGTCGGCACGACGACGAGACGTACGCCGCGCAGCCACGTCGCCGCAACGAAGCCGCCGAGGTCGGTCGTCGCTCCCCCGCCCACGGCGACGACCAGGTCGCTGCGGGTGAACCCGGCCTGCCCGAGCGCCGCCCAGCAGTCGGCCGCGACCCGTACGTCCTTGGCCGCTTCGGCATCAGGCACCGCGAGCGCGAGCGTGCGGTGCCCACCGGCGTCGAGGTCCGCGAGCAGCCCCTCCGCCAGGTGCTGCAGCGCTGCCGGGTAGATCACCGCGACGCGACGGGCGTCGGTCGCAGCGGCGAGGATCTCGGCGCGCAGCCCGTGCCCGACGAGCACGTCGTACGCCTCGCCCGCCGCGATCCGGGTCACCTCGCCCACGGCGCACCTCCTGCCGGACGGCTCGTCGCGCACCCATCCGTCCGGGCCGCTCCCATCCCGCAGACCGCAGTTCCATGATCAGGAGAACGAAACCGCAGTCGAGGCGAGGCAGTCGCTGCCCCGCACGCACGGACTCGGCCGGTGCTGGCGCGCCGGACTACGTTCTCGTTCTCCCGATCATGCAGCCGAGCGCGCGAGTGGCCGATCCTGTGCGGGTGCCGGATGCGGCGGCTCATCGCGGGTCCGTCGGAGGCAGCGCAGCGAGAACCGCTTCGACGACCTGCTCGGGCGTGCCGGCGGCGTCGACCCGCACCGTGGCGACCTCCTGGTAGAGCGGGGTGCGTTCGGCGAGCAGCGTGCGCAGCTGTCCCCGTACGTTGCCCAGCAGCAGCGGGCGGGCGCGGTTCATCCCGACTCGCGCGAGGGCCGTGCCGAGATCGACCTCCAGCCAGACGGTCGTCGTCTCGCGCAGCAGCCCGCGCGTACCGGGGTCGAGCACCGCGCCGCCGCCGAGCGCCACGACCCCGTCGGACTCGGCGATCGCGTCGGCGACGGCAGCACGCTCGAGGTCGCGGAAGTGCGCCTCCCCCTGCGTCACGAAGATCTCGCCCACGGGCATCCCGGCGCTCGCCTCGACGGCGGCGTCGGTGTCGGTGAACGCGACGCCGAGCCGCTCGGCGAGCAGCCGGCCGACAACGGTCTTGCCGGCGCCCGGCGCACCGACCAGCACCGCTCGCGGCGTCACGAGAGGTGCCGCGCGGCGAGCTCGGCGCGGTACGCGGCGACGTTGCGCGCCGTCTCCCCCACGCTGTCGCCGCCGAACTTCTCGAGCACCGCGTCGGCGAGCACGAGCGCGACCATGGCCTCGGCGACGACGCCGGCCGCCGGTACGGCGCAGACGTCCGAGCGCTGGTTGATCGCACGCGCGTCCTCGCCGGTCGCGACGTCGACCGTACGAAGCGCGCGCGGGACGGTCGAGATCGGTTTCATGGCGGCGCGTACGCGCAGCACCTCGCCAGTGCTCATGCCGCCCTCGGTGCCGCCGCTGCGCCCGCTCGTACGTCGCAGGTGACCGTCGTCGCTGACGATCTCGTCGTGCGCGGCCGAGCCGCGGCGGCGGGCGAGCTCGAACCCGTCGCCGACCTCCACGCCCTTGATCGCCTGGATGCCCATGAGCGCGCCGGCGAGGCGGGCATCGAGCCGCCGGTCCCAGTGGACGTGGCTGCCGAGGCCGGGCGGCAGGCCGTGCACGACGACCTCCACGACACCGCCGAGGGTGTCGCCGTCGGTACGCGCCGACTCGACCTCGTCCTGCATCGCGCGGCTGGCGTCCGGGTCGAGGCAGCGAGCCGGGTCGGCGTCGATGCGCTCCTGGTCGGCCGGGCCGGGGACGCTGCCGTACGGCGCGGTCACCTTGCCGAGCTCGACCACGTGGGAGAGCACCTGGGCCCCGACGCTGGCGCGCAGGAACGACTTGGCGACGGCGCCGAGCGCGACCCGGGCCGCGGTCTCGCGTGCGGAGGCGCGCTCGAGGACCGGGCGGGCGTCGTCGAAGCCGTACTTCTGCATGCCAACGAGGTCGGCGTGCCCGGGGCGGGGGCGGGTGAGCGGCGCGTTGCGGGCGACACCCGCGAGCCGCTCCGCGTCGACCGGGTCGGGCGCCATGACCTGTTCCCAGCGCGGCCACTCGCTGTTGCCGATACGGACCGCGACCGGTCCGCCCTGGGTGAGTCCGTGGCGTACGCCGCCGAGGATCTCCAGCTCGTCCTGCTCGAACTTCTGCCGCGCGCCACGGCCGACGCCGAGCCGCCGGCGCGCGAGGTCGGTGTTCAGGGTCTCGGAACTCACCTCGACCCCCGCCGGCAACCCTTCGAGGATGGCGACGAGTGCGGGTCCGTGGGACTCCCCCGCCGTCAACCACCGCAGCATGCGATCAGCCTAGTAAGCCCCGCTCGGCCCCCGGCGCACCGGAGCCACCCCTTGGCGGGTGTCGTGCCGCCATACCGGGACCACCGCCGCCAACACCGAGCGCCGCGTTCGTTGGCGGGTGCCGTGTCGCTATACCGGGACCACCGCCGCCAACGAGTCCGACGCTCGGCGCGCTGGCGTCAAGCTCGCCCCGGCCGCTTCGCGCGCCCCGTGCCGCGCTCACGCGTCGGCCCGCTCCCGTACGCATGAATGTGGCATGACTACGCATAGAGCGGAGTCATGCCACATTCATCCGGAACGTGCGGGCTGGCGTCAGGGAGTGACCGAAGCCGGCTTGCCCTTGCAGACGGGGACCGACTGGTCGCCGTACAGCACCCCGACGCACTGGTCGTTGAAGATGCTGTAGAGCGTGTAGAAGCCGCCGAACGAGTCGCCGACCTTCAGCTTGGCGTACTTCTTGGTGTCCACGGTCACCGTGGCGACCTTGCCGTTCACGTCGATCGTGGTGACCGAGAGGCTCACCGCGGGCGTCACCGGGGTGGGATCGGTTGCAGGCGGCGCCACGCCGCCGCCGTTGCCGCCGGTCTGTCCCGGACCGCCGGGGTTGTCGCCGGCATTCGGGTCGACCGTCGCCGTCGGGCTCGGGAACAGCGGGGCGAACGGGTCGCGCTTGGCGATGTTGATCGACGCCGGCTTGATGGCCGGCTTGGCCTGTGGCGTCGCAGCGCCGCCCGCGTCGGGGTTGCTCACGGCCGGACGCTGGACCACGCCGTCCGCGGCGAAGTCGTCGTCGCCGCCGCCCGACGACATCATCAGGAAGGCACCGCCACCGACAACGAGGGCGGCGAGCACACCGCCGAGGGCGACCAGCACCTTGCGGTTGCTCTTCTCCGGCTCTAGCGCAGCCGTCTCCGGGGCGGCCTGGCCGGCCGAGGGGAACATGGGCTCGGACATCAGAATTCTCCTCGTTCCCGTCAGTTCGCCATGGCGGGCGCCTGGTCGACCGGTACGGCGCCCGGCGCCGCAGCCTGGTCGAAGCCGGTGGACATGAACACGCTGCCCGTGATGGTCGTCTCCAGGCTGCTCTCGCTGGTGTCGTCACCGGACCGCTGGATGTCCAGTGCTCCGACGAAGTACGAGCGCTGCATGGTCTCGAGGCTGTTCACAAACAGCCGTACGTTCGCGAACTCTCCGGACACCTTGAGCTCGACAGGGATCGTCGACAGCGAACCGTCAGGAGAGGGTTCGCTCGGGGTCAGGCTCTGCAGCACCACTCCGGCCGACTTGGCCTGGTCGGACACGGTACGGATCAGCGTCGGCAACTCGGCGGTCTCCGGGATCCGGTTGCGGATCGCGGCGATCTGCTGCTGCTGCGCCGGGAGCTCCTTGCTCTGCTCCTTCAGCTGGTTGATCTTCGCCTGGGTCATGGCGTTCGCGCTCTGCACCGACTCGGTCTGCGCGGCGATGTCGTCGACGCTGCTCTTGGTGGGCGCCACGAGCAGGAACCAGCCCGCCGCGAGGATCAGCACCGCGGCCACCCCGGCGAAGGCGTACCACAACTGTGCGCTCTTGGTGTTCATCTCAGTTGCCCGTCTTGTCGAAGCGGTGGGACAGCGACTTGGGCGTCAGGTCCGCCGTGCTGTCGAAGGTCACGACCGTCGGGCCCTCGTCCTTGGCGTCGCCGCGCGTCGCCGAGGAGAGGTACACGTTGTCGAGCGTGCGCTGCTTGGCCTGCGAGTCCAGCCAGCTGGCGATCGCCCGGTAGCTCGTCGCCTCGCCCTGGTAGCTGATCGTGCCGACCGGGCCGACCGGTACCGCCGGGGTCTCCGGCGCGGGAGTCGTGCTTCCGTCCGCGTTGGGAGCGGGTGCCGGTGGTACGACGGGGGCTTCCGCCTGTCCGAGCGTGCCGGTGAACCCGGTGAGCGCGACGTTGCGCGGGATGCTCAGGGCGAGGTTGTTCAGGACGTACGACCAGCGCACCTCGTTACCCATCGCGGTGGCGAGCTGCGCCTGGGCGGCCGACACCTCGGCGAACACCTTGGGCACCTCGGCGTACGTCGCCTGCTGGGCGGCGAGCTGGGCGGACTGCGCGTTGGCGGCGTCGAGGCCCTCCTGCGCGGAGGTGACCTCGTTCTGCGCCATGACGAACATGCCGCCGATGACCGCGACCGAGACGGCGGCGGCGCCGACGAGCAGCAGCTTGGCCTGGCGGACCTTGACTTCCTGCGTGATCAGCGGCGGGAGCAGGTTCACCTTGGGGAACGCGGCCCGCGAAGGGGCCGCGGCGGGCGGCGGCGCGACCGCGACCTGGCCCTCCGGCGCGGGGGCGCCCTGGTACTGCGACATCACACGGCTCCCATCGCGAGGCCGACCGGGATGGCGGCGAGCGGTTCGACGAAGCGGATCTGCTCGGGCGCCAGGCCCGTACGACCCATGGTCAACTGCGAGAACGGCTGGCCGTACTCGACGGGGGTGCGCACCGCGGCGGCGAGCTTCTGCGCGAGGCCCGGCGCGAGCGAGCCGCCGCCGGAGAGCACGAGCCGGGTGAGCGGCCGGCTGCCGGAGGTGGCGAGGAAGTAGTCGACCGACCCGCGGATCTCGTCGACGAACTCGTTCAGGCCGGTGTCGACGATGCGCGCGGCGTCGGCGAACTGGCCCTGCGAGAGCAGGTTCGGGTCGCGCTTGAGCGACTCGGCCTCCGCGCTCGGGATGCCGAGGCGCTCGACCACGGCAGCGGTGATGTCCTCACCGCCGAGCAGCAGGATGCGTACGAACTGCGGTACGCCGCCTTCGTGCACCACGATGTTGGTGACCCGGGCGCCGACGTCGACGACGGCCTCGGGACCGGTGAGCCCCATCGGGTCGTTGGTGCCGGCGGCGCGCAGGACGGCGAACGCGGTGAGGTCGACGTTGGTGGTCTTCAGCCCCGCCTTCTGCACTGCCCGGATGGCGTTCAGCACCATCTCCTGGCTGGCCGCGACGAGCAGGCCACGCAGCAGCCGGTCGTTCTCGGTGGCGACCTCCTCCAGGGTGACGAAGTCGAGGACCGCCTCGTCGATCGGCATCGGTACGAGGTCAGCGACCTGGTACTTCAGCGAGTCCTTGCGATCCCCCTCCGGCATCCACGGGATGTCGACGAGGCGCACGAACACCTTCTGGTTGGAGATGCCGAGAACGACGTCCTTCTTGGAGAACTTCACGCTCGACCACAGCTGCTTGAGCGCCTGGGCGACGGCGTCCGGGTCGGCGACCTCCCCGTCGCGTACGACGCCGGCCGGCAGCGCGACCTGACCGAACCGGTCCAGCGTCACCTGTCCCTTGCTGACGGTGACCTGGGCGGCTCGTACGCCCGAGGATCCGATGTCGAGCCCGATGGCGGTACGACCTGCCACGGTTTCCACCCTTCGACCGGCCACCGAAAGCGGTGGCGTCCACATGCGCTTTCGGCCATTGGGGGGGTGGGCTTGAGCCGATAGGGCGAGGCAGTCACCCGTCCGGCCGTGCGTGTCGCGTTGCACCGCTCAACTCCCCGGTTGGCGGGTGTGGTGCACCGATACCGGCACCACACCCGCCAAGCGGGAGGAAGGGAGCCGGGCGTCAGCCCATGAGCGAGCCGGTGTACCAGTCCGCGATCGCCGGGCCGACGAACACCGCGATCAACGCACCGGCGACCATGAACGGGCCGAACGGGATCGCGCTCTTGCGACCCGCCTTGCGCGCCACCATGAGCGCTCCCCCGACGAGCCCACCGAGGAAGAAGCCGAGGAAGCCGCCCACGATGACCGCACCCCAGCCGAGCCAGCCGAGGTACATGCCGAGCACTCCGGCGAGCTTCACATCGCCGAACCCCATGCCGGCCGGATAGATGAACGCGAGCAAGAAGTAGAAGGCAAACAGCGCGACCGCCCCGAGCAGCGCCCGCAGGTAGTCGTCCCAGCGAGCATCGAGCAGCGCCGGCAAGGCGAGCAGGACGAGCGCGACGACGTACGACGGCAGCACCAGGACGTTCGGCAGCCGCTTGGTGTCCAGGTCGATGAACGCCAGCGCGATTCCGACGCCACCCAGGTAGAGGTACGCGGGCAGCTCCCAGCTCAGCCCGAACCGCCAGGCGAGCAGCGCGAACACCACCGCGGTGAGCAGCTCCACCGCGGGATAGCGCGCCGCGATCGGCTCGCGGCAGTTGCGACATCGCCCGCGCAGCAGCACCCAGGAGGCGACCGGCACGTTGTCGTACGCGGCGATCTGCGCCTCGCAGCTCGGGCAGTACGACCGGCCTGCGACCACCGAGACGCCTTGCGGGACCCGGTAGATCACCACGTTCAGGAACGACCCGACCAACAGGCCGAGCACACCTGTGACCAGGATCAGCGCGAGCATGGGATGCACCGTAGCCGTGCGACACCCTGCTCCCCTGCAAGGAGCAGGGTGTCGCGAGGGCTACCCGTACTGCGGCTGCAGCTCACCGGTCGTGGCGGCCGCCCAGACCGCGTTCGTCCAGGCCGGGAAGTACGGAGGAGCCGCAAACTTCAGCCGCTGGTCGTACTTGTAGTCCTTCAGGTATCCGGTCGTGTTGCTTCCGGTACCGACAGCGCCACGCCACTTCTGGGCGATCGACCCACGGACGCTCAGTTCCCCCAGGTTCGTCCCCTTGTCATAGCGCTGCACAGTGAAGCTGTGCGCCAGCGTCTGCATCGACACGTACATCCACCGGGTGCCGCTGCCGTTGGTCTGGCCCGGGAAGGCGATGTTGTAGTAGTTGCCGTTGAACGTCGTCTTGGTCGTCCACGTGCAGGACAGACTCGTCCCGTTACTGCTCGACGTGCTGGGTGTGCTGCTCCAGTCACTGGGACACTTGGAGTTGTTACTGCTCGTCGACGTGCTCGACCCCCGAGACACCGGGTGGTAGACCACTACCGAGTTGCTCGCCACGAGGCCGACCATGTCAGTTCCCGATGCCGCCGATCCGGCTGCCGTCGAGGCCAGCAGCATGTCGTTGGTGACGATGATGTTGTTCTGTGCCGCAATGGTGACCCGGCCCTTGACCGTTCCCTCGATGTAGATGTTGCCACTCCCGCAGTCGTACGTCGACGGGTGATCGTCACCGCTGGATGATTCCGTCGGGCCGCTCAACGTGCCGCTCGTCCACGATTGGTTATTCTTGTTGCGGGAGTAGCTTCTCGACATCGTCGAGGACACCGAGTCCGGGTCGAAGTAGCTGATATCGGTCACGCCGGTCGTGGTGTCGCCGGAACCGGTCGGGATCACGTCGTTGTTGGTGCTATCCGAACTCGTTCCGTTGACCACCTGTCCAGGCACGCACGCCTTCGTGGTGCCCGAGTTCTTGGCGTAGATCACCATGCCGTCCGGGACCGGCACCGTCGACTTGGTCGTCGGTCGACCCTGGGCATCCGTGGACGATTTGGCTCCGCAGCTCGTCCCGGCTGGGGTGTCGGGGCCTAGAGCGGGCGGCTTGGTGGTCCAGACGTCCATCGTGCCGTCGGACTTGAACCGGATCCGGGTGTCGCCGGTGTAGAAGCAGCCCGGGTAGTTCACGAACTTCGCGCTGCTGTCCTCGAGGTAAAGCAGCTTGCCCTGAACCGCACCGAACGCACCGACGTACGGTGTGGTGTCGCTGGTGCTCCTCCAGCACTTGCCCTTGCCCACCGACCTGCCGTTCCCGCTGCCATCGGGCCGCCCGTTGTCCTTGCACGCCGGGTCGGCGACCTCGTACCCCTGGAGGAACTTGGGACGCTGCCCGCTTCGCGCGGTCATGAGTGGCGAGTCGTTGAAGTGGGCAAGGCCGTCGAGGACGTCACCGCCGATGAAGGTGATCTCCGAACAGCCACTGCGGCCCTGCCAGAAGTACTTCCAGTCCGACGGGTCGCTGCTCCCACCGCACTCCTTCTTCGCCCCGCTCGGATACGGCACCTTGTTCGCGGGGTCGGCGTCCTCATAGTCGGTGTAGTACAGGTACTTCGTGGGACCGCCCTTGGAGACCCGCACCTGGATGGTGCGGGTCACGCCGTTGACCTTCCCGGTCGAGGTGAGGTTGACGAATCCTTCGAGGTTGTACTTCGACGGGTCGACGTCATAGTGGAACTGTCCGCTGCCGGCCACGCCACCGCGGACCTGTTGCCAGCCGGCGGGGGTGCTAGCCGTCCACCCGCAGCTGTTCGGTCCGGTCTTCGGACCTTGCAGAGCCTCATTCGTGCAGTCCACGGCTGCCCAGTAGAGGTCGGACTGGTTGAGGCGCGCGATGTAGTCGTCGACCCCCGCCTGCGCGGCCGCGAGCGCGCCGTTCCAGTCCTGGTCCTTCCGCGCCATCGGCGCGTAGTTGGTGGCGATGGTGAGCGCCACTCCCACCAGGACGCTCATGACGACCATGGTTCCGATCACCATGATCATCGCGACACCTTCGTCGCCCTGAGCGCGCTGGAACCGCGGGTCGAGCCGAGTCATGAAGTGGCTACGCATCGGTCATCCGTTTCACGGGTTCGGGGTCGCTGTGTTGTCGTTGAGGACGCCGGCGTTGGGGAGGGTCACCCGGGTGACGACATCCGTGGCGGCGACGTTCGTCGACGAGCTGACGCTGAGGGTGATGTCGACACTCTCGACCGACGACAGCTGGTCTCCGGTCAGAGGCGGGCTGAGTACTGCACCGCTGAGGTCGTAGTACGTGAAGAGTGGCCTGCTCGTACTCACGTCGCGAGCGATGACGCGGTTCGAGACCTTGCAGTTCGCGCTGCCGGCGGTGCAGGTGTAGGTGTACTCGGTGTCCTTCGCCTGGTGGTAGTCGGGCTGGCGGATCGTCTCGGTGAGGTTCCCTTCACCGTCCACCGCGTACGCGATCTTGCTGGGACCGCGGTTGGTCCAGGCCGTGGGTGCGAGCACGATGGTGTCGTCGTTGTTGAGGTTCCCGTAGAACTGCACAGACCGGACATTGCCGCTGATGAACGCTGCTTCGTCACAGGTGTTGCACGACAGCAGCTTCGGCAGCACCGCGGTCCGAAGCGTCTTGGTCATCGACTCGACGGCGACCTTCCCCTGCTGGCTCTGGTCGATCCGGGCAGCGTTCTGCCCGGTCATCTTCGTGATCGCGATCAGCATGCCCATCGCCATGGCCAATACCAGGCTCAGGATCCCGACGACGACCATCATCTCGATCAGAGTCACGCCCGCATCGGATCGCTCGCGAGACTCGCGTAACCGGCGAAGCGCAGCACAGCTCATCAGGTCGCCCCTCATGACAGCGTGTCGATCCGTGCAGTGACGTCTGCCGGTGCACCGCCGGGGACCAGGCTCGGCGTGTCGGGCCAGGTACCGTCGGGGTTCCTGCCTGCGATCGACAGCGTCCAGCTTCCCGCCGGCAAGGACGTCAGGAGCGTGCCGTCCGATGCGGTCTTGCCGAGCACCCAGTTCTGGCTGTCGATCGTCGATCCCACAGGCATGCACCCCAGCGTGCTGGTCGGGTTGGCGACGACGGTCGCGCCCGCGAGAGGTACGCCGTCGACATTGACGACATGGACGCTCACCGGGAAGAACCACAGCTGCGCGGTACCGGTGGCCCCGGGCGCGAGCACGGTGCTGGCCTGTCGAGCGCCGCCGGCCTTCACCGGGTCGGATTGGCTGCAGGTGCCTGACCAGAGTGCGTAGCCGTCGCTGAACGGCCAGAGGCCTGTGACGGTGGTCGTCGATCCTGTGGATGGTACGGACTTGATGCCGGCCGGCTGGATCCCGGTGTTGTAGAGCTGGAACGCGTTCGGGAGCGTGGCGGGGAGCGCGTACCCGCTCGTGGTGGATGCGGTCACGTTCAGCGTCGCGGCGCGGTCATAGTAGAAGGACGCCTGCGACAGCTCGGACTTGTTCACGATGATCGTCTTACTTGGGTTCGGGATCCCGTAGTTGTCGACGTACCCGGTCGTCGCAAGGGAGGCCTGGTAGCTGCCGAACACGGTCAGGGAGAAGACCGCGCATCCATCTGCGGCTGTCGTGGTGGTCACCGTGCTAGGGCCGGTGAGCTTGACCGCCTGACCAGCGGCTGGGGTGCCGTTCGCTCTGAGGACCTTGATGCCGACGAACGCCAACTCACTGTTCAGGGAGTTCTTCGGAGGCGTCAGCACGGTGTGGGAGACGACCGGCTTCACGTTGTCCATCCGCGGCCAGGTGACGGTGACGTCGACAGCGAGGCTCGGGTACGTGACAGTCGCGCCACCGTCGCAGGCGCTCGTCCCAGCACCGGCCGGAATCCATTGGACCGTGCGGGTGACGGTGAAGGTCGAGAGCTCGGGTGCGCTCCCGGCCGGCAGAGGGTGCGGGTTCGTCACGGTACCCGAGTTGCCGAGCGTCGTGGCACCGTCGCCCGCGTTCGCGAACTCGCTGCGCGTCGCCTCGATCTCCCGGGCAGCGAGGTTCGCGGCCTGTACTCGGTTCCTGTCGAGGCGCGTCGTGTTAGTAGCGGCGATCATCGTGTAGGCGATGCCCGTCGCCGCGATCCCGAACACCACCAGGGCCACCATCAGTTCGACGAGCGTCATGCCGGCTTCATCGCGGACGTGGAGCGCCGAGGCACCCATGCGTCGGCGCACAGTTCTCCACATGGCCGGGCTATCGGCAGCGCACAGACTCCTCTTGAGCCACGGTCGGACCGCTCACCCATTCGGCGCGCGCAGACAGGACGGCCCGGGCGCGACGCGCCCGGGCCGTCCTCTCCTCCAAATCTATGGAGTCAGGGTGCCGCCGTGCACGCCACCCGTCGTTACCGGACAGCCAGGTGCAGCCTTCGGCTGTAGGCCGCCACCCTGGCTGTCGTAATACCAGGTCGTCGGAGAGTTGCTGTGTTTCGCGGACAGACAGTAGCCGCTCGCCCCAACGTACGACAGGCTCAAGGTGATTCCCGGACTACGGTTTACCGTCTGACCTGCGGCAGCCAGGTCGGCGAAAGCCCCGTACGTGAGCTTGTCGACGAGATACGTCTCTTCGGACTTCGCTGCTGCGTTCAGATCTGACTTGGCCGACGCATCGTAGGCCTGATTCCGCTGGTTCAGGAAGATCGGTATCGCGATGGCGGCCAGTATTCCAATGATGATGACGACGACCAGCAACTCGATCAACGTGAACCCTGCCTCAGCAGGCTTCGCCTTGATGCCGCTTCCTCCTCCTGGGTCGCGCGGTCTGAGCATCTCGACTCCTTCCGAATCGCCTGGACTGCGTCTACCTACGTCTCTTCGACTGATGGTCTGACTTAGGAATCGGCCGACCGGCGGAAATCCTCGGGCATGGTGAAGGGCCGGGATCACGCGATCCCGGCCCTTCAAGGTAGTGGCTACATCAGCACGGTGCGTCGGTGAGACCCCCGGTAGTGCTGTTCCAGTAGAAGTCAGTTGGATCTGCGTCAGGGTTGTTCGCTGCTACGCAGAACCCATCAGTACCGATCAGGGTGACGCCTACCGTGTTCCCGGGCGACAGGTTGATGACCGTGCCGTCAGACAGGGTGAGCGACGTTGGGGCGGCAGTGACCGCTTCGTAGGACTGGTTGTCAACGAAGAACGTCTCCTGGGCCGTAGCGACGGTGCGGACGTCTTCCTTCAGCGAGGAGGCGACGGCCTTCTTCCGCTGGTTCAGGAAGATCGGGATGGCGATGGCGGCGAGGATGCCGATGATGATGATGACCACAAGGAGTTCGATCAGGGTGAAGCCCCCATCCTTCTCCTCCATGGACTTGCGCAGTCGAGCGAGCATGCCGTCTTCCCCTTCGGGATAGATCCGTGAGTCGTCCGGTCGACCGTGCTGGACCCGCGGGTCCGGCCGAGGCAGCTGGGCCGGCTCCCTGGGAGCTCCCTGGCTTTGCGGCCCTGCTTCGCAGCAGGTGTGCCCGTTCTGGCCGTGCAACTCGATGACAGAGCAGATATCGGCCCGCCGAACAGCGGCTTGAGCACTCGGTCGGCAGCAAACGGGTGAGTTCAGTCCGCGAAGCACCCCGCCGAACCCACCCAGAGACCCGTTCGGCGTAGTGATCCGCTGAACGACTCAGTCGAGTCAGTCATGGCCGACGGCGTTCGCCCTCGGTGCCGCATCCCATATCAGCTGGGACGAAGGGGAGCCCTCATGCGCCTTCGCACCGTCGCCGCGACAATTGCTGCGGCCCTGCTCGTCTCGCCGCTCTTTGCGGCAGCACCGGCAGCGCTCGCCGATCCTCCGAACGGGGCACCGGTCCTGACCTCGACGAGTGTTCCCGACAGCGGCGCAGTGCTGCTGACCTGGCAGGGAGTGCCGGCTGCAGCCGGCTACACGGCGCAACTGGCACTAGACCCCAGTTTCACCACGATCGTCGAGTCCACAGACACGACGGCACTGCTCTGGGCACCGACGAAGGCTCTCGCCGGAACCCCGGAGAGCGGGCCGCGCACGTACTACTGGCGGGTGCGTGCCTACGGCTCGGTCACTACGGACTTCTCTCCTGCCAGCACCTCAGAGACGGGTCAGTTCACCCGCGCGGCGCTGCCGGCACCCACACAGGTCAGCCCTGCCGCGGACGGCACTATCGCGTACCCAGACCCCGTAGTGTTTCGGTGGGCACCCGTCCCGGGAGCGACGAACTACACGCTGGAGTACGGCACCGACGCGAGCTTCCAGACGGTCACCAGCCAGGCCACGACAGCCACCTCGTTCGTGCCGCAGGCCCTGCTCTCTCGCGACACGCCGTATTACTGGCGGGTGACCGCGACCCTCGGCGCGCTGAAGACACCGGCCTCGGGCGTCTCGTCGTTCATGGTCACCTGGCCCAACAGCGCACCCACGCTGCTCGCGCCAAACGACGGTTCGACCATGAGCGACGTCGAGTTCCGGTGGAGCCCCGTCGCCGGAGCCGCCTACTACACGCTCGATGTGGCGACCAATGACGCTTTCTCCCCGGTCACGATCAAGGCCCAGAAGGTCATCGGAACGCGCTTCTCCGCCGACGAGGCGCTGAAGAACGAATCGTACTGGTGGCGGGTGATCCCGTACGACGCGAACGGCAAGGCTGGCACCACGTCGATGGTCGGACAGTTCCGGCGAGCCTGGGGCAACCAGCAGGGTCCTGAACTCATCGACTCCACGACCTCGGACTACCCGGAACCGCTCGTAGGTGCGCCCGCTGAGGGTGCGGCCCCAACGGTTCCAGTCGACAGCCTCGAGCTGAGCTGGGACGCACTTCCGCGCGCCACGTACTACGAGGTGCAGGTGGTCGCAGCCAGCGAGAACTTCGACACGGTGGCAAGCTCAGCACGGATCACCTGCTTCACCCCCAATACGTCCGCCACGGTGATCCAGAAGTCCGACCAGGGCAGCATGACCGGCAAGGACCGGTTGCAGTACCCGAGCGGAGGCAGCGGGTGTCTGCAACCCAAGTCAGGACTCGCGTTGGTTCCGGGTGACGCGGTGCTGAAGTGGCGCGTCCGTGCCGTCGACCTCACCCCGACGCCGGCTACGAGCTTCCAGACCAGTGGCGAGGGCCAACTCACTTCCGCGTGGTCCGACTCCTCGAACGCCGACGAGCCCGGCCGCCGCTTCTTCCGGGTGGGAGACGCGGTTCAGACCGGTGCTGGCATCGCGACGCCGGTCTCCCCCGATCCAGGGTCCGACGTACGCCAGGCGCCCGTGCTGCGCTGGACTCCGGTCACCGGTCAACTCAGCTACCGCGTCGAGGTCGCCCTCGACGACAAGTTCACCAACCGAGTTGTGACTGCCGTCGTTCCGGAGCCGCTGCTGCGCCTCGACGGCGCGCTTGCAGACAATACGACGAGTGACTCTTACTACTGGCGCGTCACGGCGTGTGCGGCGCTCCCCAGCGCACCCAATCTGCTGTGCGACCCGACCAGCGGACCCACGAGCAGCTTCCACAAGATCAGCTCGCCACTCGTCCTTCACTCACCTGTCGTCGACACCATCACCAATACGGTGCGGGTGTCCTGGGCACCGCCGACAGTCGGAGGCGAGTCTTACGACGGCGGCGTTCGCGGCTACCAGACCCAGGTGTCGACCACGAACGCATTCAACAACGCCGACATCCTGCACGACGCCAAGACCGACCTACCGTTCTTGACGTCCACGATGCAGAACCGCGCACTCGCCAACGGGACCTACTACGTGCGGACCCGAGCGCTCGACGCTGCGGGCCAGCCCTTCGGCTGGTCCTCGCCGAAGTCGTTCGACATTGCGAAGCCGACGCCAGTTCCAGACACGGTGCCCAACGATGCTTCCCCGACGCTGACGTGGTATGAGCCGAGCGGAATGGCGCTGGCAACCACGAGCTACGACGTGCGCTACTGGTTGGCTTCCGGCAATGCACCGGCCAGTCCCAACGTCACGACCCGGCAGTACGCCGCCGCGACCGTTCCTCTCAGCGGCAGCCTTGCACCGGGTACGTACAAGTGGCAGGTCCGCGCGAAGGACGCCTTCGGGACAACACAAGGGTGGAGCGCGATCGGTGACTTCGTGGTGGGCGGTGCCGCCCCCGCGCTCACCACTCCGGATGGTGTCCAGTTCGGTATCGCCGATCGGGCGATGTCCTGGCAGCCGGTTCCCAGTGCCGCCAGTTACGTGCTGCGTACGGCCACCAACGCGAGCATGACCACCGGTGTGACGTCGTGGCCAACTATGCAGACGACAGGAACCCCCAAAGCGGCGTTCTCGTACGGCACGACGTACTACTGGGACGTGCAGGCGCTCTCGTCAGCAGGCACCGTCCTCGCCACCTCGCCAGCGCGCACCTTCACGGTGCGGACAGTGCCTGCCAAGCCCACGTTGGGCAGCCTCAACGTCGCCGGTGACACGCTCAACGTGACCTGGGCGGCGGCTAGCGGTGCGACCAACGGCTCCGCCGACGCGCCTTCGTATTGGCTGCGGTACCGCGCGCAAGGCGGCGGTGAGGCGTCCTGGATGTCGGTCGGCCCGCTCACTGGAACCGCGCACACCATCACCGCGCTCCCGATGAACACCACCTTTGAGGTTCAGCTCGGTGCTTCGAACTCCGAGGGCCAGAGCCCGTGGTCGGCCACCAAGACGGCTACGACCAAGGGACTTCCGACCGAACCGCGATCGCTCGCTGTCATGCCGTCGGCGGGTCAAGCGAAGCTGAGCTGGACCGCGCCTGCCACTGTCGGCGCCGGCGTGTCGGGGTACCACATTCGATACACCTACGACGGCGGACCGTGGACGGCTGACGTGACGACCGCAGACCGGACCTTCACGCTGACGGACCTCGTCGCCGACATGGCGTACACCGTCGAGGTGCGGGCGTACGGGGCTTACGGCGACGGCCCACCGGCCTCGCTCGACTTCGTCGGCGTCGCGGCGCCTGGGGCGCCGACGCTCACCGCAGCCACGCCGGGCGACCGGAGCGCCGCGCTGCAGTGGACGGTGCCGACGAGCACGGGGGGCTCGCCCGTTACCGGCTATGTGGTCGAGATGCGATCCAAGTCCGGTAGCACCTGGAGCAGCTGGGCGACGAAGGCCTCGACGACGGCGACGACAGTCACGACCACGGTCACCGGGCTGACGAACGGCACGCCATATGAGTTCCAGGTCCGCGCCAAGAACAAGTACGGTGCAGGCGACCCGTCGACTGCACGGCAGGTCGTACCGACTGCCGGTGGCACGAACCCGCCGCCAACACCGCCCAAGGTGACCGCGCCAAGCAAGGTCAGCGGGCTGAAGGCCGTCTCCAAGAAGAAGCGGAAGGTGGTGCTCACCTGGTCTCCCGCCGCAGCGAACGGCGCACGAATCACCGGCTACCAGATTCAGTACCGCCTCGCCAGCAAGGCGTGGAACAACCTGACTACCGCGACTACGACGTCGTACACCTGGGCCAAGGGCAAGGCGAGGAAGAAGTATGCGTTCCGCGTCCGCGCCATGAACGCCAAGGGACCGGGTGCTTACAGCAACGCCGTCACGGTCAAGGTGAAGAAGTAGCGCGGTACCTTCCGCGACCCGAGGTGGGGCGACCGAGTTGCATGGCTCGCCCACAGCCGTTTCCAGGCGGCGGGGCCCAACGAGGGTTCGGCCAGAGCCAGGATGAGCCCGACGAGCGCAGCGCTGAGCCCAGACACCGGACTTGCGATTCGCGGATCGCGGACGCCTGAACCGCGGGCCTACCGGCGGCTCATCTGGGCCGTGGTCAGCTTGCTTGTTGGGCGCGGCGGGCGTCGCGAGCCTGGTATCGGGGTACCGCGAAGCAGCCGGTGGCGTAGGAGAGGTTGATGCGGTAGCCGTCCCAGCGGCTGCCCGCGGCGGTGGGGTCGACATGTTCGTGCTCCTTCTCGACAGGTACATCGGTGTCGCACAGGGTCGAGGGATCGACGTGCTCAAGGAGTGGTTCGCCATGGCGGTAGAAGCGGAACCGGCCGTGCCCGAGCCGGTGGATGGTGAACTCGCCCTTGTGGTGGGCGGCGTGGTGCGCGCCGCAGAGCAGGATCAAGTTGTCCATGTCTGTCATGCCACCGCGCAGCCAGTGGTGAACGTGGTGGGCTTCCAGGTTCCAGGTCGAGTTGCAGCCCGGGTGGGCGCAATGCCCACCATCCCGGATCACCAGCGCCCGGTACTGGGAGTCGGAGACCAGGCGTTGGCTACGGCCGAGGTCGAGCACGTTGCGCGGGGAGTCGGGGTCGTGCACCACAACCCGGATCCGGCAGGAGCAGGCCAGTCGTTCCAGGACGTGGGCGGGGATGCCCGGGCCGTGCTCGAGCCGCCCGAGTGGGACCGGTCCGGGTAGCGGACGCGGCTCACGTGAGCCGCCCTCAACCTTGGGTTGCGGGTTCGCTGTGGCTCGTTCCGTGTTATCGCTGGGCGGGATCTCGACAAGCTCCACCAGCGGAGTCTCGACGCTGGCTGGGGCGGTGGCGTCGCGGCCGGCGTGTAGGTGCAGCACCAGCGCAGTGCGTTCGTGGCCGCGCAGCGCTCGCGGCGGCTGAGCAGAGTCCGTCATCGCCGAGAGTGCGATCTCGGCCAGGCGCACCAGGGCTTCGACATCGGAGAGTCGTTCGCCGTCCGGGGCGACCGACTGCACCGCCTGCAGCGCGGCATCGAGTAGGGCGCCGTGTTCCGGGTCCAGGCGGGCAGTCAGCCGGCGGCGGGCATCCCGATCCCAGCTGCGCGACAGCGACTCGCCCACCGGGTCGGCGGGGCGGATCGGGTCCTCCATCGTACGGTCGATGGTGCGCAACCCGAGAGCCAGGTCCTGCAACTGTTGCACCGTCCCGGACTCGGCCAGTGCCAGCAGGTCGTCGACCAACTCCGGTTCCTGGTCGGCGTCGACGGTGGTGGCGATGATCCGCGCGTGGGAGTACGAGATCCGACCCGCCGCCATCGAGGCAGCCAGCGGCGGATACGCGGCCAGGGCACGAGCCACCCGTACGTGGTCACGCGCGGTCCGGGCCGCGATCCCACAGTGATGGGACAACCAGCGGGTCGTCGACGGCAGCCCATAGGAGCTCGCACCGTCGATCGCGTCGAACTCGGCCACCAGCAGCAGCCAACGACACTGCGCCGACGCCACCCGACCCGCCAACGCGACGATCCGAGACCCGAGTTCCTTGGCGGCGAGGTCATCCGGCGTGCCACGGCCACCCGGCAACACCGCCAACGACGGCGCGCTACGGATCGTGTCCTGTCCAGGAACCGCAGTGAACATTACCGAATCAAGTAAATACGACATATGACCAGGTTAAGCGGGATCCCTGACAGCCCACTTCGAGATCAACAGCTCACGTGAGCTGTTGATCTTGAGGTCGAGTTCAATCCATCCTGTATGACCGAACCTGCCACGCGGAGTCCGGCGGCGGATCCTCGATTCGGCGAGTTCGGCCCCTCGGATTGCGGTAGGTAGGAGCGCGTGAAGAACGCGAATAACATGTTGCGATGAATCAAGTGTCGGAACTCGCGCAACGGGCCCGCTCAACAGGTTGATCAGCACCGCGGCATCGAGCACCGAGACGGCTCGTCCACCGTGGGAGGCTCGACCGCGCCGGCAGTCTCGCTACTTGATGAGGTCGAAGACCTTGAAAATCGGCATGTAGAGGGCGATGATCATCGACCCGATGATGCCGCCGAGGAAGGCGATCATCAGCGGCTCGATCAGCGACGCGAGCGCCTCAGTCGTCGCCTCGACCTCTTGGTCGTAGAAGTCCGAGATCTTGTGCAGCATCGTGTCGAGAGCGCCGGTGTCCTCGCCGACGGCAAGCATCTGCACGACCATCGGCGGGAACACTGGGTGCTTCTCCAGTGGCTCTGAGAGGCTTTCGCCGCCCCGCACGCTCTCCTGCACGTCCCGCACCGCGTTGCGCACGACGACGTTGCCGGCAGTGTCGGCGACGATGTCGAGGCTCTGCAGGATCGGTACGCCTGAAGAGATCATCGTGCCGAGGTTGCGGGTGAACCGGGACAGCGCGATCTTCTGGAAGAGAGTGCCGAACACCGGTAGCTTGAGCTTCAGCGGGTCGAGCTTGTTGCGCACCCAGTCCTTGTGCTTGACCCGGTGCCACACGACGTACAACACGATCAGCGCCACCAGGATGATCGGACCGCCCGTCTTGAGGCCGTTCGACATCACAACAAGAACTTGTGTCGGCGCGGGAAGCTCCCCACCGAGGTTCTTGAACATGTCAGCGAAGGTCGGGACGACGAAGATGAGCATGCCGACGACGGCGAGGATCGCGAGCACGAACACGACGACCGGGTAGGTCATCGCGGACTTGATGCGAGACCGCAGCTTGTGCTCTGCCTCGAAGTTCTCCGCCACCTGGATCATGACACCGTCCAGGAAGCCGCCGACTTCGCCGGCCTTGATCATGTTGATCATGAGCGGCGGGAAGTAGTCGGGGTGCTTGGCCATCGAGGCCGAGAGTGCGTTGCCGACCTCGACGTCCTGCCGTACGGCGGTGAGGATCTTGACGAAGTCCTTGTTCTCCGTCTGCTCCTCGAGGATCGTGAGCGCCCGAAGCAGCGAGAGCCCGGAGTTCAGCATCGTGGCGAACTGCCGGGAGAAGACGGCCAGCTCCTTGAGCTTGACCTTGCTGCCGAGCTTGGGCAGCTTGATCTCCATCTGCATGCCACTGGTCTTGACCTCGGAGATCTTGACCGGGGCGTACCCCATGCCCTTGAGCTTCGTGGCGACGGCGGCCGGTGAGTCGGCCTCGATCTTGCCCGTGACGACCTTGCCCGAGCGGTCGCGTACGGCGTACTCGTAGGTGGCGGTTGCAGCCATGACCGGTGGTCCTCTCCCTCGCCGTCAGGCCCGGCCGCAGAGCCGGTTGAAGTCTTCCATGTGGTGACACTTCTCCAGGCCGACCTCGTACGTGATCTTGCGGGTGCGTACGAGCTCGGCGAGGTGCTGGTCCATCGTGTGCATGCCGTGCTGCGCGCCGGCCTGCATCACCGAGTAGATCTGGTGGGTCTTGCCCTCGCGGATCAGGTTCCGGATCGCCGGCGTGACCACGAGAACCTCGGTCGCTACCACTCGCCCGCGGCCGTCCGCGGTCTTGGCGAGCGTCTGACAGACCACGCCCTGCAGCGCCATCGACAGCTGCGCGCGTACCTGTTGCTGCTGGTGCGGCGGGAAGACGTCGATGACACGGTCGATCGTCTGCGCTGCGTCCTGGGTGTGCAGTGTCGCGAAGACCAGGTGGCCGGTCTCGGCCGCGGTCAGCGCCACCGAGATCGTCTCCAGGTCGCGCATCTCACCGACCAGGATGATGTCGGGGTCCTGGCGCAGTACGTGCTTGAGCGCGTTGGAGAACGACCAGGTGTCCTCCCCCACCTCGCGCTGGTTGATCAGACAGCTCTTGTGCTTGTGGAGGAACTCGATCGGGTCCTCCACGGTCATGATGTGCTCCTGGCGCGTACGGTTCGCCAGGTCCACCAGCGACGCCAGCGTCGTCGACTTGCCGGACCCGGTCGGACCGGTCACCAGCACGAAACCACGCGGCAGGCCTGCGAAGTTCGCCACGGCCGGCGGGATCCCCAACGACTCCAACGTCTTGATCTCGAACGGGATGACACGGAACGCCGCCCCGATCGCGTCGCGCTGCTTGTAGATGTTCACCCGGAAGCGGGCCCGTCCCGGCAGCTGGTACGCGAAGTCGAGCTCGAGGTCCTCCTCGAACTTCTCCCGCTGGGTCTGGGTGAGCGCGGCGTACAGCACCCGCTGCAGCACCTGCGGGGTCAGCTTGGCGAAGTCGTCCAGCGGTACGAGCGACCCGGACAACCGGATCATCGGCGGCGCCCCGGCGGTCAGGTGCAGGTCGGAGGCGTTGCGGTCCAGCATGACCCCGAGTGCCTCGGCCAGCGAGAAGTCGTCCTCCTCGACCTGCGCCTCGGTCGTCGCCCGCCCGTGTCCGGGCGGCGGTACGACCGGCTCGGGCAGCACCTCCACCTCGAGCACGTCCGGCCGCATCGGGTTCTCGGCGTGCGGCAAGCCCATGAGCGGGTCGAGCGTCGGCACCTCGACAGGTGCCTCCGGCTCGGCGAACGCGAACCCGCTGACCGTGTCGGCTTCCGACGGCCCGGAGTCCGCCTGCGGCTGCTCGGCGATCGGTCCCTGTTCCCCCGCGGCGGTGAACAGCTCGCCCTGGGGCTGCGTCTCATCGACGGGCTGCGCCTCGGGCTGCCACGCCAGCTGTTCGGGCTGCGCCCACTCCTGCGGTTGCGGAGCCTGCTGCCATTCCTGCGGCGGCGCCGCGTGCCGGGGCCCGTGCTGCTCGGCCGGCTCGGGGGCCGGCTGGTACGCCTGCGGCTCGGCCGGGACCGGCGCGGGCGCCTCGGCGGGCTCGGGGGCCGGCGCGGGCGCCTCGGCGGGCTGCGCGACCGGGGGTGCGTACGCCTGGACGGGGGCCTCGCCGTTCGGGGCGTACGGGGGCGCGTCTGCGGGCGGCGCCTCGGCAACCATCGCCGGCTCGGGCTCGGGGGCCGGCTCCGGCGCGGGCTCCATGCCCGGCGGGTAGAAGACGCCCGACGGTGGGTACGACGGTGTGCTGGTCGGTGCCTGGTACGGCGTGGTCTCCACGGGCTCTCCCGGTCAGGTCGTGTCAGCACCCACCGCGGCGGTGGGTTCCCCTCCGACCTGATCGGCCCGATCGGGTGAGTCCTTGAGCCCGTACGACTGACGGCGCCCCGCCGACCTTCACCCGTTCAGCCGCGCCACCCTCGTCGAGCGGCCCGAACCTCAGGTGCGGCCGGTCTCGGTGGGGCTCGACCACCGAGGCTCGACTTCCGAGGAGCGCGTACGGTTCAGGCGACCACGCGGAAGATCTCGTCGATCGTGGTGATACCGGCGGCCGCCTTGCGCAGGCCGTCCTCGCGCAGCAGCCGCATCCCGTTGCTGATCGCGCTCTCGCCGATGGTGGTCGCCGAGGCGTGCTGCACCGTCAGCCGTTCGATCTCCTCTGTCACCGCCATCACCTCGTGCAGCGCCAGGCGGCCCTTGTAGCCGGTCTTGGCGCAGTTGCTGCAGCCCACCGGGCGGTACAGCGTCGGCAGCGGCTCCCCCGGGTTCCAGCCGGGGAAGCTCAGGGAGACGAGCTGCTCCTCGGTCGGCTCGTACGGCTCCTTGCACTTCTCGCAGAGCTTGCGCGCGAGCCGCTGCGCCAGTACGCAGTCCAGCGCCGACCCGACGAGGAACGGCTCGATGCCCATCTCGGTGAGCCGGGTGATCGAGCTCGGGGCGTCATTGGTGTGCAGCGTCGAGAGCACCAGGTGACCGGTCAGCGACGCCTCGATGGCGATCTGCGCGGTCTCGTGGTCGCGGATCTCACCGATCAGCACGATGTCGGGGTCGGAGCGCAGGATCGACCGCAGCGCGGAGGCGAACGTCAGTCCCGCCTTGACGTTCACCTGCACCTGGTTGATGCCCCCGAGGCGGTACTCGACCGGGTCCTCCACGGTGATGATGTTGACCTCGGGCCGGTTCACCACGTTGAGCGTCGCGTACAGCGTCGTGGACTTGCCGGACCCGGTCGGACCGGTGACCAGGATCATCCCGTACGGCTTGACGAAGCTCTGCGAGTAGATGTCGTAGTTGTGGTCGGAGAACCCGAGGTCGGCCAGGTCCATCTTGGCCGTCGAGTTGTCCAGGATCCGCATGACGACCTTCTCGCCCCACACCGTGGGCAGGGTCGCAACGCGCAGGTCCACCTTCTTGCCGTGCGCGGTGACCGAGAGCCGGCCGTCTTGCGGGATGCGGCGCTCGGCGATGTTGATGTCCGCCATGATCTTCAGGCGGCTGATGACGCCGGACTGGATGCTGCGCGGCGAGCGCATCGTCTCGTGCAGTACGCCGTCGATGCGGTACCGCACGCGCAGGTCGTGCTCGGTGGGCTCGAGGTGGATGTCGGAGGCGCGGTCCTGGATCGCTTGGGTTATCAGCAGGTTCACGAACTTGACGATCGGGGCGTCGTCGACCGCGGCCTTGACGTTGGAGAGGTCCTCGTCCTCGTCGTCCAGGCTGTCGATCTCGCTGGACAGGTCGTCGAGGGCGTCGTCCGCGCGGTAGTACCGGTCGATCGCGGCGAGCACGTCGTTGCGGGTCGCGACGACCGGCTTGATGTCCGAGTGGCTGATGCCGCGCAGGTCGTCGATCGCGAAGACGTTGGCCGGGTCGGCCATCGCGACGACGAGCTTGCCGTCCTCGTACCCGATCGGGATCGCGGTGTGCCGGCGCGCCACGTGTCCCGGTACGCGCGCCAGCGCCGACCCGTCGACCTGGACGTCGCCGAGGTCGACGAAGCGCATACCGATCTGGGCGGCCAGGGCCGCGACAAGCTGTCCCTCGGTGAGGATGCCGCCGTCCACCAGGACCCGGCCCAGGCTGCGGCCGAGCCGATGCTGCTCGTCGACCGCGTGCGTGAGCTGATCCGGTGTGACCAGCCCACCTTCGAGCAGGACGTCGCCGAGCTGTTTCACGGCTTCTTGCTTCGGCAGATCGGGTGAACGTCTTGACGGCGCCGTCGTTGATCAAGGAGAAGGTGACGTTTTGGATCTTCGTACGGTGATCGAAAACGTCACCTTCTCCTTGATCAACGAGCGGCCCAGCCGCGGGACATGAGGGCGGTACGGATCTCGTGCAGGATCCGGTCCGGGTGCCGCGCGAGCACGTCCGCCGTATAGACCAGCACCAGCCAGCCCGCCTGGGCCAGCTGGTTGCGGCGTACGGCGTCCTTGCGGCGTTGTCGCTCGTCGAGATGCACCGCCCCGTCGTACTCGACCAACACCCGGTACGCCCGCCAGACCAGGTCGCCCTCGGCGAGGAACCCACCGTGCCGGTCGTGCACGACGGCGTTCGGCTCCGGGTCGGGGAGCGGGGAGAGGCAGATGCGGGCGCGCAGCCGGCTCTCCTGCGGCGACCGGCCCCGCGCGTCCAGCAACTCCCGTGCGCGCCGGGCCGTCCGTACGCCGCGCCGGCGCCCCGCCCACCCGACCACGGCCGCGAGCTCGTCCTTCGTGGCGAGACCCCGGCGCAGGACGACGTCGCCGACCGCGACCAGGTCGGGGACGCCCAGCACCGCGCCGAGGTCGAGGAACGTACGCGCCGGCGAGGTGACGCGCCGTCCCGCCCAGTTCCACACGTGCTCGGCCGGCAGCAGGCACAGCCGGCACTCGAGGCCCTCGACGTCGACGGTGCTGCCACCGACCGCGGCCATCAGCTGCGGTCTCGGATCGTCCGATCCGGGGAACCGGGCCGGAAGCGGCAGCTCGTACAGCTGTGCCGCCGTACGGCCCGACAGCGCGGCGCCCGCCGGTGCAAGCAGCAGCGCGGCGTCGCACCGCACGCCCAGGTCCGGCGGCACCGCCGCGTCGACGCGTACGCCACGCAGCGGAGCACGCAGGCGCGGCGATCGATACCGGCGGTATTGCGGGTCGGCGCGACGTACCCGTATCGGCTCCATGCGCCGACGCTGGCCGCCTGACTGTGCGAAGTCCGCCCGGCAAGATCGTTCGGTGGACGACGCGACAGCCATCCCGCCTGTGGACGACGTGGGTGGCCATTGTTGATCAAGGAGAAGGTGACGTTTTCGATCACCGAACCAAGATCGGAAACGTCACCTTCTCCTTGATCAACGAGGTGGGGGGTCGGGTGGGTGGAGGGAAGCGGCGAGGTCGCGGAAGGCACCGATCCGGGGGTCGTCGGCGGGCAGCTGCGCAATGCTGCCGTCCCCGAAGCCGAGCGTGACGCTCGTGCCGGCCGGAACAACGGCTCTCGGGGCGGGCGGAGCCGTGTCTGGCTCGAGCGGAGGTACGGGCAACGGCTCGAGTGAGTCTCCGGGGTCGCGCATGCGGTTGTCGCCGGAACCATCCAGCGCTGCATCTCTACGCGGCGGGCGAACGTCGCCGAGACCGTGATCACCCGTGTGGTCCGAGTCGAAACGGGGGTCGCAACCACACGCTGATCGAGCGCAGTCGAGACGCTCATGACGGTGGCCCGCTCCGGAAGAGCGGACGCAACCATCGGTCGGTCGAGCGCAGTCGAGACCATGATCACCGACGTGGTTTCGACTGCGCTCGACCACCGAGTACTCGCCCGGACTTTCGGCGCCCGGCGGGCGCGCGGGGTCTCGACTGCGCTCGACCACCGAGTACTCGGCCGGTCTTTCGGCGCCCGGCGGGCGCGCGGGGTCCCTGACGCGACTGCGCTCGACCACTGTGTGGGGGCTGGCCGGGTCCGGCGGCGGTACGGGTCCGCCCGGCGGGCGCGCGGCGGTGTGGAGGGTCGCCTCGCCGCGTACCGGCTCGGTCAGGACGGGGGTGTACGCCCCGAAGCTGGCCGGCAGGGCCTCCCCAGCGCTGTGCCGGGCGGACGACACACCGCCGGGTCCCGCGCCCGTACCGTCGGCCTTGTGACGACGGCCGGTGCGGCCGCGCGACGCAGGTGGCGGCAGGCGCAGCAGCCGCCGCAGCCAGCCCACTCAGACGCCCGCTGCCGCTGCCTCGACGTCGTCGAGGACCGAGTACAGCAGCGCCAGCAGCACCGCCTTCACCGATTCCTTGTCGGTGGCGTTGCACGGCACGACCGGCACCCGTGGGTGCAGTTCCAACTGGGCGCGCAACGCGTTCTCACCGTCCGGGTCCAGCCCGTCCGCGCGGTTGAGCGCGACGACGAACGGCACCGCCGCCATCTTGCGGAACGCCGCGAGGATCCCCTCCGCCTCGACCAGCGACTCGGGGCGGGAGGAGTCGAGCAGCAGGACGTACCCGAGCATCCCCTCGCCGAGGATCTCCCACATGAAGTCGAACCGGTCCTGGCCGGGCGTACCGAACAGGTACAGCACGAGGTCCCGGTCGATGGTGATCCGCCCGAAGTCCATCGCGACGGTCGTCTCGGCCTTGCGGGACTTGGTGTGGTCGGTGATCCCGCGCTCGGTGGAGAGCACCGTGATCTCGCTGATGGTACGGATCAGCGTCGTCTTGCCCGCCGAGAACGGACCGGTCACGACGATCTTGACCGCCGTACCGCCGTGGCGCCGGGCTTTGCGTGGCGGCATCACAACCCCCGTACCCCGGCGATGAGCCGCAGCAGCAGGCTGCGGTTCACCGCCGGATCGCGCTCGATGATCCCCTGCCCGGTCGGTACGGGCGCCGGCGCGACTGCCATCGCGGTGGCACCGGCGGTCGGGGTCAGGTTCGTCTCGGCGTACGCCGGCGTGTTCTCGGGGTGCTCGACGCGGCGGCCGGGCAGGAACGGTTCGGGCCGCGGCGGTACGACCTCGTGACGCGCGGCCGGGCGGGCGGCGCTCTGCCCCGGTGCCAGGCCCTGGCCGGCGCGGGCTGCGGCGAGCGCGGCGGCGGCCGTGAGCGGGCCGGGCGGCGCGGGCGACGCCGGTGCCGCGGCTTCGGCAGCGGGCGCCGGTTCCTCGGCGGGCGACTCGGCCGGCTCCGGAAGCGTCGTCGCCTCCGGCTCGGGCACTGGCTCCGGCTCGGGCGCGGTGCTCCGGCTACCCCCCTCGGCGTCGCGCAGCAGCGCGAGGCGCCGTTCGACTGCGGCGATGTGGTCGCCGGAGCCGGCCGGCAGCACGGCGGCGAGCCCGCGGCGCGCCAGCCCGGCGAGCACGGTGACGACCGCGAACTCCCCGGACCCGGTGAGCTCGACCAGGTCCCGTACGGTCCGCCGGCCGTCGACGAGCGCGAGCAACGACCACTCCTGCTGGTTCAGCGTGGGGTCCTGCTCGAGCACGACAGGCATCGACACGACCCCGTCGATCGACGGGACCACCTCGAGCAGCTCCTGCCAGGCCGCGCTGCGGGCGTTCGCCTCGGCCACCAGCCAGGTGTGCTCGAGCGCGATGCCGACGTCGTCGGTGTTGCGCGCGCCCGGGTCGAAACCGAACTGGCCGTCGGGCCAGCGGGTCAGGGCGAACACCGCGTCGACGGTCTCGTCGACGGCGGCCTCGCGTACCGTCGCGGCCTCGACGGCGCCCGCCTCCAGCAGCGCGCGGGCCACCCCCACCGGCGAGCCGGCGGCGCGGCTCACCGCCGCGCGCAGGGCGGAGTCGTCGACGGCGCCGGAGCCGACGAGGCGCCGTACCAGCCCGAGGCGGGTACGGTCCGCGCTCGCGCCGGTCACCTTGCCGTCGTGGAACCAGACGACCCCCTCGACGCGCACGTCGGTGCCGCGGTGCAGCGCGAGCGCGCCGCTCTTGCCGGTCATGGCCAGCAGCGCGAAGACGTCGGGCAGCCCGAACGCGTCCAGCGAACCGGAGAGGTTCACGGTCGGGCCTCCTGCGTGGTACGGGTGGGAACGGGTCGTGACATCGGGTCAGGAGACCGCCGTCGTGACCGGGTACGGCGACCAGACCCCGACGGGCGGCGCGGGGTGCGGCTCGGCCCGCTCCGGCTCGCCGTTCGCGACGAAGACCGCGGTACGCCCGCCCTCCGCCGGGCGCTGCTCCCCCGGCTCGTCGCGGTCGGTCTGCCCGACGTGCTGGCCGTACGGCTGCTGCGGACCGCTCGGTGGCTCGGCGTGGTGCGCGGCGGGCGCCAGCTGGTGCGGCGTCGGCGGCGGCTGCGGCGCCGGCGGCTGCTGCGGCGCCGGCTCGTACTCGTGCGGTGCGTGCTGGTGCGGCGCGTGCGGCTGCGGTGCGGACGGCTGCGGTGCGGACGGCTGCGGTGCGGACGGCTCGAACGGCGCCGATGGCGCGAGCGCGCTCTCGTGCGGCGGCGGAGCAGAAGGCTCGGCATAGGACAAGTCCGGCGGCTCGTACGCGGGCTCGGCCGGCAGGTCGTCCTGCAGCACCGTGCCGACGGCGACGGCGGCGCGGCGCACCTCGTACAGCATGAGCCCGGCTTTGGCGTCCTTGGCGGCGACCGCGACCAGGACCGCCTCGTCGAGCGCCGACACCAGGAAGACCGTGCCCTGCTCGCCCTCCACGTACACCTGGGACAGATCCCCGCGGCCCAGACCCTGCGCGGCCTTCTCCCCCAGCGAGAGCAGCGCGGCGCTCATCGCCGCGACCCGGTCCTCGTCCATCGAGGCGGGCAGCGCGGAGGCCATGGCGAGGCCGTCGAAGGAGACGACCGCGGCCGCCTCGAGCTCCGGGGCCTGCGCGAGCAGGTCGGCCAGGCACCGGTCGAGGCGGGCCGACCGGCCACCGGCGGACGGGAGGTGATCGGCGGAGACGGACATGTGACACCGCTTCCTGGACAGGGTTGGGGCGGACGGGATCCGCTGTACCTGCCATCGGCGCCGCCCCGTTCACCCTTGAGGCGTACCGGCAAGATCGAAACGAGACCGAAGGTGGCGCGCCGGCGACCGCACGGAGGCGAGCGGCCACGGTTGCCGCCCAAGTGCCGGCGACGAGCATGATCAGGAGAACGGATCGCGAGTCCCACGCCGCTGGTGCGGCCCAAAACGCGCCGAAAAGGCTCGCGGAGGCGCTGCGTACTGCCGTTTCGTTCTCCCGATCATGGTCCGAGCCGGAGTGCCAAGATCGAGCCTGTTGCACAACCCTCGGCGTGGGAGCCGGATGATCAGGTGGTGGCGCGAGATCATTTGGTGTGCCGCAGAACTTCCTGAGTGCTG
>OFIS01000314.1_pt1 | contig 36460 bp, 27 predicted proteins | sample 1775071 | NCBI WGS metagenome assembly OFIS01 (sample SAMN08195774, study PRJEB24354) | sludge metagenome | isolation source: sludge from phenol fed wastewater aerobic bioreactor C | place: India: Nagpur | collected 2016-09-17
GAAGAAATTTTGTTATCGCTTTTCTCCTGTTGCTGCTTTTTTCTTGTAAGAGGAGTAGTTGCACAGACGAAACAGGCATTCATGTGAGTGAATTGTTGCTCATAACTGCGGGAAAACAATCTTACGAATATTGTGAGCTTTTACGCAAGGCAGTAAAAAATGATAAGGCTTCAATTAAAACGCTGTCTTTATTAGAATTTAATGATGCTGCTGGCTATGACCACGGCAGCGTCATAGTTGACTTGATCTTACTGATAGGTGAGGAGAATTATGTTGATGCCGTAAAGGAGGCTAACTCAAAAGAAAAATCAACTATTGAGGCATACATTGACGTTGGCTTAGAGTATGGAAACAATCCCGATTTTAAAAGTCAGAGCTTAAATTCTGCTTTTCCTACTCTTGCAAAAGTCTTACAAAGCCGCTGATAACTGATAACAAAAGCCTCGCATCTCGCGGGGCTTTGTTTTGTTAGCGAAGCTGTCAAAAGATCAAGGCTTGCTTTACCTGCTGAAAGCCTGTTTTGTTTTGTAGTCGCGGATGATTAAATCAATGTAATGAAAGATGCGCTGCTTCTCTTCATCGGGCAGGGCACTTTCCACTGGCGCGAGAGTTAGCGCAGCGCTCTCGAGTCTAATGGAAGCAGCCAGCTTGCAACTGGCATTTGAAATACAGAAGCCGGGCATTATTTTCATCATCACATAGCCGTAACCATGTCGTCCCGATACAAAGTGCATTTTGATTATGTGCCGCATTTTATTACCTGCACAGTAGTAAACTGGATAGATGCATTGAGTCGCGAGCAATACAAAGAGATCTTGCTGGAAAGCCTGAACTACTGCATCAACAATAAAGGATTACAGCTTCATGCATGGGTTATCATGAGTAATCATCTGCATTTAATTGTAAGTGCTTCAGATGGCTTCCGTATTAGCGACATCATTCGCGATTTTAAGAAGTTTACCAGCAGGAAGATAACGGATGCTATAGCTGCTAATATGCAGGAGAGCAGAAGAGAATGGATGCTCGGTATGTTCAGGTACGCAGGGCTGTATAACAAGAGCAATGATCAATACCAATTCTGGCAACAAGATTATCATCCCATAGCTTTGGATGGAAACGATATGTTTGTACAGCGGATGCGTTATCTTCATGAAAACCCTGTGCGGGCAGGTATCGTGTGGGAGGCGGCACATTACAAGTATAGCAGTGCTGGCGACTACTATGAAAATAGAAACGGCTTACTGCCGCTAATAAAGTTATAGCAAGCCATGATGCAGGCGTTCTTCAAATTCCGGTCTGGAGACCGGCAGATAAAACAGACACGAGACATCCTTCGGAAGTCTCGCGCCAGTGGATTATCAAACCCATAATTGTAAGAACTCCAGGGTGTATAATCACCTTCCAGCGGGTCCACCGCACTCCACCTACACAGCCACGGTATATAGTAGCGTGCGCCGTGGTAGTACATGCCGGTTTCCTCGTCTCTTTCTTTTCCCGTAAATCTATATCGTTTTAATGATACCTCTGCTGTGGTTCTGCCGCTCTGGAAGCTGGTGGTGCCAAAGGGGTAGTATTCTTCGTAAGAGATAATATCCCCGCTGTCATCCAGCTCAAGGGTGGCTGTACCCAGATGGTTGCTGTACTGGTAGCGTACCAGCTGTACCTCACCGGTGCCATAGTCGTCGCGTACCGGGCTGTCTATAATGGCTACGCTTCCACCTGCATCTGCCAGGTGCACCGTCTGCCGCTCCAGTACCATGCCGCTCTGGTCTTTGGTATATACTTCCCCAGTTCGGCGTAGTCTGAAGGTAAGGCTTGTGTGTAGCTGACTACGTCGCAGTGGATAGCGGTCTCCTGACTGCCCCCACTGGTTTAAGTCTTGCGCAGCAGACTTAAACCCCAAATAAAGGCAGGTCTGTGCCCGGCAATCCTATAGTGCGTGTGGCCCGGCGTCTAAGGCTTGCATTATGCTACAAGAAAAGGGTGGCATCGCTGCGCACCCTTTGTTAGTAGCCTCGTCAGGAATCGAACCTGAATCTGGAGCTTCGGAAACTCTTATACTATCCATTGTACTACGAGGCCCGCTCCTCTCAAACTTTTTTTGAGGGCGTAAAGGTATCATTTTCCCGTGTTGCGGCACTATTTCCGGCAAAATTTTATTTTGCCCGAAAGCAAGGCAACATACGGCCGAATACTTCAGGGGCATACAGGGCATTTTATTGTTATTTTGTAGGGAATCTCATGCTGATGAGGCTTTTTTATCTCCGAAAATCTTTCCGGGCATGCGGCAAAGTATCTGCTTTCGCCGCAGTGGTTGTTGTGCTGATGTTTTCTGCACCTCGTGCTTGAGCCGCCGGCATTGTTGGTCAATCCTCTTCTGTGGCCGGGGCTATTTTGTTTTGGTCGGTGCTGGGTGCCATAGTACAGATTTTCTTACATGCCGCTTCCCGTGGTTTTTTGTCTGGCGGGTTACCGGTCAGAGCCTTCTTTACGGGCCTTTTCCAGATTGTTTTTGCGGCCGTTTTTGCCCTTTTCCTTTTCGGATGTCTGGATCAAAAACAGGCACCCTTGGCACCGCCCTGGTGGTTTGTTCTGGCTTTTTTCACCGGGTTGCTTTCCGGTCACGTGGGGGAAGCAATTCGCAGGCTTGCGGAACCGGCAGCGCGTTTTCAGCCGCAGCCGGACTTAAAGCCACCCGATTCTGATGCCGGCGACGAAGCCTATGGCTTGCTGCCCTACACCACATTGGTCATTCAATTGGAACTTGATGACGCCGGGCTTTTTGATGAAGACCGCGAGATCGTTAGGAGGCACGGTTTCGATGATGTCTCCGTATCGGTTCAAAAGCCCGGAGAAAGCCGGATCATTCCGGCAATGAAGGTGGGTAAGGCAGACAGTCCCTTTTTTATCATTGATGATGTAGCGCAGGGAAAATATATTCTTCGTGCCGTGCAACGCGTAGCCAACCATCATAATAAACTGCCCCTTCATCTATTTAGCGAGCAGGAAATCTTTGTGCGGGAAGAGCAGCAGGTGGTGCAGCTAAGACTGCAAAAGCTTAATGCTTAACTTTTTTGCAGCCGGAGTATGTCAATCAACCGGTTTTCCTAGCGCACCCGTATCAGGTAGTACCCGCGTTCCAAAAAGCCCACATCAAATCGGAAGGCTCTGCCACCGGCGTTGAACGTAAACGTCCTGCGCAGATTGCCGCTAAAATCTACCAGGTCTATCGCAACCCTGTCCTGCGGAGCGTAATTCAAAACCACTGTTGCTGCATTACGGGCAGGATTGGGATAAAGATTGATCACTTCGGCAGGATAATAACCGGAATACACCGGGGGCTGCTCTTTGTAGAAAGCCTGTGCCTTGGAACGCACACTTATCGAGGCGGCGGCCAGGGCCATTACGATGGCTATGTATATCTTTTTCATTGTCTTCAATTTTATTTAAGATGTTACAATTTAGTACCAGCAACTGACCCTTACGATCTAAAACTTTGTTATTATGGGTTTCGAATTTGCCTGAAAGAGTGTATTTTTAAGAAAATCGAATGCATTTATGAAGAGAGCATTTGCGTTCATGATCATGCTGCTGGCCTCTGCAATTATGTCTAAGGTGGAGCGTTAATCAGCGATCTGAATATGGAGAAAAAAATAACCGGCACGCTGCCGGTTATTTTTTTGTGATCGGACTACCTTAGTCTGAGTCGCTGGCACGGCCCCCGCTGCGTACAATGGCCACAAGGAGCAGAATGAATATAGCCGCACCCACGATCCATGCCCAGGGCTGGTTGTACCAATGTTCCTGATGTTTTTCAATATCCACGTCTATGTCGAGGCCACGGGCATATAATGCGGTGACCTGGTTCGCGACCAGTAACAAGGTGCCGATCGCCCAGATAATTGGTTTTACTACATACTTTTTCATAGCCATTTTCTTTTTATGTTCTATAATTTGTTCACCCTTCTGGTACTGCCTGCAGTAAGAGAAACAACTATGCCACCGGCACCCGTTCCCTGCTTTTTCAGCGTGCTGCTCTGCCCCTAATGTGTTAATTTGCAGTTCAGAATTTATACGATGAAAATAGTTCCCGGTTCAATAAAGACTGCGCTGTTGCATGGATATTTACTCGGTTCGGTAGCACCCCGGCCCATTTGTTTTGCCAGCACCATTGATGAAAACGGAGTTGCCAATCTTTCTCCCTTTAGTTTCTTCAATGTTTTTGGCAGTAAGCCACCTATTCTTGTTTTTTCACCGGCGCGCCGGGTTCGCGACAATACTACAAAGCATACGCTCGATAACGTACTGGCTACAAAGGAAGTGGTGATCAATGTGGTTAGCTACAACATGGTGCAGCAAATGAATCTGGCCAGTTGCGAATATCCAAAAGGGACTGATGAATTTGTAAAGGCGGGTTTTACACCCATAGCTTCAGATATGGTCCGGCCTTTTCGGGTTAAAGAGTCGCCTGTACAACTGGAGTGCAGGGTAAACCAGGTGATCCACACCGGGGAAGAAGGCGGAGCGGGCAACCTCATTGTGTGTGAGGTACTGTGTATGCACATTGATGATGCGGTACTTAATGCCGAGGGAAAAATCGATCCGCATAAAATTGACCTTGTGGCCCGAATGGGAGGCGATTTCTATTGCCGTGCTTCGGGTGCTGCCGTGTTTGAAGTACCCAAACCCAATGTGGCTTTAGGTATAGGGATAGACGCCTTGCCTGAAAGTATTCGCAATAGTAGAGTGCTTAGTGGTAATAATCTCGGCATATTGGGAAACAGTACGGCTATACCGGTAGTAAGCGAAATTCTTTATGACGACAGGCTCACCCAGATCATTAAAGAATACGATCATGACGAGCAGGGAAAAACGAATGCCTTACATCTTTATGCTAAAGAATTATTAGAGACCCATCAGGTGGAAAAGGCCTGGCAGGTGTTATTATCAGAGGGTTAAAACCGCTATTTTTTACCTCCGCCAAAGCCAATGTTGATCAGGGGTGGCGGGTCTTTGGCATATTGCTCCATGCTGCGGTTGAGTGAGTCGAGCTGTCGGTTTGCACGTTCGTAAGCTTCTTTGTTCGTCAGTATTTTGTTGTGACTGGCGGCTTCTATCTTTCGCGATAGCGAGGCGATGGAGGCCTGCAGCTCCCGAAGGGATTTTCCTGCGTCCTGCTGTCGGGCTTTAGCTGTATTTTCTTCTGCGTTATTCAGGCTCTTATTGATGTTTTTGTTTCTCTCTTCCGGGCGACGGGTAGAGGAATCGAGTTTGTTTAAGGTGTTGCCGAAGCTCGTCACCCCTCTGCGGGCGTCGGCGCTGCTGCCTGCCAGTTGTTCCAGATCTTTATTAGCGCTGGCAAACCCTTTGCGGGTCTCATTGCCCCATCCGGAGCGGAGCAGATTATTGAAAGAGAGCAAAGCACTATCTGCGCTGTGCAGCATATACTTTCCGGTTTGTATCATGGGGGAGATCTTTGCATGGAAATTTTCACTTACCGTGCTGTCGAATCCTGTGTGTAGGGTGCTGCCCTCTGCTACAACAGGTTGCCCGGCGGGTATAGTCAGGCGAATGGATTTGGTTCCGTTCACATCTCCGCTTGTGATTATAGCTTTTGAGCCGCGGGGTATTTTTAGCGTACCCGCAATTTCGAGCACCACCCGCACTTTTTTACGGATGTTCAGATCTATTTCGTTGACCTTACCCACCTTAACGCCTTTGTAATATACCGCCGATGCCTCCTGCAGACCACGCACATCGTGATAATAACCAATGTAGCTTTTGCTGTGGCTAAACCAATGGGTGTAGTGGCGCAAGGCCAGGCCGCCTGCTACCAGCAGAACCAATACCAACAGGATGATAAGATTTTTTTTCTTCATGTAGCGCTCGAAGCAATAAAGGTAAGTCATAAATAACGTGCCGTTTCCCTAAGGGATACTGTTTCCTCGTTCATAAGATATTCCTGCTGGCACAGTATTTTTTTCTCTTAATCGGAATAAAATTTTGTACTATGAGATCATTATTGTATTTGATTGCGGTAATACTGATAATAGGTTGGTTATTGGGCGCATTCGTATGGAACGCAGGTGGGCTGATCCACATTTTGCTGGTCATTGCTATTATATCCCTTCTTTTGGGATTTATACGCCGAAGCAGCATCGACTGACGAACATCTTTGATGTTTGAGCCGGAGTTCTGGCTTCGAAAAAGGCAGCTTTATAGGAAGGCTGCCTTTTTTCGTCTTTCGTCGATTGCCGATAAAATATGCGATCTGGCGCTACGGACGGTTTTTGCTCCCCTGAAATCAAAAAGCCACCCGTACGTTTGTTGGGCGGCTTTTTCCGAATGCGAATCTCTTATCCTCCACTATTGTTTTACAATTCGTGTAAAATATTCGTGGTTGCCTTTTTCATCGGTGATGTACACAATATAATTGCCTGCTGCCAGGTGGCGTAGGTCGAGGTCTGCATGCTCATAATCCAGTACGGCTTGATACAAAACTTTGCCTACGGGATTGACCACATGTACCCGCAATTTGAGGTTGTTCATGTTGCCTACCTTAATATGCACCCTGCCGTCAGATATCGTGGGGAAAACGCCCGCAATAAAGACATCTGCAGCCGTGACGGGACGAACGGTTTTTACTGCCGAATAGTACCGGTCGCCGGTCTTGTCTTCATACCTCAGCCGGTAAAAAATCTCCGCGGCTCTGCGGTCATAACTATTATCTTGCAGGGTATAGGCTCCGCTTCCTGTAGGTTTCACCACTTCGAGTGTGGTAAACAATTGTCCGTCGTAACTACGTTCAACGGTGTATTCTCTGGCCTGATTGTCGGTATTTACTTTCCAGCTCACCGCCACAGTGTTTTGTTGCAGTTTTACATCAAAGTTCAGCAGCTTCAGTTCCAGAGGCGTCACATCGCTTGAGGTCCATAAACCGCGTCCGTGTGTAGCCACTACCAATTCATTGTTGCTGTTTACATCCACCATATCTACACGGGTCATGGGCAGCGTATTGTTGTTGAGAAGTGTCCACACAGTGCTGTTGCCATTGAGAGTACCGGTGCCCATCACACCCACTTCTGTACCTAAGAAGATGATTTTACTGCTGGCAGGCGACCAGATAGCCCAGCGCACCGGCACATCCTGCAGGGTATTGTTGTCATCAATATCTACCCAGGTCGGTGAGTTTGAGGTTCCGTTGGCGGTGTAGTACACACTGTTTACACCGTAGTTTGAGATGGCCACTACAATGCTGTCGTCGGTACCGGTGCTGCGTTTTTTTACATCAATAGAACTTACGTAACCGTTGGCTACCAGCACTGTGGCTGTAAGATTGGTGACGGTAGCCACAGTTTGCGGATTGGTGATGCGATAAACCCTTCCGTTGTCTGTACCTACATAAACGCGGTTTTTATTATTGGGAGATACTTTGATGGATGTGATCTGTTCGCCGTTCAGGTTTACGTACTGATCGCTGCGATATTCGTTGATAGGATCAAAGATATTGTACCACATACCCAGATAATTGGTGGCGGCGGCAGAGTACAGAATGTCGCTGCTGTCGTCGAGGTCCGAAGGATTTACAAAGCTTCCCGAATTGTCCGAATCGTAATAGAGATAGGTAAAGCTGCTTCCTCCGTTTGTAGAAACATAATAGTTGTTGTACACATAAGATGTGATCTGATTGTTCCCGTTTGTCTTGTCAATAAAGCAAAAAGCGCCGTCGCCGCCCGAAACGTCTGTAACGGCATTGATGCCGGCATTGGTAAACTTGTGAGAACCGTTGTCCTGAGCTCCGGCCAGGAAATAGTTTACATTGGTAGGGTGCGTTGCGCAGGAATAATATTGGGTAACGTTGTAATTGTCGCTTTTGCTGATCCATGTGGGCAAAGCCGGCGAAGAATTGAGGTTTGTACAATAAAATATACCACCGTCGCATCCTACCAGTGCGGTTGTATTTGTTCCGGGTCTGAATACGAAGCTGTGAATGTCAGCGTGCACGTTCGCATTGTTCCAGGTGCTTCCGAGTGCTCCATAGAGCGACCATGATGTAAGTTGCGTCCAACTGGTACCACTATTGGTTGATTTGAGAACATCCACTCCGCCAATGTACAAGGTGGTACTGGTGTTGGGGTCCACCGCGCAAGTAAGGTCATACCAGGCTTGACCGCGGGTAAAAAACGAGTTGGCACCCTGATCATAAATGGTCGGGATGGTTTTAGAGGTCCAGTTTGTGCCGCCATTGGTACTTGAATAGATGCCGGTCACTTCATAGCTGTTACCATCCTGACACAGGGCGTATATCTGGCTGGAGTTGCTCGGGGCAAGGGCAATCTCGATGCGGGCCCATGTGCCGGTGGGGGTTATATTGCTCCAGTTGCCGCTGTTTCCTACGTTTACCCCGTTGGTAGCCACGCTCGATTTATAAATCTTACCCGTAGTAAAGAGCCCCGTGGTTGCATAGAGGTCTCCGTTGGCAGCTACTTCCACATCGGATATGCGCATGTCGCTGCTGCCACTGCCAATCACGCGGGTCCAGGTGCTACCTCCGTTAGTCGATTTTTGTAATCCTCCCGTATTTGCCGTAGCGCCTCTGCAAGCCGCATATACGTCGCCGTTGCCGGTAACGATGATCTTTTGTACGTAAGAAAAATTATTGTTGTTGTTGGTAGAAGAGAGTTGGGTCCAGGTGTTTCCGCCGTCTGTAGATTTCCAGATTCCATTGCCTTTTATGCCATCGGCGTTTCCGTATCCTTCTCCGGTGCCGAAGTAAAGAATTTGCGTGTTAGAAGGGTCCTGAGCAATCGTAGTCACGGCCAGGTTGGCAAACTGATCATTTACGGCTACCCATGCAGGGTTGGCCTGTGTAATGTCCGTGCATTTCCAGAGGCCGCCACCGGCTGCACCTGCAAATACGGTCTTGTTTGTCAGATCGTTGGCATCAAAAATTATCGCTCTTGTTCGGCCACCTACATTGTTGGGGCCACGTTCGGTCCAGTTGATCGATGAAAATCCCGAAGTCGTTTTAAGCTGTCCCAGCAACTGTGCCTGCCTTTCATAAAACTGCATGGCGGCTGTAAGGCGCTCTCTCGGTATTGTGTTGAGCTTTGGGTCGCGGGTTTTGGCAAATTCCAGCCTGATGGCTTCCATAGGTTCGTCTTCCTGCTCTTCTTTTTCACCGCGCTCCTTTTGTTCCGGCAACAGGAAGAAGCCCATAGACAGAAAAGCTGCGGCAGAAATAAATAATAAGGCGGAAGATCGTCCGCGCAACATCGGAAATTTCATGATTTTTTAGGATGAGTGGTTTACTAATTGCACTGTAAAAATATGGAAAAATTTTGTGAGGCGTAGCCGATAGATATTCTGCTGCAACCGGATGAACAGGAGTAAAGACAGGAATTACTTTTTGATCGTCAGTCTTCAGATAAGCTTCTCTATCCGTCAGGGTGCAAGCCTGTGTATGTTCCAATCGTCATGATGGCGGCGGAAGGATATACGGTCGTGCATACGGCTACTACGGCCCTGCCAAAACTCAATATGATCGGGTAGTACGCGGTATCCACCCCAATGTTCGGGCCGCGGCACGTTGCCTCCCGAAAACTGCTGTTCAAAGCGGAGATAGTTTTGCTCCAGAATACTGCGGTCGGCTATCACGCTTGATTGTGGGGATGCCCAGGCACCGATCCGGCTGCCTGTGGGTCGCGAGTGGAAATAGGCATCGCTTTCTGCCTCCGACACCCGGACTACTGACCCTTCGATGCGCACCTGACGTTCCAACTCCTGCCAGAAGAAAACAAGTGCTGCATAGGGACGGGCGTCTAGTTCGTTGCCTTTGGCGCTATCGTAATTCGTGAAGAATACAAAGCCGTCCTCATCAAGCCCTTTGAGCAATACGATACGTGCATGAGGCTTGTTCTCGGCATCTACCGTAGCAAGCGTCATGGCATTGATTTCCGCTACATTGGCTTTATGGGCCTCATCAAACCACTTTCGGAAAAAAACCAAAGGGTCTTTTCCGGCTGTGGCCTCATCGAGCGCAGCCAGTTGATAGTCTCTTCTTATCGAAGCAATATCGGTAGATGAAGATGGCAAAGCGGACTACTTATCAGAGCGGGAGCCAAGATATTTTGCCATCACGTAGATGAGCTCTATCAACATCAGAAAGATAAAGATGTAGGTGATCACCCAGCCAATATTGTATTGGAAGGCATCGTAGAACGCATTGAGAATAAGCCCTTTCATTACGAACAGAATAATTTGTGCGCAAGATACAACAAACGGCAGTAAAGCTGTTACTGTGTTTTACCATTTTTTGTGGCTAATTTTCGCAGCTTTCCCTTTATTGCGATGTTGCTTCGACACATACCGTTTCTCAAGGCTGTGCTTTGGTATGCAGTCACTGCCTTTGGAGGGCCGCAGGGGCATATTGGTATGATGGTAAAGACCTTTGTACAAAAGCGGAAAGATGTAACAGAAGAAGAGCTGCTGGAGTATAACGCTTTTTGCCAGATGCTGCCGGGGCCATCCTCCACACAGACGGTTATGCTCATTGCCATGAAGCGCGGCGGCATCAGCCTTGCCCTGCTCACTTTGCTGCTCTGGGTATTTCCCGCGGCGTTCATCATGGGGGCATTTTCCTTTCTCATTTATTACATCAATGCAAGGGATATACAGACGAATCTATTTATGTATATCCAGCCCATGTCGGTAGGATTTATCGCCTTTGCCGCAGCACGGATGATGCGGGCCAGCGTTAAGCATTTCGCCACGGCCGCTATTATGATCGGAGCCTTGCTGGTCACGGTCTTCGTCCGTACGCCCTGGGTGTTCCCTATTGTATTGTTGCTGGCGGGTAGCATCAGCAATTTCAGTAATAATCGGATACCTGATACCAAAGACAAGCCTAAGCCGGTGCGCTGGATCAACATCTGGCTTTTTGTTGTGGTTTTTCTTGTAGCCGGTATTCTTTCCGAAGCTGCCCGTGCCCATAAGTGGAATCACGGCATTGCCTTCAATCTGTTTGAGAATTTTTATCGCTTTGGTACTATCGTTTTCGGCGGCGGACAGGCCCTGTTACCCATGATGCTGTATCAGTTTGTGAACCGGCCGCTGCAGATGCAAAAGACACCGCTGCTTTCGTCCGTAGCCTTGCTAACGGGCTATGGGGTAGTGCAGGCAGTACCCGGGCCTGTGTTTTCCGTATGCAGTTTTGTGGGCGGTATGATCATGAGTCCTTACGGCACTTTCTGGCAGATAGCCGGATGCCTGATCGCCACGATCGCCGTGTTCCTTCCGAGCACCCTTTTGCTTTTCTTTCTTTTCCCCCTATACCAGAATCTTCGGCAGCATGTTATTATCTACCGTGCGCTTGAGGGGATCAATGCCGCAGTGGTCGGCATAATCTGGGCCTCGGGTATTGTTTTGTTTCAGATGATGCAGCCTTTTGAACTGATCAACCTCGTGGTGGTGGCCATCACCTTCGCCTTACTTTATTTTACTAAGATACCCTCACCGTTTATTGTTATTGGCTGGCTACTGATGGGGTGGGCCATGAACTATTGAAGATTTCACTCGCTGACTGGTCGCCTGAACCCAGAAATTCAGATAACGCTGGCCGCAGATTTTCACATCAACTTATCCTTGCCATGTTTGCGTATTGGTTTCCTGTAGCACTTCTGCGGCTTTTAGCTGGCCAACTTCCGGTTCGGACGAAAAAGGCTGCAGCGTATTTCGCTCGCGTTGTTTGATCTTGTCTCGGTAGGTCAATCCCCATTTTTCTACAGTGGCATGCATCACCCAGGCCAGACCAAAGGCGTAAAAAAGATAACAGGCCAACTGAACAGGAAATGAGTCGGGCATCAGGGCCTTGGAATACATGAGAAAGACGGTGCCGTGGAGCAGATAGGTAGCATAGGAAATACGGGAAATAAAACTGATCACTTTGGCAACAAAGCCTGTACCGGTTTTTATGGTACTCATATAGGGCAGCAGCAGCATAGCCGAAAATCCTTGTACGGGCAGGGAAAGATATTGATGATAAAATCCGATTGCTGAAGTGCCGTTGAAATAAAAATGATTGAACAGTGTTCCGGTCAGCCCGATAACAAAAGACAACTTTGCATAACGCACCCAGCTTTGTGGATGAAAAAATGCTACCCAGGCGGCCAGCACACCAAACATAATGGCGTCCATTCTTGAAGGGACGGTCATCATATATCCGTTTATTAAACGATCGAAGCTCTGCGGTTGAAAAAGCTGAACCTTGATGATCCGGAACATGTTACTTGAAAAAATGACCATCAGGATGACCATTAAGAATTTCCCCTGCCTGGCACCTTTTAGATAACACATCCCAAAGAGCATCATTGGTATCAACAGGTAAAACCATTCCTCGACAGACAGCGACCAGGATTCGCCGAATACACGCATTTCGCCATCCCATAGGTTTTGTAAAAAGAATGGATATGGCTTCAGGGTGTTTAGAGGAAAATCACGAAAAGGAGCCAGGACGATCAGCGCCAGGACAACGAAATAGGCAGGGAGAGTGCGCAGCCAACGATCGCGCCAGAATCGAAACAAATTTGGGAATGTGGGTGCTTCGGTGGTCAGTTTCTTAAGCAGGATGCCCCCAATGAGGTAACCGCTCAACACAAAAAACAGGGATACACCATCAAAAAACTGAAGCCGGACGGTAGTAGAGAACGGATTTAAGCCCGTGGGAAGAACATAAAACAAATGGCCATAAACAACCGTGAGTATCGCAATAGCACGAAGAATATCTAACCCAAATACCCTCTTAGTACTCACCGTAATGAAAATGATTTGTTGAACAGAAAATGGCGATTAGAGAAATCTGCTTAAGCTGGGTAATGCTCCAACGATCAGCCACCAAACTATGGTGATGATGTAGAGGACCGTGTTTCTTTTGAAATCATTGTTTATTCCGTAGGCACCTGAATATCTTAATTGCACAAGAAGGTGACGGATAAAAAATGCAACCAACAATAGAAACGCAACAAGGTTGACCGCGGCAAATTTCATGGGTCCATTCTTTAATTGACACCCAAATCTAATCTTTCTCTTCCAGCAATTCTTTCACATCACCAATAAGTTGGTTGACCGACCCCATGTCCGTTCCTTCGTATTGTCCGCGGATATGCCCGTTTTTGTCCACCAGCACAAAGCGGTCTGTGTGGATGAAATCTGTCCGGATATCGCCTGTTCCGGTATCTTCTACGGCAGTGACAAGGTAGCTGTAGCGGGCCATATCGTAGAGGTCTTTTTTATCGCCGGTAAGAAACAGCCATTGTTTCGGATCGGCGTCAAATCGAAGCGAATAGGTTTTCATTGCAGCCACCGAATCTTTTTTCGGATCTACGGTGTGCGACAAGATCATGACCTGATCATTTCCCCGAAAAGCCTGATAAACCTTGCTCATGTTTTCATTCATCTTCGGGCAGATGCCTTCGCAGGTGGTAAAGAAATATTCTACCACATAGGTCTTGCCCTTTACCGTTTCATTAGTCACTGTGTTTCCGTTTTGATCGGTAAAGCTAAACGGCCGGATTCGGTGATCTCCCGCTCCCAGAACCGGCAGTCGGCGGGGTTGCTCTCGGCTTAGATTGTAATAGTAAGTCATGAAAGCAGCGCTGAGCAAAATGAAAAACGAAACGAGAAAGATAACGACCTTTTTATTGCGCATAGTTTCGGAGTTTGCGCCGCAAAGGTACCCTTCCCGTTTCGTTCGTTACAAAATGATTTGCTAAAAGCCTAAGGTCTGAGGTCTCCGGTCACACCGCCGTCTTTCGACTGGCCTGTCAGCGTACCGATCGCCAGTTTCACCACCGACAATAATTTTCCGTCTTTAGTGTCCCAATAGTGCGCTTCGGAAGGCGTCACTTTGATCAGCGTAAGGTTTGGGTCGTCTTTGCCTTCGGGAAACCAGTTTTTTGCCAGTGGATTCCAAAACTCCTCAATCTTCTTCCGGTCGTTCACATGTTCTGCCTGGCCGGTAACGCTCAAAAACCGGTAGTTGTCGGGCTGTGCATAGATCAGTTGTACCTGGGCATCTTTGTGGATCTGCTTTTCTTTTTCGCTGGTATGGCTGCTTAAAAACCAGAAGCTTCCCTGTTCGTCCACCCGCTGTGTGGCCATGGGTCGCGTGGCAAACGGAATTTCGCTGGTGGAGGTGCAAAACATGCAGATGCTTGCATCATCAGCAATCTTCTGCATTTGTTCAATCGCTTCTTTACCCTCAAGGTGCTGTATTGTTCCCATCGTTTTCTTTTTTTTCGACGGAACTGGGTTATAAAACGGTGCCAGCATCCCGACCTCAGTTTGCGTTGGCGTGCTGATGTTAAGTATGTCGTAATCTTTGGCTGCGGAAGCGTTTTAGTTGAGCCGTTAACGTTTCAACCGCGGGGTAAGGCGTACCTTTATGGCTCACGGAGCGAAAGGCTTTATTTTTTCACCTCGCACCTCTTTTTTGGCTGCTTCGGCCATACATTGACTTCGCGATCTTAAACCAACAGCGTTATGAAATGGGTGCCACTTACAAATATGATACTCGAACAACTCCGGCAGCGTGGCTATACGCATCTGGTGGTCAAAAACATTACCGAGAAGGAAACGGTAGATTCTGATAAGGAGTTTGTGACCCTGGAAGCAGTGAGCAAACCCATACCGGATAAAGATTTGACTTTCGATATCGGTTCGGATGCTACACGCGAAATGGCCCGCAGCAGGGAAGCCGATTACTATGTCCTTTTTCGGTAGCCTGTGAAAGGATGTCCGGAATAATCTTTTCCGGTTCTTGTCCGAAAGAGGGCTCGTTGCTTTCTAAATGCCTGCCACACCGACTGGGTTTTTTATCTTGCCCTGCAAACGAGCTTTATGGAGATCGGTATTACCACCTTTGTTGAAAATACGCCCAATCCAACCACCGGCAAATTGCTGGCTCCGCATGAGCGCTTGACGCATCTCATGGAAGAGGCCGTTTTGGCTGATGAAGTAGGTCTGGATGTATTTGCCATTGGCGAGCACCATCGGCCCGACTTTATCGTCAGCTCGCCGGCTGTGGTGTTGGCAGCCATTGCAGCGCGCACGCGGCAAATCCGGTTGTCGAGTGCCGTAAGTGTGCTCAGTTCCGACGATCCTATCCGGGTGTTTCAGGATTTTGCTGAGCTCGATCTGCTGTCCAAAGGCAGAGCGGAGATCATGGCAGGCCGGGGCTCGTTTACCGAGTCGTTCCCTCTCTTTGGCTACGACCTCAGGGATTATGACGAACTGTTTGTGGAGAAGCTGGATATGCTGCTGGAGATCAATAATTCTGCGGTGTTGGACTGGGCCGGCACAACCCATACACCTCCCGTGCGGAGTCGCGGGGTTTACCCTCGCCCGTTTCAACATCAGCTTCCGGTTTGGATTGCGGTGGGCGGTACGCCACAGTCGGTGGTCCGTGCGGCGCAAAAAGGTCTTCCTATGGCCGTCGCCATCATCGGAGGCCTGCCCGAACGATTTGTGCCGCTGACGGATCTGTACCGAAACAGATTTGAACACGCTGGTCATAATCTGCAGAGCCTGCAACTGGCGATTAACTCCCATGGTTTTATTGCCGACGATGCACAGCAGGCGGCGGAGGAATTTTTCGGCCCGTATGCGCAAATGATGGGTGCTATTGGCCGCGAACGCGGATGGTCGGGTATTTCGCGGCAGCAATATGATGCCATGCGTGCCGCGGAGGGCAGTCTGCTGGTAGGCAGCCCTCAGCAGGTCGTTGATAAGATACTCCGCTATCACGAGCTTTTTGGCAACACCCGCTTCCTGCTCCACATCAGCGTAGGTACGCTTCCGCATGCCGCTGTTTTGCGGAGTATTGAATTGCTGGGAACGGTGGTGGGTCCCGCAGTCAGGAAGGCTTTGAACAGCGCATCCTAGACCATCCCGACCCGAAAGAGGCCGGCAACTTTCACAGCTTACAACTACTTACAATTAAGTACCTTTGCCGCTCTTTTGTCAAATACTATGCAGCACATTCGCAACTTTTGTATCATAGCCCACATCGACCATGGTAAAAGTACCCTGGCCGACCGGCTGCTGGAGTTTACCAAAACCATCTCCGAGCGCGATATGCAGTCGCAGGTGCTGGACGATATGGATCTGGAACGTGAAAAAGGAATTACGATCAAGAGTCATGCTATCCAGATGGATTATGAGTACAAAGGAGAAAAATATACGCTGAACCTTATCGACACGCCGGGTCACGTGGATTTTTCCTACGAGGTTTCTCGTGCACTGGCTGCCTGTGAAGGTGCGTTGCTGCTGGTGGATGCCTCTCAGGGAATACAGGCGCAGACAATATCCAATCTGTACCTCGCCCTCGATAACGATCTCGAAATCATTCCGGTCATCAACAAAATTGATATGGATGGTGCAATGATCCCCGAGGTTACAGACCAGATTGTGGATCTGATCGGATGCAAGCCCGAAGATATCATTCTGGCCTCCGGAAAATCTGGTATCGGCATCGAAGAGATCATGTCGGGTATCATAGAGCGCATACCGGCCCCCAAGGGCAATCCTGATGCGCCACTTCAGGCGTTGATCTTCGACTCGGTATTCAATTCCTTTCGTGGCATCATTGCTTACTACCGTGTTTTTAACGGAGCTATCCGCAAGAATGACCGCGTGAAGTTTTTTCATACAGACAACTATTACACAGCCGACGAAGTAGGTATCTTAAAAATGGGACTCTCGCCCAAACAAGAGGTGAAGACGGGTGATGTGGGCTATATCATTACCGGAATAAAAGACGCCAAAGAAGTGAAAGTGGGCGATACGATCACCCTGGTAAACAATCCGAGCCCTGAGCCCATACATGGCTTTGAAGAAGTAAAACCGATGGTGTTTGCCGGTATTTTCCCTGTGGTCACTGACGATTTTGAGGAACTGCGCGAGTGTATGGAAAAACTCCAGCTCAATGACGCTTCGCTTACCTTCGAACCGGAAACTTCTCAGGCACTTGGCTTCGGTTTTCGATGTGGTTTTCTGGGCATGTTGCACATGGAGATCATTCAGGAAAGGCTGGAACGTGAGTTTGATCAGACCGTCATTACCACGGTGCCCAACGTGAGTTTTAAGGCCTATCTCACTGCAGAAAAAGACAAGGCTATGATCGTTAACAATCCGAGCGAACTACCCGATCCCAGCCGCACAGACCGCATCGAAGAACCTTTCATTCGTGCACAGATCATTACACTTCCCGATTACATCGGAAACATCATGAGTCTTTGCCTGGGCAAACGAGGTCTTTTGATCAACCAGCACTATCTTACCCCTACCCGCGTAGAGCTGATCTTTGAAATGCCGCTCGCTGAAATTGTGTTTGACTTCTATGACAAGCTAAAAAGCTGTACCCGCGGCTATGCGTCCTTCGACTATCATCCGCTCGACTACCGGGAAAGTGATATTGTCAAGATGGACATCCTTCTGAACGGTGATAAGGTAGATGCACTGAGTGCGCTCATACATCGCAGTCGTGCACAGGATTTCGGCCGTAAGCTTTGTTCTAAACTAAAAGATCTGTTGCCACGCCAACAGTTTCTCATTGCCATACAGGCTGCTGTGGGCGCCAAGATTCTGGCCCGGGAAAACATTTCTGCCATGCGGAAGGATGTAACGGCCAAATGTTATGGTGGCGATATCAGCCGTAAGCGCAAGCTTCTTGAAAAGCAGAAGGAGGGCAAAAAACGTATGCGCCAGATCGGTAGTGTAGAAGTGCCACAAGAGGCCTTCCTTGCCGTGCTGAAGCTCGACGAATAGTTCTAAATGAACTTTACCCTGATGAAGATATTCGCATTCCGTCCCTTGTCGTCGGCACAGGATATTTTTATTTCCGGAGCTTGCGGCGAGAAGAATATTTTTTCGGAAGCTGCGGCGCCCGCATAGAACTGATCATTTACATACCAATACACTTTTTTTACATCGTTCGCTACCGTGCAGTGCAACATTAGTTTTTGTTTGCCGCGGTCGGCAATGATATAGGTCATGCCATCGGTAAGTGAGTTGATCGTGGGCGGAAAGCCCTCAAAGCTTCTGTTGCAGGCAGGGTTATGCGCCGGTACCTTTTCATAGCTTATATGGTGGCTGTCGTAGAATGCTGCAAGCTCGGCCGATACATTGTCGTAGAGCCGGGTTGCGTATCCTGTAGGCGGCAGGCAGCTTGTACAATAGGCCATCTTACCATCGGCACTCGTCCATACCTCACGTTTGTGATCACATACTTCCTGTGAAGACACGCCGGTGATATATTCATCGAGTACGGAGCTCGTACAAAAATCGTTGGCGAGCTTTCCCGACTGCGGACATACGAACCTTGCAGCGATGCCGGCAGGCGCCTTCAGCCACTCTTCGCCGGCACGGCGGTCGAGCGCACGAAACAAATGGAACAGCAAGGGCGTGGCGACACCCGCTCCATTGATTTCCGGCACCCCTTTGCCGTCGAAGTTGCCGATCCACACGGCTATGGTGTAGCGCTTGTTGTACCCTACACTCCAGGCATCTTTTCTTCCATAAGACGTGCCGGTCTTCCAGCAAATGCGAGGCAGGTCTTGTGATTTATCTGTAAGGTTGGGAATGTCGGGGCGGTAAAGGCCGGCAATGATCCGCGAAGTAAGATAGCTTGCTTCCGGCGAAAGTACGCTCACAGGCTGAACGGAAGACGGGCCGGGAAGGGCACGGGTATTGAGCGGAAGGTACCGACCTTCGTTGGCCAGCGTCGAGTAAAGGCAGGCAAGTTCACTAAGCCGCACGGTGCATCCCCCTAAGATCATAGAAAGTCCGAGCTCCTTGCGTTGCTGCCATACAGACCTGCATCCTGCTTGTGCCAGCAGATGGGTAAAGGTTTGGGTGCCTGCCAGTTGAAGCATTTTAACGGCGGGGATGTTTAGCGATTGCTGCAACGCTTTTTCAGCGGTCACATTTCCCCGGAAGCCGAGATCGAAATTTTCCGGAGCATATCCCCCAAAGTTAACGGGCACATCTGCGATGACCGACTGCGGAGTAATCCATCCTTTGTCCATGCAGAGCGCGTACAACATCGGTTTTAGTGTGCTGCCCGGCGATCTCCTTGCCTGCACGCCGTCTACCGCACCGTGGTGTTGACGGTCGTACGGATCTGAGGAGCCAAGGTAACAAAGCACGTTCCTTGTGCTGTTGTCTACAACTATTGCAGCAGCATTGAAAATATTGTAGTGCTGCAGCGTGCGGACGTGGTTGGACAGCAGCTCTTCTGCGGTTTGTTGCCAGCGCGGATTTATCGTGGTTTTGATTTCATGGAGTTGTGGAAACTGCCTTCTCAGCCGGTATGCAAGATGCGGGATTGCGGAAGGTGCTTCATGTCGGCTGGCCAGCAAGGGCTCCTGTAGGGCATCTTTTATCGTTTTGGCGGCAAAAAGATGATCTGCTTCGAATCTGAGCAGCCATTTGTTGCGCTCAAAGATGATCTGATCATTGTTTCTGCCAATCTGAAGGGCATTAGGCCGGTTGGGAATGATGCTCAGGGCGGTGATCTCCGCGAGCGACAACTGGTCAGGAGATTTCTGAAAGTAGAGCAGTGCTGCGGCCTTTACCCCCTGTATGTTTGAGCCATAGGGCACAAGATTGAGATAGAGTTGCAGAATTTCATCTTTGGAAAAATGCAGTTCTAATTGTAGCGCACGAAAAGCCTCGGTTATTTTGTTTAGCCACGTGCGTTTTTTGGGTTGGAGCATGCGGGCCACCTGCATGGTGATGGTGGATGCACCAGAAACGCGGCGGCCCTTCAGTAGGTTGTAAAGCGCAGCCCGCACCACAGCAACTGGGTTGATGCCAAAGTGGTAGCGGAAGTACTTGTCTTCTTTGAAGACGATTGCCTTTTTTAGCTCAGGAGTAATTTCTTCCAGCCGGGTGTACATTCTCCACTGCTCGTCACCGGTCAGGAAGCAATGCATCACGGTACCGTCGGAGGCTACGATCACCGGCGCATATTCCAGTTCTGTATGAACAGGGAAACAGAGGTCCAGCACCGCAAACACGAGGAGGCATAATGCCAGAAAGGTCAGCGTTCTCTTGTGCCAGAGCTTTGTGTGCAACATAACCGACATCAGCGCTCCGTCACTTTTACTGTACCTGCTCCGTGGTAAGAGTGGTAGCTTCCGTCATACATCGCATCGGCCAGAACCGGCCCCAGCTTATACTTTCCCGGCGATACCGCACGTGCCATGTAATAGAAATGTTTGGGTTTGCTGGTAGCGTCGGTAAAAAAGTTTACCCGGTCGTCACGAAAATCAACATAATCGGCTTCAGCCTGATCCTTTATCCAGTCCATCCCCGGTATTTCTGTAAGCCGCGTATTTTCTACTTCAAGTCCAGCCGGCAGCATATCCGTAATCGCCACGTTTTCCACAGTGCCGTTGTAAGCTGATTCCAGGGAGATACGTACGACAACAAGATCGTTCTGGCGGAACTGGCCTTCATTCACCGGATGTCCGTTTCTGTCAAAAAAGCTACGGCGCACTTTCAGATAGCTATCTTCTTCGGTGATGGAGCCATCGGCCGTGATACCCGACATTTCCGAGAAGTAATAATAGCTTCCTTTCCCCTTCACCTGAAGGGTAAGCTGGTTGCCCGTCAGTTGGGTCACATCGAGGTTCATGGTATTGTCGGTGCTCTTACGTTTTTTGCCATTGTCCAGTAGCAGGGCTGTGGCGGTAGTATTATTGCTGCGCCGCGCTATTTTTCCGAGGGCCAGAATGGTCCATGCATTTTCCTGAGTATTCAGGTACCGTGCCTGTTTCACCTGTTGGCTGAGGTGTTTGGCCATATTGCCGATTTGTGGATTGCGGGGATCCGTATCGAGCAGCGTGTTCAGGGCAAGGGCTTCGTCTCTGATATAGGAATAGAAGCTGCCTCCGAGGGCTTGTCTGGATCTTTCTCCTTCAAATTGTCCGGGAGTGAGTTCTTTGGCCATGACGGGTTGCCCGGCAAGTGCATAGGCTCCGCCAATCAGGTATTTGCTGTCCAGACTGAGCATTTCGGGGTGTGCTTTGTAATAGTTCATGGTTGAGGGTTGTGGTTGTCCGGCTAACGCAAGTACATAGAGGCTGTATGCAATTTCTTTTGCGGCAATTTCTTTGCTCAGGTTTTCATTGTAGTAGAGTGTTTCTGTCTCTCGCCGGGTAAGCCTGTATTTCAGATACTGAAACAGACGGTCCAGGGTTTTGGTGTTTACTTCATATCCCGCCTTTTTGGCTTCCAGTAAAAAATGCTCAGCATAGGCGCTTCCCCTCCATCGTTCTGAACCATATCTCGGCCGGTACGAGATACTGCCAGTGTAAAGCTGCATGGACTGGAGCTTTAGTATAGCCTGTTGCACATGGTAGGCGGGGTTAGCGTCGGTACTTTCTGTGCCATAGAGGTTTTTTACCAGGTCGTGATAATAGAGTTGAGGAAAAGCTGCCGAAGTAGTCTGCTCCACACATCCATAGGGATAACGGACCAGATCATTTAGATTTTTGGAAAACTGCACGAGCGGAGATTTGCTCACCACCACTTTACCCCGCGCGGTGCCCGATATGAAATCGTGCTGCAAAGCGATACGGGCAGGGCTTTGTTCTGTGGCTTCTCCGCTTGCATAGCGTTTCTGTAAGGATGCGGCGGGCCGGATACTGAGTTCTGTTTCGTTGGTGAATGTTTCACGCATGGCTTTTACACTGACGGTTACTTTGCCTGCGCCAATTGCTCCAGCGGCTTTGATGTGAAAGACCACTCGTCCGTCGCGCTGTGGCGCTAAGTTTACCTGCCGGGTGCTACCATCGCTTATTTCCAATGGGCCTTGTACCTGAAGGCTCACGCTGGCATCAGCAGCATTTGCAGTAGTGTTGGTTAGCGTTACCGGCACCACCACTTCGTCGCCCGGGCTTAGAAACCTGGGCAATGCTGTGCTGAGCACCACAGGGTCGGCCACCTTCATATGCTTATCCGCACCGCCAAAGCGTTTGCCGGAATAAGCAATAGCCATTACGCGGAGATCGCCGGAAAACTGAGGAATTTCTATATCGTACTTCAGGTTGCCGCTGGCGTCAGCCTGACGAATACCGCTCCAGAAAGAAACGTTCTTTACCCGGTTCACAAACATCGGGTTTACACGCAGTGCGCTTTCATCTGCGCCATCTCCACCCGTACTGCTCCGGGTCAGGCGTACCTCTGGCAGCAACAAGGGATAGATGTCGTAGCTGCGGGCGGTAAGGGCCACTTTTTGGTAGAAATAGTCGTAGGCATTGGGAGTACGGTAATTCTTAACCTGCAAAATACCTTCATCTACTGCTGCTACCGTAACAAATGCGTGTGGCGCCGTTTTTACTAGCAGGGTTTGCTTTTGCCGCGACCGCGATTGGTCTGCCGTAATGATCGTTACCGGCAGCTTGTTTTGCGGGTTTTCTATCCGAACGGAGCGGAATCCATGCGCTACGGTGAGCGGAAGATCGCTGCCGTCCATGGGCCGTATGAGCGTGGCCGTGATGTAAACATTGGGTACCAGCAGATCCTCAGCTCTAAGTTTTATTGTAGCAGATTTATTTTCCGTTTTCAATTGAAAATGGCGGATCATCTTGTCCCTTTCGAGCGTCACGAGCAGTTTGCCGTCGAAGGGAGTGGTCAGCAATACGGTCATGTCTTCACCGGTGTTGTATTTTTCTTTGTCTGGTTTGATGGTCACATTTCCTTCATTGTTTACTTCGAAAGAAGAATACGCTGTTCGACCCCAGCCCCAGGCGTAGAAAGAAGCAGAAACATATCCGTTTCCGGAACCGGCAGTAACACGAAGTTCATATTCGCCACTGAGTTCGGGCGTTACCACAAAATCCTTTCCTCCGGCACCCGTCGTTATGGTTTGCTGGCGTATGAGTTTTTCCGTTTTTTGCGATACATACCGATAGCGGCTGCCGTCCTGTTGAATGACGGTGTTCCATTCTTTTTTAATCAGCGAAACTTTCAGCGAGGCGCTCCTGGGCTGGCCGTTTTCTCCGAGTGCGATCAGGCCTACATGCAGGGGTTGGTTGGTGCCCACGTATTCATCTGCAAGCTTTACTCCGGCAAATACGGGCTGGGTGTAGATCATGAAATTTTCATAGCGATGAACCGGTCTGCCGGTCTCATCAAACACCGTTGCAGAAAGTGTGCCTTTCAAAACGCCAAGGTCGCGCAGCGGTGCTCTGATGCCAAAAATTTCGGAGCCGCCACCTTTATCTCCGGTACGACCTTGTTTAAATTGTGTTGAATAATCTATATTGTTCGCAATGGAAAAGTCGTAATCTTCATATCCTGCCGGCGAAAAATCAGTTTTACTGACATTCAGTTCCATTTCATAATTTCTTTCGGCTGCTGGTGTGCCAAACAGGTTGTCGGCCTGCAAAAATGCACGCAGGCTGTCGCCCACATGGTAGGCGGTCTTATCAATTTTCAGACTGGATTTGATCCGGTCAGGAATGAAGTCTTCGATACTCAGATCATAGCTGTTCAGCAATACATCGTTTCCGGTATAGACATTGAGGGTGTAAGTGCCTGTATTGGCGGTGGCGGGTATGGAAAAGCTGGTCTCAGCAGAACCTTCTTCATTTAATATTTTTCGCATGGTTGCAAACTCTTTGCCGTTGGGCATCACCAGTTTCATTTTTACAGGCATTTCGCCGGGCTTGTTCCAGCTTTCGTCGCGAACTATGGTGGTGACGTGGATGGTCTCTCCCGGACGGTAGAGGTTGCGTTCTGCATAGATCATGGCATTGAGCTTCGCTGCATTAGGCACTCGGCCGCCAACATCAAAGCGAGAGGTTGCTACTTCGCTTTGCGCGAGCCAGATGAAGCTGAAATCATCATTCATCTTAGCGGTCACCATGCCTACCTTGAAGCCGGGAGCAGATTTTTCAATGTTGCGAAATACAGCAAGGCCCTCAGCATCTGTAGTGGCAGAATACAGGAGTTGGTTATTGGTGCTGATGAAGTTCAGCTTTACATGAGCAAGTGCCGTTGCGTTTTTGATGCTGTTGGCAAATACATACATATTGTCGGCGTCTTCCTTTACGATGAGGCCAATATCGGACAGGGAGAGTATCCTGGAGTCAAGGATCCAGCGGTGGTCGCGCGAACCTACAGTGATCACGTACACGCCATCGTAGCCTTTTATTTTATCCTGAAAGTCGAGATGCAGGATGCGTGCCGCGTTCTGTCCGGGAAGTTTACTGGTTTCATATTCGCGGTGCCAGATGGTGTCTCCTACCTCTTCGGTATTGTAATAGTCATAGCCTCCGCCGGAGTATTCTTCATCTTCCCTTTCTTCATCGTAGTAGTATCCCCAGCTTTTCCCGCGCCGCAAAAAGTGTTCAAGGTTGTTTTCATACACCTTGACCACCGTGACCTCCACACGCGCAATGCTTACTATATTCAGCGACAGATTTTTAAATCCCTGACTGGAGAGATACATGCCGCGGGCGTTGTTGAATGAAATTGCCGGAGCTGGTGTGCGGAAACTTACCGGTGAAGTATAATCGGCTTTCATTTTTCCCCCAAAGGCGCCTTCCAGGTTTTTTGAAATGGTGAGTTCATAAGTATTGTCGGCCTTCAGACCGGTGCTGCTGATGGTGAAGCCTGCATCGTTGGTGGTAACTTCAAAAGCCACTTCGGGCTCGATGTGTATGTATGATCTTAGGTTTTCTTCGTGTACTGGTTGCGAGGTATTGATGGTTATTGAGCCTTCGAGTCCGCTATGCTGGGATACAATATTGGTAACCTGAAGGTTGAAACGAGAGGGAATGACCGTCTGGATGTTCGTGTCTTTTTGCGATACATAGTCGCTGTGTGCCACAGGTATTCCGTTTGCCAGACGAATCTGCAGGGGTACATCCTCATCTTTTTCGCTGGGCGGTAAAAACTGAAGGCTTAATGTCTTTCCTGTTCCGGAAGACAGGGAAGTAGTCGTTAGCGTTCTCCCTTCGGAAGAAAGCTCGATACGGGTAAGTGCCTTTGTCGCGTCAACTTCATAGTTTAATTCCAGATCAAGCTGCACCATGATATTAGCCATGCTCTGCCCACGAGTCCAGGAAATATGCACGTTCTCTATGCGCAGAGGTGCTGTATGAAACAGAATGGGCTCGTCACTTATCGGATACTTCTTTTTGCTTCTGTCGAGCAGATGTTTGCTGAGCGTAGCCGTATATTCCTTGCCGGGTTGAAACTTTTCTATAGGAGAAAATACGAGTTCGCTCGAGCTGTTCCATTTGAATTGTCCTTTTACTGCAGGTTTGATTACGATGTATTCCGTACTGTCCCATCGTTGCAGTAGGCTATCCGGGTAGATGTCTCTGTTGAAGTTGAAAACAAGATTCTGTTGTTCAGCTACCTCACCAGAAAAATTTTTTGAAACTACTGCAAGTTCATTTCCTTTTTGGCAAGAGAAGAGCAGGGAGGCGAAGCTCGCTAAGACGAGGTAATAAGCATGAAATTTCATAACCGGCGGGATGATCCATATAAATGTAACGAACCGGAAAGCTAATTGGTATAGGAAAAGCCGGAAAGATTTCAACGCCGCACCTCAGAGAAGTCGTAGCTTAGTGGATGAACGCAACAACTATTCTTTTTCAAGTAATTCCCCGTGTATGAAAAAGCTCAGCTTGTTTTTTATGGCAGTTTATGTTGCCGGATGTACACACAAAGACAACACGCCGCCCGCTGACCCGGCCAACAAAGTTGTGTTGCTGCGGGTTGACTATATGAGCGATACGCTGGAGGGCATGGCAGAAGTTCCGTTGAGCGGAAATCTGCAGGCTTCAGATACCATACCCTTGAACGTGATCTACGCGTCGCCCGGCGATTTCGGCAACCTTACCCTTTTATACGGCAATACCAACGACACTGTTTTTGATGGGTCTATTATCTGGATGGGTACAGGCAGCATAAGCATTCCCCGGAATTTTACGACCATAATGCCGGCAACAAGTATCACCGTGCCTCAGCCGGATAGCAACGTCTATCAGCATGTCTTCGGTTTTCATGCGCCCGACTACGATAGGCTTTGGGCTGCTATCGGCAAATTGCAGGTAGTCAACAATTATCTGCGACAGGGGAAACGTCCGGCTTATTTCCTCTATACGCCCAGTGTAGGCGTTGGTAATCCCTATGAATGGGACTGGTTTGTTTTGGTTACGAGATAGCAATATGATCTGAAAAAATGAAGAAGGGCCAACGTGAACGCTGGCCCTTCGTATTTATTGTATCAGGTATGCTAATCTGCTTAGTTCTTTGTCACCCTGATTATTTGACTGTAGCTGGCATCGTGGTATTCTACCAGATACACACCCTGAGCCAGACCATTCATATCAATCTGTTTTTGGTTTTGCTCCATGGTAAAGCTGCGCAATACTTTGCCGGTAATATCGGTGATGCGAACCGTTGCATCTTTATCTGGTGTGCCGGTGATCTTTACGGTCAACGTTTCCTTCACCGGATTAGGATAGGCCTGCACAAAGATCGATCCCTGTGCCACTACAGCACTCACCGTGCGGGAGTAAGTGTAATGCCCCGAGGCATCTACCATTTTCAATCGGTAGTAGTTGATGCCGGTAACTGGTTTTTCGTCCCAATAACTATAGGCAGAAGATTGACCTTTTGCCGAAATATCGGCGAGCTTGACAAAGTGACCATCCACGCTTCTTTCCAGTTCAAAATGATCCATGTCGCGCTCGCTGCCTGTAGTCCAGTCAATGCGATTGCGCTGGTCAACATTGGTAGCGGTTAGCTTCAGCAAGTCAGCAGAAAGCGGCGTACCCGTGATCGAGATATCGTCAAGAGAAATATCTCCGCCGAAGCTTGTGCCCCGTGTGCCTGTAAACTTGATAAAGACAGAACTGTTGTAACCGGTCAGAGGAATGGTTTTCTGCATCCATGCGCCTGCTTGTGTGGTTTGTTGCTGACCGATCAGGCTATCAATCACTGTCCATGTAGTACCATTGGCAGATGCGCTGATGTGCAGACTTACGATATCCGGACCAAACATATGATACCAGAAGTCGAGTTGAGGATTCGCCAGCGTGGACACATCAACAAATGGTGTGGTCAGTTCGGCGGTATTACCCGACGATCCATAAGACGCCTCGGTGTAGAAAAAATGTGTGCCGCTATGGGCTGTAAGTGGTCCTGTGCCCGAAGATGGGGTTGTGCCAGACGCGCTTACCCACCAGGAGTATGTAGTTGACGGAGTAGGACTAGCGGCCCAACATTCTGCAAGGGCTCCGGTTCCGCTGTTCGCCGGCTGTGTTTCTACATTATAAGTCCAGGGCGCTGTCGTTATGGTCGTCATTGCTACTACATTGGAGGTATCGCTGCCTCCGCTGAAAGAGCAGGTGACGTACATACGGTAGTCTGTTGCAGAAGTAATACCAAGTGTCTCGGTGTAAGTTGTACCCGTAGCACCGAAAATATTGGTCCACGTGTTGGCACCGGCCGGAGAAGATTGCCATTGGTAGGCAATTCCATTTCCGTAGGAGAAGGCGGTATCAACAAGGGTAAACGCCAATCCGGAACATGCAGTGGACGGACCGTAGGCCGTACCCGCAGCAGGTGTGCCCGTGCAGGGAAGCAATACGGGAACATTGAAAGTGTAATCTTCCCACTCGGCATAGGCATTGTTGCTGGAACTACAGTAATCTGCAGAGGGGTTTGAATTCAGATAGTTGGATACAATCCTCATTCTGGTATTGCCTGAAATGGCTGTCACCGGTACGGTAAAGCTGCCAGACAGCGGAGAGGCCATATAAGAAGTTGTATTGTACACCAGGTCTCCGGGTTCGGCAAATGAACCATCCTGACCCCAGTCTACCCAAATGGCGAAACCATTTGTACCCGATATGAAGTTAGTGCTGAAGTTGATGGCCGTGGATGGGTTAGCAGAAACGATCTGGCTGGTGAAATTGCCATATCCTCCTGTTGATAAGCCGGTACCCGAGTTGTTGATGTTGAGCAGAGCTCCGGTGGTAGAAAATGCATCTATACCATAAAGGGTAGAGGTGCTCACCGGGATGCAGTAACACTGTGCTGCCGGATAGATGCCGGATACTGAAACTATGTTTGACGTACTGGTCTGGCTCGAATTGGCGCAGGTCACCACCAAACGATAGTCTGTTGGCGCAGTGATACCACCGCTCACGATGTAGATCGGATTGGTTGCACCTGAGATTGGCGCCCATGTGTTGGCGTTGTAAGCGGAAGACTCCCATTGATACGTGATGCCTGCAGCAACCGTGGCAGCGGTGTCGGTAAGCGTAAACGTTACATTGGCGCACACGCTGTCGGGCCCAAATGCCGTGCCCGCAGATGGTGTTCCGGTACAGGCACTTGTTAACTGAATGTCGATGAGATAATCTTCTGTTTCGCCCCAGCTATAGGTGCCGCAGGGGTTCACGCCTGTACTGCTGCTGGTTTCTACATTCACCACACGCATGCCGGTAAGGCCCGGAAGCGCAGAGATCGGAATGGTAATACTTCCGGATTCTGTGTGCGGTCCTGTGGTCGATGAAGGAGAAGAATATACCTCTTCATTGGGTCCGGTAAAGGTGCCATCCTGGTCGTAGTCAATGAAGATTTTGGTCCAGTTGCCGTAGTTGCCGCCACAGGTACCTATCTGCACCGAGAAACCTACGGAAGCGCCCTGCATAACTTGTGGCGCTGGAACGGACGTATAATTAGAATACTGGTTGATAACACTTCCTGCACCCGGAGCAGTAGTGCTGCAGGTGGAGCTGTTGTTGAGCGAACCAAAGGTCACGTTCAGTATTTCTTCATCGCCGCTGCTTGTAGCAGTTGAAGTGCAATAGCAGTTGTAGAAAGTATTGACTGTAATGGTAACCACATTAGAATAATCGAAGCTACCGCCGTTGCTACAGGTTACCACCAGTCTGTAGTCGGTAGCAGCGGTGATGCCCGCTGTAACCGTATAAACAGGATTTGTGGCACCACTAATTGCAGTGAAGCTACCCGCTCCAGAAGGGGATTCTTCCCATTGATAGGAGATTCCGATTCCGGTGGTAAAGGCGGTGTCTGTGAGGGTGAATGCTGCGTTAGGACAGGCAGAATTTCCGGTAGGGCCGTAAGCTGTGCCCGCGACAGGCGTGCCCGTGCATGCGCTCGTCATTAAAATGTTTACCAGATAATCTTCAGCTTCACCATAGCTCGAGCTGCTGGCACCGCATGCCTGAGTGGAGTTAGGCTGGCTGTCGTCACCACCACGAATACGCATTCTCGTAAGTCCCGGTGTTGCAGAAATTGGTACTACGATCGGGATAATAGCCGTACCGTTTCCTCCTGCATTGGTGCCCAGGGAGAAGGACTCGGAAGTATCAAATGTTCCGCTCTGATCCCAATCGAACCATACCCGGCTATATTGGTTTCCGTCACTACCAAAGGAAACGGTAACATTGTAGGATACGCCTTGTGTGAGATCCGGAATGGCAAGTGTGCCCGGTTGTTGTGAGGTATAATCCTGATAATAAGGTACCGGATTGCCGGCTGATGCAGTATTGTTGCTCAGCGTGCCTAACTGCACATTTGTGATATTATCAGTAGATCCTCCTGACGCGTAGGTCGGCACACAGTAACACAGGAGGAATGGGTTCATGTTTAGGGTTACCACATTCGAAATATCGAAGCTTCCACCATTGTTACAGGTCACTACGGCACGATAGTCTGTAGCCGAGGTAATACCTGCTGTTTCCGTGTAAGTTGAGGAAGTGGCGTTGGTCAACTGCGTCCAGGTGCCTGCGCCTGCAGGTGAGGACTCCCATTGGATGGAAATGCCATTGCCAATTGTAAATCCGCTAAGCGTCAGGCTGAAGCTTTGGTTGGCACAGGCGCCCGAAGGACCACTTGCCGTGCCCGCTGTGGGCGTACCGGAGCAAAGCGGTACAGAAAACTCGATAGCCCCCATGTCTGGTGTAGTTAGGTTTCGGGTCGCTCCATTAAGGTCGGTGGTGACACCAACCGGCGTGCCGAGGTCATCCATCAGGGAATTGGATGGAGTAAAATCTCCGGCAGCGCTGTTTACAAACATCGGATTGAGTGCAAGACTGTGCTGGTCGTACGCACCGCTATTTGCCGTTTGCCAGGCAGCGAGAGTCGCGAAGGCACCGGAATAATATCCGATATTGTTAGTGCCCGTAGTCGAAGCCATATACAGGTTGTTGTAATCAGATGTTTTACCGGCACCTGAGAAATACAGACAGTATTTTGTGCCCGTACCACCACGCGTCACTGAAACAATGTTGTTCTTTATATCAACACCTGCCGTGCCCGAAGAGTAGATTCCATACACCGTTCCGGACAGAGCTGAAGCATTATCAATGGAGACCGTGTTGTGGTAGGCCTTGAGGTAGGTTCCGCCGGAGAAATACAAGCCATACGCAAGTCCGGTATGGTTGGTGTTGTAAATGAGATTGTTGATGATCTTGTTCTCATTGTTCAGCGAAGCAGCTGCAGTAACATAGATAATGTAGGCTGAAAGGCTTGAATTAGCTGTGGCACCGGAGAAGCTTCTCAGGGTGTTTCCATCTACTGTCATGTTGTTACAACCTGTTGAAAGATAGATTCCGTAAAATGTAGAAACGGAAGTACGTGTAGGTCTTTCAACGATGTTGTGCGCAATGCTGGCTCCGGTTTGATAATAATTGTAGATACCATACACATAAAAGTTCTGCACCGTACAGTTAATGATGGAGTTGTTAGCATTGCCGGTGTTGGAGGCTCCATAGAGATAAAATCCAAAATATCCTCCGCTTACAGTACAGTTGCTAAACGTATTGTTACTTCCATTGGCTCCCGAAGAAGAATAAGAACTTGTGGAGTTGCTCATGCTCACCGCGCCGCTTGTTGTAGCTGTGGCGTTGGCGTTTGCAGAGATGGTACAACTGTCAAACGTGTTGTAATCGGCGCCACCCATCAGGTGTACCGCAAAGCCATAGGTTCCACCCTGAGCCTGAATGTTCAGGTTTTTAAACGTGAAATAATCCGCACCATTTAGATTGAGCGTTGCATAGTTGCTGCCCGATGCGGTGATGCTATAAGCCAGTGTTGCGCCATTACCGTTGAAGGTAACGGTATTGGTGGACGAGGTACCGGAAATCACGGGTATGTTGATCTGCTCATTGTAGGTACCTGTAGTGACGTTGAACACCACAGGTCCGGCAATGCCGCATTTTATAGCCGCAACCGCGTCGGTAAAGTTCTGGAAGTTAGTGCCACCCGTTGGGGTTCCTGCATCGATAGTATAGGTGCCTCCTGCAAGTGCTCCTGCAGGCGTCACCGTAAGTGTAGAAGAATAGCCCGTAGTGGACGTGTTGGTGCAGGTAATGGCGAGACGAAAATCTGTGGCTACCACTACACCGCCACTTACGTTGTAGGTAGCATTTGTTGCATTGGCAATCGGCGTCCATACACCTGCGCCCGAGGTTGTGCTTTCCCATTGGTAGGTTTGACCTACACTGGAGGATGCGCCGCTCGTTGAAAGAACGAACGCTGTGCTGGGGCACACAATGCCGGGTGTCATTACAGTCGTTCCTCCTGCCGGCGTTCCGGAGCATACGTCATTGATGCTTACACCCATCACATTGAGTCTGCCGCTGGCTGAAGTACGGGTGATGGTGATACTCGAAATGGCGTTGTTCCAGTTCGACGCGCTTACCGTCAGCTTCACATCGTAAAGACGGGGATTGGAAGCGTCGGTGCTGATAGCATTTGTAGCCCGTGCTGCGCGTCCCAGTCCGAATATGGCATAGCCGCTTCCGTTGTACCAGTCGCCGATGCTCACACCGGTAATGGTTTGTGAAGGTGCCGATACAAAGTTGATGGTAACATCTACAGTGGCGGGCCCATTGCCTGCAGAGGCGAGCAGATAGATTTCACCCGCTGTCACCGGAGTGCCGAACACGAGCGTGCCCGATCCGTTAGTCGTGTTGATCTGAAGAGCATTGCTGGAATCAAAATTGGCCATCTGGTAGCTCAGGCCTGCATTGCTGGCGCTCATCAGCAGTCCGCTGGCGGGTAATCCGCTGGTAGCCGTAGTGGTACCATTGTTAAAGCCGGCCGTCATCAGCACATACTCATTCGCGTCATTGTCAAAGGGAGCATTGGTAACGATGTTTACCGCCCCGGTGCCGTTAGCCACCACATCTACATTGTAACCGCTGGTAATGGTAACGGGTGTGTACGTAGCTTTTGCATCGCCCAAACCCAGTACATTGAAAAGCATCAATGCCACCAAAGCCCGAACGGATGAAAGAACGTAGAAGTTTCTTTTCATTGGTTCTAGATTTATGATTCGCCTACTCTTTGAAGGATTTTCAGCTTCCTCCTGTTTTCATGAGTAATGGGGGGCTTCAGAGCAAAGGCCGGGTAGATAGCCTTAAGTAACAGGTATGGTGATTGGGGCTGCAAAACTAAAAAAAATTTGGTGGTTATCAGCCGGAAACTTCTATATCGGGGTGAAACACAATATGTCGATTTTTTTGGAATTGTGATTTGAAGACTATTAATTTTGCGGACGATATACATCTTGTATGATGTCATGTTCTATCATATCGCCCTTGGTACCCGAGCTTAACGGCCAGGTGAAAACATCAATAGTTTCTTTTGCGTATTTTATTAAAGAAAACATGGTGAACCACCGGTTTATGGTACATCCTCCCGATATCCGCAGTCTGGCTTAAAAGGTAACGCCTCTGCGCGTAACCCGGATTCTTATTTCATTTCACATACAAAATCAACCAACCAAAATGAACATTTCAACCTTTATCGCCACCTGGTGGTGGGTACTCGTCTTGCTGCTTGCAGTATTATTCAACAAACTGATTCTTCGCTTCCTTTTCGGAATGGTGATCGTGCCAGAAGATAGAATTGGACTCGTGACCAAAAAATTTGTACTCTTCGGAGCCAACCGGGAATTACCCGACGGAAGAATAGTGGCCACTCAGGGAGAAGCCGGATTTCAGGCCGATGCGCTTGCACCCGGACTATACTGGAGTCGCTGGCCCTGGCAATATTCTGTACAGATGATTCCCTTTACCGTCATCCCCGAAGGAAAGATCGGACTGGTACTTTCAAAGGACGGTGCAGAGATTCCTACCGGCCGCATTCTTGCCCGAAAGGTAGAGTGCGACAACTTTCAGGATGCAGTAAAGTTTTTGCAGAACGGTGGTCAGCGCGGCCGGCAAACCTCTTTTATCACTGCCGGTTCATACCGTATCAACAGCTATCTTTTTGAGGTTACCATCGTGGACCAGGCTATCATTAATGAAAACAGAGTGGGCGTGGTAACCACACTCGATGGTGAGCCCTTGCCGGTAGATAGCATTGCCGGCCGACATATAGATGGACACAACAACTTTCAGGATATCGATACCTTCCTGGCCCATGGTGGTAACCGTGGCTTGCAGCCTCAGGTTATTCTTGCCGGTTCTTACTACATCAATCCCTGGGCGGTGCAGATAGAAGAACGCCTCATGACGGAGGTGCCCATTGGTCATGTGGGTGTAGTCATTTCATATATCGGTGAAGACGGTAAAGATCTTACCGGCGAAACCTTCAGGCATGGCAACATCGTGTCGAAGGGATACCGCGGAGTATGGATGGAAGCACTGGGGCCGGGTAAATACCCCATCAACATATATACTATGAAAGTGGAACTGGTGCCCACAACCAACCTTGTACTGAACTGGGCCAACGCAAGAAGTGAAGCACATGCTCTCGATAAGAATCTTTCGACAATCACGGTCCGCTCGCGCGATGGATTCCCGTTCAATCTCGACGTGGCACAGATCATTCACATTCCGGCAAATGAAGCACCCAAGGTTATTGCCCGGTTTGGTAGTATGAACAATCTGGTATCTCAGGTGCTGGAGCCGACAATCGGGAACTACTTTCGCAACTCCGCGCAAGACAGCGATGTGATTAACTTCCTTACCTCGCGAAAAGAGCGTCAGGAAGCAGCAAGAGAACACATTCGGCGGGTGCTGGAAGAGTATAATGTAAACGCTGTAGATACCTTGATCGGAGATATCGTTCCCCCCGAAGCTTTGATGAAAACGCTTACCGACCGTAAGATTGCTCAGGAAGAGGAAAAGACCTATGAAACCCAACGAATGGCGCAGGAAAAGCGCCAGGGCGTGGAGCGCGAAACGGCTATTGCGGATATGCAAAAGGACATTGTGAAGGCACAACAGTCTGTGGAAATTGCACAACGCACCGCAGACGCAACTGTAAAAAAGGCAGAAGGGGACGCCACCAGCCTCAAACTGCAGGTAAACGCAGAAGCCGAAGCAACTAAACTGAGAGCCAACGCTGAGGCAGAAGCTACAAAGCTCAGGGCGGGGGCTCAGGCGGAGTCCACCAAGCTCAATGCATCTGCCGAAGCAGAAAAAATTGAAAAGACCGGTAAGGCTGAGGCGGAAAAAATCCTGGCCATCGGTAAATCTACGGCCGAAGCCTACGAATTGCAGGTACGGGCTATGGGCGGCGATAACTTTACGCGCTTCAAGATCACGGAGGAAATCGGTAAGAATGCGATCAAAGTTATTCCGGAGATCATTATCAACGGCGGTGCCGGTACAGACGGGTCCATGAACGGACTACTGGGACTGAAACTGATGGAGATGATGGATGCTGACAAAAAGTTGATCAAGCCTGCAGAGGATGCAGCAGAATAAAGTAAAAAGCCGGTGTCACAGCCGGCTTTTCACTATCCATCTATTTTGGAAGGCAAACGACAAAGTTTGAATGGAGACCTTTTTCTGTTTTCTGTTCATAAACCAACTAACCCGTCGCTTTTACTTATTGGGCTGCGCGATAGTTGATCATCCAGCGTATTCCAAAGCGATCGAGGCAGGTACCCCAGTAGGCGCCCCAAAACATATCCTGCATGGGCATGCAATGGCTGGCACCTTCCGAAAGCGCACGATACAATCTGTCGGCCTCTTCACGGCTGTCCGGCTCCAGATTGATCGTAGTATTGTTACCGATCGTCAACTCATGGCCCATGGACTTCAGCATGTCTGTGCCCATGATTTCTACGCCACCTAAAATAGGTAGGGCCACATGCATCAGCTTGTCTTTTTCGTCGTCCTGCAGGGGCGGCATTCCCTCATGCGGAGGCACATCCCGCATCCGGAACATCGGGGCACTGTATTCTGTTCCAAACACTTTCTTGTAAAACTCAAACGCTTCGCTGGCGTTGCCCATAAAATTGAGATAGATCGATACTTTTGCCATGACTTAAATGTTTTTTTAGTGAATGATTGATGCGTGTAAAAATGCAAATCTTTTTCTTTTCGTGCAGGTTCCGAAACCGTCAAAAGCAAGGATGACTTGCGCCAGTAAAGATGGCAAGCTTGCCCTGCATTCATGACATTCAGCTTCAACCTTAGTTATGAAAATTATACTGATGCTGGCGCTGATGACTAGCTCCGTGCTCACCGGTGCACAGACCGTTTCAGGACGATGGGAAGGAAACTATAACGGAGTTTTCGGTTCCATCATGAAGCCGGAAAAGCTAATTGTCGATCTTATGGTTACCGAAGACACGCTGCTGACGGGCACGAGTCATTTGTACTATGCCAGCGGCAATTATGAACATTACCGCGTTACCGGTTATTATCACCCGTCCGATTCAATGGTGTTTTTTTCGGAGGATAGTACCATCAGTAAAAGTATCAGTGAAACCTGCCTCGGTGATTATAACCTGAAGCTATCCGTAAAGGATAGTGTGATGCGGCTTTCCGGAAGGTGGCGGGATAATTCCAGCCAGTTTGTGCTGCTTCGCTGCCCGTCTTCAGGCGTGTGGCTTGAGCGTAAATTGCCCGTGCCGAAACCCATTCCTTCTCCAAAGCCCGACAAGAATCTTTCGCGAAAAGCACAAGTGCAAAGTCTGATTGAAGTAAGCAGCACAGAAACTGACTCCATAAAAGTGGAGCTGGTGGACAATGCTCAGATAGATAACGATGTGGTGTCGGTGTATCTCAACGATAGTCTTGTACTTTCAAAGTTGCGGCTGAAAGCGACCCCCGAGACATTTTACCTGAGCTTCCCCGCGGATGCTGCCCTTTGCCGTATTAAGCTTGCAGCAGAGAGCATGGGCTCCGTTCCTCCCTGCACAGCATTAATGATCGTTACCACCCGGCAGAAGCAATATCGTGTACTCCTGTCCAGCGATTTTGGTACCAACGCCACTCTCGAACTTTTCAGAAAAGAGTAATTACTATTCATTTCCGTTTGTTGTGCGTTTGTTAACCGCCTGCAAAGGCTGCGTTAACGAGCTCGCTTTGTTTGCACAGCCTTGTGCACGGTTTCATCTTTGCATCATCAAACAACAAAACAACAAAACACAAACAAA
>OFIS01000317.1_pt1 | contig 35669 bp, 32 predicted proteins | sample 1775071 | NCBI WGS metagenome assembly OFIS01 (sample SAMN08195774, study PRJEB24354) | sludge metagenome | isolation source: sludge from phenol fed wastewater aerobic bioreactor C | place: India: Nagpur | collected 2016-09-17
TGGAGTTCAGACGTGTGCTCTTCCGATCTGTCCGCCCCCGCCCCCGCCGCCGCGGCTCCCGCCGCGCCGGCCGCTCCGGCCGCACCGGGCGGCACGCAGTCCGTGGTCGTGCCCGACATCGGCGACTTCGACGCGGTCGAAGTCATCGAGATCCTGGTCAAAGTAGGCGACACCATCCAGCCCGAGCAGAGCCTGATCACCGTGGAATCCGACAAGGCCTCCATGGAAATCCCCGCCTCGGTGGGCGGGGTGGTCAAGGAACTGAAGGTCAAGGTGGGCGACAAGGTCTCCCAGGGCACCGAAATCCTGGTGGTGGAAACGGCCGGCGGCGCGCCCCGGGCGGCGGCGCCTGCCGCCGCGCCGGCCCCCGAGCTCGCCGAGCCCTCCGGGCCCGCGGCGGCGGCTCCGTCCACCGCGCCCGCACCGGCGCCGGCCGCGTCCTCCATGGCGTCCAGCGCGCCGGAGCGCACCTCGCCCACGGCGGCCTTCGCCGAGGCCGACGTGCCCCTGCGCAACCTGCCGCACGCCTCGCCCTCGGTGCGCAAGTTCGCCCGCGAGCTGGGCGTGAACCTCGCCCAGGTCACCGGCAGCGGCCCCAAGAACCGCATCACCGCCGAGGACGTGCGCGCCTACGTCAAGCAGGCCCTGGCCACCGGCGGCGCCAGCCCCGTGGGCTCGACCCTGCCGGCGGGCGGCGGCTTCAGCGTGCTGGGCTGGCCCAAGGTCGATTTCGCCAAGTTCGGCGAAATCCAGACCAAGCCGCTGTCGCGCATCAAGAAGATCTCCGGCGCCAACCTGCACCGCAACTGGGTCATGATCCCGCACGTCACCAACAACGACGTGGCCGACATCACCGAGCTGGAAGCCCTGCGCCAGCAGCTGAATGCGGAAAACAAGAAGTCCGGCGTCAAGGTCACCATGCTGGCCTTCCTGATCAAGGCCGTGGTCGCGGCCCTGAAGAAATACCCGGAATTCAACGCCTCGCTGGACGGCGACAACCTGGTGCTCAAGCGCTACTTCCACATCGGCTTCGCGGCCGACACGCCCAACGGCCTGGTGGTCCCGGTGATCCGGGACGCCGACAAGAAGGGCGTGCTGGAACTGGCGACGGAAACCTCCGAGCTCGCCGCGCTGGCCCGGGACGGCAAGCTCTCGCCCTCGCAGATGCAGGGCGGCTGCTTCTCGATCTCGTCGCTGGGCGGGATCGGCGGCACGGACTTCACGCCCATCATCAACGCGCCCGAAGTCGCCATCCTCGGCGTCTCGCGCTCGGCCATGCAGCCGGTCTGGGACGGCAAGGCCTTCCAGCCGCGCCTGATGCTGCCGTTGTCGCTGTCCTACGACCACCGGGTGATCGACGGGGCCGCCGCCGCGCGCTTCAACGCCTATCTGGCTGGCCTGCTGGCGGACTTCCGCCGCATCATCCTGTAAGGGGGACGGCATGAGCCTCATCGATCTGAACGTCCCCGACATCGGCGATTTCGACGCGGTCGAAATCATCGAGATCCTGGTCAAGGCGGGCGACACCGTCCAGCCCGAACAGAGCCTGATCACCGTGGAATCCGACAAGGCCTCCATGGAGATCCCGGCCGAGCAGGGCGGGGTGGTGAAGGAAATCCTCGTCAAGCTGGGCGACAAGGTTTCCCAGGGCACGCCCATCGTCCGCATCGAGGCCGCCGGCGGCGGTGCCGCCCCGGCCGCGCCGGCGCAGGCCTCGACGCCGGCGCAGGCTCCGGCGCCCGCCGCCGCGCCTGCGCCCGCACAGGCCGCCGCGCCCGCATCCTCCGCCCCGGCCGCCGCGCCGGCGGCTGCGGCTCCCGCGCCCGCGCAGTTCTCGGGCACGGCCGAGGGCGAATACGACGTCCTGGTGCTGGGCGCGGGCCCCGGCGGCTATTCGGCCGCCTTCCGCGCCGCCGACCTGGGCCTGAAAGTCGTCCTGGTGGAGCGCTACGCCACCCTGGGCGGCGTCTGCCTGAACGTCGGCTGCATTCCGTCCAAGGCCCTGCTGCACACCGTCGGCGTGCTGGAAGAAGCCAGGTCCCTGGCCGCCCACGGCATCGCCTTCGGCGAGCCGGCGATCGACCTGGACAAGCTGCGCGGCTACAAGGATTCCGTGGTGGGCAAGCTCACCGGCGGCCTGGCCGGCATGGCCAAGGCCCGCAAGGTCACGGTCATCCAGGGCGTGGGCACCTTCGCCGATCCGCACCACCTGACGGTGGCCAAGGCCGACGGCGGGCAGACCACGGTCAAGTTCGCCTCGGCCATCATCGCCGCCGGTAGCCAGTCGGTGAAGCTGCCGTTCCTGCCGGACGATCCGCGCATCGTCGACTCCACCGGCGCGCTGGCCCTGAAATCGGTGCCCAAGCGCATGCTGATCGTCGGCGGCGGCATCATCGGCCTGGAAATGGGCACGGTCTACTCCGCGCTGGGCGCGCGCCTGGACGTGGTGGAAATGCTGCCCACCCTGATGACGGGCGCCGACCGCGACCTGGTCAAGGTCTGGGACAAGATGAACGCCAGGCGCTTCGACCACGTCATGCTCAACACCAGGACGGTGGCCGCCGAGGCGAAGGACGACGGCATCTGGGTCACCTTCGAGGGCGCGGCCGCGCCCAAGGAGCCCCAGCGCTACGACCTGGTGCTGCAGGCCGTCGGCCGTTCGCCCAACGGCCGGAAGATCGGCGCGGAAAACGCCGGCGTGGCGGTGTCCGACCGAGGCTTCATCGCCGTGGACAAGCAGATGCGCACCAACGTGCCGCACATCTACGCCATCGGCGACGTCGTGGGCCAGCCCATGCTGGCGCACAAGGCCGTCCACGAGGCCCACGTGGCCGCCGAAGTCATCGCCGGCCACAAGGCCTACTTCGACGCGCGCGTGATCCCCTCGGTGGCCTATACGGATCCCGAGGTCGCCTGGGTCGGCCTGACCGAGGACGCCGCCAAGCAGGACGGCATCGCCGTCAAGAAGGGCCTGTTCCCCTGGCAGGCCTCGGGCCGCGCCATCGCCAACGGCCGCGACGAGGGCTTCACCAAGCTGCTGTTCGACGCGGAAACCGGCCGCATCCTGGGCGGCGGGATCGTGGGCACGCATGCGGGCGACCTGATCGGCGAAGTCGCCCTGGCCATCGAGATGGGCGCGGATTCCGTGGACATCGGCAAGACCATCCACCCGCACCCGACGCTGGGCGAGTCGATCGGCATGGCCGCCGAAGTCGCCGACGGCCATTGCACGGACGTGCCGCCCGCGCGGAAGAAGTAAGGGCCCCCACGCTGCGCAGCCTTCGGCCGCTTGCTGCCCCCCAAGGGGGCCCTCCGGCCTTGGGGCGGCCCGGCGGCCGGAGTCCGCCCACCTCGCCGCCTGCAGGCGGCGAGGGACCTCCTTGCGGACAGCAGGGATGCCCGGCCTGTCCCCGAACGGCAGGTGCTAATATCGGCACCTGCCGTTTTTCTTTCACCCCCATCCTCATTCCATGTCCATTTCCGCTCCCGCCCAGGGCGCCGCGCTCGCCGACTGGCTGGCCTATCTCGAAACCCTGCACCCGAAACCCATCGACCTGGGCCTGGAACGCATCCGCGCCGTGGCCGCCCGCCTGAACCTGTCCCTGGACTGCGTCAAGATCACCGTGGCCGGCACCAACGGCAAGGGTTCCACCTGCGCGATGCTGGAATCCATCCTGCTCACCGCCGGCTACAAGGTCGGCAAATACACCTCGCCCCACCTGCTGCGCTTCAACGAGCGCATCCGCGTGAACGGCGAGGAGGCCTCCGACGCGGACATCGTGGCGCGGCTCGAACGCATCGAGGCGGCGCGCGAGGGCGTCACCCTGACGTACTTCGAGATGACCACGCTGGCGGCCCTGCTGCTGTTCCAGGACGCCCGGCTGGACGTCGCGGTGCTGGAGGTCGGCCTGGGCGGCCGGCTGGACGCGGTCAACCTGATCGACGCCGACTGCGCCATCCTGACCAGCGTGGATCTGGACCACATGCAGTACCTGGGCGACACCCGCGAGGCGATCGGCCGGGAAAAGGCCCACGTCTTCCGTCCCGGCCGGCCCGCCATCTGCGCCGATCCGGTGCCGCCCCAGACCGTGATCGACCACGCCCAGGCGATCGGCGCCGACCTCTGGCGCGTCGGGGTCGATTTCAACTATTCCGGCGACCGCCAGCAATGGGCCTACGGCGGCCGCTCGCAGCGCCGCAACGCGCTGGGCTATCCCGCCCTGCGCGGCGCCAACCAACTGCTGAACGCCTCGGCGGCCCTGGCGGCCCTGGAGGCCCTGCGCGACCGCCTGGTGGTCACGCAGCAGGACGTGCGCCAGGGCCTGCTGCACGTCAGCCTGCCGGGCCGCATGCAGATCCTGCCGGGCCTGCCCGCCACCATCCTGGACGTGGGGCACAATCCCCACGCGGCCTCGGCGCTGGGCCAGAACCTGGACAGCATGGGCCATTATCCGCATACCTACGCGGTGGTCGGCATGCTGCGCGACAAGGACATCGAGGCCACGCTGTCGCGCCTGTCGCGGCGCGTGGACCGCTGGCTGTGCGCCACCCTGGGCGGGCCGCGCGGCACCTCCGCGCAGGAACTGGCCGCCATCGTGCGACGCATCGGCGGCGAACAGGCGCCAGTCGATCCCTTCATCGCCCAGACCAGCGAAATCGTCCGGCCCTCGGGCGAGCACAAGCCGGGCGTGCGGGCCGCGCCCCGGCCCGCCGTGGCCGCCCGGGACGTGCAGGTATCCACATTTGACAGTCCGGAACAAGCCTTTGCCGAGGCCAGGAGGCTGGCGACCGACAATGATAGAATCCTCGTGTTCGGATCGTTTGCCACGGTCGGCCCCGTGCTCGACCTCCTGCGCCGCGGAGGCCGGGATGTCCTAGCCTGATCGGGCCGGAGGCCGGTCCGCCACTTTTGATGGGTTGGCTGCACGATGCTTTTTCGCAAGGGAACCGAAACGGGACAACGCGCTCCGGCACGATCCGCCGGCACCGAGGCCCAGCTCCGTGAACTGCGCGTGAAAGCCCGCCGCCGCCTGATCGGCGCCCTCGCGCTGGTGCTGGCGGCCGTCATCGTCGTGCCCTGGCTGTTCGACGAACCCGTGCCCGACGACACGCGCGCCCCGATCGTGGTGCCGGCGCCCGTCGCCGGCCTGCCGCCGGCCGCCGAGCCCGCTCCTGCCCAGACCGATGCGGCCTCGGGCGCCGTCCAGGCCGACGCCGCCCAGACCGATGCTGCCCCGGCCGATCATCCGGCCGGCGCGGCCTCCGCCCCCGGCGTCGGAGAGCCCGCCGACGCGCCGCAGGCCGCCGGCCAGGCGCAGCCGCCGGCGGCCTCCGCCGCGCCCGAGCCGGCTCCCGCGGCGCAGTCGGCCCCGGCCCAGCCCGCGCCGCCGCGCGAAAAACCCGCCGAGCCCGTCCGGCCCGCCGACAAGCCCGCCGCGGAACGCGCGCCGGCCGGCCGCACCGACGACGGCTCGGTCGCCCTGGCCCTGCTGGCCGGCAAGGCGCCGCCCGCGGCCCGGTCCGAGGCCAAGCCCGCCGCGGGGGGGCGCTACTACCTCCAGGTCGCCGCCTACACCACCGAGCAGGACGCCCAGGCGCGGCGCGACAGCCTGCGCCAGGCCGGCGTCACCGACGCCTACGTCGAACGCGGCCAGTCCAACGGCCGCACCGTCTACCGGCTGCGGGTGGGGCCCTTCGGCTCCCACGAGGCCGCCCAGGCGGCCCAGGCCCGGCTGCGGGCGCTGGGCTACCAGAACGGCCTGATCTCCGGCAAGTGACCAGCTTCGACTACTTCGTCCTGGCCGTCGTGGCCGTCTCGGCCCTGATCGGCCTGCTGCGCGGCTTCCTGCGCGAAGTCCTGTCCCTGGTCGCCTACCTCGCCGCCTTCGTGGCCGCCATCTGGTGGGGGCCGGCGGCGTCGGACTGGCTGCTGGGCCTGATCGACAACGGCCTGCTGCGCACGCTGGCCGCCTACGGGGCGGTCTTCATCCTGGCGCTCCTGCTGGTCGGCCTGCTCAACATGGCGTTGGGCGCGCTGGTGGACCGCACCGGCCTGACGCCGGCCGACCACGGCCTGGGCGCGGTGTTCGGCGCGGTGCGCGGCGTCGTGCTGGTCCTCGCCCTGGTGGGCCTGGCGGGCTACACTCAGCTTCCCCAGGAACCCTGGTGGCGGGACGCGCGTACCTCGGCCGCGGCCGTCCGGGGCTTCCAACACGTCAAATCGCTGCTGCCCGCCGAGGTGGCGGAACTGCTTCCCTATTAGCTTCCCTATTAGCCAGCCAGCCAGGATCCATTCCCGGCCGGGATCCCTACTCAGGAATTCATTCTCATCATGTGCGGAATCGTGGGTGTCATGGGGCGCAGCCCCGTCAATCAACTGATCTACGACAGCCTGCTGCTGCTGCAGCACCGGGGCCAGGACGCGGCCGGCATCGCCACCGCGCACGATCAGTTCTTCAGCATGCACAAGGCCCACGGCCTGGTGCGCGACGTGTTCCGCACGCGCAACATGCGGGCGCTGCCCGGCAACAGCGGGGTGGGGCAGGTGCGCTACCCGACGGCCGGCTCCAGCGCCAGCGTGGACGAGGCCCAGCCCTTCTACGTGAACGCGCCCTTCGGCATCACCTTCGTGCACAACGGCAACCTGACCAACTGGCGCGAACTGCGCGAGTCCCTGTTCAAGCACGACCGGCGCCACATCAACACCAACTCCGATTCCGAGGTCCTGCTCAACGTCTTCGCCCACGAACTGCAGCAGGCGTCCAATGGCGTCACCCTGGACGCGCACGCGGTGTTCCAGGCCGTGCGCGCCGTGCACCGGCGCGCCAAGGGCGCCTACGCCGTCATCGCCAGCATCAGCAGTTTCGGCCTGGTGGCCTTCCGCGATCCGCATGGCATCCGCCCGCTGTGCCTGGGCCGCCACGACACGGAATCCGGTCCCGAATGGATGCTGGCCTCCGAATCCGTTGCCCTGACCGGCAGCGGCTTCTCCTTGGTGCGCGACATCGCGCCCGGCGAGGCGGTCGTGATCACCGAGGACGGCGCGCTCTGCGCCGAGCTCTGCGCCGATCCCGGCCTGGAGCAGACGCCCTGCGTCTTTGAATACGTCTATTTCGCCCGGCCCGATTCCGTGATGGACGGGATCTCGATCTACGACGCGCGCCTGCACATGGGCGAATACCTGGCGGACAAGGTCGCCAAGTCGCTGCGCCTGGGCGACGTGGACGTGGTCATGCCGATCCCGGATTCCTCGCGGCCCTCGGCCATGCAGTTGGCCGCGCGCCTGGGCCTGAACTACCGCGAAGGCTTCATCAAGAACCGCTACGTCGGCCGCACCTTCATCATGCCCGGCCAGGCCGTGCGCAAGAAGTCCGTGCGCCAGAAGCTCAGCGCCATCGACATGGAATTCCGCGGCAAGAACGTCCTGCTGGTGGACGACTCCATCGTGCGCGGCACCACCAGCCGCGAAATCGTCGACATGGCCCGGGCGGCGGGTGCGAACAAGGTCTTCTTCGCCTCGGCGGCGCCGGCGGTCCGCTATCCGAACGTCTACGGCATCGACATGCCGACTCAGGCCGAGCTGATCGCCACCGGGCGCGACGAGGCCCAGATCGCCCGCGAGATCGGCGCCGACGGCCTGGTCTACCAGGACCTGGACGATCTGGAACAATCCCTGCGCGACCTGAATCCGGCCATGCGGTCCTTCGAGTCGTCCTGCTTCAACGGCCGCTACGTCACCGGCGACATCGACGAGGCGTACCTGGAGCGCCTGAGCCGCACCCGCGGCCTGCCGCAGCGCTCCGGCGCCATGGCGGCGGCCGAGGATGAGGTCTGACACAGGACAGTCCCTGCGGACTGTCCTGTGCGGAACGAATCCGAGCGGCTTGCAAGCCGCGAGGTGGAGCGCCGCAGTACCGCCCGGGGTTCAGTTCCGGGCGCTGCGCGTCAGCGCGGCCAGCGCCAGCGCGGCGCAGACGGCGAACAGCAGCAGCCCCCACAGCGCATATTCCACCCCCAGCAGGCTCACGCGGGCGTCCATGCACGTCGCGTAGATGCCGAACAGCCAGGGCAGCGAGGCGTCCAGCCCCGAGGCGGTGATGAAGCGGTCGGCGAAGGTCTGGGCGCAGGAGAACATCTGCCCGGCCACGCTGTACTGGTACCAGGCGGCGGCGATGCCGCCCACCGCCAGGAGGGCCGCCGCGGCCGCGCCGATGCGGCGCACGATCGCCGGGCCCCAGCCCATGCCGGCCAGCCCGCAGACGGCGGCGATGGCCAGCAGGATCAGCCGCTGCAGCACGCACCAGGCGCAGGGCTTCATGCCGAAGGCGTATTGCGAGATCAGGGCGAAGCCCACGGCGGCCAGGCACAGCAGGGCGACGAGGCGCAGGAGACGGTCGGAGCGGGTCAGGGTCATGGCGAAGGCGGGTGCGGGTTCAGGGTCGGGTGGGTCGTCGGGTTCGTGGAATCTGCGGAGTCCGCGGGGGCCGTGGCGTCCGCCGCCGCGCCCAGCGCTTCCAGCACCTGGCGCTCGAACTGCCGCTGGCCGCGGGGGTGCTCCAGGCCGGGGCCGTCGAGCACGAAGATATCCTCCACCCGGTCGCCCAGGGTCATGATCTTGGCCATCCGCAGATTGACGTCGTGGCGGGCGAACACCCGGGCCAGGTCGTGCAGCAGGCCGACGCGGTCGGCCGCCGTGACCGACAGCCGCCAGTTGCCGCCCAGTTCGTCGGGCTGCAGGGTGACGCTGGGCATGATCGGAAAGGCGCGCGAGCGGCGCGATCCCGCGCGCGGCGCGGGGGCGTCCCGGCGCGCGGCCGGCCCGCCGCCCAGCGCGGCGCGCAGCTCGTGCTCGATCAGGGCGGCGTAGGAGCGGTAGTCGCGGTCGTGCTCGGGCAGCAGCACGATGAAGCTGTCCAGCGCCCAGCCCTGGCGCGTGGTGTGGATGCGGGCGTCCTGGATGCTCAGGCCGTGGCGGTCGAAATAGGTGCAGATGTCCATGAACAGGTCCGGCCGGTCGGGCGCGTAGGCGAGGATCTGCAGGGCCTCGCTCTGGCCCAGGACGCGGGCGCGCACGACCGGATCCGGCCCCTGGAAGCAATGGTACAGGTGGCGCGTGTGCCAGGCGATCTCGTTGGCGTCGTGGCGCAGGAAATAGGCCACGTCCAGCTGCGACCAGAAGGCCTCGCGGCTGTCGTCGCGCAGCCCCATCCGGCGGACCTCGGCGGCGGCGGCGTCCTTGCGCAGGGCCAGGATGGTCCGGGTGTCGGGCCGCTCGCCCCCCAGCGCGGCCAGCGTCCGATGGTACAGGTCTTCCAGCAGCTTGCCCTTCCAGGTGTTCCAGACCTTGGGGCTGGTGCCGCGGATGTCGGCCACCGTCAGCAGGTACAGGGCCGCCAGCCGGCGCCCCGATCCGACCTTGGCGGCGAATTCGTGGATCACCCGGGGATCGCTCAGGTCGCGCTTCTGCGCCACCTGGGACAGGGTCAGGTGCTCGCGCACCAGGAAATCCAGCAGCTCGACGGACTCGCGCGGCAGCCCGTGGCGGCGGGCGAAGCGCCGCACTTCGGCGGCGCCCAGCTGGGAATGGTCGCCGCCGCGCCCCTTGGCGATGTCGTGGAACAGCGCCGCCACGTACAGCAGCCAGTGGTCGTCGAGACCGGCGATCAGCTGGCTGGCCAGGGGATATTCCTGGGCATGTTCGGGCATGGTGAAGCGCCGCAGGTTGCGGATCACCATCAGGATGTGCTGGTCCACGGTGTAGGCGTGGAACAGGTCGTGCTGCATCTGGCCGACGATGCGCCGGAACACGGGCAGGTAGCGCGGCAGGATGTTCCACATCGTCATGTCGCGCAGGGCGTGGACGATGCCGCGCGGCTGGCGCAGGATCTCCAGGAACAGGCGGCGGTTGGCCGGATCGTCGCGGAACGCCCGGTCGATGCGGTGGCGGGCGTGCCACATGGCGCGCAGGGTGCCGGCCGCCATGCCCTGCAGCTCCGGGTGGCGCTGCGTGACCAGGAACACCTTCAGCAGCAGGCTGGGCGTGCGCTCGAAGGCGTCCTCGCGGACCAGGGCCAGCCGTTCGCGGCGCACGCAGAAGTCCTCGTCGAGCGCGACCGTCTCATCCTGCGGGCGGGGAAACAGGCGTTCCTCCAGCGCCAGCATCAGCAGCCGGTTGACCTGGCAGACCACGCGGGCGGCCCAGTAGTAGCGCTGCATCAGCAGTTCGCCGGCGCGCCGGTGCGGCTGGTCGGCGAAGCCGTAGACGCGGGCCAGGCGCGGCTGCAGGTCGAACAGCACGCGATCCTCGCGGCGTCCGGCCAGCAGGTGCAGCTCGATGCGCAGGCGCTTGAAGGCCAGCTCCGCCCGCCGCAGGGCACGGAATTCGGCCGAGGTCAGCAGGTCGGTGCGGGCGACGGCGCGCCAGGTGTCGCCCAGCCCGGCCGCGCGCGCCAGCCACAGCAGCACCTGCAGGTCGCGCAGGCCGCCGGGGGCTTCCTTGCAGTTGGGCTCCAGCGCGTAGGGCGTGTCCTGGTGGCGCGCGTGGCGCTGCTGCATTTCGGTGCGCTTGGCCAGGTAGAAATCGCGCGGGTCCAGATCCTGCCGCATCCGTTCGCGGAAGCGCCGGAACAGCGAACGGCCGCCCGCCAGCCAGCGGGCTTCCAGCAGGGAGGTCTGGACGGTGATGTCGGCGGCGGCCTCGTGCCGGCACTGCTCCAGGGTGCGCACGCTCAGGCCCGGTTCCAGCCCGATGTCCCACAGGGCCGCGACCAGGGCCTCGATGCGCTCGCGGTCGGCCGCGTCGGGGGCGCGTTCGAGCAGGATCAGGATGTCGAGGTCCGAGCCCGGATAGAGCTCGCCGCGGCCGTAGCCGCCGACCGCCGCCGCGCAGGCGCCGGCCGGCAGGGGATGGATCTTCAGCAGGCCGCGCAGCGTGTCGTCGGCGATGCGCCGCAGGGCCGACAGCAGCGTGTCGGGCCGCAGGTGGATGCGCCAGGCCCGCACGGCCTCGTCCCGGCGCGCCTGCATGCGGGTGCGCAGTTCGGCCAGAACGGGGCGGTGCGTGTCGGCGCTCACGGGCGCCGGTCCGCCGGGGGGCGCGCCCGGGCGCGTGGTCATTCGGCTGTCAGGCGGCCGTGGGGGCGGCTTTGACGAAGGCGGGCGGCGCCGGCATGCCGGGCGACACCGTCAGCACTTCGTAGCCGTCGTCGGTGACCAGGATGCTGTGCTCCCATTGGGCCGACAGGCTGTGGTCGCGCGTGACGACCGTCCACTGGTCGGCCAGCGTGCGGATCTCGCGCCGGCCGGCGTTGATCATGGGCTCGATGGTGAAGATCATGCCGGGCTCCAGGCGCAGGCCCGTGCCGGGCTTGCCGTAGTGCAGCACCTGGGGATCCTGGTGGAAGCGCCGGCCGACGCCGTGGCCGCAGTATTCGCGCACCACGGAAAAGCCCGCGGCCTCGGCGTGCTTCTGGATGGCGTGGCCGATGTCGCCCAGGGTGGCGCCCGGGCGCACCTGCTCGATGCCCAGCCACATGCATTCGTAGGTGGTGTCGATCAGCCGGCGGGCCAGGATGGAAGGTTCGCCCACGCAGTACATGCGGCTGGTGTCGCCGAACCAGCCGTCCTTGATGATGGTGATGTCCATGTTGAGGATGTCGCCGTTCTTCAGGACCTTGTCGCCGGGAATGCCGTGGCAGATGACGTGGTTGACCGAGGTGCAGATGGAGGCGGGGAAGGGCGGATAGCCGGGCGGCGCGTAGCCCACGGTGGCCGATTTCACCTGGAGCGTGTTGGTGAGGTAGTCCATGCACAGGCGGTCGAGCTCCCCCGTCGTGACCCCGGGGCGCACGTGCGGTTCGAGGTAGTCCAGGATGCTGGCGGCGGCCTGGCAGGCGGCGCGCATCTGGTCAAGTTCGTGGGGGTCGGTGACGAGTTGGCTCATGGGGTGCTTGCTGTGAAGATGGGATGAATAGTAGAATTATAGGCTTAGCTGTAAATAGCGTACCTCGCCGCCCCAAGGGTGTGCGCGGATGGCATGGAAGAGATTGCCGGATGATTGCCGGGCGTGATTGCCAGGCATCGTTGCTAGGGCATGAAGGCATTGCAGTGCCCGAAGCCTGCCCGACGTCGATGCTTGAAGATTCGGCCTTCTTTTCCATGTTAGTCCCGGATACTGGCCTGGTACAAGACCAAACCCTCACGGAGAATTTTCATGTCGCTCATGCGCGAAATGCTGGAAGCCGGTGTCCATTTTGGCCACCAGACCCGTTACTGGAACCCGAAGATGGCCGAATACATCTTCGGCCAGCGCAACAAGATCCACATCGTCAACCTCGAACGCACGGTCGAGAAATACCTGGAAGCCAGCCAGTTCGTGCGCCAGATCGCCGCGCGCGGCGGCAACGTGCTGTTCGTCGGCACCAAGCGCTCGGCCCGCGAGATCATCGCCGCCGAGGCCCAGCGCTGCGGCATGCCCTACGTCGACAGCCGCTGGCTGGGCGGCATGATGACCAACTTCAAGACGGTCAAGACCTCGATCAAGCGCCTGAAGGACATGGAAGCCCAGCAGGCCGAAGGCGCCACCGAGCACATGACCAAGAAGGAAGCGCTGATGTTCGCGCGCGAAATGGACAAGCTCAACAAGTCCATCGGCGGCATCAAGGACATGAACACGCTGCCCGACGCGCTGTTCGTGATCGACGTGGGCTACCACAAGATCGCCGTGGCCGAAGCCCGCACCCTGGGCATCCCGGTGGTCGGCGTGGTCGACACCAACCACTCGCCCGAAGGCATCGATCACGTCATTCCGGGCAACGACGATTCGTCCAAGGCCATCGCCCTGTACGCCCGCGGCATGGCCGATGCCGTGCTGGCCGGCCGCGAACAGAGCCTCAACGGCCTGGTCGAGGAACTGGCCGAAGGCGAGGAATTCATCGAGGTCGAGCAGGACCAGGACCAGGAATAAATTCCTGCCTTCCGCCGTCCCGGCCCGCCGCCTCCCGGCGGCGGGCTCGTCGCGCGCCGCCCCTCGGCGCGCGCACTGATTGAACAGGAGAGAACACAATGGCTCAAATCACCGCCGCCATGGTCAAGGAACTGCGCGAAAAGACCGACGCGCCCATGATGGAATGCAAGAAGGCCCTGACCGAGGCCGAGGGCGATCTGGCCCGCGCCGAGGAACTGCTGCGCGTCAAGCTGGGCAGCAAGGCCTCCAAGGCCGCCGGCCGCATCACCGCCGAAGGCCTGGTCGGCCTGCACATCGCCGCCGACGGCAAGAGCGGCGCGCTGGTCGAAGTCAACTGCGAAACCGACTTCGTCGCCAAGAACGACGATTTCATCGCCTTCGTCAACGACCTGGCCCGCATCGCCGCCGAACGCAACCCGGCCGACCTGGCCGCCCTGAACGCCTGCGCCATGGGCGACGGCACCGTCGAATCCGTGCGCGCCGCCCTGGTGGGCAAGATCGGCGAGAACATGTCGGTGCGCCGCTTCCAGCGCTTCGACACCGTGGACGCCCTGAACAGCTACGTGCACGGCGGGCGCATCGGCGTGCTGGTGGACTACGCCGGCGCCGATGAAGTCGGCAAGGACCTGGCCATGCACATCGCCGCGACCAAGCCCCGCGCCCTGAACGCCGACGGCGTGGATCCCGCGCTGATCGCCGCCGAACGCTCCGTGGCCGAACAGAAGGCCGCCGAATCCGGCAAGCCGGCCGAGATCGTCGCCAAGATGGTCGAAGGTTCCGTGCAGAAGTTCCTGAAGGAAGTCACGCTGCTGTCGCAGCCCTTCGTCAAGAACGACAAGCAGACCGTCGAGCAGATGCTCAAGGAAAAGGGCGCCCGCATCAACCGCTACGCGCTGTTCGTGGTGGGCGAGGGCATCGAGAAGAAGTCCGAGGACTTCGCCGCCGAGGTCGCCGCCGCCGCCAGCGGCTCCTGATTCCGGCCGATTTCGATTTCAGGTACGATGGCATCGCGCCGGACGCGCGATGCCTGTTCACATCCGCAGCCGGAAGCCCGGTTTCCCGGCAGCCGTGCCGCTCGTCCGTATTGCTTTATACCTCGAATATTTCTCCTTCCAGGAACCTTTTGCATGTCCACCCCTGCCTACAAGCGCGTTCTCCTGAAACTTTCGGGTGAGGCTCTGATGGGCGGCGATGCCTTCGGCATCAACCGCGCGACCATACTCCGCATGACCGAGGAGATCCACGGCGTCGTGTCCCTCGGCGTGCAGCTGGCCGTGGTGATCGGCGGGGGCAACATCTTCCGCGGCGTGGCGCCGGGCGCCCAGGGCATGGACCGGGCCACGGCCGACTACATGGGCATGCTGGCCACCGTAATGAACGGCCTGGCGCTGCAGGACGCCCTGAAGAACCACGGCGTGGACACCCGGGTGCAGTCGGCCCTGAACATCGACCAGGTGGTCGAACGCTACATCCGGCCCAAGGCCCTGCGCTACCTCGAAGAAGGCAAGGTCGTCGTCTTCGCGGCCGGCACCGGCAATCCCTTCTTCACCACCGACACGGCCGCCGCGCTGCGCGGCGCCGAGATCGGCGCCGAGATGGTCCTGAAAGCCACCAAGGTCGACGGCATCTACAGCGCCGACCCCAACAAGGACCCGAACGCCACGCGCTATTCGCGCATCAGCTTCGACGAGGCCATCGTGCGCCGCCTCGAAGTCATGGATGCCACGGCCTTCGCGCTGTGCCGCGACCAGAAACTGCCGATCAAGGTCTTTTCGATCAACAAGCCGGGAGCCCTCCGGCGCGTCGTCTGCGGCGAGGACGAGGGCACCCTGGTCCAGGTATAGGAAACCTCATGAGCCTTTCCTCCGACATTCGCCGCTCGGCCGACGAGCGCATGGGCAAATCCATCGACTCCCTGAAGGCCAACCTGGCCAAGATCCGCACGGGCCGCGCCCACGCGGGGATCCTGGACCACGTGCAGGTCGAATACTACGGCTCGCCCGTGCCGGTGAGCCAGGTCGCCAACGTGAGCGTGATCGACGCCCGCACCCTCAGCGTGCAGGTCTGGGAAAAGTCGATGGCGGGTCCGGTCGAAAAGGCCATCCGCGAATCCGACCTGGGACTCAATCCCATCGCCATGGGCGACAACATCCGCGTGCCGATGCCCGCCCTCACCGAGGAACGCCGCCGCGACCTGACCAAGGTCGTGCGCAGCGAGGGCGAGGACGCCAAGGTCGCGGTGCGCAACCTGCGCCGCGAGGCCAACGAGGCCCTGAAAAAGCTGGTCAAGGACAAGGAAATCTCCGAGGACGAGGACCGCCGCGGCCAGGACGAGGTGCAGAAGCTCACCGACCGCTACGTGAGCGAAATCGACAAGCTCGTCGCCCAGAAGGAAGCCGAGATCATGACGGTCTAGGGCGATGGGCTTCCTCAGGCCCCATCGGCCCTCCGCGCGACGCCCCGGCGTATGACCGAGACTCTTTCTTCCACGCTTGCCATTCCCGAGACCGGGGACGTGCCCCGGCATGTCGCCATCATCATGGATGGCAACGGCCGCTGGGCGACCCGGCGCATGCTGCCCCGCACGGCGGGGCACGTGCGCGGCGTGCAGGCCGTGCGCCGCATCGTCGAGGCCTGTGGCCTGCGCGGCGTGCGCTACCTGACGCTGTTCGCCTTCAGCTCCGAGAACTGGCGCCGCCCGGCCCAGGAAGTCTCCCTGCTGATGCGCCTGTTCGTGCGCACCCTGGAAAAGGAAGTCGATCGCCTGGAGGCCCAGGGCGTGCGCCTGCGCGTGGCCGGGGACCTGTCGGCCTTCGACCCGCACCTGCGCGGCCTGATCGAGGACGCCGAGCGGCGCACCGCGGGGCAGTCGGCCCTGACGCTGACCATCGCCGCCAACTACGGCGGCCGCTGGGACATCCTGCAGGCCGTCCAGGCCCTGCTGGCGCGGCGGCCCGAGCTCGCCGCCCATCCCGAGCTGCTGGACGAGGCCGCGCTCTCGCCCTGGCTCGCCATGGCCTACGCGCCCGAGCCCGACCTGTTCATCCGCACCGGCGGCGAGCAGCGCATTTCCAATTTCATGATCTGGCAGCTGGCCTATACTGAACTGTATTTCACCGACTGCTGGTGGCCCGATTTCGACGCCGAGCAGCTCGACCAGGCCTTCGCGTGGTACCGGGGGCGCGAACGGCGGTTCGGCCGCACCAGCGCCCAGCTGCGCGACACCGTCTGAAAGGAACCCGCCATGCTGCGCCAGCGCATCCTCACCGCCATCGTCCTGCTGTCGATCGTGGCGGCCGCCGTGGCCGCTCCCACGCCCTGGCCGATGCTCGCGCTGCTGGGCCTGATGACCGGCTGCGCGTTGTGGGAATGGCTGCGGCTGGTGACGCCGGGCGCCGCCGTGCACTGGGGCGGGGCGGTGCTGGCGGTCCTCGCGCTGGTGCCGCTGTCGCGCCTGCTGGCCGACGGCCAGCCGGGCCTGGAAGCCGCCTTCGGATCGGTCCTGCTGCCGCTGGCGGTGCTGTTCTGGCTCGCCTTCGCTCCCGCCGCGGTGGTGCGCGCCCGGCTGCCGGACGCCTGCCGGCCCGGCGTGCTGGCCCTGGCCGGCTTCCTCGTCCTGGCCGCCACCTGGTACGCGCTCGCCTGGGTGTTCCTGCGCCATGGCGCGGCGGCGCTCGTCAGCCTGTGGGCGCTGATCTGGGCCGCCGACATCGCCGCCTATTTCACCGGCCGCGGCCTGGGGCGGCGCAAGCTCGCGCCGCGCGTCAGCCCCGGCAAGACGATCGAGGGCGCGGCCGGCGGCATCCTGGCGGCCACCGTGTGGCTGGTCGCCACGGCGCTGTGGTGGCCGGGCAGCTTCGGGGCGCTGCTGCTGGCGCACGTCGGCTGGGCGGGCCTGGTCGTGGCCGGCGTGGCGCTGGCGGCCTGGTCCATCGTCGGCGACCTGTTTGAATCCCTGCTCAAGCGCCGCGCGGGGGTCAAGGATTCCAGCCAGCTGCTGCCGGGCCACGGCGGCGTGTACGATCGCATCGACGCGGTGCTGCCGGTGGCGCCGGCCGCCGCGCTGCTGCTGATGGCCGGTTCCTAGGCCCGCCCGTCCGTTTCGCATCCACAGGTTCCAACGCCATGTCCGTCCAGCAACGCCTCTGCATCCTCGGCTCGACCGGTTCCATCGGGGTGAGCACGCTGGACGTGGTCGCGCGCCATCCGGACCGGTTCTCCGTCCATGCGCTGAGCGCGCACAGCCGGATCGAGGCGCTGGCGCAGCAGGCGGCGCGGCACGCGGCGCGGGTGGTGATCGTGCCCGACGACGCCGCCCGGGCGCGCTTTCTGGCTGCCTGGCCGGCCGGCCGGCCGCTGCCGGAAATCCGCCAGGGCGCCCAGGCGCTGGCCGACACGGCGGCCGATCCCGAGGTCACCGCCGTCATGGCCGCCATCGTGGGCGCCGCCGGGCTGCCCGGGGCGCTGGCGGCGGCGCGGGCCGGCAAGCGGGTGCTGCTGGCCAACAAGGAAGCGCTGGTGGCGGCGGGCAGCCTGTTCATGCGCGCCGTGCGCGAGTCCGGCGCCGAGCTGCTGCCCATCGACAGCGAGCACAACGCCATCTTCCAGTGCCTGCCCCAGTCGGCCGATCGCGCGCGCGCGCCGGCAAGCCCGGCCAAGGGCGTGCGCCGGCTGCTGCTCACCGCCTCGGGCGGGCCGTTTCGCCGCACCGCGCTGGACCAGCTCGACGCGGTGACCCCCGACCAGGCCTGCGCCCACCCCAACTGGCGCATGGGCCGCAAGATCTCCGTGGACTCGGCCACCATGCTGAACAAGGGGCTGGAAGTCATCGAGGCCCACTGGCTGTTCTCCATGCCGATGGCGCACATCCAGGTGGTGGTCCATCCCCAGAGCGTGGTCCATTCCATGGTCGAATACCTGGACGGCTCCATCCTGGCCCAGCTGGGCCAGCCCGACATGCGCACGCCCATCGCCTACGGCCTGGGCTATCCGGAGCGCATCGACGGCGGCGTCGGCCTGCTGGAGCTCGCCCGCCTGGGACGCCTGGATTTCGAGCCCCCGGACCTGGCGCGCTTTCCCTGCCTGCGGCTGTCCTTCGACGCGCTGGGCCAGGGGCAGGGCGCCTGCATCGCGCTGAACGCGGCCAACGAGGTCGCGGTCGACGGCTTCCTGCGCGGGCGCATCCGCTACACCCAGATTCCGTCCATCATCGAGCGCTGCCTGGACGACTCCGTGGCGCACGGGACGCAGACGCCGTCCTCCCTGGCGGAAATCCTCGACCTGGACGCGCGCACGCGCCGCGTCGCGGCCGGCTTCTGCCAGACCCGCTGATGTCCCCGTTCCGGCCTTCGTTCCCATGCTGCTGACCCTCTCCGCCTTCATCCTCGCCCTGGGCCTGCTCGTGACCTTCCACGAGCTGGGCCATTACTGGGTGGCGCGGCGCGCGGGCGTGCCGATCGTGCGCTTCTCGGTCGGATTCGGCCCGGTGCTGCTGCGCCGCCTCGACCGGCACGGCACCGAATGGGCGCTGTCGGCCATCCCGCTGGGCGGCTACGTGAAGATGCTCGACGAGGCCCCGCCGGAGGCCGACGAGGCCACGCGCCGCGCCGTGTTCAATGCCCAGCCGCTGGCGCGGCGCGCGGCGGTGGTGGCGGCCGGCCCCGCCGCCAACCTGGTGCTGGCCGCCCTGATTTACGCCTTCCTGGGCCTGTGGGGCACGCAGGAGCCGGCCGCCGTGCTGGCGGCGCCGCCCGCCGGCACGCCGGCCGCCCTGGCCGGGGTGCAGGACGGCGACGTGCTGCGCGCCGTGGCCGGCGAGCCGGTGGCGTCCTGGACCCAGGCCCGCTGGCGCCTGGCCGAGCCCCTGTCCCTGGGCGGCGACGTGCCCCTGACGCTGGAATCGGCCGACGGCGCGGTCCGCGACGAAACCCTGAAGCTCGCGCCCCAGGCCGTGGCGCCGGACGATCCCGATCCGCTGCTGGCCGCCGGGCTGGCGCTGCGGGCGCCGGTCCCGGTGGCCGGCGAGCTGGTGCCGGGCGGGGCCGCCGAGCAGGCCGGCCTGCGCGCCGGCGACCGGATCCTGGCGGCGGGCGGGCTGCAGCAGCCTTCCGTCGAGGCCTTCGTGCGCACCGTCCAGGCGCACGCCGGCCAGCCGCTGCCCCTGGTCGTGCTGCGCCGGGGCGACCGCGTCTCCCTCAGCGTGACGCCGCGGCCCGAGACCGCGGAGGACGGCCGAGCGGTCGGCCGCATCGGCGCCCTGATCCAGGCGGAGCGGCCCGAGGTGCTGGTGCGCCTGGGCCCCCTGGACAGCCTGTGGCAGGGCGTGCGGCGCACGGCCGACATGAGCCTGTTCACGCTGCGCATGATGGGCCGCATGGTGGTGGGCGACGTGTCCTGGAAGAACGTCACCGGCCCGGTCACGATCGCCGAATACGCCGGCCGCACCGCGCGCATCGGCCTGGAGTCCTACCTGGGCTTCCTCGCGCTCATCAGCATCAGCATCGGCGTGCTCAATCTGCTGCCCATTCCGATGCTCGACGGCGGCCACCTGCTGTTCTACCTGATCGAGGCGCTGCGCGGCGGCCGGCCGCTGCCCGAGCGGGCCCGCGACCTGGGCCAGCGGCTGGGCCTGGGCGTCGTGCTGGGCCTCATGGTTCTGGCCCTGTTCAACGATTTTGCGCGGCTTTTCAGTTGACGAGGTTGTGACTTACAATCCCGCATCGCTCAAGCGTGTTCCTCCACGGCCAAATAGGATTGCCAGGATGTCGTCTCCCCGGAATTTTCGTCTGATCAAGCGCGCCATTCCCCTGGTGCTGGCGGCCCTGCTGGCGCCCGCCGTCGCGGCGGCCTTCACGCCCTTCGTGGTTCAGGACATCCAGGTCAAGGGGATCGAACGCGTCGATCCGGGCACGATCTTCACCTATCTGCCCGTCAAGATCGGCCAGAAATTCACCCAGGAAGAAGCCTCGGCCGCCATCCAGAAGCTCTACGGCACGGGCTTCTTCAACGACGTCAAGATCGACGCGCAGGGCAACGTGCTGGTGGTCACCGTCGAAGAACGGCCCACCATCGCCTCGATCAATTTCAACGGCATGCGCGAATTCGACGTCAAGGCGCTGACGAAATCCCTGGCGCAGGTCGGCTTCGGCCAGGGCCGGATCTTCGACCAGGCCATGCTCGACCGCGCGGTCTTCGAGCTCAAGCAGCAGTACCTGTCCAAGGGCAAGTACGGCGTCCAGATCAACCCCGTCATCACGCCGCTGGAGCGCAACCGCGTCGGGGTCAGCTTCGACATCTTCGAGGGCGAAGTCGCCACCATCGACAAGATCGAATTCATCGGCAACGACACCTTCTCCTCCAGCACGCTGGAAGACCAGATGGAGCTGACCACCGGCGGCTTCATGACCTGGTACACGGGCACCAACAAGTACTCGCGCGAAAAGCTGGAAGGCGACGTCGAGCGCATCCGCTCCTACTACCTGGACCGCGGCTACCTGGAATTCTCCATGGAGCCCCCGCAGGTGTCGATCTCGCCCGACCGCAAGGCCATCTACATCACCATGACGATGCACGAAGGCAAGCCCTACAAGCTGGGCCAGGTCGGCCTGGCCGGCGACCTGCTCGGCCTGGACGACAAGCTCCAGCCGCTGGTCACCGTCAAGGAAGGCGAGACCTTCTCGGCGGAAAAGACCAACGCCGTGGCCAAGTCCATCACCGACTACCTGGGCTCGCTGGGCTACGCCTTCGCCAACGTCAATCCCAGCCCGGTGCTGGACCGCGACAACCACGTCGCCAAGCTCACCTTCTACGTCGATCCGGGCCGCCGCGTCTACGTGCGCCGCATCAACGTGGGCGGCAACACCCGCACCCGCGACGAGGTCGTGCGCCGCGAGATGCGCCAGCAGGAAGCCGCCTGGTACGACTCCTCCAGCATCAAGACCTCCAAGGAACGCGTCGACCGCCTGGGCTACTTCACCGAGGTGGACGTCAAGACCGATCCGGTGCCGGGCTCGCCCGACCAGGTGGACGTCAACGTCGACGTCAAGGAAAAGCCCACCGGCATGATCAGCCTGGGCGTGGGCTACGGCTCCACCGACAAGCTGATGCTGTCGGCCGGCATCAGCCAGGACAACGTCTTCGGCAGCGGCAATTCGCTGTCCCTGAACGTCAACACCAGCAAGACCAACCGCGCGGCGGTGATCTCGCACACCAATCCCTACTGGACCCAGGACGGCATCAGCAAGACCACGTCCGTGTACTACCGGCGCACCACGCCCTACGACGTGTCCGACAGCGGCTCCACCGGCTGGTACACGGTGGAATCCATGGGCCTGGGCCTGAACTTCGGCGTGCCGATCTCGGAAGTGGACCGCATCTTCGCCGGCGTGACCTTCGAGCGCAACGCCCTCAAGGACATCCGCCGCACCGGCACCAATCCGGCGCCGCTGGCCTACCAGAACTTCGTCGACGACTACGGCGACACCACCAACGCCGCCATCTTCAGCCTGGGCTGGGCCAAGGACACCCGCGACAGCGCCCTGGCGCCGCGCCGCGGCAGCTACACCCGCGTGTCCGCCGACATCTCCACCCTGGACCTGCGCTACTACAAGCTCAGCGGCCAGCAGCAGTTCTACTGGCCGCTGGGCCGCGCCTTCACCCTGGCCGTCAACGGCCAGGTGGACTGGGCCAAGACCTACGGCAGCAGCGGCAAGGCCTTCCCGGTCATCAAGAACATGTACGCCGGCGGCATCGGTTCGGTGCGCGGCTACGAGGGCGCCTCGCTGGGCCCGCGCGACACCCTCACCGACACCTATCTGGGCGGCTCGCGGCGCATCGTCGGCAACGTGCAGCTCTACCTGCCGTTCCCCGGCGCCTCGCGCGACCGCACCCTGCGCTGGTTCATGTTCACCGACGTCGGCCAGATCGACACGACCGACGGCTCGGCCTGCGCCAACGGCCAGTACGGCCAGGTGGCCGATCCCTGCGGCTGGAAGTACTCCGCGGGCCTGGGCCTGTCCTGGGAATCGCCGCTGGGGCCGTTGCAGCTGTCCTTCGGCCGCGCACTGAACGCCAAGGAAGGCGACCAGAAGCAGGTCTTCCAGTTCCAGATCGGCACGGGTTTCTGATTCTCCGCGTTTGATGGCACAATAAACCCTTTTGTAGCTGCTTTGATCCTAGGTGGGTTCCTCATCATGTTTGTTTCAGGTCTGAATTTTTCAACGTTGGCGCAACGCGCCGTGCGTAGCCACCGGGCGCTCGCCCTGGCGGCGGCCGTGGGCCTGGGGGCGCTGTTCGTCGCGCCGTCCTATGCCCAGGGCACGAAGATCGGTTTCGTCAGCACGGAACGCATCCTGCGCGATTCCAAGCCCGCCAAGGCGGCTCAGGCCAAGATCGAAGGCGAATTCAAGAAGCGCGACCAGGAACTGCAGCGCCTGGCCGACAGCCTGCGCTCCGAAGCGCAGAAGCTCGACAAGGACGCCCCGGTGCTGTCCGAGGCCGAGCGCGTCAAGCGCCAGCGCAAGCTCCAGGACATGGATTCCGACCTGCAGCGCAAGCGCCGCGAATTCCAGGAAGACTTCAACCGCCGCCGCAACGAGGAATTTTCCGCCATCGTGGAAAAGGCCGACGCCGCGATCAAGAAAATCGCCGAGCAGCAGAACTACGACCTGATCATCCAGGACGCCGTCACGGTCAGCCCGCGCGTGGACATCACCGATCAGGTCATCAGCGCCCTGGGCGGCTGATTTCCCATGCCTGTGCTGCTCGCGCCCGATCGGGCACCCGCATTGTCCGAACTTCTGCGGGCAGCCGATACGGTCGGGCTGGGATGCGGCATCACGGGCGCCCCGGACGCGGGCGCGCTGAAAATCGCGGGGATCGGCTCCCTGGGCTCGGCCGGCCGGTCCGAAATCAGCTTCCTGTCCAATCCCCGCCTGCAGTCCCAGCTGGATGACTGCGGCGCGGCCGCCGTCATCCTGCGCCCGCAGGACTGGGAAGCCTACCAGGCCCGCCATGCCGGCGCGCCGCCCTGGGCCGCGGTGCTGTGCCCGCAGCCCTACCTGATGTACGCGTTGCTGGCCCAGTGGTTCGACCGCCATCGCCAGGCCGGCCTGCCCAAGGGCATCCATCCCAGCGCCGTGATCGCCGACGACGCCGAGCTGGCCGACGGCGTGCACGTCGGGCCGCTGGCGGTGATCGAGTCGGGCGTGCGCATCGGCGCGGGCGTGCGCATCGGCGCGGGCTGCGTCATCGGCGCGGGCAGTTCCATCGGCGCGGACAGCCTGCTGCATGCCCGCGTGACGCTCTATCACGGCGTGCACGTCGGCGCGCGGGCGATCCTGCATTCGGGCGTGGTGCTGGGGGCCGACGGCTTCGGCTTCGCGCCCGATCCGCGCACGCCCGGCGCCTGGGCCAAGATCGCCCAGCTGGGCGGCGTGCGCATCGGCGACGACGTGGAAATCGGCGCCAACACCACGGTCGACCGCGGCGCAGTCGAGGACACGGTGCTGGGCGACGGCGTCAAGCTCGACAACCAGATCATGATCGGCCACAACTGCCGCATCGGGGACCACACCGCGATGGCCGCCTGCGTGGGCGTGGCCGGCTCCACCACCATGGGCCGGCGCTGCGTGATCGGCGGGGCGGCGATGTTCGGCGGGCACCTGACGCTGGGCGACGACGTGCACATCTCGGGCGGCACCGCGGTCACCTCGGACATCCTCAAGGCGGGGCGCTATACCGGGGTGTTCCCCGTGGCCGAGCACGCCGCCTGGCAACACAATGCGGCCGTGATCGGCCAGCTCGCGCAGTTGCGCAAGCGGCTGCGCGCCGCGGAACGACAAGGCGCCGCCGGCACGGCCGGCCAGCCGACGAACCACAAGCAGGACGCATAAAATAATGGAACTCGACATCAAAGACATCATGGAACGGCTGCCTCACCGGCAGCCGATGCTGCTCGTGGACCGTGTTCTGGAGATGGACCCGGGCAAGAGCATCGTGGCCATCAAGAATGTCACCTACAACGAGCCCTTCTTCCAGGGGCATTTCGCCCATCATCCGGTGATGCCCGGCGTCCTCATCATCGAGGCCCTGGCCCAGGCGGCCGCGCTGTTCTCCTTCGCCGACGCCGGCGCGCCGAACCTGGCCAGCACCAAGATCGCCTACTACCTGGTCGGCGTGGACGGCGCGCGCTTCCGCCGCCCCGTGGTGCCCGGCGACCAGCTGCGCATGGAAGTCTCGGCCGACAAGCTCAGCCGCTCCATCTGCAAGTACACCGCCGTGGCCAAGGTGGACGACCAGATCGCCGCCGAAGCCAAGATCATGTGCGCGGTGCGTATCCTGGAGGAATGATGGGCGCGGCACAGATCCATCCCACGGCCCTGGTCGCGCCGGGCGCGGTGCTGGGCGAGGACGTCGCCGTCGGCCCCTACAGCATCATCGGCGAGCACGTCCGCATCGGGGCGCGCACGCGCATCGGCCCGCATTGCGCCATCGACGGGCATACCGTCATCGGCCCGGACAACCATTTCTACCGCTACTGCTCGATCGGCGGCATCCCCCAGGACAAGAAATACGCGGGCGAGCCCACGGCGCTGGAAATCGGCGCGGGCAACACCTTCCGCGAATTCGTGACCGTGAACACCGGCACCGTCCAGGACGCGGGCACCACGCGGCTGGGCGACGACAACTGGATCATGGCCTACGTCCACATCGCCCACGATTGCCAGCTGGGCGACCACATCGTCATCTCCAACGGCGTCCAGCTGGGCGGCCACATCCACATCGGCGACTGGGCCATCCTGGGCGGCCTGTCGGCGGTGCACCAGTTCGTGCGCATCGGCGCGCACGCCATGATCGGCGGCACCAGTTCCGTGCGCCAGGACGTGCCCCCCTACATGATCGGCGCGGGCGACTCGTTCCGGCCGGTGGGCATCAACGCCGAGGGCCTGGGCCGGCGCGGCTTCACGCCGGCCGACGTGCAGGTGCTCAAGGACGCCTACAAGATCCTCTACCGGCGCCAGCTGAGCGTGGAGCAGGCCATCGAGGCCCTGGCGGTCCTCCAGGCCGAACACCCCGGCGAGGCGCCCGCCGTCCAGACCCTGCTCGATTTCCTGCGGGCCTCCAGCCGGGGCATCGCCCGGCCATGACCACGCGCCTGAGCGCGGGCCCCGACCCTCAGGGCGAGGCCAGGCGAGGCCCTATCTTTCAGACGGTGCCGAAGGCACCCCCGCCGGGTGGCGGAAACGCTCCGGCCCCAGGGCCGGAGCGTTCCACCTTTACCGCCGCCATCGTGGCCGGAGAACCCTCCGGCGACCTGCTGGCGGCGCGCATGCTGCGCGGCCTGCGGGCGCGCGATCCGCAGGTCCGGGCCAGGGGCATCGGCGGCCCGGCCATGGCCCGGGAAGGCTTCGAGGCCTGGCACCCCATGGACGCGCTGTCCGTGTTCGGCTACGTCGATGCGCTGCGCCGGGCGCCGCGCCTGATCCGCACCTGGCGCGACACCCTCCGCCGCACGCTGGACTGGCGTCCGGACGTGTTCGTGGGGGTCGATGCGCCGGACTTCAACCTGCGCCTGGAAGAAAAGCTGCGCGCCGCCGGCATTCCCACCGTGCATTTCGTCGGCCCGTCGATCTGGGCCTGGCGCTTCGAGCGCATCCACCAGATCCGCCGCGCGGTCTCGCATATGCTGGTGCTGTTCCCCTTCGAGGTCGAGCTGTACCGCGGGCAGGGCGTGCCCGTGACCTACGTCGGCCACCCCCTGGCCGAACTCATTCCGGTGCGGCCGGACCGCGCGGCCGCGCGCGCGCGCCTGGGCCTGGAGCCCGGCCGCCGGGTGCTGGCCCTGATGCCCGGCAGCCGCGAATCGGAGATCCGGCTGCTCGCGCCCCGCTTCCTGCAGGCCGCGCAGCTGCTGGTGCGCCAGGACCCCGGCCTGCGCATCGTCGTGCCGATGGTCAACCAGCACCGCCGCGCCCAGTTCGAGGCCATCCTGGCGCAGCATCCCGTTCCCGGCTGCCGGGTCCTGTCGGCGCTGCCCGGGACGGGGCAGGGGCCTGCGCAGGGACGCGGCCCCGCGGCGGCGCCGGACGCGCCCGCCCGCGCCGATGGCCAGGACACGGCCGACTGGCCGATCGCCTGGCATGCCATGGAAGCCGCCGACGCGGTGCTGGTGGCCAGCGGGACGGCCACCCTGGAAGCCGCGCTCTTCAAGCGGCCGCTGGTGATCTCCTACGTCATCACGCCCTGGATGCGGCGCATCATGGCCTGGAAATCCGGCCAGGACGCCCCGAGCCTGCCCTGGATCGGCCTGCCGAACATCCTCGAGCGCGAATTCGTCGTGCCCGAGCTGCTGCAGGAGGCCGCCACGCCGCAGGCCCTGACCGAGCACACCTGGGCGGCCCTGACCGACGCGGCGCTGGCCGAACGCATCTCGCGCCGCTTCACGGCGCTGCACGAAACCCTCAGCCGCGACACGCCGGGCCTGGCGGCGCAGGCCATCCTGGACGTCAGCCATGGCCACGCAGCCTGACCTGTTCGGCGGCCCGGTGGCGGGCGATGCGCAGGCGCCGGCCGCCGGCCGGATCCTGGTCGCCGGCGTGGACGAAGCGGGGCGGGGCCCCCTGGCCGGCCCGGTCTACGCCGCCGCCGTCATCCTGGACCCGGACCGTCCGATCGAGGGCCTGGACGATTCCAAGAAGCTCAGCCCTGAACGCCGGGAATCCCTGGCCGGCCTGATCCGCGAACGCGCGCTGGCCTGGGCCATCGCCAGCGCCAGCGTCGAGGAGATCGAGCGGCTGAACATCCTGCGGGCGACGATGCTGGCCATGCGGCGCGCCTGCCTGACCCTGCGGCACGCGCCGGCGTCGATCCTGGTGGACGGCAACCGCCTGCCCGAGGGCCTGCCCTGCCATGCCCGGGCCGTGGTCGGGGGCGACGCCCTGGAGCCCGCGATCTCCGCCGCCTCGATCCTCGCCAAGACCGCGCGCGACGCCTGCTGCCTGGAACTGCACGCGCGCTACCCGCAATACGCCTTCGATCGCCACAAGGGCTACGGCACCGCGCTGCATCTGGCCCGGCTGGCCGAATTCGGCCCGTGCCCCGCGCACCGGCGCGGCTTCGCCCCGGTGCGCGTCCTGCTGGACGCCGGCGCTGCCGGGCGGCATGCGGGCCACGAGGTAAACGGCCGGCAGAAGGCGCGGCGTGGGGACGCGCCATGACGTCCGTACCCGTACGCCACATCGCGTCGCGCGACAACCCGGACTACCGCGCCTGGCTGCGCCTGGCCCAGGGCCGGCCGGGCCGCCGCGACGCCCGCGTCATCCTCGAAGGCGAGCACCTGTGCCGCGCCTGGCTGGAGCACAAGGGGCCGCCGCCGGTGCTGGTGGTCGGCGAATCCGCGCTGTCGCTGGACTGGGTCGGGCCGATCTGGCAGGCCTGTGCGCAGGGGCGCCGCGTCGTCCTGCAGAACAACCTCGCCGCCGTCCTGTCCCAGGTCGAGCACGGCCCCGCCGTGTTCTTCATCGTCGAGGCGCCCGCCCCGACGCTGCCCGAGCGCATCACGGCCGGCTGCCTGTGGCTGGACCGGGTGCAGGATCCGGGCAATCTGGGCACGCTGCTGCGCACGGCGGCGGCGGCCGGCCTGCGCCAGGCTTACCTGTCCGACGGCTGCGCCTCGGCCTGGTCGCCCAAGGTCCTGCGCAGCGGCCAGGGCGCGCATTTCGCCCTGGAGATCCACGAGCACGCGGACCTGCCGGCGCTGACCGGGCGGCTGGACATCCCGCTGGCCGCTACCACCCTGGAAAGGGCCGAACTGCTCTACCTGAAGGACCTGCGCCAGCCCTGCGTATGGCTGTTCGGCAACGAAGGGCAGGGCGTGGCGGACGAACTGATGGCGCGGGCCGACTGGCGCGTCCACATCCCGCAGTCCACGGCGGTCGAATCGCTGAACGTCGCCGCCGCGGCGGCCGTCTGTCTGTTCGAGCAGCGGCGCCAGCAACTGGTGGCCGCCGTCAGGGAACGCACGGCGCGGCGCAGGCAGGGCTGAACGGCATCGGCTCGCCAGGCCAGGCCGGCAAGGCGGCATGGCGAGCCCGGGCGCCGAAGGCTAATAGCTCATCCGGTCCAGGCCGACCTCGTCGAGTATCTTCGTGGAGATTTCCTCGATCGAGCGGGTGGTGGTGGACAGCCAGGGGATGTTTTCCATGCGCATCAGGCGTTCGGCGTCGGCGACTTCCTGGCGGCATTGCTTCAGCGAGGCGTAGGTGCTGTTGGGGCGGCGTTCGTTGCGCACCTCGGACAGCCGGTCGGGCTGGATCGACAGGCCGAACAGCTTGCGCCGGTAGGGCAGCAGGGCGGCGGGCAGGGCGCCGCGGTCGAAGTCTTCCGGAATCAGCGGGTAGTTGGCGGCCTTGACCGCGTACTGCATCGCCAGATAGAGGCTGGTGGGGGTCTTGCCGCAGCGCGACACGCCCACCAGGATGACGTCGGCCTGCTCCAGGCCCTGGACGTACTGGCCGTCGTCGTGCGCCAGGCTGAAATTGATGGCCTCGATGCGGTTGTTGTACTGCTTGCTCAGGCCGTTGGTGTGCGAGCGGCCCACCGAACGGCTGGCGCTCACGCCCAGCACGCCTTCCAGGTGATGGACGAAGGAGCCGAACAGGTCCAGGAAGACGCAGGGCGCGGCGCGGATGCGGTCGGCGATTTCCGGGTCCACCAGGGTGCTGAACACCAGCGGCGGCGGGCCGCCGCGGTCGGCCTGCTGGGTGATGCGGCGCGCGGCGGCGTCGGCTTTTTCCACCGAATCGATGAAGGGCAGCCGCACCGACTGGAAGGCGATGGCCTCGAATTGCGAAAGCACCGCGTGACTGAAGGTTTCAGCCGTGATCCCGGTGCTGTCGGAGACGATGAACACCGGGCGTTCGATGAGGGAGTCGGTCATGGATTGTTGAACCACCAAGCGTCAGAAACGGTACAATCCGCGAAAGGTTACCAGTCACCCGAACCGGGAGCAAGGGAACATCCGCACGGGCCTTGGGTTCGCGCAAGGGTTCCAGAGGCTGGTTTGCCGGGCGCACGCGATCATGCCGCGCACGGGGGGGCTTTTTTCCTCCGCGCCGCGTACGCCGGGCAAACACGCTTTTTCTATCTCAAAGGTGACACCATGTCGTACGTCGTATCGTTCGAGCAGCTCCGCATGACGGATGTGGACTCGGTAGGAGGCAAGAACGCTTCTCTAGGTGAAATGATCAGTCAGCTGGCCGGCGCGGGCGTGCGCGTGCCGGGCGGCTTCGCGACCACGGCCGAGGCCTTTCGCGACTTCCTCAAGTCCACGGGGCTGGACGCCCGCATCAACGCGCGCCTGGATGCGCTCAACGCCGACGACGTGCGCGAACTGGCCGCCGCCGGCGCCGAGATCCGCCAGTGGGTGATCGACACCCCGTTCCCGGCCGACTTCGAGCGGGCCATCCGCGCGGCCTTCGCCCAGCTCGACGCCGACGGCAAGGGATCCTTCGCCGTGCGCTCGTCGGCCACCGCCGAGGACCTGCCCGACGCGTCCTTCGCCGGCCAGCAGGAAACCTACCTGAACGTGGTCGGCATCGACGAGGTGCTGGACAAGATCCGCCACGTGTTCGCCTCGCTGTACAACGACCGTGCGATCTCCTATCGCGTGCACAAGGGCTACGCGCACGCCGAGGTCGCCCTGTCGGCCGGCATCCAGCGCATGGTGCGCTCGGACAAGGGCAGCGCGGGCGTGATGTTCACCCTGGACACCGAATCCGGCTTCAAGGACGTGGTGTTCATCACCTCGTCCTACGGCCTGGGCGAGACCGTCGTCCAGGGCGCCGTCAACCCGGACGAATTCTACGTCTTCAAGCCCACGCTGGCCTCGGGCCACTATCCCGTCATCAGCCGGCGCATCGGCTCCAAGCTGATCAAGATGGAATTCGACGAGCAGCGCGTCTCGGGCCACGCCGTGCGCACGGTCGAGGTCCCCGCCTCGGAGCGCAACCGCTATTCCCTGAGCGACGAGGAAATCATCGAACTCGCCCGCTACGCCACCATCATCGAAGCGCACTACCAGCGCCCGATGGACATCGAATGGGGCCGCGACGGGGTGGACGGCAAGCTCTACATCCTCCAGGCCCGTCCCGAAACCGTCAAGTCGCAGCAGAGCCACCACGACGTCCAGGAACGCTACCGCCTGAAGGCCACCGGAGAAGTCCTCATCACCGGCCGCGCCATCGGCCAGAAGATCGGCTCGGGCACGGTGCGCGTGGTGGCCGACGCCTCCGAAATGGACAAGGTGCGCCCCGGCGACATCCTGGTCACCGACATGACCGACCCCAACTGGGAACCGGTCATGAAGCTGGCTTCCGCCATCGTCACCAACCGCGGCGGGCGCACCTGCCACGCGGCCATCATCGCGCGCGAACTGGGCATCCCCGCCGTGGTGGGCTGCGCCGACGCCACCGACGTGCTGGCCAACGGCCGCGAGGTCACGGTGTCCTGCGCCGAAGGCGACGAGGGCCGCATCTACGACGGCCTGATCGAGACCGAGATCGAGGAAGTCCGCTGGGGCGAGATGCCCGACATCGGCCTGAAGATCATGATGAACGTCGGCAACCCGCAGCTGGCCTTCGACTTCTCCCAGATTCCCAACGGCGGCGTCGGTCTGGCGCGCCTGGAATTCATCATCAACAACAACATCAACGTCCACCCCAAGGCGATCCTGGACTACCCCAACGTCGACAGCGACCTGAAAAAGGCCGTCGAGTCCGCCGCCCGGGGCTATGCCAGCCCGCGCGCCTTCTTCGTGGAAAAGCTCGCCGAAGGCGTGGCCACCATCGGCGCGGCCTTCTATCCCAAGCCCGTGATCGTGCGCCTGTCGGACTTCAAGTCCAACGAATACCGCAAGCTGGTGGGCGGCTCGCGCTACGAGCCCGAGGAAGAAAACCCCATGCTGGGCTTTCGCGGCGCGTCGCGCTACATCTCCGAGGATTTCGCCGAATGCTTCCGCATGGAATGCGAGGCCCTGAAAAAAGTCCGCGACGAGATGGGCCTGACCAACGTGGAAATCATGGTGCCCTTCGTGCGCACGTTGAGCCAGGCGCGGCGCGTGGTGGACCTGCTGGCCTCCCACGGCCTGAAGCGCGGCGAGAACGGCCTGCGCCTGATCATGATGTGCGAAGTCCCGACCAACGCCATCCTGGCCGACGAGTTCCTGCAGTACTTCGACGGCTTCTCGATCGGCTCGAACGACATGACCCAGCTCACCCTGGGGCTGGACCGGGATTCGGGCATGGAACTGCTCGCCGCCGACTTCGACGAGCGCGACCCGGCCGTGCAGTTCATGCTGCGCCGCGCCATCCAGGCCTGCCTGAAGGCCGGCAAGTACGTCGGCATCTGCGGGCAGGGCCCCAGCGACCATCCCGACCTGGCCCAGTGGCTGCGCGACGAGGGCATCCTGTCCATGTCCCTGAACCCGGACACGGTGGTCGATACCTGGCAGCGCCTGGCCGACACGAAGATCGCCGCCTGAGCGAGCGGCACGCGATGCCGTTCCATGCCCTGATCCCGTCGCCCCTGGGGCCGATCCTGCTGGCCGCCGACGAGGCCGGCCTGACCGGCCTGTACTTCACCGACCAGCGGGATCTCCCGCGGGTGCCGGGGGTCGAGGCCGCCGCGGCGGTGGTGTCCGATCCCACGGCGGGCTTCCAGGGCAACCGGGCGATCCGCACCTTCAAAGCGACGCGGGAACGTCCGGCGGGGGCAAGCGGCGAGCTGTTCCCCCCGGGCTCCGCCGCCGCGTCCGCGCCGGCGCCCGTCCGGCGGCGGAACGGGGACGCGGCCGACGGGTCCGGCGCGGCGGCGCCCCTGCGCCTGCTGCAGGAAGACACGCCGGCCGCCGTCCTCGCCGTGCTGGAGCAGACCCGGCGCGAACTGGACGAATACTGGCGCGGCGAGCGCACGGTCTTCGGGATGCCGCTGGCGCCCCGGGGCACGGCCTTCCAGCAGAAGGTCTGGCAGGCGCTGCTGGAAGTCCCCTGCGGCGAGACCCTGTCCTATGGCGAACTGGCCGAGCGCGCCGGCCTGGGCGCCGGCCACGGCCGCGCGGTCGGCACCGCCGTGGGCAGCAACCCCATCAGCATCATCATCCCCTGCCACCGCATCCTGGCCCGCAACGGCACTCTGAACGGCTACGGCGGCGGCCTGGGCCGCAAGGTCCGCCTGCTGGAAATCGAGGGCTTCACGATCCGCTGAGGGATGGCTGGCCGGGCAGCGATCCGCCGAACGGGAATCGTCCGGGCAGGCTGCCGGGCGGCCACCGCGCCGCCTCAGCCCTGGACGGGAGTGCCGGCGCCGGCCAGCGCCCGCTGGCCCGACAGGTAGACGTTGTCCTTTTTCAGCGCACGGCCCGCGCCGATGGCTTCGATCCAGTCGGCGGTCGTGGCGACCGCGGCGAAATTCGAGTGGAACACGGTGCAGAACACGCGGTGGATCTCCTCCGCGCTCGCCTGGCCCGCCGCGTTCCAGTAGGCCGGCGAGCCGCTGGCGTCGGACAGGAATTCCGCGCCGAATCCCCGCTGCAGGGCCTCGAAGATCGTCGCCGCGTCGCAGTTGTGCGTCATGTAGCCCGCGACGGTCACGGTATCGATGTCCCGCGCGGCCAGCCAGTCGGCCAGGTCCGTCCCGGCGAAGGCGCTGGCCCGGGTCTTGTGGACGGTGTGGTCCACCGGCAGCCCGGCGACGGCCGGATGCGGCCGCCAGCCGTCCGAGCCGCGGGCGAACACGGGGCCGTTTTCGGGGCCGTCGTGCAGCACGCGCACGACCGGAATGCCCGCGCCGCGAGCGGCCTCCAGGGCCAGGCCGATGTTGCGCAACGATGTTTCCGCGGGGGGATGGGCGATGGGCAGGCGGCCGGTGAAGTATTCGTTCTGCACGTCGATGAGCAGCAGGACACGGCGAGGGGAGGCGGGCATGCGGGGCTCCAGAAAGGGAAGTTTTCGGATGGCACGGCGCGTTTTCACGGGCCGATGCGCCATTGTGGCGCCGGCCGCCCGCGGCCGGGAGTGGCCTGAAAACCATGATTCGATAAAATCGGGCCATCATGGATGATTATCTGATCCAGCCTCCCGGCTGTCTCCCCGCCCGATCCCTCGGCTCCGCCGCGGCCCCGCTCAGGATCGCCGTCGTCGCCTTCGACGGGATCACGCCCTTTCACCTGTCGGTTCCCGCCCTGGTCTTCGGCGCGCGGCCGGGCGGCGCCGCCACGGGTTTCGAGGTGCGGGTATGCGCCGCCGACCCCGCGCCGCTGCGGACGACGGCCGGATTCTCGATCGTCCCCGAATACGGCCTGGCGGAACTGGAGCGGGCCGACTGGGTGATCGTGCCTTCCTGGCACGAGGACGGCCGCCCGGCCCCCGACGCGCTCGTCCACGCCCTGCGCCGCGCCGGTGCGCGCGGCGCGGGCCTGGTGGGCCTGTGCCTGGGCGCGTTTCCGCTGGCACAGGCCGGGCTGCTCGACGGCCTGCGCGCCACGACCCACTGGGCCTACGCCGACCGGCTGGCCGAACGCCATCCGGGCGTGCGGGTCGAGCGCGAGGCGCTCTACGTGGACGAGGGCAGGGTGCTGACGTCGGCCGGCGTCGCGGCGGGGCTGGATTGCTGCCTGCACCTGCTCGGCAGGCTGGGCGGCGCCGCCGCCGCCGGCCGCGCCGCCCGGACGCTGGTGGTCGCGCCGCACCGGGACGGCGGACAGGCCCAGTTCATCGAGCGGCCGATGCCGGCCTCGCCCGGCGAAGGGCGGCTGGCCCGCGTCCTGGGCTGGGCCGCCGCCCACGTGGAGCAGCCGCACACCATCGACACGCTGGCCGCCCGGGCGGCGATGAGCCGGCGCAGCTTCACGCGCCATTTCCAGCGCGCGACGGGGACCTCGCTGAAGCAGTGGCTGCTGGCCAGGCGCCTGGAACGCGCGCGCGAGCTGCTGGAAGAGGGCGCCCTGCCGATCGATGCGGTCGCCCAGGCGGCCGGCTTCGGCTCGGCCCTGTCGCTGCGGCAGCATTTTCGCGCCCGCCTGCGCACCACGCCCACGGCCTACCGACGCACCTTCCGCGAGGGACGGCCCTGAAACGGGCAGGACGACGTGCGGGATGACGTGCAGGACGCGGGCCGATGCGCCGCCGGACTGCGCGCCCGGCGCGCGTTCGATCCCCGGACGTACGTTCCGCCCCGCCCAATCCCCGGCGGACGTTCGATTCCCGGGCGTTCCCAGGGCGGACGTTCGATTCCCGGCCGATCCCAGGGCGCGCATTCGATCCCCGCTCAATCCCCCTTGCGGGCGCGGGTGTCGTGCTTCATCAGCCGCTCTTTTTCGCGCGCCCAGTCCTTGTCGCGCTGGGTGTCGCGCTTGTCGTGCAGCTTCTTGCCGCGCCCCAGGCCGAAGTCCAGCTTGATGCGCCCGCCCTTGTAGTGCAGGTTCAGCGGCACCAGGGCGTAGCCGCGCTGCTCGACCTTGCCGATCAGCTTGCTGATTTCCTCGGCGTGCAGCAGCAGCTTGCGCGTGCGCGTGGCGTTGGGGTGGATGTGCGTGGAGGCCGTGGGCAGCGGGCTGACGTGCATGCCCAGGATCCACAGGGCGCCGTCGCGCACGATGACGTAGCTTTCCTTGAGCTGAACGTGACCGGCGCGGATGGCCTTGACTTCCCAGCCTTCCAGCACCAGTCCCGCCTCGAAGCGTTCCTCGATGAAGTAATCGTGGGTGGCCTTGCGATTTTCGACAATACTCATGGGGGTCCGACCAAGGCGGGAACTGAAAATGTAAAATCCCTTCATTCTAGCCCAACCGACCGCCTTGCCGATGCCCTCGATCCAGCGCTCCGTCCTCGTCCCGTTCAGCTGCGCACAGATGTTCGACCTGGTGGCCGACGTGGGGCGCTACCCTGAATTCATGCCCTGGTGCGGCGGGGCCGACGTGCAGTGGCGCAACGAACAGGGCATGCAGGCCACGGTGCAGATCCATTTCGCCGGCATCCGCCAGAGCTTCACCACGCGCAACGACCACGACTATCCGCACAGGATCGTCTTCCACCTGGTGGACGGGCCGTTCTCCAGCCTGACCGGGCACTGGACCTTCCAGCCCCTGGGCGAGGACGGCTGCAAGGTGCTCTACACCATGGAATACACCTTTTCCAGCCGCGCGCTCTCGGCGGTGGTCGGGCCGGTCTTCAACCGGATCGCCACCAGCTTCATCGATTCCTTCACCCAGCGCGCCCACGCGATCTACGGAGCCTGAGGTGCGGGTGCACATCGCCTTCGCCGCGCCCACGCGCCTGTGGCGGCGGACCCTGGACGTGCCCGAGGGCACGACCGTGGGCCAGGCCCTGGCCCTGAGCGGCTTCGCCGAGGAATTCCCCGAGTTCACGGACCATCCGCCCGCGATGGGCGTGTACGGCGAGCGCTGCGACGCGCGCCGCGTGCTGCGCGAGGACGACCGCGTCGAACTGTACCGGCCGCTGGTCTTCGATCCCCTGGAATCCCGCCGCCGGCGCGCGGCGCACCGGCAGGATGCGGGACGGCGGCCCGCGGAGGCGGACAACTAGTGTTGTGTTTCATTAATTTGTTTATTTATACAATAGTTTGAAATAAAATGGTGGACGCTTCTTTCGATGAGTGTCCACCATGAGCAAGCCGGCGGCAGAATTTCACT
>OFIS01000322.1_pt1 | contig 35275 bp, 39 predicted proteins | sample 1775071 | NCBI WGS metagenome assembly OFIS01 (sample SAMN08195774, study PRJEB24354) | sludge metagenome | isolation source: sludge from phenol fed wastewater aerobic bioreactor C | place: India: Nagpur | collected 2016-09-17
GTGCCGGTCACGCCGGGCGCCAGTTCCAGGGCCAGGCTGAAACCGCCCGCGAACTGCCGCAGGACGCTCTGCAGGCTTTCGTTCTCGGCGTAATAGCTGTAGGCCGCCAGAGGCCAGCCGGGCGCGGCCCGGGCGGCCGTCCCGGCCAGGCACAGGGCCAGCGCGCAGGCAGGAATCCAACGTTTCAACACAGCGTATCCTCCCCGTGTCGCATCCCGCGTCCTCTCCCTTTCACCGGGTCGCCCCATGCGCCCTCCCGGACGCCGCGCGCCAGCCCCCTCATGCCGCCCGCCGGGCCGTGCCGGTCCAGAACGACAGGGCGTTGGCGAAGCGGCCCACGGCCTCTTCCACGTCGCCCGTGTCCGCATCGGGCCGCACCATCTGCTGCAGCCACAGGGCATCCTCGTCCGGATCGACCACGCAGGCCGAAGCGTGGCGACTGAGCATGCCGGCGGCCTGCCGGCCGATCTCGGACAGGAACCGTTCGCGCGCCAGGCCGTCGGGCGGCAGGGTGCACAGCCGCGCGCTGATCGCCAGCCAGCCGTTGCGGGCGCCCTGCAGGTGCACGCGGTACTTGTCGTCGACCAGGACCGTGAGGCGGCCGTCGGCGCGCACGCCGTCGGAGACGCCCAGGCGGGCCGCATAGTCCGCGATCAATGGATGGGATGGGATGTTCATCGTTCTACTCCGGTGATTCCGCCGCCAGCTTGCGCACCAGGCGCAGCACTTCGGCGACGGGTTCGATGAGTTCGCTCGGGATGTACTGATCCGGCTGGGCATCGGCCATCAGCGCCCGCGCCAGGGGAATGTTCCGCATGACGGGCACGCCCGCCTCGCGCGCGGCGCGCATCATTTCTTCCGCCAGAGCGCCCTCGCCCTTGGCCAGCACGACGGGCAGGGGCGTCTCGTCCTGGTCGTAGTACAGCGCGATGGCCAGGTGCGTCGGGTTGGTCACGACCACCGAGGCCTTGCGCGCGCTCTGGACGGCCCCCTGCATCACCATTTCCTGGTGCAGGTGCTTGCGCTTGCCCTTGATGTGCGGATCGCCTTCCATTTCCTTGTATTCCTGCTTGACCTCTTCCTTGCTCATCATGAGCTGCTTGCGGTGCTGCATGCGCTGCCAGACGAAATCGGCCAGGGAAATGATGGTGTAGGCGACCGCCACGTTGACCAGCAGCGTGCGCAGCATGCCGCCCACCCCGGTCTGCAGGCCGGCCAGGCCGCTGTGCGGCACCGACATCAGCTGCGGCAGCGCGTCGCGCACCACCAGCGTGACCAGGACCGAGAGGAAGGCGATCTTGACCGCCGACTTGAGGAATTCGACCAGGTTCTTCTTGGAAAAGATGTTCTTGAGGTTGCTGGCGGGATTGAGTTTCTGCCCCGAGGGGATGAGTTTTTTGAAGGCCAGCACGATGCCGACCTGCAGGAACTCGCCGAACAGGCCAATGCCCAGCACGATCAGCACGAAGGGCAGCAGCAGCGCCAGGGCTTCGCGCAGGACGGCCTCCAGCGCGGTCTTGAGCGCGATCTCGAAGGGCATGCCCGTCAGGCCCGCCGGCACCAGCAGGATGCGTCCCAGAGACTCGATGAGGCTGGAGGCATTGCCCAGCATGTAGCCGAACAGGGCCAGGATCAGCAGGGTCTGGGTGAAGTCCTTGCTGTGCGCGACGTCACCTTTCTCGCGGGCCTCGCGCAGCCGCTTGGCGCTGGGCTGTTCGGTCTTTTCGCCGCTCATGGAAGCCTCCATTGCCCGTCGAGGAAAGGCAGGATGCCGGGGATGCCCCGGACCGTGTCCCCGGCATACTCGAACAGCGTGTTCATGTACAGCACCAGCACCAGCAGCGCCAGCGCGCTCTTGATGGGCATGGCCAGGAAGAACACCTGCAACTGCGGCGCGAAGCGGCTGACCAGGGCCAGGCCCAGCTCGGCCAGGAACATGGCCACGACGGCCGGCGCGGCGAACAGCAGCACCAGGCGCATGAAGCGGCTGAGCTGGTCGAGCATGAGCGGGATGCTGTCGGCCCGCAGAACCGGCGACCAGGACCACAGGTCCCACAGGCGGAAGCTGTCGTACAGCAGCGTCAGCATCAGCGTGAAACCGCCGCCGACCAGGAAGAACACCAGGAACGCCTGGTTGAAGAGGATGCCCAGCGGCGAGGAATCGTTGCCCGTGGCGGGGTTGATGACGGCGCCCAGGCTGGCCCCGCGCTGGTTGTCGACGACGAAGCCCACGGCCTCGAAGATCCAGAAGGGCAGCGCCACCATGAAGCCCAGCACCAGGCCGACGAAGACTTCCTTGGCCACCAGCAGCATCAGGCCCGCCGTCCCCAGGTCCAGTTCCGCATAGCGCGGCGTCACCATGGGGACCAGCACCAGGCCCAGGGCGGCGCAGATGCCGTAGCGCAGCAGGCCCGGCAGCAGCTGCCGGTTGAACAGGGGCAACATGCCGCACATGGCCAGCAGCCGGGGCTGCGTCAGCGCCCAGGATCCCAGGAACACATGGATTTCCGCCGTCAAGGTGCCATTGAACATGTCGTCCTCAGCGTATCTTGTAAAACAGGTCGAACACCGAGATGGCGTAGTTGTAGAGCTCGCCGCTGAGCCAGCGCGCCGTGAGCAGCAGGGTGGCGAACACGGCGATCAGCTTGATCGCGAAGGACAGGGTCTGCTCCTGGATCTGCGTCAGCGCCTGGAACAGCGAAAACAGCGTCCCCACGATGGCCGCCACGGCGATCGGCGGCAGCGACAGCCACAGGGTCAGGTAGAGCGCCTGGGTCATGTAGGAGACGATGTCGACGGTACCCATGCGCGCCTCAGGAATAGGACAGGACCAGGCCCTGGATCAGCCGCGTCCAGCCGTCGATCATGACGAACAGGAAGAGCTTGAGCGGCATGGAGATCGTCACCGGGGACACCATCATCATGCCCATCGCCAGCAGGATGTTGGACACGATCAGGTCGATGATGACGAACGGCAGGTAGAGCAGGAAGCCGATCTGGAACGCCGCCGTGAGTTCGGACACCAGGAAGGCGGGGATGAGCACGATCAGGTCGTCCTGGCGCAGGTCGCGCGCCTGGGCCTCGCCCCACAGGTGGCGGGCGGTGCGCACGAAGAAATCCCGCTGCTCGGGCCGGCTGTTCTTCAGCATGAAGGCGCGCAGGGGCTCGGTGCCGCGTCCCACGGCGTCCAGCATGGCCCCGACCGGATCGGCGCGCGGCGCGCCGGCCGACTGGCTGGCGGGCGCGCCCGCCGCGCGCAGTTCATGCCCGACCTGCAGCACGACGGGCCCCATGACGTAGGCCGACAGGATCACCGCCAGGCCATAGAGCGCCATGTTGGGCGGCACCTGCTGCACGCCCAGGGCGTTGCGCACCAGCGCGAACACCACGGCCAGTTTCAGGAAGGACGTGGTCATCACGGCGGCCAGCGGCAGCAGCGCCAGCAGCGCCAGCGCGATGGCCAGGCTGACGGGATCGAAATCGCCGCTCATGCCCCGCCCTTGCCCAGGGTGCCGACGCGCACCCCGATGCGGCCATCCACCTCGACCAGTTCGCCGGTGCCGACCAGCGCGCCGTTGGCGCGGATCATGACCGGGCCGTCCGACAGCGGCCGCTGCAGGTCGAACACCGCGCCCGGCTGCAACTGGCGCAGTTCGGCCAGCGGCAGGGTGCGGTCGCCCAGGTCGAAGGTCAGCCGCACCGGAATGGCGTCGAGATCCAGCGGCTCGGCGGCCGCGGCTGCGTCGTCGGGAGGAACGGTCTGAGTCATGAGGGAAGTCCAGCCTTGGGTCACGAGATAAGAGGAGTGTTCGGCGCGCACGCGCAGCCCCTGGCCCTGCGCGATCCCCAGCCACAGCTCGCCCTCGGGGCCGACCAGGTATTCGTCCAGCAGGACGACGTCGCCGCCGCCCAGGGTGCGCAGTTCGGCGGCTGGCAGGACGGCACGCCCGATCTCGGCGCGCAGGCGCACCGGCAGGGCCGATTCGTCGATCGCAGCGGCCGCGCCCGGCGGCACCCGGCCCAGCAGGCCGGCCAGCAGCATGAGCCCCAGGTCGTCGGCCTCCAGCACCGCCAGCGCGGTTTCGCCGCGTGCCTCGGCGCGGGCGGCCAGGGTCCAGGCATGGGGCAGCGCCGCGTCGCGGGGCTCGGCCAGGACATGCACCGGCCCGCTCGCGGAGACCGGCGCGAACGCGGTCACGGCCTCGGCCAGCAAGGTCTCCAGCGCGGCCGCCCGCAGCGCCTCGGGCAGGTCCCCCGCCCCCAGATCCGGCAGCCGGGCGTCGGTCCAGGCCGCCAGGGCGTCCGGCGGCAGGCTCAGCCGCAAGGCGGCGCCCGCCCATTCCAGGTCGGCCCGCTGGCTCGCCGCCTGGCGCAGGGCCTGGGGCACGCCCGGCGTCAGGCCCAGGCGCCAGGCGCCAGGCCCGGCCTGCGCGCCCTCGGGCGCCGGCAGTTCCACCCGCAGGTCGGCGCCGTGGATCGCGACCAGCGTCAGCGCCTGGGCCTGGCTGGCGCTCAGGCGCGGCAGGGCGGCGGTCCGGAAGGCCGGGGAATTCAACGCATCCATCGAACAGTCCAGATCATGCGGCTGCTTCCAGCAGGCAGGGGTCGTCGGGGTCGTCTGTGCTCACCCGCACCAGCACGGCGCGCGACAGCGACTGGGCAAGTTCGTCGGCCAGGGCCTGGGCGCAGCGGTTCAGGGTCTCGCGCGAGGTTTCGCTGGCACAGGCGAACGCGGCCACCAGGCGGCCCTCTTCCTCGTAGACGGACAGCGTCACGCCCGGCAGGACCTCTGCCTTCAGGTCCAGGCGCACCTCGCGCCGGCCGGCCCCGCCGTCGCCCACCAGCATGCGGTCGGCCGCCTCGCTCAGCGCCTGGGCCAGGCCGGCCGGCGCGGCGGCCGGGGCCGGGTCCCCGGCACACGCCGCCGGCCCCTGGAACAGCGCGAACGGGCGCGGCGTCCCGGCCGGGGAATCGGCCGGGGAATCGGCCGCAGGGTCGGCGCCCCCGGGCGCCGCGTCCCCGCCCTCCCGCGCCAGGGCCTGCTCGAAGGCGCGGCGGTCCGCGTCGGAGGCCTCGCGGCGCGACGCGCCGGCGCCCTGCTGCCCCAGGTCGGGCATGCCCCGGGCCAGGCCGATGTCCAGGTCGATGCGGCGCTCAGTCATGGTCATGCGGGCTCGTATTCGTCATGTTGCAGCCAGTCCTCGCGGTCGCGCGAAACAGACGCGGCCTCTTCCATTTCCAGGTCCTCCTTGCGCTCCAGTTCGCGCAGCTGGTCGGCCGCGTGCAGGCTGGCGAGCTGGACGAATTTCTCGACCATGCGCGAGGTCTCGCGGTGCGCCTCGCGGCGTTCGACCAGCGCCTGGGCCTCCTGGCGCTCCTGGTCGGCGGCGGCCTCGGCGCGGGTTTCACAGTCGCGCTCGCCCTGGCGCAGGTCGGCCACGCCCTGCATCACGTCCTCGATGTCGCGCACGCGCACCAGGCGGCTGCACAGGTCCCGGTACATGTCCCGCTCCCGCCGCAGCGACCAGGCCCGGTATTCGTCCAGCCGTTCCAGCGCCTGGAGCCGCTGCCGTTCGGCCTCTGCCAGCGCCTGGCGCTGGCGCGTCACGGCCAGTTCCGCCTGCCCTTCGCGGAAGCGCTTGATGGCCAGCAGTTCGCGGAACACGTTCATGCGGACGCCCCCCCGACGATGGCGGCCATGGCTTCGAGCGCCTCGGGCAGGGTCGAATGCTCGTCGGTCTTCTGCCGCAGGAAGCGGTTGATGGCGTCGATCTTGTCGATGGCCTCGTCGGTCACGGCATCCCCGCCGCGCTTGTACTCGCCGATCTTCACCAGCAGCTCGACCTCCTGGTATTTGGCCATGAGTTCGCGCACGCGGCCCGCCAGGCGCTTGTGCTCGCCCGTCACCACGGCGTTCATGACCCGGCTGGCCGAGGCGAGCACGTCGATGGCCGGATAGTGATTGGCCGCGCCCAGCCTGCGCGACAGCACGATGTGCCCGTCCAGGATGGAGCGCGTCTCGTCGGCGATGGGCTCGGTCATGTCGTCGCCCTCGACCAGCACGGTGTAGAGGGCGGTGATGGAGCCGTGCTGGTTCATGCCGACCCGCTCCATGAGCTTGGGCAGGGTGGCGAACACGGACGGCGGGTAGCCCCGGCGCGTCGGCGGCTCGCCGGCCGCCAGGCCGATCTCGCGCTGCGCGCGCGCGAAGCGGGTGACCGAATCCATGAGGAACAGCACCCGCTTGCCCTGGTCGCGGAAGTATTCGGCGATGGCCGTGGCGACGTAGGACGCCTTGGCGCGCTCCATCGAGGACTTGTCGCTGGTGGCGCAGACGATGACGCTCTTGCGCCGCCCCTCGGGGCCCAGTTCCTGCTCCAGGAATTCGCGCACTTCGCGTCCGCGTTCGCCGATCAGCGCCACCACGGTCACGTCCACGTCGGCGCCCTTGACCAGCATGCCCATCAGCGTGGACTTGCCGCCGCCGGCCGCCGCGAAGATGCCCATGCGCTGGCCCTCGCCGCAGGTGAGCACGCCGTCCAGCGCCCGCACGCCGAGTTCCAGGGGCTTGTCGATGATGCGGCGCTTGAGCGGATCGGGCGCCTCCGCGAAGACCGGATAGAACTTGCTGGCCTCCAGCGGACCGCGCTCGGCCTCGTCCAGGGGACGCCCCAGGCCGTCGAGCACCCGGCCCAGCAGCCCCGGCCCCACGGGCACCATGTGCGCCCGCCCGGTGGGGATGACCTCGGTCGCCGAGGAAATGCCGTACATGTCGCCCAGCGGGGTCAGCAGGGCGGCGTCCCGGGCGAAGCCCACGACCTCGCCCTTCATCTCGAAGTCCTCGCCCGGATTGCGCAGGATGCAGACCTCGCCGATCTTCACGGTGGGCACGACGGCCTTGATGATGGTGCCGATGACCTGCGTCACCCGGCCCTTGATGCGCAAGGTCGGCGTGTCGTGCAGCGCCATTGTCATCATTTCGGTGATGTAGTCGAACTGGCGCATGATCCCGCCCCTACACCCGGCTGCCCAGCGTGCGCCGGAACGCGCCGCGCACGGCCTCGATCTGTCCTTCCAGGCTGGCCTCGACCATGCCGATCTCGCTTTCGAGGATGCAGGCGCCGCGCATCAGCCGGGCGTCGGGCAGCAGGTCCAGGTAGCCGACGCCCGGATAGGCGGCCAGGATGTCGTTGATGCTCGCGCGCACCACCTCGACGTCGTCCGGATGCAGGCGCAGCGTCATCTGCTTCTGGTTGCGCACCACGGCCAGCGCGTTGCGCACCACGATCATGACCTTCTCGCGGTCGTCGAAGCCGTCGACGACCTTGCGCACGGCCGCCATGACCAGGTCGACCATTTCGTTTTCCACGCCCGCGAAATAATCGACCGTGCGGCTGACGGTCTCGATCATCTTTTCGGCCTGGTCGAGCAGAGCCTCTTGTTTGCCGTCCTCGTAGCCGCGCCGGCGTTCGGCCTCGAAAGCGTCCCGGGCGCCCGCCAGGATGGCGTCGGCCTGCGTGCGCGCCTGGTCCAGCAGGTCCTGCGCCTGGACCAGCGCGGCATGGTCGGCCGCGCGCAGGACACGGGCCGCCGGATCCGGGGCGGCCGCCAGGGAGCGCGGATTCAGCGCGCCGCGGGAAACGAGGAATGCCATGTCGGTTCGATCCGTTCGAGGACGGCCAGGGTCAGGTCCAGGGACTCCGGGCAATCTTCCGGCCCACCGCCGGCCGGGTCGTCCTCCAGCCGGAGTTCGGCGCGCAGGCCGAGTTCCGGCCCCGCCGCCTGGAAGACGGCGCGCAGCGCCGCGCGGCCGATCCGGTCCACCCGGCCCGCCAGCGACGCGGCGGGGCCGGCATCCTGGTCCGCGGGCCGGGACCACGGGCCGGTGTCCGCGCGCCGGGCGAAATCCAGCACCTCGGCCCCCAGGGCCGCCGCCAGTTCGCGGACCTCGCTGCCCGAGATGGCGCGGCGCAGGCGCGGCGCGCAGCGCGCGGCGCCCACGTGGCGCGCGACCCGGGCCAGACGATCCGGCGGCAGCAGGGCCAGGGCCAGCTCGGGCCGGCCCGCGTCGAGCACGGGCCGATCCCGCAGGCCCAGCCGGCGCAGGATCGCGCCCGACCAGTGGCGGTGCCAGGCGGCCGCGCAGGCCGCCGGCACGGGCCGGGCAGGCGCGCCGAAGGCCGCGTGCCGGCTGGGATGGAGCGTGAGGCTGGGCAGGAGGTTGAACTCCAGCAGCCGCGCGCCGAACAGGGCGGCGTTCATTCGGAGCCCTCGCCCGCCGGCTGGCGCACCGCCGGCTCGCGGCGGTCCGGGGACCCGGCCCGGCCGGCCGGCGGCCAGCCGCCGCGCCACAGCAGATACCCCAGCCCGCCGGCCAGGGCCGCGACCAGCAGGACCAGCACGCCCAGGAGCAGCCCCAGTCCGCCGGCCGAGTCGCGGGCGACCTGGAACCCCAGGACCGGCACCTGCGCGGGTGCCGCAGGCTCCGCACCCGAGCCCGGCTGGGCCGACACCAGGGTGATGGAGACCCGGTCCTCGGTCAGTCCGGGGATGGCGTGCGTGACGAGCTGGCGGATCTGCGGCCTGAGCGCGTCGAAGGAATAGCCGACCCGGTGCTTGATGAACACGGCCGCCGTCGAAGGGGTGGCGGCCTCGCCGATCTCGCCGCGCTCGGGCAGCACCACGTGCACGCGCGCCGCCAGCACACCGTCCATCTGCGACAGGGTGTTGGTCAGTTCCTGGGACAGGGCGTAGATGTACCGGGCACGCTCTTCGAGAGGCGAGGACACCAGGCCTTCCTTGCGGAAGATCTGCCCCATGCCGTCGAAGCGTTCGCGCGGCAGGCCCTGGCTGCGCAGGATGTCCAGGGCGCGGGCCACCTGGGCGCCGTCCACCGAGACGGCCACGCCTTCCTTGCCGGAGACCTTTTCGGCATGGATTCCGGCATCGAGCAGGACCGACAGCAGTTCGTTGGCCTCGCCTTCGCTGGCGGAAGAATACAGCGTGACGCTGGACCCGCAGGCCGCCAGGGCCGCCAGGGCCAGGGCGGCCAGCGCCAGCCGCAGCGCGCGAGAGGGAAAATGCGGAAGGAGCCTGCGAGCAAAGACCATCAGGACATCCTGACAAGCGTATCGATATTCTGGGTGGAACGTGACACGGCCTTGCCCACCAGTTCATATTGAACCGAGACCTGCAGCAGTTCCGTCTGCAGGCGCAGCATGTCGCTGATCGCCGGCTGCGCCCCCAGGCCGTCCAGGCCGTGGGCGATGTCCCGCCACTTGCCCGAGAAATCGGCCGCCACACTGCGCAGCCCCGCCAGGATCTCGCCGCCGAGCGTGGGCGCGGCCTGCGGGACCGGAGCGAACGCCGCCTGCAGCGCGGCCTCGATCCCGCTGGACACGGGCTCCGGGGGCGCGCTCATCAGGGCGCTGAAGCGTTCGGTCGCCAGGCGGGCGGGCTCGGCGTCCACCACGGGCGCGGCCGAGGGCAGCGCCTGGGCACCCAGCGCGGCGGTCAGGGCAGCGATTTCCATCATCAAGCTCCTCGGTCAGGCATCGTCATTCGGCAATTCCACGGCCAGCCCCAGCATCCGCCGGGCCAGCACACCTCCGTCGCCGGGCAGCGCGGCGGCCTCGACCAGTGCCCGGCGGCTCTCGGCGCCGCGCCCGGCCAGTTGCAGCGCCAGGCCGCACCAGGCCTGCGCCACGGCCCGTTCTTCCGGATCGGCGAGGCCGGCGTCCTGCAGCAGGCGGGCGGCCTCGGCGGCCCGGCCGGCGTTCAGGCGCGCGACCGCCAGCCCTATCAGGGGATAGGCGCGATCCGGCCGCAGGCGGCGCAGCGCGTTGAAAATTGTATCCGCATGCGGCACGTCCCCGCAGCCGGCGGCCAGCATGCCGACCTCCGTCAGGAACCGGGCATCGTCGGCCTCAAGCACAAAAGCCGTCTCCGGAGAGACGGCCTGGGATCCGGGCGCAGACGCGCCAGGGGGCGGCGTTCGCTCCGCCTGCATCAGGCGGCCCTGCGCCCCGCCAGGTCGCGCAGCACCTGGGCGCGCGGCCGCAGCGCATCGTACTGGCCGCCGGATTCGGCGATACCGCGCAGCACGCGGTCCAGTTCCTCGGCGGCCTCGGCCGTGCGGCCGAGCAGGAGCAGGCATTCGGCGACCTGCAGGGCGGGTTCCAGGCTGCCCGGGAACAGTGTAATCAGCAGCGAATACATGCTGATGGCTTCGTCGTAGCGCTCGCACTGCTCCAGGCACAAGGCCAGCCCGGCGATGTAGTGCCGCCGCGTGGGACCGTAGGTGGCCAGGATCGAGAACATCGGCAGCGCCTGGGCGTACTGCCCCTGGGTGACGTGGGCATAGGCCAGGGCATAGACGACTTCGAGCTGTTCGTTGCTCAGGCGCGAGCCGGACGGCAGCGCCCGCAGGCCGTCGTAGAGCTGCTGGCCGAACGGGCCTCGGGGCGCGGTGGCGTGCTGGGACATGCGATCTTTCTCCTGTGTGCGGCCCGCCGGTCAGACCGTCGACCGGCTTCCCATGTTCATGGCGATCTGGTTCATGCTGTCGGTCGTGCCGGCGATCATCTTGCTGACGGCCTGGGTGCTTTCCTCGATCTGCTGGATGATTTTCTTCATTTCCTCGCGGCCTTCTTCCATCTGCTTCTGCAGCTTGATCATTATCGCCTCGAGTTCCTTCTTGTCGGAGATCGCCTGCTGGGCCTGTTCTTCGGACTGGGCCTTGGAGATGTTCAGGCCGCCCTGCGCGATCTGGGTCCCGCCCGACACGATGGCGGAAGTCCCGGCCATGACCGTGTTGAAGGTCTTCAGGGTGGCGAGCATGACCTTGGTGCTGACCTGGGTCGCGGTCGAGGCCACGGACGAGCCGCCCGTCAATACCGCCATGGCGATGCCCACGCCGATGGACGCCGCGATGGTCAGCGCCATGCCGATGTAGCCGGCGGTCTTTTCATCCGAGCCGGCCATCATCGCGATGCCCTGCGCCATGTTGCCCAGCAGCGAGGGCTCGATGGCCAGCATCACGGGGCAGGCGATCACCAGCGCCCCGCCCACGATCTTGCAGATGTTCTCGGCTTCCTTGGGGTCCACGCCGCACGCCTCGGTGAGGAGCCGGCCGACCGTGTTCTGGACCAGGCTGTTGAAGCTGATCTCGGGCCCGCCGCATTCCTGGGAAATGGCGCTGGCCAGCGTGATGGTGGCGCTGACCGCGCCGACGACCGCCAGCGCCAGCAAGGGGGCGGCGGCCCCGCCGGTGGCCACCGTGGCGGCGGCGGCGGCCACCACGGCCACGATCGAGGCCACGACGGCGAATACCTTGCCGATCCAGCCGAAGATCTTGCCCAGCGAACCCTTGGACTCGGCCTCCTTGCACTTGTCGACCCATTCCTTGATCTTTTCGAGCTGGCTTTCGGTGTTCTTCTCGGCCTTGATGCGCGCGGATTCGAGGCCCTCCTGCGAGGTCCTGAGCTGCTCGTCCTGCGTCTTGCTGCGCAGGCTGCGCAGCAGGTCGACCATGTCGTTGGCGCTGAAGGCCTGATTCGGCGTGTCGATGCGCGGCGCGCCGTTCTTGTCGACCAGCGGGTTGCCGCCGCCCGTCCGGCCGGATTCGTCCTGCTGCTTGACGAAGCTCAGGATCTCGTCGTAGAGCTTGTCGAGATCGATCTGGCCGGCCCCCCCCGCGCCGGCCGTGCCGCCGGAACCGTTGACCTGGCCGAACCGCTCTCCGCCCATCGGCGGCGTGTAGCCCGGCCCGTTCGAAATCGTCGTATTCATGGTCGTTCCTGTGGTGGGTGCGCCGCTCAGACGTTGCGCGCGATGCCGCGGTTGGATTCGCTGCGCGCCTGGTCGATGGCGCCGAGCTTTTCGCGCACGTCGCGGATCACGTCCATCATCTGCTGCATGACGTCGTTGGCCTGCTGCGCGCCCTGTTCGTGCACCCGGGCGTCGGCGTCGAGCTCGGCCTTCTTCGCGTCGTGTTCCGCGGCTTCCTGTTCCTTGCCGGCGCCGGCGATGGTGCCGATGCCGGAGAAGATGCTGCCCGTGCCCTGGGCGGAATTGCCCAGCATGCTGCCCACGTTGCTGAACTGCATGCCCTTGGTCGTGTCGGAGCCGGCGCTGATGCCCTTGGCGCCGAGGATGCCGCCCGCCACGCCCATGCCGACCGACATGGCGCCGCCCGTGATCTGGAAGGCGCCCTGGATGATGGCCTGCTGCAGGCGGGCTTCGGCGGCGTTGCGTATTTCCTGGGCGGCGTTCTTCAGGCTGGCAACCTGGGCCTGCATTTCGGAGTTGCGGGCCTCGCGCGCCTGGTTGCGCATTTCCTGGGCGCACTTCTGGAACAGCGCCATCACCGAGTAGAGGTCGATGGACACCGTCTCCGAGCCGAGATTGCCGAACGGATCGCGCGAGCTCTTGCCGCCGGAAGGTTCGGGCAGCAGGGACCGCATCAGGGCGTCGAGGCGGCCGGCATTGGTGTCGTCGACCTCGGCGCCGATCAGCTTGAGCGCGACTTCCAGCGTGATCCCGGTGGACTCCACCATGTTCCGGGTGGCCGGGTCGAGCGACTTGGGATCGACGCCGGGCGGGAGATAGCCGGGCGGGAAGGTGGATTGCAGGGAGATCGTCATGGTGTGCTCCGGAATGCTGTCGCGGTTTTCGTATTGCGCCTCGATCGGCGTCCACACGGGTTATGTGGCCATCAGGGACGAAGTCGTTCCATGCCGGACCGTCATTCGACCGGGGTTTTCGCGCGGATGGCCTTGAGCAGCACCTCGGCCCGCGCCTTGACCGCATCGTGCTCGCCCGGTTTGCACAAGGTGCCGATCGCCAGCGCCAGCGATTCGGCCGCCTCGGCGGGCCGGCCCAGCGCGAGCAGGCATTCGGCGCAATGGAAGACCGGCACCGGGTCGTCCATGCGCATCACCGTCACGATCATGTAGTGCTGCAGCGCTTCTTCGTAGCGCCGGGTCATCTGCATCGCCGAGGCCAGGGCGAGCTGGTAGCGCGAGTCCATGTGGTCGTAGGCGACCAGCTGGGCGAAGATCTTGAAGGCGTCGTTGTACTTGCCCTGCGCATAGAGCGCATGGCCGTAGGCGTACAGGGCCTCGCACTCCCGGGAGGACAGGCCCATCGCCTGGGCCAGGGTGCCGCCGGCCTTCCAGAGGCCGAACAGGTTTTCGGAGATGCTGGCGGCTTCCTGCTCGGTGATTTCGGGTTCCATTGGCGCATTCATGGGCGTTCCTTCGCTGTGTGCCCGCCGCCGCGCGGCGGCGGACGGTCCTCAGATCATATTGCGCATCTTGCGCGCGCCGCCCGTCCGGGGCGCGGCGTTGGCGAAACTCAGGCGCGCGGCCTCCTCGGCCACCTCGCGCTCGATGTCTTCCATGTCCTTGCGGAACATGGCCTGGGCCTCGGCCTGCTCCTTGGGCCCCATGGACTCGTTGAGCCGGCGCGCATCCAGGCCGTTGGCCTGGTAGGCCTCGGTGGTCGATTCCAGGCTGCGCCGCGTCTGCTGGATCAGCGCCTCGGCCTCGCGCATGATTTCCTCGGGGGTCTTCTTGGCCATGACTTCAATCACCTTGCGTTTTCAAAGATTGCGTATGATGCCGGAGTTGGCGTCGGCGTGCTTCTTTTGCGTGCTGGTCAGGATCTCGACCGACTCGTTCTTCTTGTTGTTCAGGCTCTGCAGGCGCAGCATGTCCATCTGCTGATTGTTGCTCTCGGCGTCGATCAGGCCCTTGATCTTGGTGATCGCCGCGTCGATCTGGCCCTTGGTCGTGCTGCCGTTGCAGATGTTGGTCTGGCCGCTCACGACGTGGCCATGGCCATCGTCCACGCTCTGCCCCGGCCCCGGGGTCACCCGGCCGGCGCCGGAAAATCCCAGGTCGGAGACCCCGGCCGCCTGGATGGCGTCGTTCAGCGGGATCTCGTATTTGTCGACCTTGTCCCAGTTCCAGTCCTTGACCTTGCTGCCGGCGTCGGTGCCGTCGATCGCGCCCTGGAATTTCGTCAGTTCGGACAGCACGTTGTTGAGCCTGGCGATCTGCTCGTTGCGCGCCTGCACGGCCTTGACCTGATCGACCAGCTGCGCGTCCAGGAGGCGGACGCGCTCGCCCTGGATCATCTGGATGAGGGTCTGGATGTCGCCGGTGGCCAGCATCGCCTGGAAATTGATGCTGCCGGAGTTGGTCACGGGAGAATTCATGATCGGTCGTCCTATCGTTGGGTCCGCATTCGCGCCGGATGCCGCTGACTGGTGAGTAACCGGGCCGGCCCGGGAGTTCCCGCCGCGTGGCCCGGCCCCGTCTCCATCCGGCGAGGCCGCCTGCCTACGCTGAGTGGCGCCGGACCGCCATCGGTTCCATGCGGGCCGCGCCGAGGCGGGGAAAACCCCAGGATCGCGCGGCATGCGCGCCGCGCTTTCCAGGGATTTTTCCGCCCCGCCCACGGAACTTTCCGCGCCCGGCGGTTACTATCCGGTCACAGCATCTCCTCGGAGCCCCGCCCCACCATGAACCGCATCGACACCGGAGGACCCGCCCCCGGCTTCGGCTCGCTCGGCCAGCAGGCCGGATTCGATGCCGGGCAATCCCGGACCGGCACCCTGCTGGGCGAACACGCCGTCCTGCTCGAAGGCGAAGTCTCCTCGCTGGGCGACGCGGCCGAGGAAATCAGCCTGCACATGGCCGAGAAGACCGAGGACAAGCACCACGCCGAACGCAAGGTCAAGTCCGAGCGCCCCATGGAGCTCATGCAGCTCGAGGAAGTCCTCGAAATGCTGCAGCAGGCCCAGGACCCGGATGCCCAGGCCAGGCTCGAGGAACTGACCGCCAGGCTGCTCTCGGGGCAGGGCTCGCCGCGGCGGCAGACGGCCCAGGCCTTCGGCGAGGTCTCGCAGCAATACCTGGCCCTGCAGTACGCCCTGCGCAAGGGCGAACAGGAAGGCGCCGCGCCCGGACTGCTGGAATCCCTGCGCGACGCGCTGGCCGACCTCGAAATCGAAAGCGGCCCGCGGATCCGGGCCGGGCTCAACACCCTGGGCAGCGCCGGGGAATTCGCCTCCGACGCCCGCGGGATCCAGTCCTTCCAGGACACCTACCGCGACATCGTCCTGGGCGAGAACACCCTGGGCAGGACCCTGGACCTGGCCCTGGAGCGGTTCGGCGGCAAGGACGCCGGCCGCGGCCTGAAGCAGCTGGTGCTGGCCCTGGGCCAGGACCTGTCGTCCACCCGCCCCTCCGTCTCCCCCCAGCGGCTGCAGGCGCTCACCGGCGATCTGTACCATCTGCAGGTCGCCGTGACCGTACTCGACGGCTGCGCCGAACTGTCCGGCAGCCTGCGGGCCAGGGGCCTGGGCGCGCCCGACGGCGAGCGCCTGATGCGCGACCTAGTCGGGCTCACGGGAGACAAGTGGCTCAACGAATCGCGCTTCACGTCCCTGGCGCAGCAGCATGGCGTGGCCACGCCCGAAGGGCGTGTGGCGTTCCTGTCCGGCATCAGGGCCCTGATGCGCGACCTCCCCGTCCAGGTCTTCCCGGACGCCGAGGCCCGGCAGGCCACCCTGACCGCCATCCAGGACGCCCTGGACATGGCCATCGACGAGGAGGATCTCTGATGAGCAGCGTCGCAGCCATCCTGCAGCAATTCGGCGAGGCCGCGGGCATCCCCGGCCTGCGCTTCGACGCCCGGGGCCAGGCCGTCTTCCGCACCGGGCCGGGCCTCCTGCTGGGCCTGGAGCAGGCCGACGGCGAAATCCTCGTGTACGCCGCCCTGCCGGTCCGCTACGACGGCGGCGAACGGCTGCTGCGCGCCTGCAAGCGCGCCCACCACGGTCGCCTCGGCGACTGGCCGGTGCAGCCGGCGCTGCGCGAATACGAGGGCACTCCGCACCTGCTGGCGCTGGTGCGCCTGGACGAGCGGGAATTCACCGAACCGCGCCTGCGCCAGGCGCTCGAATACCTGTCCCAGTGGCTCGACGCCCTGGATGCCGACACCTGACCCGGAGCGCTCCCATGCCCGACATCAGTCCCAACCGGATCATGAGCTTCGACCACGGCATCGACACCATCGTCTATGCCCGCAAGGACGAGCAGTCCGCCCAGGGCCTGCCCGAGCGGCGCAACCTGCTGCCGTCGGACGACCCGGTGCGCGCCCAGCTGACGCAGCTGCTCGAGAAACCCAACATCGGCCGCTTCCTCGAGGACGCCCTGCGCCCCGACATCGGCAACCGCGATCTGCTCATGCCCTCGGAATTCGCCGAAGCCCTGCGCGAAGCCCTGAAATCGCTCGCCGGCCTGGCCGAACGCGGCGGCGACAACCGCGTGCTCAACCGCGCCGTGCGCCTGCTCAAGGAAGAAACCAACCTGCGCGACCTGGTCGCGATGTACCGCAGCGCCTTGTACCAGGGATGAAGACATGAACCCGCAAGCCGACGACGAGGCCGGGGCCGCCCATCCGCTGGGCGAGCACGGCCCCGTGCTGCTGGACCTGCTGTCCTACATCTACCTGGAAAACGACCGCCCGGAAAAGGCCGCCGTGCTGCTGGCCGCGCTCGACGAACTGGGCCTGGCCGACGCGCGCCAGCGCGTCTCGCTGGCCCTGGCGCAGCTGCGCTCGGGCAAGCCCGAGACCGCGCTGGGCACACTGGACCGCGTGGCGCTCGAGGGCGGACTGACCAGCGCCTTCCACCTGGTCCGGGCCCAGACCCTGGTCGCCCTGGGCCGCGAAGCCGAGGCCGAAGCGGCCATGCGGGCCTACATCAATCTGCGCGCCCGGCAGGCCGCGCCCGCCGATCCCCGCTGAACCGCCTCCATGCAGCAGACCCTCAACCGCGCCGTCAATCTCCTCACCAGCCGCAACGACATCGTCCTGGCGGTCCTGATCGTCTCGATCATCTTCATGATGATCCTGCCGCTGCCCACCTCGCTGGTGGACGTGCTGATCGGCACCAACATGACGCTGTCGGCCATCCTGCTGATGGTGGCCATGTACCTGCCCTCGCCGCTGGCCTTTTCCTCCTTTCCCTCGGTGCTGCTGGTCACCACCCTGTTCCGCCTGGGCATCTCCATCGCCACCACGCGGCTGATCCTGCTGCAGGGCGATGCCGGCCACATCATCGAGACCTTCGGCAATTTCGTGGTCGGCGGCAACCTGATCGTCGGCCTGGTGGTGTTCCTGATCCTGACCATCGTGCAGTTCGTGGTCATCACCAAGGGCGCCGAGCGCGTGGCCGAGGTCGCGGCCCGCTTCTCGCTGGACGCCATGCCGGGCAAGCAGATGTCCATCGACGCCGATCTGCGCGCCGGCACGATCGACATGGACGAGGCGCGCAAGCGCCGCAGCGTGGTCGAGAAGGAAAGCCAGCTTTACGGCGCCATGGACGGCGCAATGAAGTTCGTCAAGGGCGACGCCATCGCGGGCCTCATCATCGTCGCGGTCAACCTGCTTGGGGGCATCCTGATCGGCACGATGCAGCGCGGCCTGACCGCCGGCGAGGCGGTGCAGGTGTATTCGATCCTGACCATCGGCGACGGCCTGATCGCCCAGATCCCGGCGCTGTTCATCGCCATCTGCGCGGGCATCATCGTGACCCGCGTGCAGACCGGCGAGGGCGGCCCCTCCAACGTGGGCAAGGACATCGGCGCCCAGGTGCTGGCCCAGCCCCGCGCCCTGCTGATCGCCTCGGCGGTCGCCCTGGGCATGGGGCTGATCCCGGGCATGCCCACCCTCACCTTCCTCGCCCTGGCGGCCATCGTGGGGACGATCGGCTTCGTGCTGCTGCGCAACACCCGCAGGGTCGTCAACGAGAAGACCGGCGAGATCACCGAGATCCCCGCGCTGGCGGCCGACGGGCAGCCCGCGCCCAGGCCCCGCGCCGAAGGCGGCACCGAATTCGCCCCGACCCTGCCGCTGATGATGGACGTGGCGGCCGGCCTGCAGCGGCATTTCAACGCCGACGAGCTCAACGACGAACTCATCAAGATCCGCCGCGCGCTGTATTTCGACCTGGGGGTGCCCTTCCCGGGGATCCAGCTGCGCTTCAACGACGCGCTGCCGGAAAACACCTACCTGATCCTGCTGTCCGAGGTGCCGGTGTCCCAGGGCCAATTGCGGCCCGGCCACGTGCTGGTGCGCGACACCGAGCAGAACCTCCAGGCGCTGCAGGTGCCCTACGCCACCGACAAGCCCTTCCTGCCCGGAATCCCGGCGCTCTGGGCCGAAGCCTCGCACGGCCCCATGCTGGCGGCGGCCGGCATCCCCTGCCTGGATGCCCACCAGATCCTCACCTGGCACCTGGCCTTCGTGCTGAAGAAATATTCCTCGGACTTCATCGGCATCCAGGAAACGCGCTTCCTGCTGACCGCCATGGAGGAACGCTTTCCCGACCTGGTGAAGGAAGCCCTGCGCGTGATGCCGGTGCAGAAGATCGCCGAGATCATGCAGCGGCTGGTGTCCGAGGACATTTCCGTGCGCAACCTGCGGGCCGTGCTGGAGGCGCTGATCGAATGGGGCCAGAAGGAAAAGGACTCCGTCCTGCTGACCGAATACGTGCGCGTGTCGCTCAAGCGGCACATCAGCTACAAATATTCCAGCGGCCAGAACATCCTGCCGGCCTACCTGCTGGCGCCCAACGTCGAGGAAACCATCCGCGGGGCGATCCGCCAGACCTCGGCGGGCAGCTACCTGGCGCTGGACCCCAACGCCACCAAGAAACTGGTGGAGAACATCCGCAAGACCGTGGGCGACATCGCGGCCAACACCCGCAAGCCGGTGCTGCTCACCTCCATGGACATCCGCCGCTACCTGCGCAAGATGATCGAGCAGGACCTGTACGAGCTGCCCGTGCTGTCCTACCAGGAGCTCACCCAGGAAATCAACGTGCAACCCCTGGCCCGGGTGGAACTATGATGGCGGCCCGCGTCCGCCGGCCCGCGCCGCACGCGCACCCCGTGCGCCGGCCAGCCGCGCAGCGGCCTTCCTGCCGGAGGTCCGGATGAACGCGGCGCTCGAACTGCGCGTGCTCTCGGGCCTGCACCGCGAGGCGTGCTGCCCGGCCTTCCATGGCGATCTCGTGGGCGCCGACCCGGCCTGCGACATCGTCCTGGCCGACGCCGGCCTGCCGGCGCAGGCCGCCCGCCTGGTTCTCGGGGCGGAAGGCTGGGACCTGGCGCCCGGCGGCGACGCCCCCGGACCGGACGCCGCGGCCGGAACGCCCTACAACCAGCCGCTGCCCCTCGGCCCCGTCTGGATCACGGTGGCCCGCGCCGGCGATCCCTGGGCGGCCGCACCCGGAACCGCCGCCGACGAGTCCGCCGAGGCCGCTTCAGCCGAAACCGCGGCCGCCGCGCCCGCCGCACCGGCCGCGCCCGACAAGCTCCCGGCCGGCGCACCGCCGGCCGGGACCGGATCCGCCCCGAACCGCGCATCCGGCCCCGCATCCGGTCCCGGGGACGCGGCGGCGGAGCCCGGGGACGCCCGCCCCGCGGCCCGGGCCGCCGACCCGGCCCCGGCCGCGCCGCGCAAGCGGCCCTGGATCATGGCGCTGGGGCTGGCCGCCGCCGGCCTGGCCATCGCCATCGCGCTGGTCCTCGCCTGGCAGCTGCCGTCCGCCCCGCCGGCGCCCGCGCGCCCCGATCCGCGCATCGCCGTCGAGCAGTCGCTGCCACGCATCCAGGCCGCGCTGGAACGCCTGGGCCTGGCCGCGCGCCTGCGGGTGGCCCTGGTGGCCGGCGGCGCGACGGCGCAGGTGTCCGGCTGGGTGCGCGACGCGGCCGAGCGCGACACGCTGGCCTCCGCGCTGGCGCAGATCTGGCCCATGCCGGCCATGCAGATCAGCATCGAGGCCGACGCGATCCGGACCGCCCGGAGGATCCTGGACGGCTACGCCGTGAAATTCGAGCCCCGCTACGACGGCGACGGCCGCATGAGCATCCTGGGCATCGCGGCCGGCGACGCGGACCGCGCGGCGGCCCTCGAGGCCGTGCGCGCCCAGTTGCCGGGCATGGCCGTCATGGGCAACACCATCCTGCTGGCGCCGGCCGTGTCCGACGCCCTGACCCGCGAATTCGCGGCGGCCAGCCTGAGCGGCATCGCCCTGACCTGGGACCGCCATCGCCTGCAGGCCGACGCCTCCAGGCTGGACGACGACCAGATGGCGCGGTTCGAGACCATCCTGGCGGACTTCAACCGCCGTTTCTTCGACGTCGCCGCGCTGCCCGACGGCGACCGGCCCGCCGCCTCGACCGTGCCCTTCGGCATTCTCAGCGTGGTCGGCGGGGACGCGCCCTTTATCGTGCTGGAAGATGGGAGTAAATTGCTCGTAGGCGGCACCTACCGGCGCTACCGCCTGACCGGCATCGAGGAAAAACGCCTGACTTTCGACGGCCCCCGCCCCGCCATCGTGCTGCGCTGAACCCGGACGCCCCATGACCACCGCCCTCACCGACCTCGAAACCCGCCTGGCCGCCCCCGGCGGCGGCGCCCTGCGCGACGCCCTGGCGGCACGCGCCGCCCGCCTGGAAGCCGCCCTGCGCGCCCGCATGGCCGGCGGCCTGCCGCGCCAGGATTTCCCCGCCTGGCGCGACGTCGCCGAGGCCGCCGCCGCCGCGCGCGCGGTCCTGGCCGCATGGCCGGCCAACGACGCGGCCGCGGCGGATGCCCCGGACCCGGCCGGCCCCGCGCAGCCTCTCTGAACCCCCCACCCTCACGAGGAATCCATCATGGCACTCACCGGTCTTTCCAGTTCGTCCAGCCTGAACTTCAACGCGGTCAACGACACGATCTACAGCGGCATCCGCTCACAGGAAACCAAGCTGCGCGACACTATCAATGCACTCAACTCCAAGAGCGACGGGGACATCTCGCAGACCGACCTGCTCATGCTGCAGCAGCAGACCCAGCAATGGACGATGATGATCGAGCTGCAGAGCACGATCACCAAGCAGATTTCGGATTCGCTCAAGGGCATCATCCAGAAGTCGACCTGAGCCGCGAGCGGACCGGGCCGGCCCCACGCGGCCCGAAGGCGGCCGCGCGCCATCCCGGCGGACGGCGGGACACGTCGGACGGACGGCTCAGACGGACTGCAGGAAGACGGCCGGGTCGCGCGCGCCGGGCGTATCGGCCGCGTGCGCCTGGGTGCGCGACCAGGACTCGGCCTGGTCCAGCAGGGATTCCAGCACGGGGCAGAGCGCGCCGGCGGTGCAGCCGGACAGTTCCAGGGCGACCTGCATGTGCGGCCGGCCGTCCGGTGCCGCGCACAGCACCGGGCCGCGGCCCGCCTGCAGGAAATTGGCCCGCGCCATGCGTTCGGCCTGGGGGGCGTCGAGGCCGTGATCGGCGATCCGGCACGACAGCAGGACCAGTCCGTGCGCGCCCACGTGCACCACCTGCACCACCAGCCGGCCGTCGAACACCAGCTGGCAGATTCCCTCGTCGGAGGGCGCCAGCCCGGTGATGCCCAGCGCGAGACCCAGTTCGGCGATCAGGTGGGCATAGGAGGAATCGGCTGGCATGGACGGAGTCGCCCGGCGGAAGCGGGCCTGGATTTGACAGACATTAAAAATACGCCAGACTGGCGCAATTGAACAGATGGCGGAAACCAGGGGGTGCGGGCGCCCCCTGGTGCTTCGATGCGGCCGGACGGCGCGGAACGGCTCAGGCCAGGGAGCCGCCGGGCGGCATGCCCGGCAGGCCGAACGGCCCGGCCGGCGCCGCTCCGGCCGCTTCCGGAGTGCGCAGGGGACCGCCGTCGTTGGCGTCCTCGATGCGCCGGCGCCAGTGGGCCGCCACGTTGGCGAACTGTTCGATCCAGACCGACAGCGATTCCGCGTCCAGGGCCGCCAGCGCGCGCCGGTCGGCCAGGAAAACGCGCCCGGTGTCGAAATCGGCGCTGAAGGTCGCCCCCCGCGTGCCTTGCCAGAACACGTTGGCCGCCAGCAGCATGGCGTAGACGGCATCACGGCGGTCGGGATCGGCCTCGGGCAGGCGGGCGAACAGGATGACGGCGTCGTCGTCCGCCTCGTGCTGGAGGTGGATCTCGTGATCGTCGATCACGAGCCCCACGTAGCCGTCCTCGCCCGCCGCCATGTCGGCCATGCCCAGCGTGCCGCCCAGTTCCGCGATCAGGGCCTGGTATGAAGAGAGAGACATGTGATGCTCCTGTGATTCAGATTGAGGATGCGGGGGTCGGGATCAGGCTTTGGCGAACTTGCCCAGCCCGCAAAGGAACTGGCGGACCTCGGGGTCGGGCAGGCGGTCCTTCAGGTGGCCGGCTTCCTTGCTGCCGGACAGGCCCGTGTTCCAGCGTTGGTTTTCGAGCTGGCCCGAACTGGAGCTGACCATATAGTAGACGCCCTGGTCGTCGCCCTGCAGCGTCTGGTCGGGATTCAGGTCGCCGCCCAGGTCGCGCAGGATCAGCTTGGATTTCAGTTCCACGTCGGTGACACCGCCGCGGTCCTTGTCGCTCTTGCAGCCCTTGGACATCGTGCCGGCCAGATCGGTGGCGCCGACCAGGTCCAGGCCCTGTTCGGCCAGGCCCTGAAGCACCAGGACTTCGCGGCCCATCTTGGCCGTGTCGCCCTTGCCGGCGCGGAAGGATTCCTCGGTGAACATGCCGCGCACCAGATCGGTCTGGCCGCGCAACTGCGCCATGAGGGCCTCGGCCCTGGTTTTCTGCGCCGGCGGCGTGTCCGGATCATTGACCAGGGTTTGCAGGCGATCGTAGACCTCGCCCACGAAACCGCCCGGACGCAAGCCCCGGGCACCGTGCCGGCCTTCGCCCAGATCGCCCACCAGTTTGATCATGTTGCGGGTGTTGTGCGCGTGCACATTGTCCCAGACCCGCATGAGCTTTTCGAGGCCGCTGGTGGAAATGCCATTGATGCCGAACGAAAACGTGATGGTGTCCACGTCCACTTCGCGCACCTGGCCCTGCTGGCCCGGCCGGTCCGGATTGAACACGCGCAGTTGCTGCCCCGGCCCCGAATGGGTGTCGAACGCGCGGAACTGATTCCGGGTATAGGTGCGTTCCTGGTAATCCTGCACCTTGAACACATCGCGCATCGTGTCGGGCGAGATCAGGTTGACGCTGACGTGCACCAGCCGGGGCGGCGGCGCGTCCTCGTGCCGGCCGGGATCGGTCAGCACGCCGCGCAGGCGGTCATTGCTGCTCAGGGCGACTTCCAGCACTTCACGCGCGCCGCGTTCGTTGGCGGTCTGGCGCGCGCCGTCGTCCTCCACGTCCCACATGTCGAGCACGCCGTGGCCCACCACGGTGGTCATCACCCGGCCTTCGGGGTCGAGCAGACGGCTGACCTTGAGATTGCGGGCGTGGTCCTGGCCGTCCTTGACGCCGGCGGACACGCCGCCCGTGCGGCCGCCGCCCAGATCGACCCCCAGTTCGCGGTTGATGAACTGGGCGGGCACGATCTCGCTTTTGTAAGTGCGCATCACGCCGTCGCGCATCACGGGCATGTCGCGGCGCACCGGCTGCCAGGTTTCCATCTCCGACAGGGTCTGGCGTTCGCTGCGCGCCAGACTGGACTTGGAAAACAGCGCATCGAGCGTCTTGCGCGGCACCCCGATGGTTTCGAGCTGGCCACGCAAATCCTCCAGGATGGCGCGCTTGCCCGCCACGATGGGATGGGTGTCCTTGTTGTCCTTGCCGGGCGCCTCGATGGATTGCAGGGTCTCGAGATCCGTGCTGTGGCGATAGAGGGTGCTGTGATCGTCGGTCTGGAAGCCCCACTGGACAATGAGCCGCTCCAGCTGGCGTTGCTGCGGATCGGTGAGCGGCGGATTGCCCTGCTGGACATCCTGCTTGAGCTGCTCCAGCAGATGACCGCCCGCCTGGCTCCAGATCAGGTTGCTGTGCTTGACGGAACGGTCCGTCAGCGGATCGGTCAGGCGCATTTCATCGACATAAGCGATTTTGGAATCCACCAGTTTGATCTGATGCTCCATGTCCTGGGCCAGCGACAGGCAGACCTCCTGCAGTTCCCTCAAGCGGACGATCTCGCCCTTGACGGTCTGCATTTCCGTTTCGATCTCGTGGCGCAGATCCGGGTCGTCGGTCTTGCCCAGGCGGACTTCGAGTTTTTCCAGCGCGCGTTCCTGTTTGCCCAGGGCATGGCTCGCCTCGCCGAACTCATGCCTCAGTTCGTAATAGCTGTCGGCCAGCATCCGGATCTGCTGGCCCAGTTCGCCGGACAGGCCCTTGAGGCTGTCCTGATTCCAGGCCTGGCGGCCCAGCAGCTCGGTGGTCCGATCGAGCAGGTCGAGGGCCTCGGTGACGGTCTGGGGCGTGCGTTCGTCGCTGCTGAAGAGCTGGCGCAGTTCCTGGGTGACACGGCCGGGGTGCAGTTCGACGCCAGCCAGGGCGCTGCCCTCGGGGGCATACCGGACCATCCCCGTGATGCCCGGGAAACGGCTTTCGGTCTGCTGGGCGCGCAGCGCGCGCAAGTCCGTTTCGGCCTGGGTCCTCAGGGACTGGATGTCGTCCCGGCTCAGGGGCGTGCTGCCGTAGCGGACATCGTTGCGCACGGCGCGGATGACCGCCGCCCGCACGTCGCGCAATTCGGGGCCTTCCAGATCCCGCAGGGTGTCTTTCAGCAGGGTTTCATTGCGCTGCACCACCTGCAGCCGGTATTCCTGGGCCTTGTTCAGGATCCTGCCGACCTGGTGATTGGTCAGCGGGCGGTCGTTTGCCACCCAGTTGTCCGGCAGGCCGCAGGACCGCAGGGCGCGCTGCGCGCCTTCGCGGCCTTCGGTCTTGACGAGCAGATCCATGAAGGACTGCTTGACCTGGGTGCGTTCCTGGATGCGCGCCTGCATGTCCTGGGGCGAGCGGAACCAGTTCTGGATGCGGCCCGCCAGGCGCGACAGGCCGCTCTGGCGCACGCCCTCCTGCCCCTGGGGATTCTGGCGGATCTCCCGCTCGAAGACCCCGCCGCTCATCTGTCTGAAATTTTCGAGGCCGATTGCCATCGCGTTCTCCATGGTTTCGTCCAGGACTGCAGGACACCTTGCCTGCTGAGTAACCCGGACGGCCGCCGGGTTCCAGGGATTGCGTCCCGCATGCCTCGTGCCACGCGGGCATTGGCGCGGCCACGGTCCATGTGTATAGTTTCCGGTGACGGCGTCACTGCACGCCGGCCGGTTGCCGCGCGCCGGCGCGCGGCCCCGTGGGAACCCGGGGCCGGGAACCAGTCGCGCGCCAGCCGGTTCCCACTCTGCCGGTCCACTCCACCACCATGCACCTGACTACTCGCGCTTTCGTTCCCGCCCTGCTGGCCGCCCTGTTGGCGCTGGCGGGGTGCAAGACCCTGCCCTCGGCGTCTCCGGCGCCGGCCGCGCCGGCCGCCGCGGCCGGGGGCACGGCCGGCGCGCCGCGCGTCGTGCAGCCGGTCGCCATCTACCTTGCCCAGTCGTCGCCCGGCGACCAGCTGGTCGCCGTCCCGGTGCCCGAAGGCGCGATCTATCTCCATGCCCGCCCCATCCTCGCGCGCGAGGACCTGACCGACGCCGCCGCCCTGTCCGACCGCCAGGGCGGGCATTTCGTCGGCCTGCGCCTGACCCCCGCGGGGGCCGAACGCCTGGGCGCCGTCAGCCGCGGCAACGTCGGCGGCCTGCTGGCCCTGGTCATCGGCCGCGAACTGGTGGCCGCGCCCCGCATCGCCGGGCCGCTGGACCGCGGCATCCTGGCCTTCGAGGTTCCGACGGCCGACGCCGCCGCCGACCTCGCCGCCCGCATCCGCGGCGACGCCGCCCGGTAATCCCACGACCGCCCGCGACGCCATGCCAGACAGCCACGACTCGCTCGACCTGCCCGCCGACCTGAGCGCGGTGCCGCGCGCCCTGCAATGGATCGAAGCCCTCGCCGAGCGCCGGGGCTGGACGCCCCGCGCCACTTTCGGCCTGAGCCTGTCGCTGGACGAGGCGCTGACCAACGTAGTGTCCTACGCCTTCGATCCGCCCCTGACGGAGGACGCGCCGGCCATCCGCGTGGACTGCCGCACGGACGGCGCGCGCATCGAACTGGAACTGCGCGACAATGGCCGCGCCTACGATCCCACGGCCGGCGATCCGCCGCCCCTGGTCGCCTGCCTGGACGAGGCCGGCGTCGGCGGCCACGGCGTGCGGCTGATGCGGCATTACCTGGACACGCTCGCCTACCGGCGCCAGGACGGCTGGAACTGCCTCACCCTGGTCATGCGGACCGCCTGATCCGGGCGGCCCCGGCCCGCCCGCGGCGTGACGCGGCGGCGCATCAGCCGTGATAGCGCAGGCACAGGCTGGTGACGTCGTCGGTGGGATCCGTGCCCTGCTCGAACCCGCGCACGTCGGCGATGACGGCGTCGATCAGGACGTCCAGCGCCACGCCTGGAGGCTGCGCGCGCAGCAGGCCGGCCAGCCGCTCCTCGCCGAACACCTGGCCGGACGGATCAAACGCCTCGGTGATGCCGTCCGTGTACAGGTACAGCAGATCGCCCGGTCGCAGGTACAGGGTCTGCTGGACGTAGGGCATGTCCTCCTCGATGCCGACGGCGATGCCGTGGGTCGGCGGCACCGCCGACAGCTCGCCCCGGGCGTTCATCAGCCAGGGCGCATGGTGGCCGGCGTTGACGTAGTCCAGCCGGCCATCGCGCAGGTCCAGCGTGGCGTAGAACAGGGTCACGAACAGCATCTGTTCGTTTTCCGCCGCCAGCAGGGTATTGAGCTGCCGCACGCAGGCGGCCGGCTGACGGACGAAGCGCGTCGTGGACTTGAGCAGGGTGCGCGAAATGGCCATGAACAGGGCGGCGGGGATGCCCTTGCCCGAGACGTCGGCGATGACAAAACCCAGGTGATGCTCGTCGAGCATGTAGAAATCGTAGAAATCCCCGCCCACGTCACGGGCCGGAAAAATGCGGCAGCCCAGTTCCATGCGCGGATCGTCGGGCAGGGAGCGCGGCAGGATGCTGAGCTGCACGGCGCTGGCGATCTGGAGTTCCTGCTGCAGCCCGGCCAGCTTGGTCTTGGTGACCAGGGCGTCGCGCAGTTCGACCACCATGTCGGACAGCCGCCGGTGCTGTTCGACCAGCCGGCGGCGCAGATCGCCCATGACTTCCGCGAGGCGGCGCAGGCCGTCGCCCTCCTCGCCCTGGCCGGCCTGGCGGTCGATCAGGGCCTGGACTTCCTGGCGGCTGACGGCGTCCATGGAATCGGCCAGGGCCCGCAGCTCGCCGGCCATGACGGCCTCCTGGCGGCGCCGGATGCGGGCCTGCTGGGCCTGATCGCGCGCCAGTTGCAGGGTCTTGTGGCGGAAGGCGGCGATGCTGCGCCCCAGGCGCTCGATCTCGTCGCTGCCGCCGTCCGTGCGCCCGCGCGCATCGTCCCGCGGGCCGCTGAGGTCGTCCAGCGTCTGGAGGGAATCCTGCAGCGGCCGAAAGCTGCGCCAGATGATGCGATGAATCAGCGCCAGGCCCAGGATGGCCAGGCCGGCGGCCAGCAGCAGCGCCAGCCGGCCCAGGGTCAGGCTGGGCTTCATCAGGGCCGTGACATCCTTGAGGGTCAGGAGCAGGCCGCCCGCGCTGCCCGAGACGCTCGCCACGGGAGTGGCCGTCAGCAGCAAGATCCGGCCGCGGTCCTCCAGCGTCCGGTATTGGGCGTACCTCACGGGCGGAGCCAGGCCGAGGCGCGCCCACAGCGCGCGCCCGGTGCTGGCCACCGGATCGCCCTTGGGATTCAGGAAATGGACACTGTACTGCTCGTCGAGCCCGTCCGGGTCGACCTGCTGCAGCGCCGTGTCCAGCGCGCGCGCGCCGATCAGCGCCCAGATGCCGCCCTGCAGCCGGACGGGGCGCGCCGCGACCAGCAGGGTCTGGCCGTCATCCAGGTTGCGCAGCCCCTGCGCCGTCCGGCCAGCCAGGACTTCGTCCAGGGTGCCGGCATCGAGCAGCGCGGCGTCGGTGGCGTCGCCCTTCAGGGGATACGCCTGGCGGTTGGGATCGATCAGCGTGAGGCGGTCCAGCGACGTGTCCCACGCGCGCGGGATTCCGGGAACGCCGCCCGCCACCTCCAGCCGGACGGTCGGGTCCTGCAGTTCGCCGGCGATGGCCAGGGTCTGGGACGACAGAAACTGTTTCCAGAGGGCGCTCTGGTCCTCCTGGCCGAGATTGGCGGCCTGCTGGCGCAGCAGATGTTCGCGCAGGGCCTGCAGGCCCGACAGCGAGCCGATCAGCAGGGCGAAGCCCAGGGCGAAGACGAGGGTCAGGCGCAGGCGCAGCGAAAGCCGCCGCGCCCGGTCCGGCGGGACGATCCGGGTCCGGGGCGCCGGCCGGGACGGCGGGATCCCCAGGGCCGCGAGCCGGGGCCGGATGCTGCCGTCGAAATCGACGGCCAGCAGCGACTCCGCCTGGTGGGCCAGGTCGGCCTGCCGCTGCGCGGTCCGGGCCGCCAGCGTCTGCAGGCCGTGCCAGGCCAGTCCCAGGACGTCGCGGGATTCGGGGCGCGGGCCCGGCACCGGCGGCACGAGGTCGTCGGGCGCGGTCAGCAGCATTTCCCGCAGCCGGTGCCGATGGCGCCGGAGATGGGCGCCGTGCAGGGCGGTGCACAGGCCGCCCAGCAGGGCCAGGGGCAGGATCAGCAGCAGCATGCCGGTCAGCAGGGCGGCGTGCGAACCGCGCAGGGCGGGCGGCGCCGCCGCGACCTCGAGCGTGCCGATCCGCTGCGCGCCGAGCGACAGGTCCGTGCCGACGGACGTCGGCGCGCCGGCCCGGGGACGCCGCGCGGCGCCCAGGACCTTGCCACCGGCATCGGTCAGGGTGATGCCGGCCAGTTGCGGCACATGCGCCAGCGTATTGTCCAGGCTGCGGTCGATGGCCGGGATCGCGTCGAGCGGGATGCCCAGCTGGCCGGCGCGGACGAACTGCCGGCCCAGGGACCGGCCCACCGAGGCGGCGAGGTCGCGCGACTGGTCCCGCGTGGCGGCCGCGACGGTATCCTGGAGGCGCCAGAGCAGGATCCCGCTGGCCAGGCTGGCCGCGACCAGCACGATGAGAAAGCCGCCGGCGGCGTCGCGCAGCCAGGCGCGCACGGGGACGGGGGGCCGCTCAGTCTTCGGCATGGGCTCAGTCTTCGGCATGGTCCAGGTCCTTCAATTGCCGCAGCTGGCGGTCCAGCGCCCGCTGGCTGGCCCGATGGCGCTCCCCGGCCTGCCGGGCGGCCTCGACCAGGGGATCGCCGGCGCCGCCGGCGGGCGCCGCGTCCTCCAGCATCCGGCCGGCCAGCAGGAAGGGCCGCAGGCGGCGGCGCGCCAGCAGGCAGGCGCCCGCGGTCGACACCAGCACGGCCAGCGCCGCCAGGGCCAGCGTGGGCAGGCCCCGCGCGAGCCAGGCCTGCAGGCTGTAGGCCTGCGCCGCATGCGGCGCCACCAGCACCAGGCCGCCGGCATTGCGGCCCAGCTCGTCGCGCAGGCCGATGCCGCAGCTGCGGGCGTTCTGGTCTTCGGCGCACCAGATGCCCCGCGAGCCGTCCGCCCGCACCCAGGCGGGCGGCACGGCGGCGCCCAGCAGCCCCAGGTCGGTGCTGTAGAGCACGCGGCCCGCCGGGCCGTGGATGCTGATGTCCTGGATGTCGGGCATGCCGGACTTTTCCCGCTCGATCAGCCGCTGCAGGCTGGAGCTCTGCTCCAGGCTCAGCCCCAGCGTCAGGGTGGCCTCGATGGTGTTGCGCAGGTTCCCCAGGACGTATTCCTCGTGGGCCTGCCGGGTCTGGTCGATGGCCTGCTGCTCGATGCGCACGGTCAGCAGCGTGGCGCCGAGCACGGCGGCCAGGACGCAGCCGGCCAGGGCCAGGATCAGGGACAGGGGCGTTCTCATGGCAGGCTTTCCGACAGGCTGGAGGCAAGGGGCTGGTCAGGACGCAGGCCATGATAGCGCTTGCGGCACACGGCGGCGGCGAGGCTGAGCAGGGCGTTGGCGGGCAGCCCCGCCTGGGCCGCCAGGTCCTCGATCCGCTGCCGGTCGCCGAAGATCTCGGCGCGCGCGCCCGGGACCGCCAGATGGAGTGGCAGCCCGGTCACGTCCACGCTGGTCAGGCCCATCGAAATGCCGCCCACGATGGGCGCGGCATGGGCGCCGAAACGCACCGCCCCCCGGTTCATCAGGGCGTAGGGCAGGCCATGGGCATAGCCGATGCCCAGGGTGGCGACGCGCATGGGACGGGGACAGCGGAATTGCCCGTCGTAGCCGATGCCGGCGCCGGCCGGCAGTTCCGCGACCTGCAGCACCGGGGCGTCCAGGCGGGCCACGGGGCGCAGCGGCAGGGCGCGCCCGGGCGTGGTGTCCACGCCGTACAGGGCGCTGCCCACGCGGGCCATGTCCAGATGATGCTCGGGGCGCGCGAACACGCTCGCCGAGATCGCCAGGCTGCGGGCCGCCCGGGGCAGCGGCGCGGTCAGATCCAGGAAGCGGTCGTACAGCCCCTGGCTCTCGGGCCCTTCGGGCGCGCTGAAGCTGGCGGGCTGGGTGACCCAGGCCCGCACCCGCAGCCCGTCCAGTCCGCGCGCCGCCAGCGCCCGCACGGCCTCGGGGCGCAGGCCCAGCCGCCCCAGGCCGGTGTCCAGGGCGATGGCCACCGTCAGTGGCGCGGCGCGGGCGGCCAGGGCGATCTCGTCCGGATCGTTCAGCACGGGAATCAGGCGCCACTCCCGGAAAGCCCGCGCCGAGGCGCCGCGCAGGCCGTCGAGGACGAAGATCTCGGCCTGGGGCGCCAGGGCGCGCGCGCGCCGGGCCTCGTCGAAATCCAGGGTCCAGTACTGCCGGCACCCCTGGGCCGACAGGGCCGCGACGACGGGATCGAGGCCCAGGCCGTAGGCGTCGCACTTGACCACGGCGCCCAGTTCCGCGCCGGTGTAGCGGCCGCGCACGGTGCGCCAATTCTCGCCCAGGCGGCCCAGGTCGATCTCCATCGAAGGCGCGTCGGCCTGCACGGCGGCGGTCACGCGGCGTCCTCCGGCGGCACGAGGACGCCGCCGGCCCCGGCCAGCAGGCGGCCACGCCAGCCCTGCGCCAGCAGCCGCTCCTGTTCGTCCAGGGGCACGCCGTCCAGGGGCAGGACGGCGGGCCGGGCGGCCGGCGCCGCTTCGACCGCTCCAGTCGTCCCAGCCGATCCAGACGCCTTGGCCGCCATGGACGCCTTGGCCGCCATGGACGCTTCGACCGCCATGGACGCTTCGACCGCCCCGGCCGGTTCCGCCCGCAGGGCGGCGCGGCGGGCCAGCAGGTAGCGCAGCGAATCCCCGTAGACCCTGCGCAGGCGCCGGATCTCGAAGCCTTCGTGCAGCAGGCTGCGCCAGCTGGCCGGATTCGACGGCGCCGCCGTGGCGTAGAGATGGGCGCCGGGCTCGGCCAGGGCGACGCGGCGGCGGATCAGCGCGCGCTGCAGGCGCTGCCCGCGGTATTCCGCGGCGACCGACGATCCGGCCAGCTTCTGGATGCGCGCGCCGGCGGGCCAGTCCAGCCAGAGGTCCGGCCGGGTGCCCGGGTCGGGGCCGTGCTGCAGCACGCCATAGGCCACCAGCGCCCCGTCCGGGTCGCAGGCGCCGATGATCAGCCCCGCCCCGTCCAGCAGGGCGCCGAAGAATTCGGGATACTCGGGCCGCACCTGGTCGAGCCCCATGCCCTGGATCGCGCGCAGGTGCAGGGCATGGACGCGGTCGCGGTCCGCCGGGCCGAGGCGGCGCCAGCGCAGGCAGCCCAGCGTGCCGGGGCTCATCCGATGCGCCCCATCGGTTGCGGAGCGCGGCTGATCACGTCGGCGTAGTTGAGCATTTCGATGGGCGGATAGAAGCCCCCCAGCGCCCTGGCCGTGTGCAGGTTGACCAGCAGGGCGAAACGCTTCAGGGTTTCGATCGGGATCTCGCCGGCGGGCGTGCCCTGGTACAGGATGGCCTCGGCCTGGACGGCGGCCAGCCGCCCCACGGACCGGTAGCGGCTGATCAGGCCGGTCAGGGCCGAATACTGCCGCACGGCCAGCTCGGTGGCGCCGAAGGTGGGCAGCCGGTGCGCGATGCTGGCGGGAATCACGCGGTCGTAGACCGTGCCCAGGAAGGTGTCGGGCACCAGGTAGAACCATTCGGCGCCCTCCTCGCGCAATTCGCCGACCAGCCGCTCCAGGCCCTCGGCGCTGGGGCGTCCGGACGCATCCAGCAGGAAGTGGCGGTGGATGGCCGTGCGGTGCGTCGCGGCGCACAGGGCGTCCATTTCGGCGGCGATGGCCCGGGAATTGGGCTCGGTGGTCGAATACAGCAGGCCGACCTTGCCGAATTCCCGGTAGGCCGCCATGGCCTTGACCTGGGTTTCGGTGGGCACCACGTGCACCGCGCCGGTGATGCCGCGCCCCTGCCGCGTGAGCGAGGGCACGATGCCGGCGGCCACCGGCGCGCTCACCAGGGCGAAGACGACGGGAATGCCGCCCACCTTGCCGGAGGGATCGGGGTGCCGCCAGGAGCCGGCCACCCCCAGGGTCACCGGCGTGCCCCAGGTGTAGATCAGGTCGGGGGCCAGGCCGGGGATCTCGTCCAGGATGGCCGGCAGCCGGCGGATGTCCTGCCCGACGTCGCGGTGGACGATGTCCGGCTCCCGGCCCTGCGCCCGCAGGTATTCCAGGAAGCCGTCCTCGACCTCGGTGCGCCCGCGGTAGGTGATCATCAGGATGCGGCGCCGGTCCGCCGCGCGCGCCGCCAGGGGGGCGGCACCGCCCAGCAGGCCGGTGGCCAGGGCGGCACGCAGCAGGCGCCGCCGGAAGGGGGAGGAAGGAGCGGTGGGGGTCATGAAAGACTGCCTGAGGCATCGGAGGCGGGGCGCCATTGCCCGTAACCGTAGAGCAGGGCGCCGCCGGTGGTCAACAGGCCGAACAGGGCCAGGGTGGGCGCCGGGCCGAGCAGGCCCAGCAGGGTGCCCGCCAGGGCGGGGCCGGCGGCCGATCCGCCGCGCTCGACCAGGCGGAACAGCCCGAGGACCCGGGCGGAGTGCCGGCCCTGGCCGCGATGGGCGTACATGGCCATCAGCGAGGACTGGGGCGTGATCGACAGCGCCTGGCCCAGCCCCAGGAGGACCAGGAAGGCCATGATCGCGCCCAGGCCGGGCCAGGCCACGACCGGCAGCACGCCCAGGCCGGCGATCAGCCCGCCCAGGACGATCTTGCCGGCCCGGACGTCGCGCCCGGGCGCTTCGCCCCAGCGCGAGAAGAGCGGGACGAACAGCACCATCATCAGGGGATAGATCATCTGGACGCGGCCGATGCTGGAGAGCGAATGGCCCTCGCCGGCCAGGACGAGGGGGACCAGGAAGAAGCACAGCGCCGTGAGCAGGAGCTTGGCCGGCACGGCGCAGCCCAGCAGCAGGGAGCGCAGGCCGGGAATGCGCCAGACTTCTCCGATCGCGCCGCCGGCCGGCCGCTGCGCGGCGGGCGGCCGGGCATGCGGGCGGGCCGCGGGCATCATCGCCCGCGCCAGGCCCAGGGCGGCCAGGCACAGGCCGGCGGCGCCCAGGAAGGCCGTGCCGCCGCCGAAATGCTCGGCCAGGAAGCCGCCGATGGGCGGCGCGCACAGCGCGGCGGTGAGGATGGCGCTGATGAAGACCGACAGCCCCGCCGCGCGGGCCTGCGGATCGCGCTGGTCGACGATGTGCCCTTGCGCCGACGTGAAGACCAGGGTGAAGCCCACGGCGCTCAGCGCGCGGGCCATGAGCAGCCCCGCATAGGAATCGGCCCAGGCGCACAGGGCGTAGCCCGCGCCCGCGATGGCGGCGCCCAGCATCAGGCCGCGGCGCCGGCCCAGCGATTCGGACCAGATCGCCATGGGAATCTGCCCCAGGGCCACGATGGCCATGAAGACGACGATGGGCAGGCTCACGAGCAGCGGCGCGTAGCCGGCGCCGGCCGGCAGCAGCCGCTCGGTCAGGCTGGGCAGGAACGGCCGGTTCAGTTCCTCGGCCATCATGAAGACGAACAGGACGCCGCGGATCTGCCGGGCCGCCGGGGGCGGGCCGGCACCGGCATCGGCCGCGGCGCCGGCGCGCCTGAAGGCACCCGTCTGCGTCAGCAGCGCCAGCAGCTCGAAGCCGATCAGCAGGGCCACCAGACCCAGGAAAGCCGTGTCCAGCAGCAGGCCGTGGATCTGTGCGGCCGCCTGGCGGGTATCGGGCGTGACCACCAGGGTGGCCGCCGCCGGGCCCCGCGCCGGGACCGGCAGCAGCAGGCTGCCCGGGGCGGCCGCGCCGGGGACGGCCGGCGCCGTGTCCAGCTCGATCCGCTCCAGTTCCGGGTAGCGCCGCCGCAGGGACTCGAAATAGTCCGGCACGCCCTGCAGCTGACCAAGCGGGATCCCCAGGTCCAGGGCCTTGTCGATCAGCGTGCGGGCGCCGGTGCCGATCGACTCGACCTTGCTCTCGATCAGGGGATCGAACGTACGATCGATGATGCGCAGCGCCTGCTGGTCGATCAGGAACAGGCCGCCCCCCAGGATGAGCGCCAGCGCCACGTGCAGGCGCAGCCGCGCGCCCCGGCCCGCGCCGGCGCGGCCCCCATGCAGCATCAGCGCCGCCAGCAGGCCCAGCAGGGCCGCGCCCGCCACGATGGGCGCGGCATGCCCGCGCATGCCGCGGCGGATTTCCGCCGCGGGCGAGGCCAGGGCGCGCGGATCGTAGCGCAGCAGGATCCGCCCGATGGGCAGGCCGAGGTCGTCGAGCAGCGTCTGGCGCAGGGTGCCGGGCGGCGCGGGTTCGGGCACCGCGCCTGCGCCGTACAGCCGCCGGTCGCGGGCATCCTCGACGGCCATGCCAAGGATGCCGGGATCCAGGTCGAGTTCGCGCCGCAGGGCGGCGCCCAGGGTCTCTTCCTGGCTGTCGAGCCCCACGCCCAGCGCCGCGGCGTGCGTGGCGCCCGCGGCGGCGCGGTCCAGCGCGATGGCGAAGCGCGATTCGAGGATCCCGCGGTAGGCCTTGAGCAGCGACCCCTCCGTCATCCAGGTGCCGGCAGCCAGGCACAGGGCGATCAGCAGACTGAACAGGAATGCCGGGATCAGCGGAAATCGCATGGAACGGGCCTGGGTGTCCGGGAAGCACCCGGTGCGCGGAAGGGTGAGAGGGAAAGCGCTTCAGTAACCGGATCGTACCGCGAGTTCCATCGATCCCGGTCCGCCTAGTGTTGTGTTTCATTAATTTGTTTATTTATTCAATAGTTTGAAATAAAATGGTGGACGCTTCTTTCGATGAGT
>OFIS01000325.1_pt1 | contig 34846 bp, 29 predicted proteins | sample 1775071 | NCBI WGS metagenome assembly OFIS01 (sample SAMN08195774, study PRJEB24354) | sludge metagenome | isolation source: sludge from phenol fed wastewater aerobic bioreactor C | place: India: Nagpur | collected 2016-09-17
GCGCTGCGCGCCTTCATCGTCGCCGGCGACGAGGTGGTGATCTCGGTGTTCATTTCCGGCGGCGAAAACTCGACGCTGACGCGCGTCATGTTCTCCTCGCTGCGCGACGAGGTCGACCCGACCATCGCCGCCGTCTCCACCATCCTGCTGGTGCTGGCCACGGTTCCGCCGGTCATCCTCCAGTTCGTGACCGAATACCGCAAGGCGAGGCGCGTTCCATGATCGCCGAATTCAACGAGGCGCATCGCGGCTATGTCGAGATCGAGGCCTTCGGCCCGGTGCTCGAGATCCGCATGACCAAGCCCAAGGTCAACGCCATCTGCCGCCGGCTCAGCCGAGCGCTCGGCGCGGCCCTCGACCTGCTGCAGGACGATGACGGCTTCCGCGTCGGCATATTGGCGAGCGCCTCGAACCGCGCCTTCTCGGCCGGCTGGGATTTCAACGAGGCGATTGCCCGCGACGGCGCGGGCGATCCGCCCGCCGGCGGCTTCGGCGGCATCACCGCCAACTGGCGCCTCGACAAGCCGATCGTCGCCGCCATCAACGCGCCGGCGGTGGGCGGCGGCTTCGAGATCGCGCTCGCCTGCGATGTCCTTGTGATGGCCGACGAGGCCTATTTCGAGCTGCCCGAGATGCAGCGCGGCATCCTGCCCGACGCCGGCGGCCTGCAAAGGCTGCCGTGGCGCCTGCCCTACAATGTCGCGACCGCCATGGTCTACACCGGCCGGCGCATGCCCGCCGCCGAGGCCAAGGGCTGGGGACTGGTGCACTCGACCTGTCCGGCGGCGGAACTGGCCGGCCAGGCGCGCGAAACCGCCGCCGCCATCGCGCGCGGCGCGCCTTTGGCGCTGCGGGCCATGAAGGAATTCCTGCGGGCGATCGACGGCATGTCCGTCGTCGAGGCGATGGCCATGCAGCACGCGGCGCCCGGCCGCTTGCCTGCCTACGCCGCCATGTGGGGTTCGAGGGATTCGATCGAAGGGCCGCGCGCGTTCCTGGAGCGCCGCGAGCCGCGTTGGACGGGCACGTGAGGCGGCCTGTGCCGCCGTTAGGGAAGGTTCTTGCGCGGTCGTCGCGCGAAGCGGGAGCATGAACATGGAAAAACTGATTGACGTCGAACGCCATGGCGAGGTCGGGCTGATCGCCCTCAACCGGCCGAACGCGCGCAATGCGATGAGCATGCGGCTGACATTGCAGCTTCGCCGCGCGGTGAAGGACGCCATCGACGACAAGGGCATCCGCGCCCTGATCTTCACCGGTCGCGGCGGCGCCTTCTCGGCCGGCGCCGACGTGCGCGAATGGGCGGAAAAGAAGGAGGGCAAGGACGACTACCCCGACATGGACTGGGTCGAGGAGTGCATCAAGCTGATCCAGGATGTCGCGCGTTGCCCGAAGCCCACCATCGCCATGATCGACGGCGCCGCCGTCGGCGCCGGGCTCGACATGGCGCTGGCCTGCGACTTCCGCTACGCCTCCGAGCGCGCCAAGTTCATCTGCTCCTACACCCGCGTCGGCTATCCGCCGGACTGCGGCGGCACCTGGTTCCTGCCGCGCATCCTCGGCGTCGAGAAAGCCAAGCTGTTCGCCTTCACCGGCGAGCTCTGGGACGGCGCCACGGCCAAGGCCAACAACCTCGTCACCGAAGTGGTGCCGACCGACAGGCTGTTCGAAGCGACGCTGGAATTCGCCAAGCGCCTGGCCTCCGGCCCGACAATCGCGATCGGTCTCGCCAAGATGCTGATCGACAGCTCGCACAGCCGTTCGCTCGCCGAGCAGCAGATCGCCGAGCAGGCGGCCGGACGGCTTTGCGCCCCGACCAAGGACCATGCCGAGGGCCTGGCCGCCGCCAACGAGCGGCGCGAGCCCCGCTTCATCGGCGCATAAGGACATCGCATCATGGATTTTTCACTGTCCTTCGAGCAGCAGGCCCTCGTCGAGGCGCTGACCGATTTCGTCGAGAAGGAACTCTACCCGCACGAGACGATCGTCGAGGAATTGCGCGCGATCCCCCAGGAGATCGCCGATGACGTCCGCGACAAGGCCAGGGCGGCGGGTTTCTACGCCATGAACATGCCCGAGGAGGTCGGCGGCGGCGGCCTCGACTACCAGACGCTGGCCCAGGCAGAACGCGTGCTCGGCAAGCCGTCCAGCGCGCTGTCGCTGCTGCTCAAGCGTCCCACCCGCATCCTGCTGGCCTGCAAGGGCGACCAGGTGGAGGAGTATCTGCTGCCGGCGGTGCGCGGCGAAAAGACCGACTGCTTCGCCCTCACCGAGCCGGGCGCCGGCTCCGACGCGCGCGGCATCGTCACCAGCGCCAGGCGCGATGGTTCCGACTGGGTGCTCAACGGCGTCAAGCAGTTCATCTCGCATGCCGACGTCGCCGACTTCATCATCCTCATCGCTGTCACCGGCAAGGACGAGACGCCGAAGGGGCCGCGCAAGCGCTTCACCGCCTTCCTGCTCGACCGCGACCTGCCCGGCCTGCGCATCGAGCCGATGAAGTCGATCTGCACGCGTGGCTACAACCCCAACATGATCTATCTCGACAATGTCCGCGTGCCGGACGGCAAGATCCTCGGCGAGGAAGGCGCCGGCTTCAGCTTCGCCAATGACTGGCTGTATGCCGGCCGCGTCATGCTGGCGGCGCACTGCCTGGGCCGTGCCGAGCGCGTCTTCGAGATGGCCTGCGACTGGGCCGCCAACCGACGCGCCTTCGGCAAGACCATCGGCGAATTCCAGGGCACCGGCTTCAAGATCGCCGACATGGCGACCGACATCAAGCTCGCCGACCTGATGGTCAAGGAAGCCGCCTGGAAGATGGACCAGGGCTCGATGACCCGCCACGAGGCGTCCATGGTCAACCTCTTCGCCTCCGAAATGGTCGGCCGCGTCACCGACCATGCGGTGCAGATCTTCGGGGGCATGGGCATGATGGAGGATTTCCCGATACAAAGGTTCTGGCGGGACGCGCGCATCGAGCGGATTTGGGAAGGGACTTCCGAGGTTCATCGTGATGTGATCGCCCGCGACATGTTGGGCCCTTACAGGAAGTAGACGATGAAGCGCGCCATCAAGAAGGTGCTGACGATCGAGGCGAGGCGTAACGACCTCATCCTCGGGACGCTGCGGTCGATCCAGAAGCATGGTTTCCAGGGATCGACCGTCCAGACGATCTGCGAGGAGAGCGGCCTGTCGCGCGGCCTGGTCAGCCACTATTTCGGTGGCAAGGACGAGCTGCTGCTGGCGGCGTTCGAATATCTGACGGTACGGCTCGACGCCGAGGCGCGACGCATCGTTCGCGGCGCAGGAGACGACCCGTTCCGGCGCCTGCTGACGGCAAGCTACGTGACCTTCGCGCGCGAGCGCGCCTATCACGAGGTGTGGCTGCATTTCTGGAGCGCGGCACTGACGGAACCGGCGGCACTGCAGATCCACCGCAACCTCTGGGGCCGCTTCAGGCGCTCGGTCGAGCGGATGATGCAGGCTGTCGTCGACGACAAGCAAGTCCAGGTCGACGTGAAGCAATCGGCGCTGATGTTCACGCAGATGATCGACGGGCTCTGGCTCGGCTGGGTCCTGGAGAAGACCTACGACCTCGAGACCTGCCGAAAGGTGATGCGCGACTGGCTGTGCTCGCTGTTCCGGGAAAATCCCGAGGACCATCCGCTTACCATCGAGACCCAGGCGGCTCCGCCGGGCGATGAAGAAACAGAAGGATACTAGCTCATGTTCAAGGACGACCTGCTGGCGGGGCGCCGCATTCTCGTTACCGGCGGCGGCACCGGCATCGGCCGTTCCATCGCCACGCGCTACAAGGCGCTGGGCGCCCATGTGGTGATCTGCGGCCGACGCGAGGAGGTGCTGGCCGACACCGTTGCCGAACTCGACCGGATCGATGGCGGTGGCGCCGAATGGATCGGCTGCGACATCCGCGATCACGTCCAGGTCGACGCCATGCTCGAACGCATCTGGCAGGGCGGCCCGCTGGACGTCCTCGTTAACAACGCCGCCGGCAATTTCACCGCGCCGACCGAAACGCTCTCCCACCGCGCGGTCGACGCCGTGCTCAACATCGTGCTGCATGGCAGCGCCTATGTGACGCTCGGCTGCGGCCGGCGCTGGCTGGCGGACGGGCGCCCGGGCAACGTCATCTCCATCGTCACCACTTATGCCTTCACCGGCTCTGGCTATGTCGTGCCGTCCGCCATGGCCAAGGCCGGCGTGCTGGCCATGACGCGGTCGTTGGCCGTCGAATGGGGCGGCCGCGGCATCCGTCTCAACGCCGTGGCGCCTGGCCCCTTCCCCACCGAAGGCGCCTGGGAGCGATTGGTGCCGAAGCCGGAACTCGCCAAGGCCTTCGAGGCCAAGAACCCTCTCGGTCGCCCGGGCCGGCACGGCGAGCTCGCCGATCTCGCCGCCTTTCTGGCAAGCGAAGGCAGCGCCTACATCAATGGCGAATGCATCGTCATCGATGGCGGCGAGTGGCTGCAGGGCGCCGGCCAGTTCAACTTCCTCGGCCAGATGATGAGCGCCGCCGACTGGCAGAACGCCAAGGCGGCTCGCAAATGAACGCCCCCGCCCAGCCCCTGACGTCCCAGTCCCTGAAGCCAATGGCCGTGACGCCGATGACCGAGCCGCAGACGATCATTTCACCTGCCCTGCGCGCCAATATGGGCCGCCTTCTCGCCCCGCGCTCGATCGCCTTCGTCGGCGGCAGCTTCGCCGAGCGGGCGATCCGGTCGCTGCGCCGGCACGACTACAAGGGTGACGTCTACGCCGTGAACCCGACGCGCGCCGAGATCGCCGGCGTCAAATGCTTCAGGACTCTGGCCGACCTGCCAGCCGCGCCCGACGCCGCCTATGTCGCGGTGCCGGCCGAAGCCACCGTCGAGGCTGTTGCCGAATTGCGGCGCATCGGCGCCGGCGGGGCGGTATGCTACGCCTCCGGCTTTTCCGAGCTCGGCCCTGCTGGCGCCAACGTCAACCGCCGCCTGATCGAGGCGGCCGGCGACCTCGCCATCGTCGGCCCCAACTGCTACGGCGTCGTCAACTACGTCACCCATGGCAGCATGTGGACCTCGGACTACCAGGGGCTGCCGGCGCGGCGCGGCGCCGCGATCGTCGGGCAGAGCGGCAATGTCTGCATCCACCTGTCCTCCAACCAGCGCTCGGTGCCGTTCAGCTATCTGATCAGCGCCGGCAACCAGGCCGTGCTCGGTTTCGAGGACTACATCGACTTCCTCATCGACGATCCGAACGTCACCTGCATCGGCCTGTTCATGGAAGGCATCCGCGACGTGCCGCGATTTTCAAAGGCCTGCCTGCGCGCCCGGGCGCACGGCATGCCGGTCATCGCCTGCCGCTCCGGTGTCTCCGAGCTCGGCGCCGCGCTGGCTGTCAGCCACACCTCCTCGCTCGCCGGCCAGAACGAGCTCTACGACGCGCTGTTCGAACGGCTTGGCGTGATCGCCACCGAGAACGTGCCGCAATTCCTGGAGATGCTGAAGCTCGCCTCGCTGGCGCTGCGCTTTTCCGGCAACCGGCTCGCCGTCTTCTCCAGCTCCGGTGGCGACAATGGCCTGGCGGCAGACGTGTGCAGCCTTGCCGGGCTGGCGCTGCCGCAGCCTGACGCCGCGCAGACGCGCGACATCGCGGCGTTGCTTCCGGCCTATGGCCACGTCTCCAACCCCCTCGACTTCACCGCCGGCTACTGGGGCGCCGAGGATATCCTGCGCCAGATGTTCATCCGCATGCTGGAGGACGGCTATGACCAGGGCATGATGGTGATGGACCATCCACTGCCCGAACTCGGGCCGGAAGCGGCGGAGCCCGTTGCGGCAATGATCCGCGCGCTGGCGGCCGCCGGCAAGGCCACCGGCAAGCCGGTGGTGATGGCCTCGGTCAATCCGGAATCGATCCCGCGCCCCGTGCGCGATTCCATGATCGAGCTCGGCGTCATTCCGCTGCAAGGCCTGCATGATGCCGGCAAGGTGCTGGCCAAATGGGCGAGCTACTGCCGGATGCTGGACGAGGATCGCCACAGGCCCCTGCCCTCGCCGCCTTTCGAACTTCCCGCCATCGACCTTTCGGCGGCCAGCGCCCTCGACGAGAGCGCGAGCAAGCGGGCGCTTGCGGGCAACGGCCTGCCGGTGCCGGCGGGCCGCGTGCTGAACGATGCCGATCTTGCCGCACTCGCTGATCCCGAAGGTCCGGTCGTGTTGAAGGTCCTGCACGAGGCGCTGACGCACAAATCCGATGTCAGCGGCGTCTGCCTCGGCCTGCGTACCGCCGACGAGATCCGCGACGCCGCGCGGCGCATGACTGTCTCGGTGAAGGAGAAGGCGCCGGGCGTGGAGTTGCGGCAATTCCTCATGGAGCCGATGCAGGCCCCGCCGCTGGTCGAGCTGATCATTGGCGTCAAGCGCGACCCGCTGTTCGGCATGGTGCTGGTGATCGGCGCCGGCGGCGTGCTGGTCGAGCTGCTGGCGGACGCAAGGCGCATGCTGCTGCCGGTGAGTCGCGACGACATCGAACGCGAACTGCGGCAGTTGCGCGGCTTCGTGCTGCTCGACGGCTTCCGCGGCAAGCCGAAGGCGGACATTGCCGGCCTTGTCGACGCCATAGCCGCGGTAGCCACCTATGCGGCCGACAACCTGGCCAACCTCGTCGAACTCGACGTCAACCCGCTGATGATCTATCCCTCGGGCGCCATCGCGGTCGACGCGCTGGTCGTCAAGGCCGCGCGGCACTAGGCTCGGTCAATCTGAAATCCGAATCCGGTTCCAGATCAAGGAGATGGAGCATGTCGAAAGCCGTTTCATCACGCTCCGATCCATTCGCAACGGAAGCGAGGACGCACGCATGAATGGTGCCGAAACCCTGGTGCAGACTCTTGTCGACAGTGGCGTCGATGTCTGCTTCGCCAACCCCGGCACATCGGAAATGCACTTCGTCGGCGCGCTGGACTCCAATCCGGCGATACGCTGCGTGCTGTGCCTGTTCGAGGGCGTGGTCTCGGCCGCCGCAGACGGCTATGCGCGCATGGCGGGCAGACCGGCGGCAACGCTGCTGCATCTGGGCCCGGGCCTCGCCAACGCCGGCGCGAACCTGCACAACGCCATGCGCGCCGACACGCCCATGGTCAACATCGTCGGCGACCATGCCACCTACCATCTCCATCTCGATGCGCCGCTGACCAGCGACATCGAAGGGTTGGCGCGGACCTGGTCGAGCTGGGTTCATACGGCGCGCAATGCCCGTGCCGTGGCCGGCGATGCCGCAGAGGCGGTGCGCCGTGCCCGCGAAGGCGGCATCGCGACGCTGATCCTGCCGGCGGACACCGCCTGGACGACGGGCCAGGAACCGGCGAAAGCCGCGGTGCCATCGCCGCTGCCGGTCCCGCCGGATGCCCGCATCAAGGCGGCGGCGAGGCTGCTGCGCAATGGCAAGCGTACGCTGCTGCTGGTCGGCGGCAAGGCGCTCGCCGATACCGGCGCGCTCGACAATGCCGACCGCATAGCCCAGGCGAGCGGCGCCGATCTTCTGGCGCCAACCAGCAATGCCCGCGTCGAGCGCGGCGCCGGCCGCGTCAACATCGCCCGGCTGCCCTATCCCGTCGACGACGCGCTGGCCCGCACGGCCGGCATCGAACAGTGCATCTGCCTCGACGCCCAGCCGCCCGTCGCCTTCTTCGCCTATCCGGGTAAGCCCGGCAGCCTGCTGCCCGTTGGCTGCGAGGTCTTCGCCCTCGCCCATCGTCGTGAGGATGCGGCCGCGGCCCTCGCCGCCCTCGCCGCCGAACTCGGTGTCGAAGGCATCGCGCCCCGTCACGCCGTCAGGAACGCGCCGCAAGCCATATCGTCCGGCGCCCTCACGCCGGAAGCGATCGGCCAGGTGCTCGCCAACCGGCTGCCTGAAAACGCCATCGTCTGCGATGAGGCGATAACCACAGGCGGCCCCGCCGTGCGCGCGACGGGCACGGCGGCCCCGCATAGCTGGCTGCAGCTCACCGGCGGCGCCATCGGCATCGGCCTGCCGCTGGCGATCGGCGCGGCTGTCGCCTGTCCCGACCGCAAGGTCGTCGTGCTGCAGGCCGACGGCTCGGGCATGTACACCAACCAGGCGCTGTGGACGCATGCGCGCGAGCAGCTCGACATCGTCTCCATCGTGCTGTCCAACCGCTCCTATGCCATCCTGCGCCACGAGTTGCGCAATGTCGGCGTGCTGAATCCCGGTCCCAAGGCGCTCGACATGACCTCGCTCGCCAATCCCGCCATCGACTGGCCTTTGCTCGCGCGTGGTATGGGTGTTCCCGGCGAGCGGGCCGGCACCGGCGCGGAATTCGATGCACTGCTCGCCGAGGCCTTTTCCAGGCCCGGTCCGTCACTGATCGAAGCGGATCTCACCGCGACGGTCTGATCAGGCAATATCCAGAACAAGGAGAGCGCCATGCGCGAAGCCCTCATCGTTTCAACGGCCCGGACGCCGATCGGCAAGGCCTATCGCGGCGCTTTCAACGACACGCAGGCACAGACGCTCGGCGGGCACGCCATCTCGCATGCCGTGGCACGCGCCAGCGTCGACCCTGCCGAGATCGACGACGTTGTCCTGGGCGCGGCCCTCCAGCAGGGGTCGACCTATCTCAATGTCGCCCGCCAGTCGGCCCTGCGCGCCGGCCTGCCGACCTCGGTCGCCGGCATGACGGTCGACCGCCAATGCGCCTCCGGACTGATGGCGATCGCCATCGCCGCGGGCCAGATCATCGTCGACGGCATGTCGGTGACGGTCGGCGGCGGGCTGGAATCGATCTCGCTGGTGCAGACGCCGACGCTCAACCTCGACCGTTTCCGGGACCCGTGGCTCGTCGAGCACAAGCCCGATCTCTACATGAGCATGATCGAGACGGCCGAGATCGTCGCCGACCGCTACGGCATATCGCGCGAGGCACAGGACGAGTTCGCGCTGGAATCGCAGCGGCGCACCGCCCGCGCCCAGGCGGAGGGCAGGTTCGACGCCGAGATCGTGCCCCTGCCCTCGACCATGAAGGTCAAGGACAAGGCGACCGGCGCCGAGAGCAGCGTTGCCACGACCCTGGCGCGCGATGAAGGCAACCGCCCCGAGACGACGCTCGACGGCCTGGCGGCGCTGAAGCCGGTCTTCACCGGTGGACAGCGCATCCAGCAGGGCAGGTTCATCACCGCCGGCAACGCCTCGCAGCTTTCCGACGGCGCCTCGGCCAGCGTACTGATGGAAGCCAGGCTCGCCGAACGGCGCGGGCTCCAACCGCTTGGCGCCTATCGCGGCATCGCCGTCGCCGGCTGCGAGCCGGACGAGATGGGCATCGGCCCGGTCTTCGCCGTGCCGAAGCTGTTGAAGGCGCATGGCCTGTCGGTCGACGACATCGGCCTGTGGGAGCTGAACGAGGCCTTCGCCTCGCAGGCGCTCTATTGCCGTGACAAGCTTGGCATCGACCCCGATAAGCTCAATGTCGACGGTGGCGCGATCTCGGTCGGCCATCCCTACGGCATGTCCGGCGCGCGTCTCGTCGGCCACGCGCTGATCGAGGGCCGACGCCGGGGCGTGCGTTATGTCGTCGTCACCATGTGCGTGGGCGGCGGCATGGGCGCGGCCGGCTTGTTCGAAGTGCTTTAGGCCTGACGGCAGGCGACGCAATCGACGATCGCGCCAGCGGGCACCAAGGAAGAGGCGACCGACACGGTTAGCCCCGATGCGCCGGGGCTGCTGTTTTCAGGCCAGCCTCACCTGTCGCGGCTCTCGAACGCGCCTATGCCCTGCGCGATGAGATTGGTGGCCATCACAAGCGAGATGATCGCGGCTGAATTGAACACCACCACCCACCACTTGCCGCCCGTGAGGAAGCCGTAGCCGTCGGCGATGGCCAGCCCCCAGTCGGCTGATGGCGGCTGGATGCCAAGCCCGAGGAAGCTCAGCGTCGCGATCGAGAAGAACGCGTAGCCGAGCCGCGTGACGAGTTCGATGAGGATGGTCTCGCGCACATTGGGCAGGATTTCCAGGAACATGATGGCCAGCGGGCCCTCACCGGCAAGGCGCGCGGCGTCGACATAGTCGCGTTCGCGCTGTTCGCGGGCCGCCGTGCGCACCGTGCGCGCCACCAGCGGCGCATAGGCGATGGCGATGACGAGGATGACGGTGACATTGGACGGCCCGATCGCCACCAGCGCCATCGTCACCAGCACGATGAACGGTAGCGCCATGACGCTGTCCAGCAAGCGCGCGCCGATGGCGTCGGCCAAGCCGCCGAGCGTGCCGAGCGCCAGGCCGATGATGCTGCCGGCGCCGACACCGGCCAATGTCGCCAGCGGCGCGACCAGCAATATGTCGCGCGCGCCGACCACGACGCGCGAGAACACGTCGCGCCCGAGCTGGTCTGTGCCGAACCAGTGCACCGCGTCCGGCGGCGCCATCATGGCGAGGAAGTCCTCGGCATAGGGATCGAACGGCACCAGCGACGGCCCGATGATCGCGCAGGCGACCCAGAAAGCGAGCACCGCGAGGCCAATCGCGGTCGATGGGGTAATTGCCGGCAGCCGGGCGCGCAAACCGCCGGTGGCGATATCGATGGGTTGCCGACGCACGGCCGGTTCCGCGAGATCGGTCATGGAGCGCTCCTGCGCCGCAGACGCGGATCGAGCAGCGCCTGGATGAGATCGCCGATCGCCGCGGTCGCCACGAAGATCGCGGCCATGACCAGCACGCCGGCCTCCAGCATCGGGAAATCGCGCGCCTTGGCGGCGGACAGCACCAGATTGCCGAGGCCCTGTATGCCGAACAGCGCCTCGATCACCACCAGGCCGCCGAGCAGGAAGCCGCTCTGGGTGGCGATGACGGCGACGGTTGGAACCAGCGCGTTGCGCAGCACATGCCGCCACAGCACCTGAGAGGGGCCGAGCCCCTTCAGGATGGCGGTGCGGGTATAGTCGGCGGCGCGCGCCTCGATCACCCCCGCCCGGGTCATGCGCGCGACATAGCCGATGAGGTTGAGCACAAGCGGCAGCGCCGGCAGGATCAGGTAATAGCCATGCGTCCAGAAGCCCGCCCCTTGCGGCGCGGCGCCGGTGATGGGGAACCAGGCCAGCCAAAGGCCGAAGACGATGAGCAGCAACAGACCGGAGACGAAGTCCGGCACGATGCTGAGCGAGACACCGCCGAACACGATCAGCCGGTCGACGAGGCCTCCGGCCTTCAGGCCAGCGACCACGCCGGCTCCGATTCCGAGCGGCACCAGCAGCGCCAGCACGACGGCAGCGAGCGCCGCCGAGTTCTTCACGCTCTCCAGCACCAGTGGCCCCACCGGCGCCCGCATCGACAGCGACTCGCCGAAATCGCCAGTTATCGCCTTGCCGAACCAGTGCCAGTACTGCGCCAGGACTGGCTGGTCCGTGCCGAGCTTGCGGTTGAGCTCGGCCACAGCCTGCGCGTCGGCGAACGGACCCAGCATGACACGGCCGACATCGCCGGGCAGCACCTGCCCGGCGAAGAAGACCAGCGCGCTGACCAGCCACAGCGTCAGCAGAAGCGAGCCGATGCGCGTGGCAAGCGCCTGGCCGGTGACGGCGGCGCGGCTCAAACGAACGACACCCGATCGAGCAGCAGGTGCGAGATGGCGGTGAAGCGCACGCCCTCGACCTTGGCGCTGACGATGCGGCTGTACTGCGAGAAATAGCCGATGATCAGCGGCGTCTCGTCGAGCAGCAGGTTCTGGATCTTGCCTGCGGCCAGGCGCTGCGCGTTGAGGTCGCGCGCCTTGCCGTATTCGAGCAGCAGGGCGTCGTAGGCTGCATTGTTGAAATGCGCCGCGTTCCAGCTTCCCGAACTTTTCAGCGTGGCGTTGAGGAAGATGTCGGGCGTGCCGCGATGGCCGAAATCGGTGATGCCGAGCACGGAATCCAGCCAGGGCGAGCTTCCGAACGTCGCCGAGCCGTAATAGGCGTCCTGCGGCAGCACGTTGAGCTTGATGTCGATGCCGGCCTTCTTGGCGAAGTTCTGGATGATCACGGCATAGTCGGGAATGTCGTAGGCACGCTCGGTGGTAAGCGTCACCTCAAAACCGTTCGGCACGCCCGCCTCGGCGAGCAGCCGCTTGGCCTCGGCGATGTCCTGCTTGCGCTGCGGCACCGACGGATCGCTCGACGGGAAGATCGGCGCGAACGGGCTGTCATTGCCGACGACGGCACGTCCCTTGAGCAGCCCCTTGACGACGGCCTCGCGGTCGATGGTCAGCGCCAGCGCCCTGCGCAGGCGCTTGTCGGTGAAGGGTGCCTGGTCGGTCCTCAGATGCACCTGGTCGTGCGAGCTTGCCTGCACGCTCAGGATCTTGAAGCTGGGATTGCCGTCGATCGCCAGTTCCAGCCGCGGCGTGCTCGGGATGACGTCGAGCTGGCCGGCCTGCAGCGCCAGAACCTGCGCCTGCTCGTCGTCGAAGAACTTGATGTCGACGCGGTCGGGCAGCGCCTTTGGACCCCAGTAGTCCGGATTGCGCACGAAACTCGCGCCCTGCTTCGGACGGAACGATTCAAGCTGGAACGGGCCGGTGCCGATGAAGCTCTTCTCGAAGTCCCCGGCATAGTCCGCCGGCAGGATCACCGCGTTGAACACGTCCGAGGAGACGTAGAACGGGAAGTTGCTGTTCGGCTGGTCGAGATCGAAGGCGACTGTCTCCTCGTCCACCTGCTTGGCGCCGCCCTTGGACAGGATGCCCTTGTAGGCCGACAGCGCCGACGATCCGCTGGCCGGATCGACCAGCCGCTCGAAGGTCGCCACAACGTCCTTGGCGGTGACAGCACGGCCGTCATGGAACTTTACCCCCTGGCGCAATTTGAAGGTCCAGCGGCTGGCCGTGTCGTTGGCTTCCCAGGAAATGGCGAGCCTGGGCTGCAGCCCGTCCTTCGGGTCGTCGAGGATGAGGTATTCGCCCACCTGGCTGAGCACGCCGATGCTGGCGGGGTCGGTGACCGTCACCGGGTCGATCGCCTTGGTGGGCTGGCCGAGCCCGACGCGCACAGTGCCGCCGCCGGTACCGGCCGCGCGCGCCGAGCCCGGCAGGATGAGGCCCTGCGAGGCGGCGAAGCCGGTCAGGCCGATCAGCGCGGCGTATTTCAACAGGTCGCGACGCTTGAGGAAGCCTTGCGCGTATTCGTCGACCGCGACGTTCCAGATGTCGCCGGAAAGGCCGCGCAGGGAACCGATGTCGTTTCGTTTGGTCATTGTCTCTCTCATGGATTGGAATTGGAAAGGCCGCCGTCAGGCCGGCTGGCCGTCGAGGTGGATGCGGTCGACCGCCTGCGGATAGAAGGCGATGAGTCCCTTGATCTTCGGCATCTCTGCGATCGGGTCGCGATAGCTCCAGGCGATATCCGGACGCAGCGAGCCATCGCGCAGCACGCCGGACGAGTAGGAAGCGATGCCCTTGTAGGGACATCGCGTCGTGCTTTCCGACGGTCTCAGCCGATCCAGCCGGATATCCTCGGCCGGCAGGTAGAAGCGCGTCGGCAGATGCGTCTCGAACAGCAGCACCGGTCTGTGGCTGTCGGCGATGACCTCTCCGTCGAACCAGACCTGCACGTGGCTCGCGCTTTGCAGCACGTCTATGCGCGCATAGGGATCGCGCGCGTGGACGAAGACCTCTTCCGCCTCCTCGAACCACTGGTCGACGAGGTTCCAGGTGAAGGCGATGCGGCCGGCAAGCGGCGCGAGCGCCTCATCGGGTGGCGCTGTGAACGACCATGCCGCATCGGCGGCGCGCCGATCACCAGCCTCGATGTTCCAGTAGGTCGTCTCGCCGCCCACCGCGTGCTGCTGCCCGTAGGTGGAGGGCTTGAGCACCGATTGATCGACGGCGGCCAGCGGAAAGAAATAGATCGGCAGGAAGTGGTTGGAGCGCAGCACCAGCACGTTGCGGCTGTCGGCGATGACGCGGCCGCCGAATTTGACGCGGATGCGCTTGGGGCTGTGCAGCACGTTGACGAGGCGCGGCGCGGTGGCCTCGCGGGGCTGGAGTTTCGGGGCGGCTGTCATGGTGGCTCTCCGAGTCAGGACACGGCGCGCGCACTGGCGCGCTGCTCGGCGAAACGATTGCCCGGACGCGCCAGGCCGAAACGGTCGCGCAAGGTGCCGGGCGCGTATTCGGTCGGCACAAGGCCGCGCCGCTGCAGCTCCGGCACCACTTGCCCGGCGAAATTCAGCCAGTCTTCCGGCAGCAGCGGGAACATCAGGTTGAAACCGTCGGCGGCGCCGGCGCGGTACCAGTCCTCGAGCTGGTCGGCGATCTGCCCGGGCGTGCCGGCGACCGTCGGCACCGAACCGCTGTTGGCCAGCTTGCGGGCGATCTCGCGCAGGCTGAGGTTCTGCTTCGACCATTGCCTGACGCGGTTGAGCGAGGTGCGACCGCCGTTGAACGTGCTCTCGTCGGGCAACGGCGGCAGCGGACCGTCCGGCGGATAGGCGGACAGGTCGACGCCGCTCCAGCTCGACAGGAGATCGATGCCGACCTGGTCGGGCAAAAGAGTCTGCAGGTATTCCTGCCTGTCGCGGGCTTCGGCCTCGGAAGCGGCGACGATCGGCAGGATGCCGGGCAGGATCTTGAAGCTCTCCGGCCGCCTGCCATGCCGCGCCAGGCGATCGTTGATGTCCTGGCGGTAGCGGATGCCGTCTTCCCTTGTGCTGAAAATGGCAAAATGCACATCGGCCTGCGCCGTGGCGAAGTTCTTGCCGTCCTCGGACGAGCCGGCCTGCACGATCAGCGGGTGGCCCTGTGGCGAGCGCGAGACGTTGAGCGGGCCACGCACCTTGAAGTGGCGCCCCTTGTGCTCGATGGCGTGCACCTTGTCGGGATCGGCGAAATAACCCGACGCCTTGTCGATCAGCAGCGCGTCGTCTTCCCAGCTGTCCCAAAGCGCCTTGACGATGTCGAGGAATTCGCCGGCGCGCTCGTAGCGGAAGGCGTGTTCGATGTTGCCGTCGCGGCCGAAATTGCGGGCCTCCTCGTCCATCGCCGAGGTGACGACGTTCCACGACGCCCTGCCCTGGCTGATATGGTCGAGCGAGGCGAAGAAGCGCGCGATGTTGTAGGGTTCGCTGTAGGAGCTCGACGCGGTGGCGATGAGGCCGATATGGCGCGTGGCCCCGGCCAGCGCCGAAAGCAGCGTCAGCGGCTCCAGCCGCGCATTGGCGTAGTGCGCCACGCCGCTCTTGACCGAATCCCAGATCGACACGTGATCGGCGACGAAGATCGTGTCGATGCGGGCCCGCTCGGCCGCCTGCGCCAAGTCGCGATAATAGTCGAAGCCGAGCACTTCCCGCCCCGGCGCGCGCGGGTGGCGCCACGACATGCGGTGATCGCCCTGCGGGTTGAAGAAGAAGGCGCTGAGGATGAGATGCGACATGCCGGTTCCCTTCCGTCCGAGAGCAGTTCCAGGACATGCGCGGTCGCTCTTTCGTCGAAACCGAAGCTGCGCCACGCATGCGGAAGACCCTTGGCGCCAGCCATGCCCGGCCGCGCCTTGAAAACCTTCCGATGCTTGAAAGCTAGATTGCGCCTGATCTTAATTCGAGTAATTTTATAGAGATTATGGCATATGAATGCGGAAGCGATTGCCCTTCTTGGCGGCGCCCGCGCAAAACTGGTTTCGAGGTCCCGATGTCTTCAGTGCTGAATGTGGAACGCCTGTCGGTGTCCTATGCCGGGCGCGGCGCGACGCATGCCGCCGTCAACGACGTGTCGCTGCGCATAGCGCCCGGCGAGGCGCTCGGGCTGGTCGGAGAATCCGGCTCGGGCAAGAGCTCGGTGGCGCTCGCGGTGCTGCGCTATCTGCCGGCCAACGCCAAGGTCGAGGCCTCGCGCCTCGCCTTCGAGGACCGTGAGCTGCGCGATCTCTCGGCGGGTGACCTGCGCAAGCTGCGCGGCGACCGCATCGCCGCCGTCTACCAGCATCCGGGTTCGGCGCTGAATCCCAGCATGACCATTGGCGCGCAGATATCCGAGACCATCCTGCGCCACCGCCCCATGCATCGCGACGACGCCTTCCAGCGCGCCGCGCACCTGCTCGGCCGCGTGCGCGTCGCCGATCCGGAACGGGTGCTGCGGCTCTATCCGCACGAGCTGTCGGGCGGCATGCAGCAGCGCGCCAACATCGCCATCGCCATCGCGCTCGACCCGTCGCTGCTGGTCATGGACGAGCCGACCACGGCGCTCGACGCCAGCGTGCAGTCCGAGATCATCGCCATACTCGATGACCTGCGCCGCGAACACCGGACCAGCATCCTTCTGATCAGTCATGACATCAACCTCATCCGCCGCTCTTGCGACCAAGTGGCTGTGATGCAGGCAGGCTCGGTGGTTGAGAGCGGCGCCGCCGCGGCAGTGTTCGAGGAGCCGCGCCACGCCTATACGCGGGCGCTGGTCGCCGCCATTCCCACGCTTCACCGCACCAAGCGCGACGGCAGGCTGGCCGAGGATGCCGGTATCGATGACACGCCGCCCGATGCCCTGCCGACGGTGTCTGATCGAGCCGGCGCCCGGCGCGATATCGCGCTCGCCTGCCATGGCGTCAGGCAGTTTTTCGGCGGCCAGCCGGTGCTGCACGGCATCGATCTCGAAATCGCCGCCGGCGAGACCTTCGGCCTGATCGGCGAATCCGGTTCCGGCAAGTCGACGCTTGCGCGCATCGTCACCGGGCTGCAGCCGCCGACCGGCGGCTCCGTCGAGCTGTTCGGACGGCCTGTGGCGGCGCGTGTCGAGAAGCGCCGCCCCGACGAGCGGCGCGACGTGCAGATGGTGTTCCAGTCACCGGACAGGACGCTCAATCCGCGCCAGCGCATCGGCCGCATCCTCGGCCGGCCGCTGCGGCGGCTGGCCGGTCTGTCGCGCCACGCCGTGGCGCCACGCGTCGGCGACCTGCTGGCCTCGGTGCGCCTGCCCCGCGCAACGGCCGAACGCAAGCCGATGACACTCTCCGGCGGCCAGCGCCAGCGCGCCGCGATCGCGCGCGCCTTCGCCGGCCTGCCAAGGCTGGTGGTGCTGGACGAACCGACCTCGGCGCTCGACGTATCGGTGCAGGCAACCGTTCTCAACCTGCTCAACGACCTGCAGCGCCGCCAGGACACGGCCTACCTCTTCATCAGCCACGACCTCAGGGTGGTGCGCTACATGGCCGACAGGATCGGCGTGCTCTATCGCGGCCGCCTGGTGGAAACCGGTTCGTCCGATCAGATCTTCGCCGGCCCCAACCATCCGTATACGCGCATGCTGCTGGAAGCCGCCTCCAGCGAAGCAGCCGCGACACCCCCGGCATCGGCAGCGACGGCGCCGGCCGCGAACCCCACAGGCTGCACCTTCGCCGGTCGCTGCCCCCTCGCCGGCGCCGAATGCCTCGAAGCCGAACCGCCATCCCGCGAGGTCGCCCCCGGCCATCGCATCGCCTGCTGGAAAGGGGGCGGCTCAGGAAGGCTTACGAAGTCTCCTCCCCTGGGCGGATGAGCTTGATGTCGGCGTCCGCCGCCCAGGCGGCGATGTCCTGGCGACGCAGTGCGGCCGCCATCATCTCCGGAAAATGGTCGGGCGTACAGGCAAAGACCGGTATGCCCAGCGCCGCCACAAATCCGGCCATTGACGGATCGTAGCCCGGACGCCCTTGGTCTGTGAGCGCCAGCAGCACGATGACATTGACGCCGGACCGGAGAAGCGCCGACAGCCTTTGTAGAAGCTCCTTGCCGTTGCCGCCTTCGTACAGGTCGGTGATCAGCACGAAATGCGCCTTGGTCGGCCGCTCGATACGCTCCGCGCAGTAGGCAACGGCTTGGTTGATGTCGGTGCCGCCGCCAAGCTGGACGCCGAACAGCACTTCGACCGGATCGCTGAGCTCCTCCGTCAGGTCGACGATCGCGGTGTCGAAACATACCAGCTTGGTGCGTACGACCGGCAGCGAGGCCATTACCGCGGCAAAGATCGAGGCATAGATCACGGAGCTCGCCATCGAGCCGGATTGGTCGACGCAGAGCGTCACCTCGTCGAGGTCGACCAGCCGGCGTTGGCGGCGCATGAAGCCGACCAGTTTTTCCGGCACCATGGTTTTGTGGTTCGGCTGATAGTGGCGAAGATTCGCAACGATTGTCCGAGGCCAGTCGATATCGCGCTGCCGCGGCCTGCTGGTTCGCTGAGAGCGATCGAGTGCGCCACGGATCGCCTCTGCCGTCTTCTGCTCCAGGCGCTGCATCAGCTTGGCAACGATGTCCGAGATGATCGAGCGGGCGATATCCTTGGTCTTGTCCGGCATTGCCGAGCGCAACGAGACCAGATCGGCAACTAGGTTGACGTCGGCTTCGATCGCCTTGAGGAACTCCGGCTCCATCAGCATCTGCTTCAGGTTCAGCCGCTCAAAGGCATCCTTCTGAACGACCTGCACGACTTGCTCGGGAAAGAACGAGCGAATATCGCCCATCCATTGCGCGACGCGCGGCGCCGAACGGCCAAGCCCGCCCCGCCGCTTGCGCGGGTCGCCGGCGGTGTCGCCGCTGCCGTCACCATAAAGCGCGTCGAGCGCAGCCGAAAGCTTGCGGTCCTCGGCCGAGAGAACGGAGGAAGATTCATCATCGGCGCCAATCGCCAGCCGCCAGCGACGCTCCCGGTTGTCCCCCGCTGGATCGAGGTCCGGCTTGGTCGCTTCGTCAGCCATGGCTCGGCTCTCCCACGATCAAACCGCGAAGAAGGCCGAAGTGCCTGCGCCAGGCTTCGCCGCCGTCCGGTGTTGGCGTCAGCCCGGCGGGCAGACTTGCTCTCTTGCCAAGCACGGCCTCGATCAGGCGCCGGCGCTCCATGCTGTCGAGGTTCGAAAAGACACGGCGCAGCAGCGGCAGATGGGCGACAAAGGCTTCTTCATCGAGCGATGCCAACCAGGCATCGACGGCGCCGCGCAAGTATTCGTCATAGATCAGCCGCTGGCCGGCGCCGCTGAAAAAACCCTCGAAGAAGGCGGCCGCGTCAAGGACCTGCGTTCCAGGTGAGAGACGCTTTGCCAAAAGGTCGGCCGTGGCGTCAGCGGACAGCCGCCCGGCCTCATAGAGGAGGTGCGCGGCACAGCCAGCGACCAGCGCGGTCGATCGAGACGACTCGAGTACGGCCGCCAGGCCGGCGCGCCAGGCGTCCAGGATATCCTGGGTCGGCTCCACCAGCTTGATTGCCTCATCAGCCTTGCGCAATGCGCCCGTCAGAGCTGCGGCTGCTTGCGCGTCGAGGTCGCGCGCCGCGTAAGGCAATGCGATCGAGCCCTCGACGATCAGCCGTTCCAACAGGCCGGCAAGCCGCTCAGTCTCGGTCTTTCGCGCTTCGCCATAACGGATGATGTCGGCCAGCGGCGGCACCGAAGCCACGAGCTCCAGACACTCGCTGCTGTGCGCCGCTTTTTCCTCAAGCGCGGCAAGGCCCGCGGTGGAGGCTTCGCTCAAGGCGGCCGTGATTGCGCTCTGGACCAGCGTGGCCAGAGCATCGAGTGTCGCGGCGGCTCCGATCATCTGGATCAGGCGGCCATTGGCGGCCTTTTCGATGGTCGGGCCATGGATCAGGTTCTCCACCAGGCGGACGGCATATTCCGGCTGCCACGCCAGCATCCAGCGCTCGCGGAAAGTGCCCCGGCTGCGCCCGACGTCGATCAACGTGCCCCAGCTTACGCCGAGCACGTTCAGCCGGTGCAGCAATGTCGAGCGAAACAGTCCGCTCTCGCTGCGCAGGTCGATGGAGAGCTCCCGCTCCAGTGCCTCGGGCTTCAGCCGGGCGGCCTTCTGGTTGCGCTGCAAGTCATCGATCAGCGGGGCAAGCGGCGTGTCGGGTGGAATCTCGCCGACATCGGCGCCGAGAAGCAGCTCGGCCTCCACCATCTTCCAAAGCAGCGCCTCGCCGTTGAACAGAGCGGCAATCGAGGCGTCTCGAAGTTCCTCGAAGCCTGGCTTCGGCCGTTCCCGGATTGCCGCGAGAGCCTGCGCGAGACGCTCCGCCTCGATCAGCGAGGCCGTCGAGATCATATGCCCCTTCGCCCTGAGAACGGCCGCGATCCGCGCAAGCCACAAGACGGACGCGTCTCGCTGCCCGCGCGTCTGCCACAGATGCTTGCACCATCCCGGCGCGACGACGCCGGCGCCATAGCCATGGCCCAGAGCCAGGCGCGGTCCGGTCCACGGCGCGTAGGTCATCATGGTCTTGCGTCGGCCGATGCCCTTGAGAAGAGCCTGGTCGCTCTTCTGCGTATGCGCGGCCCGGAGAGCCGGTACATGCCAGGCGCCGCAGACGACGGCCAACGGCCCGTCGAACTCCTTTCGCGCGGCGGCGATTTCGAGCCGCATATGCGCTTCGCGCATGGCCTCGAACCGGCCGATCGAAGTCTCGCCGTCGCGCAGCGTCGTCATCGCGTCGGCGATGGCCGCGAAAATCGGGCCGGGCTCGGGATTCTGCTCGATGATGTCGGACCACCAGCTTTCGCCGTCCTCATAGCCAGCGGCACGCGCCAAAGTGCCGATGGGATCCTGGATGCGTGCGACTTCCTCTGCCCGCAGTTCCGTGGCTTCCGCCTCTCCCGAATCCGCGTCCATCGACCCTTCAGGTCCCGGCCCGGCAAGCCGCGCGGCTGACGGCAGGTCGATGAAGCGAAGTCGGGCATTGCTGGCGGCAGCCCAAAGCGCCGCCTGGTACTCGGGCGAGAACTCGGCGAACGGCCAGAAGCTCGTCGCAGCAGGATCGTCCTCCGGGTAGCAGAGCAGCGCGACGGGCGGCTTCATGTCAGGGCTGGCAAGCAGCGGCAGCAGTAGCGAGGCATCCACCGGCCCCTCGATCAAAACCGCCACGGGTTGCAATTCCTGCAATGCCTTCACCAGGCTCTCGCAGGAGCCTGGCCCGTGGTGGCGTATGCCGAAATAGCTGATGCCGCCCTGCGCCATGGCTCAGATGGCCGCGTTGAGCGCCGCGTAGTAACCGGCATAGTCGGGCCGCTTCTTGAGCACCGTCTCCAGATACTCTTCCAGCACAACCTTGTCCTGGACGGGATCCTTGACGATCGCGCCGACCAGGCTGGGAGCAAGGCCCTCGGCATGCAGCTTGCCGCCGTCGAACCAGGCTGCCTGGCTGAGGCCACTGACCATGGTGGCGATAGCCTCGGCTGTGGACAGCGAGCCCGAGGGCGTCTTCAGCGTCACCTTGCCGTCGGCGGTCGCGCCGGACCGGAGTTCGCGGAAGATGGTCAGCACGCGAGCGATCTCCTCGCCGACATTCTTCGGCACCGGCAGGTCCAGCCCGCCCGCCATTTCACCAACTCGCCTGGAAACGATCGACACCTCCTCGTTCATATCCTCGGGCAGAGGCAGGACCACCACATTGAAGCGGCGCTTCAGCGCCGAGGAGAGTTCGTTGACGCCCTTGTCGCGATTGTTCGCCGTGGCGATGATGTTGAAGCCGCGCTGGGCGTAGATCGAGGCGTTGAGCTCCGGCACCGGCATCATCTTTTCGGAAAGCACAGTGATCAGCGTGTCCTGTACATCCGAGCCCATGCGCGTCAGCTCTTCCAGTCGACAGAGCTTGCCTTCCTGCATCGCCCGGTAGAGCGGCGTCGGCACCAACGCGTCCTGGCTCGGGCCTTTTGCCAGCAGTTGGGCGTAGTTCCAGCCGTAGCGAATCTGGTTTTCGTCGGTGCCGGCGGTGCATTGCACGATCAGCGTCGAGTTCCCCATGATGGCGCCGGCGAGATGTTCCGAGACCCAGGATTTCGCCGTTCCCGGCACGCCGAGCAGAAGCAGCGCCCGATCGGTCGCCAGCGTGGCAACAGCCGTTTCCATGAGCTGCCGGCGGCCGACATATTTCGGCGAGATCGCCGTGCCGTCACCGGCCTTGCCGCCCATGAGATATGTGAGGACGGCCCTGGGCGACAAACTCCAGCCGGCTGGCTTCTGGCGGTCGTCGCCACGCGCCAGCGCCTGTAACTCGGCGGCATAGACCTGTTCGACCGGAAGGCGGATGGCTGCGTTCATGCGATCTTCTCCGAATTAGTCATCTGTCGGATTGAGGGGGATTTTCGGCCAGCGCCGCGTTGAGCCGCAGCAGGTTGAGCGACGGTGACGCCGACGGCAGGCCCGCCGCAACGACCTCGTCGATCAATTTTGCGGCGACCGGGGCCCTCGCCAGATAGCCGATTGCATCGATGACGTCCTCGGCCGCCCTATGCGGAGCATCCTCCTTGGCGGATATGCTGTTGCGAAGGATAGCAAGGAAGTTTCCATTCGATAGGTCGTCCCAGTCCAGCCAGCCAGGCTCGATGCCTTGCGCGAGGCCGAGGGCGGCCGGAAGCTGCGCGTCCTTGATGATCTGTCGGATGAAGACGCGCTGCCTGCGAGCATCGAGACGTGGCGTGAGATGCAGCACGAACAGCGCCGTCTTGCCTCCAGCGGCGATCGATATGTCGGCCATATGCGCAACCGCGACATCGCTGCCCGACGCGGCCACCATCCGCGAAAGAAGGATATCGGCATTGTTATCAGTACCGAATTGCCATCCCGTGAGGAAATCCGACTCCGCCACGCCGAACCGGGCCGCGAGATCGAACAGATTGCAAAGTTCGAACAGCTCGGCGCGGCGGTGCTCCTGCGCGGGCGACTTCGTTTTCACGGGCCCGAATGTGGTCCGGCGACGGATGAAACCGGCCTTGCCTTCCTCGATGAAGCCAGCGAGTTCGAAGATGGGAGCGTCCGCGCCGCCCTCGCCGTGTTGCCCCAGCATCGCCAGCATCCGGCTTGCCGATTCACGAACTTTGCTGGAACGGTCGTTTGCGAGGCCCTTCAGGAAAGGTGCGTCGTCCGGGCCCAGGCCGATGCGAATGAGCTCGATCAGAGGGAGCCTGACATCGGCCGATTCCGACGCCGCCTTTGCCTCTATCAGCAATCGCGCTTCGGCAGGCTCGCTCCGGCGCATAGCCGCCAGCGCCAGGCGTCGCGCGGCCGGGTAGTAATCGGCCCAGTTTTCCGCGTTCAGTCGCTCATGCGAACTTTGCCGCTCCTCGTCGACGCTCGCCTGCCAGTCGATCCAGGGCGCATAGACATCCGGTACGTTCTGCTCCGACGCGGCAGGCATCCAGTCCATCGGATGGGCCGCAAAGCCACGACTGGCGACCAGCCGGATCACGAGCGCCTTGCGCCTTGCATCGGGCGCGTGCTTCAGCGCTGCCCGCAACTGCGGCCGCAGTCGGTCGGGCAGCGTGGGTAGGATCAGGTCCGGCAACGGCGAACGTCGCTTCAAGCTCTTCGGCGCCGCTGGCCGTAGCGCGACATCCAGCGCCTGCGCGGCAATGGCCAGGAGCCGACGCTCTTGCTCATCGGAACTGGCGGCGGCGGCGATATCCTTCCATTCGATCGGAGCCAGTTCGAAGACGGCGCCACCTGAAATCCAGCCGTCGCGCAATCTTGCCAGCGCTGCCTGTTCCAGCTCGTTCACGACAGATCGAGCCTCCCCATTTTGCTCTGCGACGCCAGAAGATCGAGCCGGGCGCCATTCCAGATGGCTGCCGTGGCAGTGAGATCGACGCCGAGCAGGATCTGGTTGAGCGTGCCCGCTACAGGAAGGGCTATACCATGCTGATCATCGGCCGCCTGCCACCAGCCATCCCCTCTTTCGTCGAGCAGAATGACACCGGCGGGCAGAATGACCGGGCCCTCCGACAGCCAGGGCGAAGAATCCCGGAAGTCGCTACAGGTGGACAGCGGATCACTGGCGCCACCTGTAACGAAAGCCGGCCACGCACGGGGCGGCAGATCGCCCAGCCGCTCCGCGACCAGTGCCCGAAGCGGGTGGCGGGCTGGGTAAAACACCAGCCTTGCCTTGAAGCGATCGCCCGGCACGAAAGCGCCGGAGCGCCGGCCGGCCGAGGCGGGAAAGAAATCCAGCAGCACCGCGAATCGCGGTGTCCCGCTGTTCAGGTCGAGCAGCCATGTCGCATGGCTGACGAGGCCGTCGCGTCGGGTCTCGATCTTCTCGCCAAGCACCTCCCAATCGCTTTCGACCTGGACGGCATCGGCGTTGGCGAGAACCTGCTCTCGGGTCTCCGATGTCGACACAAGGCGTTTCAGTTCGGCGTCCTCGGGCGCGGCACGCCAGGCCTTGGCGAGGAGCACGAGCTTGCCGAGTTCGCGGATCGCGGCGTCCGGCCGCTCTTCGCCGCGCAACGACATGAGTCGCGCTGGCAGTTCGTCGATACGACCGGCAAGCGCCGTTGCCTTGAGATCGACGAGCCGCGCGGCGATGCGTCGGCAACGTTCGCCACAGGCGTCCACAAACCCTGCCAAACCGAGCCGAAGTTGGTCCGCGATCCACTGATCGAGCTCGTCCAGCGCGGCCGAAACGGCGTTTCGGGTCTCCTCGGCGCGCCTGCGTTGCGCCGCTTCCCGACGCTCAACGGCGGCTGTGTCCTCAACGACAGCGCTTTCCACCGGTCGCGATGCATCGTCGATGCTCTTGCCTGTGGAAGCCCCTGGTGCCTGTGCCGGCTGCGTGCCGCCTTTGCGGCGCCGGCCGAGCCAATCATTCACCCATTCCGGCGTCTGATCGACAGGTTGGAAGCTGGCGGGCGTGGTGGCGCCGATCCACGCCAGGGCTAGAATGTGTTTGCAAGGGAACTTTCGCGACGGGCAGGTGCATTTGTAGCCATGGTCGGTTGTGTCAAACACGACGCGGTACGGATTGGATCCCGAGCCCTGGCATTCGCCCCACAAAAGATCCAGCTTTTCATGGGTTTCCAGGCGAGGCCAATTCGATCGTTTGGTGAGCTTGGCGGCCGCGCCAAGCGAAGCCTGGTCGGGGGCAAGCGCCTCGATCGTCTTCAGGTCCAATTGCAAGCCGCGCGCCTCTCATGACTCTCGACCATGATGTCGCGACGATAGATAACTGTTTGCGGCGCATTGGTGTAGCTCCAGACGCGGCAAAGTTTCCGGCTCTGGGCCAGTTCCTCGCCTCCGTTCTCTAGCCGCCGAGATAGAGCCTGTGCAGTTCGTCCGGTGCCTTGAGCAGCGCGGCGCAGTCGCCGTCATGGACGACGCGGCCGCGGCGCATGACGTAGGCGCGGTTGCCGATTGACAGCGCCAGCGCCGCGAACTGCTCGACCAGCAGCACCGCGAGGCCGCCATCGGCGAGCTTGCGCACCGCCGTCATCAGCCGGCTGACGATGACCGGTGCAAGGCCCGCCGACATCTCGTCGATCAGCAGTACCTTGGGCCGGGTCAGAAGCGCGCGCGCTATGACCAGCATCTGCTGCTCGCCACCGGAAAGCAGGCTCGCCTTCACCGCCCGGCGCTGGACCAGCTCGGGAAACAGCGCGTAGGCCTCGGCGATGTCGGCCGAGGAGTGAAGGCTCACCTTGAGATTCTCCTCGGTGGTGAGCTGGCGGAACACCGTGCGTCCCTGTTCGACATGGGCAAGCCCTGCGCGCGAGCGCGCGCCGGGCCGCGCCTTCTGGATCTCGGCGTCGTCGATGGCGATGGTGCCGCCCGCCACCGGGATGATGCCCGAAAGCCCTTCGAGCAGCGTCGTCTTGCCGGCGCCGTTGGCGCCCAGCACGACGCTGATGGCGCCGCTCTCCACCGCCATGTCGACGGACGACACCACCGGCAGTTCGGCGCGGTTGATCGACAGGCCCGATATGACCAGCTTGCTCATGCCGCGGCGCTCTCTTCCTCGATGCCGAGATAGGCCTTCTTCACGGCCCCTTGCTCCAGCACTCTGGACGGCGGACCGGAAGCGATGACCTGGCCGAAGTCGAGCACCGTGACCTCCGAGCACACGGCGCGCACCAGGTCCATGTCATGCTCGACCAGCAGCACGGCGGAACCGAACAGTTTCGGGATCTCGGCGATGCGTTGACCCAGCCGCAGCGTCTCCTCATGCGACTGGCCGGCGGCCGGCTCGTCGAGCAGGACCACGGCCGGACGAGCGGCGACGACACCGGCGACATCGAGCAGCCGCCGCGTGCCGGCATCGACCGAAACCACCGGCGTGTCCGGATGCGGGCAGTCCAGCCAGTCGAGCAGCGCCCTGGTTTCGCTCGCCGACAGCCCCTTGGCGGCAAGCGCCAGGTAGCCGCCAACCGTAAGCTCCGGCGCTATGCGGTTGGTCTGCCAGGTACGGCGCGCGCCTTCGCGGGCACGGCGGTGCGCCGGCATGCCTTCGAGTGCCTTGCCGGCCAGCCGGATGCTGCCCTCATAGGCGGGCAGGAAGCCGGCGACCGCGTCGATGAAGGTCGACTTGCCGGCGCCATTCGGGCCGATCAGCCCGGCCACCGTGCCGGCAGCGACCGTCAGACTGACATCGTTCAGCGCCACGACGCTGCCATAGCGCACGGTAAGCCCTTCGATGGCGAGCGCAGGGCCGGCCGCGTGCCTAACCGCCGGTGGCAGCTCCCGCGCGACCGCCTTGGCGGCCTTCGGCGCGCGCGCCGGCAACAGCTTGCGCAACTGGCGCCGGAACGTCTCGCTCATCGTCTCGCCGGTCGACAGCGCCTGGGTGGCGCCGACGGCGAACAGCACGTTGCCGATGTCCTGCGGCCAGTCCAGCCGGCGCAGGATTTCCGGGAACATCACCACCAGCAGGCCGCCGATGATGGCGCCCTCGGCGAAATGCGCGCCGGTCATGACGGCCACCGCGTAGAGCGACAGCGATTGCATCATGCCGAAATTGTCCGACACCAGCGTGCCGAGATAGCCGGCGAGCAGACCGCCGGATATGCCGGCGACGAAAGCCGAGATGGCGAAGGCGGAAAGCTTGGCCGTGGCGATGCGCACGCCATGGGCGGCGGCGGCCCGCTCCGAGTGCCGGACGGCCAGCCATGCAGCACCCAGCCGCGAGCGGCTGAGGAATTCCAACGCGATCGCGATCCCGGCGTAGAACAGCAGCACGAAGACGAAATAGCCTTCGTCGGTGTCGAACAGTTCCGGCCTCGGCACCTGCAGGAAGTCGGTCTGGCCGGGATAGGTGATGGTGGCCAGGATCGTGTCGAAGGCCGTCGCGAAGGACAGCGTGACGATGGCGAGATTGATGCCGCGCAGGCGCAGCGCCGGCAGGCCGATGGCGACGCCGAACGGCACCGCGGCGAGCCCGCCCGCGAGCACCCAGGCGGCAAGGCCGCCGGGCGCCTCGGCGATGTTGAGATAGCCGACCGTCCAGGCGCCGACGCCGGCGAACGACATCTGGCAGAGCGCGATCATGCCGGTGCGCCCGGCGACGAGCCCGAGGCTTTGCAGCGCCACGCCGGTGATCAGCACGGATGTGGCGAGGAACACCCAGTAGGACGGCAGCAGGCCGGCATAGGCGACGACGCCGGCGACCAGCGCCACGACGATGATGAGGAGCGAGGCCCGGATGCTAGCGCGCTTCATCCCAGCGGGCCTCCCGCTGCGACCAGAGGAGAACGGCGAGCACCACCAGGAAGGGGATGGCGCTGCGGTACTGGCTGATGCTGTCGACGGAGCTCGCCAGCCCTTCCACCACGCCGAGCGCGATGCCGCCGGCGAGCGTGCGCCAGAAGCTGCGGAACAAGCCGACAAGCGCGGCGGCCAGCGCCGGCACCACCAGCAGGCTTAGCGTCATGAAATTGGGCGAGCGCTGCGGCGCGATGATCATCAGCGCGAAGGTGGTGAAGGCGCCCGTCATGCCCCAGACGAGCAGCGACAGAAGCTGCACGCGGATGCCCAGCAATTCGGCGGCCATCGGCCGGTCGGCGAGCGCGCGCAAATTGAGGCCGACCTTGGTCCGGTTGAGGAAAAGATCGGAGAGCACGGTGAACAGCGCCGCCAGCCCGATCGTCAGCACCGAGGCGATCGTCACCTCGACGCCGGCGAGACGGAAGGCCGAGCCCGGGAACAGCTCCGGCATGTTGTGCGGATGCTGGCCGCCGGTTAGGCGCAGCCCGACGGCGATGAGGCCGACCAGCAGCGCGACGGTCACCGCCGCCTTGGTCGAGGCGCCCGCCTCGCTGAACCATCTGGTCATGATATAGCCGACCGCGACGCCGACGGCGGTGCCCGCTGCGATGCCGGCGAGCACCGACGGCCAGATCGGAAAGCCGGCCTCGTAGAGGGCGATGAGCACGAAGGTTCCGGCCGTGCCGATCGCCGCCCCGGCGAAATTGACCACGGCGACCAGTCGGTAGGTGAAGACGGCGCAGACACCGAGAAGGGCGTAGGTGCCTCCCGCCGTCAGGCCCGCCACGGCGGATGTAAGCAATGCGTTCATCTCGTGTCCTGGATGGAAAGGCAGCGTTGCCACGTCGATCGTCGATGTCGGCGCCGCCCTTCGCCCCTTGGCGTTCTTCTTGCCTTGCCGGCGATTGGCGAAACCGACCGTGTCCGCGCCCTGTCACCGAGAACGGTAGGACAGCCGCGCAGCGCGGTCCCCCACTCCGTCGCCGCTACGCGGCGCCACCTCTCCCCCCTCCGGAGGGAGAGGAAATGAGCCAGGTCTGGCAAGCTCGTACCCTTCCTCTCCCCCGTCGTTCGGGGGAGAGGTGGTCGGCAAAGCCGACCGGAGTGGGGGTCGTGCCACTTCCGCGATTGCCCTGCCTCACCGCCCGAAATGCCGCGCCGCCACGTCCACATGGGTATGGTGCGCGTGCGCCTCGAAGCGCTCTGTCTCATTGTGGTCGGGCGCCTCGTTCGGCCACCAGACGCCGCCGATCGCCACGCCCTTCGACACCAGCCGCTCATCCGCGATCAGCTTCGCCCCGACGGAATCGACGAAGGTGAAGCGGCCGGCCTGTTGCCGCAGCACGGCGACGTCGCCGATGCCGCCGACCGTCAGCGTGCCGAGCTGCGGCCTGGCGATCGCCCGCGCCGGGCTTTCGGTCGCGGCGCGCAGCACCTCGACCAGCGGCATGCCCAGCGCCATCAGCTTCGACATGCACACCAGCATGTCGAAGGCCGGGCCGTCGACGCAGTAGAGATGCACGTCGCTGCTGATCACGTCGGGGGCAAGCCCTTCCGCCAGCATCGCCCTTGCCACGGCGAAGTCGAACGAACCCATGCCGTGGCCGATGTCGAAGATGACGCCGCGCTCGCGCGCCAGCCGCATGTCGGGCCTGACCGCGCCCGAGGCGAAGACCGGCGCGTTGGGAAACGGCCGGAAGCAATGGGTGAGGATGTCGCCGCGGCGCAGGCGCGGCAACACTTCAGAGCGGCCGGGTGGCGGCTCGTCTATATGCGCCATCAGCGGCAACCCGGCCTGGTCGGCCGCCTCCAGCGCGAGATCGACGGGCGCGATGCCGCTGGTGCCGCCGGCATGGCGCCCGGAGCGCACCTTGACGCCGACCACCACCTCGGCGTGCTCGCGCGCGGCGGCCACCGTCTCGCGCGGCTCGCACAGCCTGAGATCGCTGCATTCGCCGACAGAAACGGTCTGCGCGAAGCCGAAAATGCCGGCAAAGGAAATGTTCACATAGGCCAGGATGCGGACCTTCGAACGCTCCATCACATGGCGGCGGAAGCCGAGGAAATTGCCGGCGCCGGCGCTGCCCGCGTCGATGAAGGTTGTCGTGCCGCTCTTGGCGGCGAGGCGGTCCGCATCGACGCCGAGCGACGTGCCGCCCCAGTAGACGTGGCTGTGCAGGTCGATCAGCCCCGGCGTGACGATGCAGCCCGTCGCGTCGATAACCTGCCGCGCATTGTCGGCCGGGATGTCCGCCTCGATCGCCGCGACACGGCCGCCCGACATGGCGACGTCGCGCCGCGCGTCGATGCCGGCCGCCGGATCGATCAGGCGGCCGCCCTTCACCAGCAGATCAAACCGCATCGCCGTCTCCCGTTCTGCCGCCGCGCCGCGAAACTCAGAGCGGCTTGTAGGCGACCGCCTCGACCTCGATCTTGATGTCGATCATCAGCCGCGATTCCACCGTGGTGCGGGCCGGCGGGTTTTTTGGGAAATGCCGCGCGTAGACCGTGTTGAACATGCCGAAATCGCGCGCGTCCTCGAGCCAGACCGTGGTCTTGACCACGTCGTCCATGGTGCAGCCGGCCAGCGCCAGCGCCGCCTTGACGTTCTGCAGCACCTGTTCGGTCTGCTCGGCGATGCCGCCCTTGACGATCAGGCCGTCGCCGCCGACCGGCACCTGGCCGGAAACATAGACCATGTCGCCCGCGCGCACCGCCGGCGAGAGCGGGACATGCGACGTACCGAAACACTGCTTTGGCATCAGAATCCTCCCTGTGATCTCGAGACGCGGCCGCGAGGCAGGCCCGGGCGGCGCTTGCGCGGCATTTGATCCGGTTTGCGCGCCGTCGTCCATGCCCCCCTGCGGCGATCCTCGGGAATCCGGGTTGCTTTGCCCTCGGCGCCCCTGCATCCTGCCGCGAGACAGGAACGGACGGGCTTCAGGAACGGGGCTCTCGAAATGATCGGGATATCGGCATGACTTTCGACAGGAATCCGTTTCCGGCAGGAGACGCTGATCGCCACGCCCTCTGGGAGATGCTGGTGCGGCGCGACATCGACGCCTTCCTGGCGCAGGACTGGTCGATGGTGGAGGACGACTTCGTCGCCTCGGGCTTCTTCGGCATGCACGCCCATTTCCTCGCCAATGCCGACGCCTGGCGGCTGCAGTTCCCGACGCTCGCCGCCTATCGCGACGAATGGCTGCGCCAGGCGGCTGATACGGCGGCGACCAGCTTCGCCGAGCCGCTGCGCGAGGCCCTGTTTCGCGTCACCAACATGCGCGATATCGATGTCGACGGCGATCGGGCAGTGCTGCACAAGAAGTTCGACGGCTCGGTCGCCAGGGCCGATGGCGGCGTCGACAGGTTGAAATGGCAGACGCTGTATTTCTGCGGCAGGCTCGACGGCCGCTGGAGGATAACCGGCTTCGTCGGCTACATGCCTTACCCGCTCGGCGCCTGACCGGACGACCAAGGCCTCTTCCGATCCGATTGCCGCGAAGGCTATGCCGGCACTTTTGCCGCGATGCCCGCCGGATACGCGACCCGATTCCAAATGCCGCTAGCGACGGCTGCAGTCTTTCGCACGATCGGGCGGCACCCGAGACTTCGTCCGCGCACGATCGTCCAAATGAAGTCCGGCATGCCTGCCCGCCTGGATTTTCTCCAGCTTACAAAATCGTAAAGCGCCGGAAAGATGGACGTGAAATCGCGCCCCTACAAGTGTTGGTACCGGCAAGATTTCAACTTGGCGGACACGATCAATGCCGCCGGAAAAGCCCGGCGCCAAACGGGAAACCATGACATGAAGACCCTGATCCTTGCATTCACCCTCGGCGCGGTTGCCATCGCCAGCCCCGTTTCCGCCTTCGCCGCGGCCACGCCGTGCGAAAACACGCTCAAGGACCTTCGCGCCGCGGAGGCCTCGGCCAAGCTCAGCGACGCCGACAAGAAGAAGGTCTCCGACCTCGAGGCCAAGGGCATCGAGCGTTGCAACGCAGACGACGACAAGCGCGCCAACGACTTCTTCGCTCAGGCGATGAAGGCCTTGGGCAAGTAAGCCGGATTCCAGCTCGAACCAGAGGACACCGCCATGCTTTCGTCAGCCGACCAACGCGTCGATGCCACCGCCGCCCTCAACAGGGTTCCGAACGTCACCGTCGATTTCTGGCTGATCAAGCTCATGGCGGTGACCATGGGCGAGACGGCCGCCGACTATCTCGCCGTCAATCTCGGCTTCGGGCTGACGGTCACCTCGTTGATCATGACCGCCGTGCTGGTCGTCGCCCTCGTCATCCAGTTCGCGCAGAAGCGCTACGTGCCCTGGGCCTACTGGCTGGCGGTCGTCCTCATCAGCGTCGTCGGCACGCTGGTCACCGACAACCTCGTCGACAATTTCGGCGTCCGCCTCGAAACCACGACCATCGCCTTCAGCGTTCTGCTCGCCGCCACCTTCGCTGTCTGGTACGCCAGCGAAAGGACGCTTTCCATCCACACCATCGTCACCACCAAGCGTGAGATCTACTACTGGCTGGCGATCCTCTTCACCTTCTCGCTGGGAACGGCCGCCGGCGATCTCGTCGCCGAGCGCTTCGACATGGGCTACCTCGCGACCGGCCTGATATTCGGTGGCGTCATCGCGGCCATCGCCATCGCCTATTATGGCCTGAGGCTCAACGCCATCCTCGCCTTCTGGCTGGCCTACATCCTGACCCGACCGCTCGGCGCCTCGTTCGGCGATCTTCTGTCGCAACCGGTCGAGTATGGCGGACTGGGCTTCGGAACCACCTTCACCAGCATCCTGTTCCTCGGCTGTATCATCGCCCTCGTCCTCTACATGACGCTCAAGAAGAGCGCCGCCGAGAGCGAGCAGATCGTGCTCCAGTCCGAGTAGCCGACCAAGTGGCCAGTATTGTTTGTGTTTGAAGTTCGCCCCTGCCGGTGCCATCAATAGGTCCATCATGAGAACCAAAGCGCCGGCCGCGGCGAGGCCGCGGCAACAGCAGGACAGTGATGCGGCTTCTTCTCGTTGAGGACGACCCACGAACCGCCGACTACGTCGTCAGGGGCCTGACCGAGGCCGGGCATATCTGCGACCTCCTGCGCAACGGCCACGACGCATTGTTCGCGGCGACGCGTGGCGGCTATGACGTCATCATCGCCGACCGCATGGTGCCGGGCCTCGACGGCCTGTCGATGATCAAGGCCGTTCGCGCCGCCGGCGTGCGGACGCCGGCGATCTTCCTCACCTCGATCGGCGGCGTCGACGACCGGGTGGAAGGGCTGGAGGCGGGCGGCGATGACTATCTGGTCAAGCCCTTCGCCTTCTCCGAACTGCTTGCCCGCGTGCATGCGCTCGGCCGCCGGCCGGCCGCGCAGGAACAGAAGACCACCTTGCGCATCGCCGACCTGGAGATGGACCTGATCATGCGCCGCGTCACGCGCCAGGGCCAGCCGATCGACCTGCAGCCGCGCGAGTTCAGCCTGCTCGAGGTGCTGATGCGCGGCGAGGGCAGGGTCATCACCCGCACCATGCTTCTGGAACGGGTCTGGGACTTCCATTTCGACCCCAAGACCAGCGTCGTCGAGACGCATATCAGCCGCCTGCGCGCCAAGATCGACAAGCCGTTCGACATCCAGCTCATCCACACCGTCCGCAACACCGGCTACAGCCTGCATGCCCCGCTGACATGACCGAGGCCCGGCTCAGCCTGCTGCGCAGCACACCGTTCCGGCTGGCGCTGACATTCGCCTTCCTGTTCGTGCTGGCCTTCGTGCTGTCGGGAGCGATCGTCTATCAACTGATGAGCGCCGACCTCGCCGACCGCCTCGACGAGACGATCATGGAAACCTACAAGGTGGTGGCGCAGACCTATGCCGGGCACGACCTCGAGGACCTCGTCTCCACCGTCGACGCCCACGCCAAGCTCAGCGGCAGGAAGGAGCAGCTCTTCTCGCTGACCGGCCCCGACGGCCGCCATCTGGCCGGCAATTTCACCGCCGCCGGCCTGCCGGAAGGGTTTTCCATGTTCGGCGGCGCGGTGCCTGGAATTCCGCAAGGTGTCGCCTACCGCGCCTTTTCCGGCCCGGTGGGCGGCAACCATCTCACCGTCGCCTTCAGCCTGTCCGAGACGGAGGAGCTGGAGACCATCCTGATGATGAGTTTCGGCTGGGGAACCCTGATCATCACCGGCCTGGCGGTGGCTGGCGGCGCCGTGCTGGCCTCGCGCGTCCAGCGCCGGCTCGACGGCATCGCCGCCACCATGGTCGACGTCTCGCACGGGCGGCTCGACGCGCGCATTCCGCTGATCGGCAACGGCGACGACATCGACAGCGTCTCGCGCCAGATCAACGGCGCGCTCGACCGGCTGTCGGCCCTGGTCGAGGGCATGAAACAGGTCAGCACCGACATTGCCCACGATCTCAAGACGCCCCTGAACCGCCTGCAGATGATCCTCGACGCCGCCGCGCGCAAGACCGCGCCCGGACAGGACATTTCCGAGGACCTGGCGGAGGCGCGTCTGGAAAGCCTGCAGATCAACGAGACCTTCGATGCGCTGCTGCGCATTGCCCAGATCGAGGCGGGCGCCCGCAAGGCGCGCTTCACCGACCTGCAGCTCGGCGAATTGGTCGAGATGATCGCCGAGATCTACACCGATGTCGCCGAGGACGACGGCAAGTCTCTTTCCGCTACCGTCGCGCCGGGCGCGGATGGCTGGATCCATGGCGACCGCGAGCTCCTGACGCAGCTTTTCGCCAACCTCGTCGAGAACGCCATGCGCCATTGCCCGCGCGGCACGGCGATTGCGCTGTCGGTGACGCGGCGGGCCGGCCATATCCTCGCCGAGGTCAGCGACAACGGTCCTGGCATTCCGGCCGAGGAGCGCGATAAAGTGTTCCAACGGCTCTACAGGCTGGATGACAGCCGCTCCACGCCCGGTTCCGGCCTCGGCCTCAGCCTGGTGCGGGCGATCGCCGACCTGCACGGCGCCTCCATCAGGCTGGAGGACCGGCACCCCGGCCTTGCCGTGATCGTCGGCTTTCCAGCGGTGCGGCCCGCGGCGGCATAGAGCATCCGGAAGGACACGCCGCGCCCTGGATGCGCGACACGCTGCTCGCAGATCAGGAGACCATCGGCGCACGGTTTGCAAGCTTACCGATCCGTATATGGCGGGCGACCTTCCCGTAATCTTGGGGCGCGATACTGAATGCGCGTTCCCATTGAGTTGGAAAGGTCGTTCAGGATGAGGCTTCCCTCTCGAGAATTCCGCCAGGTTTCGGTCGCCCGGGTTTCGGTCGCCCGAGTTTCGGTCGCCCTTGTGCTTGGCGTCCCTAGCAGGACACCTGGCTGCGCGTCGCGGACCTGCCGCAG
>OFIS01000327.1_pt1 | contig 34753 bp, 30 predicted proteins | sample 1775071 | NCBI WGS metagenome assembly OFIS01 (sample SAMN08195774, study PRJEB24354) | sludge metagenome | isolation source: sludge from phenol fed wastewater aerobic bioreactor C | place: India: Nagpur | collected 2016-09-17
GCCCAATTCTCCCGCCCAGCAAGGGCATTCTTGTGTTACGCCACGCTCACAGCATCATGATCATCGGTGGATCAGGGTTGAGCCAGGACAAGGCAGTGTCGTCCGCGCCTCAGAGCGTCGACCACATCGGCAAGGATCTGCTCGTTTCGAGCCCCGTCATTTGCGAGTGCCGCGTGGACGCTCGCGATCGCACCCGGGCTGGCGAAGTCGACTGGTTCCGACAACTGAAATGCTGTGGGGTGAACGATGAGTTCGGGGCGTGGCCGCGCGGCGTTGGCACCTTCGAGCGTGTCGGGGTCGGCATGCATGAAAGTGTGGCGGATGGGGCCGAGTTGGAAGCCGATCAGGTCATCGAGGCCGTCGCGCCGATAAGGTGTGGCGGTGAGCCCGACCCAGTAGCGCGCTGGGATGGTGCGGACAGCGGTCTCGAACGCGACTGCCGGGATGTGGTGGCACTCGTCGACGATGACCTGGCCGTAGGCGCCGAGCTTGTCGGCGAGGTCGGTTCGGCGGGCGAGCGTCTGTAAAGTGGCGATGTCAACAATGCCGGTGAGCTTGGATCGGCCGCCGCCGAGCTGCCCCGGCTTCGTGCCGAGGATGTCGGTGATCTCGCGGCGCCATTGGTCGGCGAGCGTCTTGCGGTCGACCAGCACCAGCGTGGAGACGGTTCGCTGGGCTATGACGGCGCAGGCCATGACGGTCTTTCCAGAGCCGGGCGGAGCGACCAAGAGTCCCAACTCGTGCGGCAGTACGGCCTCCACTGCTTCCTGCTGCTGCGGTCTGAGCTCGAAGGTCGGCGAGAGGCGCAACAGATCTCCGGCGACCCGCTGATCGTCGACCTCGACCTTGCTGCCGGCTCCCTCGATGAGTCGCGTCGCGGTGTCGCGTAGTCCGCGCGGGAGGACGAGGTGGTCATCGAGCGTCTCGTCGTAGGAGGTGACGATGCGCGGGACGTTCCACGTCGACTGCCGGCGGCGCTGGCGGTTGTAGAACTCTGGATTGTACGTCGACGCCGCGTGCTTCAAGGTCGCGTAGAGCGAGGGGCTCAGCTCCGCCCCGGGAATCCTCACCGTGCCGTCGAGCGTCAGATGGACGATCGGTGCCGGATTTGGCTGAGTCCTGGTCGACCGGGCAGGCTGTGCGCGGTCGACGTGTGCCCCGACTGTCGGCTCGCGGAGCGCAGACGCGAGCCTCGTAGCTTGCTTTGGTGTGAGGCGCTCCAGGGTGGAGAGGTATTCCCACTGGTCGTCGAAGGGCTCCAGCGTGGCCAGGTCGAGGAACACCGTCGTGCCGAGCTTGCGTGATCTGCCGTGGAGTGGTGCGGCGATGAGGTTGCCTGGACCTCGTCCGGGGAGAACGTCTTGGGACGGGAAGAGCCGGTCGTAGCAGCGCAGATCCATCCGGCCGCGGATCGCGATGGCTTCGCGGACCAGTGAGGTCCCGAGTTGGCGCGCGGTTGCCGCTGGTACGGGGTCGGTAAAGAAGATCCAGACATGCGCGCCGATTCCGGACCGGGACACCTCCAGGGCGGCGGGTGCGGCTACAGCTCGGGCCGCCTTCAGGTAGGCGAGCGCGTCGAGCATCGCTGCTTGCCCGTCGAAGTCGGCGGCGAGCCAGCAGGTCTGGTCGCCGGGGAGCATCGGATATAGGCCGATGTGGACGTCGCCGGTCAGATGCGCAGCGAGCACCTCAGGCGTCAGCGGCAGGTGTCGAATGTCGGAGGCTCTTCGGCCCTTGCGCCACCCGCCCTCGACTGCGGGCATCCACCCGGACTTGCCGGTGCGGGCATTGTCCCAGCGGACGGCATAGATGTCCCGTCTTGCGCCGAACAGTGCGGCGTAGAACTCGACCTTGACCTGCGAGGACGACCGAGCATCCACGGAGCCCGGCGCCTTGTCGAACCACGCCGCTTGGGTGCCGCGAGCGGGCGCGACTTCCGCATCCGTTAGCTTGAGCAACTTGCGCAGTCGCGCGTTCTCGCGCCTCAAGCTCTCCAGTTCGGCCTGCAGGTCGCTCACGACGTCAATCCTGCCGGTAGCGCCGCTGAAGTCGACCGGACGGCCGACCTCCCACCTCTCATCTCGGGCGACGAGGCTAGGACTGGATCGGCGACTATTGCGTTTACTTCGAATACTGCGAATACTGGTCACTCAGGAGAGGAGACACCATGAACACTTCGGCACTCACGCCCGTCCGGCCTGACGAGTCCGACATCAACACCGCTGTCGAGGCGCTGCCTCAGGTCAAGAACTACCTGGCCGAGCACGCCGACAGCATTGTCCGCGTCGTCGTCGCGGACGATCCTGCGGAGACCCTCGTTGTTCCGCGCCGTGCCGTGGAACTCCTCGCTCAGGTGCTTGCGCACATGGCTGCGGGGCAGGGGGTGTCGGTGGTGCCTGCGCACGCGGAACTGACCACTCAACAGGCGGCGGAACTGCTCAACGTCAGCCGGCCGTTCCTCATCAGCCTGCTCGATGCTGGCGAGATCGACTACCGGAAGGTGGGCAAGCACCGGCGGATCAAGGCGCAGTCGCTGATGGCCTACATGGCACGCGACGACCAGGAGCGCCGTCAGGCCGCAGACGAGCTGACCCGGCTCAACCAAGAGATGGGTCTTCTCTGAGGTGTCGTTCGTCGTTCTCTACGACGCCAACGTGCTTTACCCGAGCACGCTCCGAGACCTGCTGATCCGCGTCGCACAAGCGGGACTGGTTCAGGCGAAGTGGACCGACCAGATCCTCGATGAGGTCTTCGGCAACCTCGCCATGAATCGGCCCGACCTCGATGCGCAGCGGCTGGGCCGCACGCGCGACCTCATGAACGGCGCGGTCCGCGACTGCCTCGTGAAGGGCTACGAGGCCCTGGTCGACGCGGTCGACCTGCCGGACCCCGGCGACCGCCACGTGCTCGCGGCAGCGATCAAGGCAGGCGCCCGCGTGATTGTGACGCACAACCTGAAGGACTTTCCGCCCGACGTGCTGGAGAAGTGGGATATTGAGGCTAAATCGGCCGACGACTTCATCGTCGATCAGATCGCCGTGAGCCGTGACTCGGTCTACGGGGCGGTTCAGCGGATAGCGGACTCCCGAGGCAACCCTCCGGCAACGTTCGCTGATGTCCTGGCAATGCTCGAACGTGACGGCCTCGTCGAGTCGGTCGCCGCCTTGCGGCCCTGATGGATCACGCGGACCGGGGCCCCGCCCGCGCTGCGTCAGAAGGTCGTCATCGTGGCGGCGACGCTACCGGCGTCCCTCCTAGGCTGGACGGGGAGGAGTCGAGTCGGACTCCGCAGAACCGGATTCATGTATCAGTCTCGTGTCTCATTTGGACCATATGACGCACGTGCCACTCGTGAGGAGTCACAGGAATGGCCAACCGCCTCGCAAACGCAACCAGCCCCTACTTGCTCCAACATGCTGAGAATCCGGTGGATTGGTGGGAGTGGGGACCCGAAGCGTTCGCCGAGGCGGAGCGTCGCGATGCACCGATCCTCATCTCGGTCGGGTACGCGGCCTGCCATTGGTGCCATGTCATGGCGCACGAGTCCTTCGAGGACCCCGCGGTCGCTGCGTACCTGAACGACCGGTTCGTCGCCGTCAAGGTCGACCGGGAGGAGCGCCCCGACGTCGACGCGGTGTACATGTCAGCCACGCAGGCGCTCACCGGGCGCGGCGGCTGGCCGATGACGGTCTTCGCGACGCCGGCTGGCGAGCCGTTCTACGCCGGTACGTACTACCCGCCGGAGCCGCGGCACGGCATGCCCTCGTTCCGTCAACTGCTGCAGGCGATCGACGAAGCATGGCACCGCGACCGCGAGGAGGTCACGACCGCAGCGCAGCGCATCGGGGCCGCGCTGGCGGAGCAGTCCCGGCAGGCGGCGTCCGGGCGGGACCCGCTGCAGCGTGACACGGTCGTCCCGCTGCTCGACAAGGCGGTCGAGCAGCTCGCCGCGGAGTACGACGAGGCGGTCGGCGGGTTCGCGACGGCGCCGAAGTTCCCTCCATCGATGGTGCTGGAGTTCCTGCTGCGCCACCACGCCCGTACCGGCGACCCGCGCTCGCTGCGGATGGTCGAGGGTACGTGCGAGGGCATGGCCCGCGGCGGCATGTACGACCAGCTCGCCGGTGGTTTCGCCCGTTACTCCGTCGATGCGCAGTGGACCGTACCGCACTTCGAGAAGATGTTGTACGACAACGCATTGCTGCTGCGCGCCTACGTGCACCTGTGGCGTACGACGGGCAGCGAGCTGGCGGGGCGGGTCGCACGGGAGACGGCGCAGTTCCTGCTCGCCGACCTGCGTACGCCCGAAGGCGGGTTCGCCTCCGCGCTCGACGCCGACACCGATGGCAGCGAGGGCGCCACGTACGTCTGGCGGCCCGGGCAGCTGACCGATGTGCTCGGCGTGGCGGACGGCGAGTGGGCGGCAGCGCTGACCGGGGTCACCGCGACAGGGACGTTCGAGCACGGCACGTCGGTGCTCACGCTGCGCACCGACCCGACCGATCCGGGCCGCTGGGCGCGGGTGCGGAGCGCGCTGCACGCCGCCCGCGCCGCCCGCCCGCAACCGGCGCGTGACGACAAGGTCGTTGCCGCCTGGAACGGGCTCGCGATCAGCGCGCTGGCCGAGGCGGGCGCCCTGCTCGACGAGCCGGACTGGGTCCGCGCAGCGGACCGGTGCGCCGACCTGCTGCTCGACCTGCACCTGGACGACGGCCGGCTGCGCCGGGTGTCCCGCGACGGCGTCGCCGGGACGGCCGGCGGGGTGCTGGAGGACTACGCCGACCTGGCCGCCGGACTGCTGACCCTGCACCAGGTGACCGGCGACCGCGGTCGGCTCGCCGCGGCCGGACTACTGCTCGACGCCGCGCTCGAGCACTTCCGCGACCCGCAGTCCGGCGACTTCTTCGACACCCCGCACGACGGGGAGCAGCTAGTGATCCGCCCGCAGGACCCGGCGGACACCGCCGCGCCCTCCGGGCGGTCGGCGCTCGCCGACGCGCTGCTGTCGTACGCCGCGCTCACCGGCTCCGAGCACCACCGCACGGCGGCCGAGGACGCGCTCGCCACGGTTGCCGGACGGCTGCCGGCCCGGTTCGCCGGCTGGTCGCTCGCCACGCTGGAGGCCTGGCTCGACGGGCCGCGCGAGGTCGCCGTCGTCGGCCCGGACACGCAGGCGCGCGCGGCGCTGCACCGCGTCGCGCTCGCCGCGCCGGCACCCGGGCTCGTCGTCTCGGTGGGCGAGCCGGACAGTGGGGCGCCGCTGCTGGCCGGTCGCGTGCTGCTCGGCGGCGAGGCGACCGCGTACGTCTGCCGGCACTTCAGCTGCGACGCGCCGGTGACCGCGCCCGCGGCCCTCGCCGAGCAGTTGGCCGGTGCGCCGGACGGAGCGCGCGCGGACACCGTACGCTGACTGAACCTTCGTTCAGGATCGCTCGGGCCCCGGGAGCGCCAGATGGGCGTACGCCGCCGACTGCTCAGCGCGCTGCTCGGTGCCGGCCTGCTCGCGGCCTGCACGGTGCAGAGCGCCGCCCCGCCCACGCCGCCTCTGACGCCGCCTGCGACGACACCGGCCACCACGGGCGGCGCCGGGCCGGCCGCGCCGCTCGCGGAGCCGCTCACCCTGCGGGTACTGGTCTACAACGTCGAGTACGGCGGCACCGCCAGCACCGACCGGGTGATCCGGCAGGTCGATGCGGACGTGGTCGGGGTGCTGGAGTCCTACAACCGGCTGCCGCGGATCGCCGCCCGCGCGGGCTACCGGTACTACAACGTCGGTCTGCAGCTGCTCTCGAAGTACCCGATCCTGGAGCCCTCCGGCGCGCAGGGCCGGTACGCGCTCATCGAGGTGCGGCCCGGACTGGTCGTGCCGTTCGTCAACGCCCACCTCGACTCGGTGCGCTACGGGCCGCGGCTGCTCGCCAAGGGCGAGCCGGCGCGGGCGGTGCTCGCCTCCGAGCGGGAGGTACGGCTGTCCTCCATGCGCAAGCTGCTCGCGCCGGTCCGGCCGCTGCTCGCCGCCGGGCAACCGGTGCTGCTGACCGGCGACTTCAACGAGCCCTCCCACCTCGACTACACCGCGGCGATGGTCGGGCGCCGACCGGGCGTCAGCCGGGTGATGCGGTGGCCGGTGAGCGAGGCGGTGCTGGCGGCCGGGTTGCGCGACACCTTCCGTACGGCGCACCCCGACCCGCGCGCCGTACCCGGGATCACCTGGGGCGCGAAGCCGGACGGCTCGGGCGACCGGATCGACTTCGTCTATGCGGCGCGAGCGGTCGACGTGGTCAGCAGCCGCGTGGTCGGCGAGCGCGGCGGCGCCGGCGTCGACCTGCCCTTCCCGCGCTGGACCTCCGACCACCGGGCGGTCCTCTCCGAGCTGCGCCTCACCCCGGTCGCATTGCCGACGACGGTGGGACTCGCGAGCCGGATGCTGACCCAGGGCGAGACGCTGCAGGTGCGCTACCACGGCCTCGGCGCGTCCGCGCTCACCGTGACCGACGACACCGGTGACGACGTCCGCACGCTGGCGGTGGACGGTCCCGACGGGACGGTGTCGATCCGCACGCAGGGCCTGGCGCCGGGCGGCTACCGGGTGCGGCTGCAGGACGATCAGCAGCAGACGATGGCGGACAACGAGTTCTGGCTGCGGTCCCGGGTCGCGTCGGTCGCGATGCGGACCGACGAGCGGCGCTACCGCGTGGGGCAGCCGGTGACGGTCAGCTGGGACCATGGGCCGGCCAACCGCTGGGACTGGATCGGGGTCTACCGGCAGCAGGCGGCGGATCCCAAGCGGGACGACTACCTGGTGTGGGGCTACACCGGCGGCCACGACTCGGGAGTCCTCCCGCCCTCGGTGGCCGGGTCCATGACGTTCTCGGCCGCGACGCAGCGGCACTGGCCGCTGCCCGCCGGCCGGTACGTCGCGTACTACCTGCTGACCGACCAGTACCGGCACGTCGGCTCGGTGCGCTTCGCCGTGCACCGGTGAGGACGCACCCGGCGAGACCGGGCGGCATTCACTCCGACGAGCCGGGCGCTGCGGGGCGGGGGTCGCTGCGCAGGACGGCGTAGAGCACGCCGTCCCGGTACCGGCCGGCACGCCACTGCGCTCCCCGGGTGACTCCCTCGCGTCGGAACCCGGCGGCCTCGAGGGCGCGCTGCTCGGCGAGGTTCTCGACGTCGGTGTGCGCCTCGACGCGATTGGCCGTCGTGTACCGGAAGAGCAGCTCGACCAGCTCGGCCTGCGCGGCGCGCCCCACGCCGCGCCCGCGATGGTCCGGGCGCAACCAGATGCCGATCATCGGGCAGCGGGAGCCGCTGTTCGGGCCCCACTGCTGCCAGTGCCAGTTGACCTCGCCGGCCACCTCTCCGGCGTCGGTCACGATCGTCAGCGCGCCGGCGGCGTCGGGGTCGGCGGGTCGGGTCTGCGTACGGGCCGTCCCCGGGCCGAAGTCGTCGAAGGGACTCTCGCCGCCGGTCAGGTACGGAAGGTCGTCGGGGCGCTGGGCCCGCAGGAGAATGCCCACCCGCGCAGTCTCGCAGGACGGGTTCCGTACGCCCTCGGCGTAGCGGCGTTGCCGGCGGCCGAAGCCGATGATTACATCATTACATGGCTACGGAGAGCGTTCGCGGATGGTTGGCGGGGCGGTTGCCGCAGGACTGGTTCGAGGGTCCCCCGGAGGTCACGGTCGACCGGGAGGAGATCACCGTCGTCGGACGGCTGAGCGGACCGCCCGTCGAGGAGGGAGCGTCCGAGCACGAACGGCGGGCCGCCGCCGCCGGTCGGATCAAAGCCTTCCGGGAGGACACCCGGGAGGCGCGGATCCGCATCGCCCGGGAGCTCGAGCACCGCACCGGGCGCAAGGTCGCCTGGGGAGCCGTCGTGGGGGAGCACCGCGAGCTGTTCACGACGCTCTCGGTCCCGGTGATGACCCGGCTGCGCCAACCGGACCGGCTGGTGCTCGACACGCTCGTCGAGTCCGGCGTCGCGCGCTCCCGCTCCGACGCGCTGGCCTGGTGCGTACGGCTCGTCGGTGAGCACGCCGACGAGTGGCTGGGGCGGTTGCGGGAGGCGATGGCCGACGTGCGCCGGGTCCGCGAGGCCGGTCCCGAGCTCTGAGCGGTTGTCAGTGGGTTGTCGCGTACGCCGCGGTGACCAGCGCGACCGCGGTGAACTGCGCGACGAAGCCGCCGAGGGTGAAGGCGTGGAACAGCTCGTGGAAGCCGAACCACCGCGGGAACGGGTCGGGCCGCTTGAGCGCGTAGATGATCCCACCGACCGTGTACAGCAGGCCGCCTCCGGCGATGAGCACCAGCACCACGGCGCCCCCCGCGCGCAGGAAGCCCGGCAGGAAGAACACCGCCGTCCAACCGAGAGCGACGTAGACCGGCACGTAGAGCCAACGTGGCGCTCCGGTCCAGCAGACCCGGAACGCGACGCCCGCGAGCGCTCCGGCCCACACCACCCACAGCAGCACCTGGGCCGGTCCGGGATCGAGCAGCAGCACCGCGAACGGCGTGTAGCTGCCGGCGATGATCAGGAAGATGTTGGAGTGGTCGAGGCGCCGTAGCACCGCATGTACCCGCGGGCCCCACGAGCGCCGGTGGTACATGGCGCTGACCGTGAACAGCAGCAGGGCCGAGGCGAGGTAGACCGCGATCGCGGTACGCGCTCCGGACGGGGACCAGCGCAGCAGCACCACGCCGGCCGCTGCGGTGGCCGGGACCATGCCGGCGTGCAGCCAGCCCCGCAGCCGGGGCCGGCGCGTGAGGTCGTACGTCGCCGGTGCGGTCGGCTGCGTCACACCGCACAGCGTAACCTACGGAGCCGTAGGTTACGAGACCGTAGGTTGCGGTGTGCCGCCGACCGTCGGGCGACCGAGCGCAGCGACCTCCCAGCCGGCGGCCGCCCACGCGGCCAGCTCGAGCGCGTTGCGCCCGTCGAGTATCCGCGGCCGGCGTACGACGGCCTTGAGTGCCACCGGGTCGAGCGCGCGGTAGTCGCGCCACTCGGTCAGGTGCAGGACCAGGTCCGCGTCGCGGCACGCCTGCACCGGGTCGGCGACGAGTTCGACGTCGGACACGACGCGGCGCGCGTTGTCGAGCGCCTTCGGGTCGGTCACCCGGACGACGGCACCCTCGCGCGCCAGCATGTGGGCGACGTCGAGCGCCGGCGAGTCCCGGATGTCGTCGCTGTCCGGCTTGAACGCGGCGCCGAGGACCGTCACGACCTTGCCCGCGAGGTCGCCCCCGACCAGAGCGCGCGCCTGCGCCAGCGCCCGCGCGCGCCGGCGCAGGTTGATGTCGTCGACCTCTCGCAGGAACCCGAGCGCCTCCTGCACCCCGAGCTCGTCGGCGCATGCCATGAACCCGCGGATGTCCTTGGGCAGGCAGCCACCGCCGAACCCCAGCCCGGCCTGCAGGAACCGCCGGCCGATGCGCGGGTCGTGACCGATCGCGTCGGCGAGGGCGACGACGTCCGCGCCGGAAGCCTCGCAGAGCTCGGCCATCGCGTTGATGAAGGAGATCTTGGTGGCGAGGAACGCGTTCGCTGCGCTCTTGACCAGCTGCGCGGTGGCCAGATCGGTCACGATCCAGGGCGTGCCCTTGGCGAGCACCGGTTCGTACACGTTCCGCAGCACCTCGGCGTCCTGCGGATCGCTCACCCCGACCACGAGCCGGTCGGGTGCGAGTGTGTCCTGCACCGCGAAACCCTCACGCAGGAACTCGGGGTTCCACGCCAGGCGCGCCGCCGCGCCGACCGGCGCGAGCTCGGCCAGGCGGGCCGCGAGACGCTCGGCCGTACCGACCGGCACCGTCGACTTGCCGACCACCAGGGTCGGGCGGGTCAGCAGTCGAGCCAACGTGTCGAGAGCGGCATCGACGTACGTGAGGTCGGCCGCGTTGGAGTCGGCGCGCTGCGGGGTCCCCACGCACAGGAAGTGCACGTCGGCGCGCTCGGCGGCCGTCTCGAACGAGGTCGTGAACTGCAGGCGGCCGGTGCCCTCGACGCGCTGGAGCAGCTCGTCCAGACCCGGCTCGTAGAAGGGCGCCGTGCCCTCGGCCAACTGCTTGATCTTCGCCTCGTCGACGTCCACGCCGATGACCTCGTACCCGAGGTCCGCCATCGCGGTGGCGTGCACGGCGCCGAGGTAGCCGCAGCCGATGACCGAGAGAACAGGACGCGTCACGGGCGTCAGGGTACGGGCCGCGGGGGAGCGCATGCGTAGCCTGGGCCCGCCCGGGACGGCCGGGTGAGCGAGCCGACGGAGGAAGTGTGTCCAGCACGGGGAGCCCGGCCAACCCGGATTTCGACCTCTACCGACCGACCGCGGAGCACGAGCTGCTCCGGGAGAGCGTGCGCGCGCTCGTCGCCGACAAGATCGCCCCGCGCGCCGCGGAGATCGACGCCACGGCGCAGTTCCCGTGGGACGTGTACGACGCGCTCGTACGCAGCGACCTGCACGCGATCCACGTACCGGAGCAGTACGGCGGTGCCGGCGCCGACGCCCTGGCGACCTGCATCGTCATCGAGGAGGTCGCGCGCGCGTGCGCGGCCACGTCGCTGATCCCGGCGGTGAACAAGCTCGGCTCGCTGCCGCTGCTGCTCGCGGGTACCGAACAGCTGCGTGAGACCTACCTGCCGCGACTGGCGAGCGGCGAGGAGATGTTCAGCTACGCCCTCTCCGAACCCGAAGCCGGCAGCGACGCCGGCAGCATGCGCACCCGCGCGGTCCGCGACGGCGAGGACTGGGTGCTCGACGGGACGAAACGCTGGATCACCGGCGCAGGCGTCTCCCGGCTGTACACCGTGCTCGCCGTGACCGATCCGGACAAGCGCACGCGGGGCGGCATCACCGCGTTCGTCGTGGAGGCCGACGACGAGGGCTTCAGCGTCGGCGCGCCGGAGAAGAAGCTCGGGATCAAAGGCAGCCCGACCTGCGAGCTGTACTTCGACGGCGTCCGGATCCCCGACAGCCGCCGGATCGGCGAGGTGGGAGAAGGCTTCCGGATCGCGATGGCGACGCTCGACCACACGCGCGTCACCATCGGTGCCCAGGCGGTCGGCATCGCGCAAGGCGCGCTCGACTACGCCGTCGGATACGCCAAGGAACGCAAGCAGTTCGGGCGACCGATCGCCGACTTCCAGGGCCTGCAGTTCCTGCTCGCCGACATGGCGATGAAGGTGACCGCCGCTCGCGAGCTGGTCTACGTCGCGGCGGCCAAGAGCGAGCGCGGCGACGCCGACCTGACCTACTTCGGGGCCGCGGCCAAGTGCGTCGCCTCCGACACCGCGATGGCGGTCACGACCGACGCGGTGCAGGTCGTCGGCGGGTACGGGTACGTCAAGGACTATCCGGTCGAGCGGATGATGCGGGACGCCAAGATCACCCAGATCTACGAGGGCACGAACCAGATCCAGCGCATCGTCGCGGCCCGGGAGCTGCTGCGCGTCACCGGATGACGTCGAAGGAGCCGATTCCGGGCCGTGACACTTCGGCGTGATGTACGGCCGGCGGGCTAGGAGGACACGGACGGAGTCGGGCTCGCGACCGCCTGCTGGCAGTCGTTCGCCTGCGCGCGCACCGTCTCCTGCGCGGTGCGCAGTTCGGCGACGAGGTCGCTGAGCCGGCTCGCGTCCAGGTCCCGGGCCGCAGCGACCGCCTGCTCCACCAGGTCGAGGATGCGCTGCGAGTCACTCGCGACCTGGACGCACTCGGCCGGGACGGTGAAACTCGTCGCCGTCGGCGCCGGCGTGATGCCCGGCGTCGCCGGTTGCGTGCTCTGGTCCTGCGCGGCCGGCGGGCCGGCTGCCGGCGCGCTGTCGGCAGGTCGCACGAGCGCGATGATCCCGCCCCCGAGCATCAGCCCGACGAGGAACGCCAGGACGGGTACCGCCCACATCCACCGGGGTCGCTCCGGCGTGGCGTCGCCGGGCGGTTGGTTCTCCGGTGTCATCGGCGGCCTCCAAGCCTCGCGGACGGGAGGGGACGCCCACCACCCTGCCCCGGGGACGGCGCCCCCGCACCTCGGTGCGGGAGGGACGGACATGCGCTACACAAAGGAAATGGCAAACCTGACACTGAGCGGGTCGCACCGAGAACGCCGTACCTGGGACGGGCTGATCCTGCTGTGGGTCGTCTTCTGGATCGCGATGGGCGCCGCGGTGGCGGTCGCGATCTGGACGATGTCAGGGCTCGCCGACAGCGCGGTGGAGTCGGGGCGCGCCCTCGACAGCGCCGGGAAGGTCTTCGAAGGGCTCGGCCAGATCCCGGTGATCGGGGAGGGGCCGGGCCAGTTCGGCACCGAGGTGCGCCAGACGGCCGAGAACATCGTGGTCAACGGCGAGCAGGCCGGACGGAGCATCCACGGCCTGTCGATACTGCTCGGGGTCACCGTCGCCGTGCTGCCGAGCATCCCGGTCGTGGGCTTCTACCTGCCGATGCGTCTCGCGCTCCGCCGCGACACGCGCCAGGTACGGCAGGCGTTGCGTCAGGAGGGCATGAGCGAGCGGCTGCGCGACTACCTCGCCGGGCGCGCCACCATGGTGCTGTCCTACGACGAGGTGATGGCGGCCACCCGCGGCGTACCGGGCGACGACCGTGAGGAGCGGCGACACCGGCTCGCGCTGGCGGAGCTGCGCCGCCTCGACGTGCCGTTCCCATCGGCGGACCGGTCGACCTGATCACGGGTAGGACGCGCGAGTGGAGCACGGCAGCAGCGGCCGCGTCGCCGACGCGTACGCCCGGCTGGTCATCCGGCTGCGGTGGGTCGTCGTGGCGTTCTGGCTGGCCGCGCTCGCGATCGGAACGGTCTTCCTGCCCTCGCTCGGCTCCTCGGACAGCAACGACGTGGCGAGCATCATCCCGCTCGACAGCCCCGCGATCCGCGCCGAGCTCAGGTCGATCGAGGCGTTCGGGTTCCCGCTGACGAGCCGTACCGTGGTCGTCCAGCGTGATGCCGCCGGGCTCTCACCGTTCGTACAGGCCGAGTCGGTGCTCGACGCGCTGGCCGTCAACCAGCACCCCCAGCGGTACCCGCTGCTGGGAGCGCTGCCCGTCACCAACACCTGGCGGCTGTTCCCGGGAGCCCGGGAGAGCAACACGGCGGTGCTCACTTTCCTGTTCATGGTCCCGGAAAGCGGGTTCGCCGACCAGGAACAGGCCGCCCACCGCTACATCGACACGCACCTGGCCGAGCCCGACGACCACACCATCGGAGTGGCGGGATCGGTGCCCGCGCGGGCGCAGCAGGCCGACCTGGTCTCGGGCTGGTTACCGCTGCTCGAGCTGCTGACCGTCGTCGCGATCGTCGTGCTGGTCGGGCTGCACTACCGCGCGGTACTGCCACCGATGATGGCGCTCGCCGCATCCGCCGTCGCGTTCCTCGTGACGATGCGCATCACCGGGCTCGGTGAGCAGCTGCTCGGCCTCGCGGTACCGGCCGAGCTCGAGCCGTTGCTCGTCGCCCTGCTGCTCGGCGTCGTCACGGACTACACGATCTTCTACGTGTCGGCGTTCCGGAACGAGTTCCGCCTCTCGGGCGACCAGGACGCGGCGGTGCGCCGCGCGATCTCCGCGTTCACCCCCATCGTCGTCGCGGCGGGGATCACGGTCGCCGCCGGGACCGCCGCCCTGCTGGCCGCCGAGTCCGCGTTCTACCGCGCGGTGGGCCCGGCGATGGCGATGGCGATCATCATCGGGCTCGCCGTCGCGGTGACGCTCATACCGGCGTTGCTGGCGATCCTGCGCCGGTACGTGCTGTGGCCCGCCATCCCGCGACCCGGCGCGAGGGTGCCCGCGGTCGAGCGCGCCGACCCGATGCCGGTGCGGCTGGCTTCGCAGCTGCGCCGCAGCGGGTTCGTGGACTGGCTGATCCGCCCGCGCAACGCAGCGCTCGTGCTCGTCGGGAGCGTCGCGGCGCTGCTGCTGTGCGCCGTACCGCTGCTGCACGTGCGGCTCGGGATCGGGTTCACCCAGTCGTTGCCGAGCAGCAACCCGGTCCGGCAAGCCGCGGACGCGGCGTCCGCCGGGTTCGCCCCCGGGATCACCTCACCGACCACGTTGCTGCTCGAGGCGCCCGGGATCACCCGCGAGCGTCGTGCCCTCGAACGGCTGCAGCGCGCCGTCGCCGCCCGCCCGGGACTGGCCGGCGTCCTCGGCCCGGCGGACAACTTCACGCCGCTCGAAGCCGGGATCGTGCTCGCCAAGGACACCGATGCGGCTCGGATGGTCATCGTCTTCGATCACGACCCGTTGGGTGCCACCGCGATCGAGGACCTCGCGGCGCTACGGCGCGCGCTGCCGGACCTGGTGCGTGACAGCGGGCTCGCGCACGTGGACGCCAGCATCGCGGGCGACACGGCGCTGGCGGAGGGGCTGATCGACGGTACGGGCAGCGACCTGGTCCGGATCGCGATCGCGGCGATCATCATCAACCTGCTCCTGCTCGCCGGCTTCCTGCGCGCTCTCGTCGCGCCGCTGTTCCTGCTGGGCAGCAGCGTGCTCGCCCTCGGTGCGTCCCTCGGGTTGACCACGTTCCTCTTCCAGGACGTGATGCACGGTGACGGCATCACGTTCTACGTCCCGTTCGCGGCCGCGGTGCTGCTGGTGTCGCTCGGCTCGGACTACAACATCTTCGGGGTCGGGCACGTCTGGGAGTACGCGCGTCGCATGTCGTTGCGCGAAGCGGTGCTGCGCGCCGTACCGGAGTCCACTCGGGCGATCACCGCGGCCGGAGTGACCCTCGCCCTGAGTTTCGGCATGCTCGTCGTCATCCCGCTGCTCCCGTTCCGCGAGCTCGCGTTCGCGATGACGGTCGGGATCATGCTCGACGCGGTCGTGGTCCGGTCGCTCATCACCCCGGCGCTGCTCGCACTGGTCGGGCCGGTGAGCGGCTGGCCGGGGTCGCGGCTGCGTCACCGGCGGCTGGTGACGACCGGGGAGGTGACCACGACCGGCGGCGGTGAGCATGCTGGGTGAGCATGGTGGGTGAATTTGGTGGTGAGCATGGTGAGGGCGCGGAAGTGGGCAGCGAGCGTGAGACTGCCGCCGCTCACGCGCGCGTCAGACGCCGCCCCGCGCGAGCGTCGTCCAGACCCGCCCCGGTCGCGGCGAGCCGCGTCGTCGGCAGTGAGCGTGGATGGTTGTCGCGCATCCAGGCGAGCAGCCGCTCCCGGACCTCGCAGCGCAGGTCGAAGGCGGTCCCCGCGTCCTTCGCGCTGGCGAGCACCCGCACCTCGATGGCCCGCTCCGTCGCGCCGGTGACCTGCAGCGTCCACGCCTGGCGGTCCCAGAGCGGTGACTCGCGTACGACCCGCTCCGCCTCGGTCCGCAGCGCGTCGATCGGGGCGGTGAAGTCCAGGTACAGGTAGACCGCGCCCAGGTTCCGCGAACTCGTGCGGGTCCAGTTCTGGAACGGCTGCTGGGTGAAGTAGGTGGTCGGCAGCACCAGGCGCCGTTCGTCCCACAGGTGCAGGACGACGTACGTGAGGGTCAGCTCCTCCACGCGGCCCCACTCGTCGTCGACGACGATCACGTCGTCGACGCGTAGCGCGTCGTTGAACGCGAGCTGCAGGCCAGCGAAGACGTTGCCGAGCACGGATTGTGCCGCGATGCCGCCCACGATCCCGGCAAGGCCTGCCGAGGCGAGCAGCGACGCACCGAACGCGCGCATGGACGCGAAGGTCATGAGGGCTGCTGCCACCCCGATGACGACCAGGACGGTCACCAGCACCCGCCGGGTCACCGTCACCTGGGTGCGCAGCTTGCGCACGCGGCGGTTGTCCGCGACGTCGATGCGCAGCCGTACCAAGGAGGCGTCCTCGACGATCCGCACGACCGCGATCGCCAGCCAGGTCAGTGCCGCGATCAGCAGGATCGCCAGCGCGTGCCGCAACGCGGCGTACCCGCTGGCGCCGTCCTCGGGCCGCGGAGTCGTGAGCAGCGCGGCGGCCGTCGCCAACGTCGCGACCCATGGGATGCGAGCGTGCCGGTCGACGGTACGCAGCAGCGCGCGCCGGCGACCGATCCGCCGTACGACCACGCCGGTGAGCAGTGCCAGGGCGGCTGCCCCGGTGCAGCTGACGATGACGACGACCAGGTCGGACCAGAGCACAGGTGTGGGTACCTCCGAACGGGGAACGGGGCGCGGGACGGACTTCCTGGACCGGTGCGGTCACGGCGCGCCGGGTCCTCCCGCGCGGGCATGCGACGGCGATGGCGTCGCGGCTTCTCCCCATCCTCGCCCGTGGTTGCGACGGCCCGCCAGCGGGCGGGACGTGCGACGCGTCACCCGCACCGCACCGCCGGTCGCTGCGGCATGATCGAACGATGGATCCGCGCCACGCCGTGCTGTTCGAGCCGGTGCGCATCGGACCGAAGGTGCTGCGCAACCGCTTCTACCAGGTGCCGCACGCGTCCGGGTTCGGCACGCGGCTCCCGCGTACGCACGCGGCGTTCCGGGCGATCAAGGCCGAGGGCGGCTGGGCCGCGGTATGCACCGACTACGCCTCGATCTCCGACGAGGCCGACGAGACGCCCGCCGTGAGCACCGATGTCTGGGACCGCGCCGACGCGGCGGCCCTCGGGTTGCTGGTGGAACAGGTGCACGCCCACGGGGCGCTGGCCGGGATCGAGCTCTTCCACGGCGGTCGCGACAGCACGAACGGCGTCTCGCGCCGCCCGCTGCTCGCACCGTCGCCGATCGCCGGGGAACGCGTCCCGTACAGCGTCCCGAAGCAGATGGACAGCTACGACATCGAACGCGTGCAGCGGCAGTGGGTGGACGCGGCCCTCGCCGCCCGCGATGTGGGCTTCGACATCGTCTACGTGTACGGCGCCCACGGCTACCTGCTCGGTCAGTTCCTGTCGCCGGCGGCCAACCAGCGCACCGACGGGTACGGCGGCGCGCTGCGCGGCCGGGCCCGGATGTGGCTCGAGACGCTCGCACGGGTACGGGACGCGGTCGGCCACGACTGCGCGATCGCCGTCCGGGTCGGCGTGCACCGGCGGGACGGCGTCGGTGTCGACCTCGACGAAGGCCTCGAGTTCGTCCGCCTCGCCGACGACCTCGTCGACCTGTGGGACGTCAACGTCGGCGACTGGCCGCACGACTCGGGCAGCTCGCGCTTCCACCCCGAGGGCGCCGCACTGCAGTGGACCGGCCGGGTGCGGGAGGCGACCGCGAAGCCCATCGTGACCGTGGGACGGTTCACCGACCCCGACCGGATGGCGGCGCTGGTCCGCAGCAAGGCGATCGACCTCATCGGCGCTGCCCGCCCCGCGATCGCCGACCCCTTCCTGCCCACCAAGGTCGCAGAAGGCCGGCTCGCCGAGATCCGCGAATGCACCGGGTCGAACGTGTGCATCCTGAAGGAGGAGACGTACGGGCACGTCGGCTGCATCCAGAACGCGAGCGCCGGTGAGGAGTTCCGGCGGGGCTGGCACCCCGAAGTGTTCCCGCCGCTGGCCGAACCCGACCGGGCGATCCTCGTCGTGGGTGCCGGCGCGGCCGGCATGGAGTGCGCGATCGTCCTGGCGCGGCGCGGTGCCAGCGCGGTGCACCTGGTCGATGCGGCACCGACGGTCGGTGGCCGCCTCACCTGGACCCGGCGGCTGCCGACCCTCGGGGACTGGGGGCGGGTGCTGGACTGGCGGCTCGTGCAGCTCGCGCGGCTGCCGGCAGTGCAGGTGATCACCGGGCGCCGGCTCACCCCCGAGGACGTACTGGAGTACGGCGCAGAACTCGTGATCGTCGCCACCGGGTCGCACTGGTCGGCGACGGCTCCGCAGCCCACGACGCTCACGCCGCTGGTCGGCGCGACGCTGCCGCACGTGCTGACGCCCGAGGACGTGCTCGTCCGGGGACGCCGGCCGCCGGGTCGGCGGGTCGTCGTCTACGACACCGACGGCTACTACGTCGCGCCCGGTGTCGCCGAGCTGCTCGCCGGCGAGGGCTACGACGTCGCGCTCGTCACCCCGTTCCCGGTGGTGTCGCCGGTGTCCGACCAGACGCTGGAGGGTGCAGCGCTGCGCGCGCACCTGCACGGCGCCGGAGTGCGGGCGTACCGCGACACCACGCTCCACGAGATCACGCCCGACGCAGTGCTCGGCGTCGACGAGTTCGCGCACGCGTGGTCGATGCCCGCCGACGGCGTCGTCGCCGTGGTCTCGCAGGTGGCCGACGACGCGCTGTACCTCGATCTCACCGCGGACGGGGAACGGCTGCGCGCCGCAGGCATCGCGGCCGTCCACCGCATCGGCGACTGCCTGTCACCGCGCATGATCTCCGAGGCCGTCTTCGACGGGCACCGGCTCGCCATGGAGATCGAGACGGCGCAGCCGGACGTGCCGCTGCCCTACCGCCGCGAACGCGTCGGCGACGTCCGCTGACGTCGCGAGCCGTCATTCCGGGTTGGTGACGAGTACCGGGCAGGGCGCGTGGCGGATCACGTGGTCCGACACCGACCCCATCACGGCCCGGGCGAGCCCGCCGCGACCGCGGGTGCCGAGCACCACGACGGTCGCACCGAGTTCGTCGGCGAGCTCGCAGATCGCCCGGCCCGGGTCGCCCACCAGGATCCGGGTCTCCACGTCGGCGATGCCGAGGGACGCCGCTGCGGCGTCGGCGACCGCCTGGCCCTCCTCGCGCAGCTCGTCCTGCATCGCCATGATGTCGTCGGGTACGACAGCGGCGCCGGCCATCCCGGACGCGTCGTACGGGAGCACGACGTGCGGCTCCGGGACCACCGTCACGACGACGGTCCGGTCGGCTGGTTGTAGCAGCCGGTGCGCCGCCTCGATCGCGTGCGTCGCGAGCTCGGAGCCGTCCGTGCACAGCAGGGTGATCGTCGCCATGGCCGGATCCTAGAACCCGAGCAGGCGCATCAGCGCGGATGCAGCGACCACGGCAGCTCGACGCGTCGGTCGGTGAGGCTGGCGAGGATGGTCCACGAACGGGGCGTCCAGGCGAAGATCGCCACCTGCCCCATGGCGGCGCCCAGCTCGCGGGCGGCGCCGTCGCTGAGCCCGGCGACCATGAACCCCGGCTCCTGCCAGGTGCCCTCGGCGTCGTGCCCGGTCGCCGGCCAATGGGTGATGTCGCGCAGCTCGAGCAGGCTGCGCAGCAGCGCGAGGCGACGGATGTTCTCGTCCATCGGATGCTCCCGGCCGGCCGGGTTGCACGCCGTCAGCACGTGGAGCAGGTCGTGCCCGGACGGAAACTCCTGGGGCCCGTCGGCCGGCACCAGCCGCGCCGCACGCATGTCGGGCAGCAGCAGGTCGACCTCCGTCTTCGCCCAGCCGGACCACATCGCGCTGTCGTCGGCCGCCGCCACGAGCACCGTCCGTACGTCCTCCGGCACCTCCCCGGTCACGTCCTCCGGCCGGTCGGGAAGCGCGAAACCTTTGGGCAGCACGGGTTTCCTCTCCTCGGGACGGCACTTGCCCGGAGCGTACCGGCAGGCGTCAGTGCCGCGGGCGAGGCAACAGTCGCGGCGTACGGGACGCGTACGCCCGGTACTCCGGATACCTCGCGACGAGGCGGCGCTCCTCGAAGCCGGCCTTCACGTGCAGCAGCGCCGCGAGTGCGACGAACGCCACGGCCGCGCGTCGATCGCCCGACCCGACGGTGCGGGAACCTGCGCCCAGCAGCAGCCCGGCGTACACGGGGTGACGCACGATGGCGTACGGCCCGTCCGTGCGCAGCGATCCGGTCCGCAGCGGCAACGGCGACGGCGTCAGCGCGTCGCCCAGCGCGCGGATCCCGAGGCCGGAGAACACGGCTCCGGCGAGCTGGCCCGTGACCGCGAGGTAGCGCAGCGCGCGCGGCCGCGGCCAGTCGGTGCCGCGACGCGCGATCGCGATGACGGCGAGCAGCGCCACCTGCCCGGCGACGAGTGCCGCTGCCGCGCGCTCCTCGCCGGCCGACCCGCTCATGCCGGGCCGAGCCGGGCGTTCATGTCGGGCAGGTCCACGAAGTGCGCGAGCGTCCCGCGCCCGGCGAGCTCCTCGGCGGCCTGCAGGAAGCCCGCCCATGCGGTCCGGGCGAGCGCGCCACCGGTGCTGATCCGCCGTACGCCGAGCGCAGCAGCCTCCGCGACGGTCATGAAGGGCGCGCCCAGCAACAGGTTCACCGGCTTCGGGGCGACGGCCGCGACGACCGTGGAGACCTGTTCGGCGGTCCTGATACCCGGTGCGTAGAGACAGTCCGCGCCGGCGTCCCGGTATGCGACGAGCCGCCGCACGGTCTGCTCGAGGTCGGGTCGGCCGGCGATGAAGCCCTCCGAGCGCCCGGTGAGCACCACCCCCGTACCGGCCTCGTCGATCGCCTCCCGGGCGGCGTGCACCCGTTCGACGGCGAGCGCGAAGTCGTACAGCGGCGCAGCGGGGTCACCCGTCGAGTCCTCCACCGAAAGTCCTGCCACCCCGGTCGCCGCCGCCAGCGCGACGTTCGCGCGGACCCGCTGCGGCTCGACGGCGAAGCCTGCCTCGAAGTCGGCGTTGAGCGGGACGCTCACTGCTGCGGCCATGACGCGCAGATGGGCGAGGGTCCGCTCGAGACCCACCTCGTTGTCCCGGCACCCGGTGGTCCATGCGAACCCGGAGCTCGTCGTCGCGAGGGCGGGGAAGCCGAGCTGCTCGAGGACGCGGGCACTGCCGACGTCCCAGGGGTTCGGCATGACGAACGTCCCGGACCCGTGCAACCGGTGGAACTCGGCCACCCGTTCGGTCTGCGCGGTCATGGCCACCCCTTCGACGTCGCGGCGGCCCGTTCGCCGTCGCGCCTTCGAGCGTACGCAGCACCGCGCGGGGTGACACCCGTCACGGCCGCGGCGACGATCTTCGGGACCTAGGACTCATCCGATCTTGCTCCGGCGGCGGTTCACTGGACAGCGCGGGGGTCACTGCGTCCACGGCACACGTGGGAGGAGAGTCACCATGTCCACGCTGATGGTGCAGGACAGCTCGCCGCAGCAGCAGCCCGGCTCGCCCGCCAGCGAGCGCGCGCTGGGGCTGCCGGCGTCGACCGCGCTGGTGATCGGGAGCATCATCGGGACGGGCGTGTTCACCATGCCGGCCGTCATGGCCGGCGGCGGCACGATCTCGATCCTGGTGCTGATCGTGATCTCGGGCTGCGCCGTCCTGCTGGGAGTCATGTTCGGTCAGCTCACCAAGCGGATCCCCAGCTCCGACGGCGGGTTGTACGCGTACGCGCGCCACGAGTTCGGCGACTTCGCCGGCTACCTGACCGCCTGGTGCTACTGGATCACCTGCTGGGCCGGCAACGCGGCGATCGTGTCGTCCTGGGTGTTCTACGTGCAGGCGCTGCTCGGGCTGGAGGACCCCAGCCCGTGGGTGAGCTTCGGTATCGCGCTCACCGGTCTGTGGGTCCCGGCGATCATCAACCTCGCCGGGGTCCGGCAGATGGCGCTGTTCCAGATGATCACAGTGGTCCTGAAGTTCCTGCCGCTGCTGGTCGTCGGCCTGCTCGGCTGGATCTGGGTCAGCACGGTGAACTTCCCCGCGTTCAACGCGTCCGGCGGATCGCTCTTCGACGCGATCTCGATCGCTGCCGGCGTCGCGCTGTTCTCGTTCATCGGCGTCGAGACCGCGTCCATCGCCGCGGGCAAGGTCAAGGACCCGGCACGCAACGTGGGGCGGGCCTCGATCATCGGCACCGCCGCCGCCGCGCTGCTGTACGTCCTGGTCACCGCCGCCATCATGGGGCTGGTGCCGGCCGAGCAGCTGATCGACAACGGCGCGCCGTTCGTCGTTGCGTTCGAGGCGATGTTCGGCACGGCCGCCTGGGTCGGCAAGCTCGTCGCCCTGGTCGCCGTCATCTCGGGCATCGGCGCCCTGAACGGCTGGACGATGGTGACGGCCGAGATGCCGTACGTCGCGGCCAAGGAGAAGCTGTTCTTCGGCCCGTTCGCCAAGCGCACGGCGACCGGCATCCCCTGGTTCGGGATCATCGTCTCGACGCTCGTCGCGAGCGTGCTCATGGGTTACAGCTACACCGGCGAGGCCGGCCTGCAGGTGTTCACCTATCTGGTCAACCTCTCGGTCGTGACCGTCGCCATCCCGTACTTCTTCTCGGCCTGCGCCCAGCTCGCGTACCTCGTGTCGCGGCGGCGCCGGGTGCACGGTGCGGTGCTGGCGCGCGATGTCCTGATCGCGACCGTGAGCATCCTGTTCTCGCTCTGGGTCACCGCGGCGAGCGGCTACCAGGCGGTGTACCAGGCGCTGCTGCTGGTGCTGATCGGCATCCCGATCTACGCGTTCCTGAAGGCGTCCAAGGAGAAGGAGGGACTCGCGCCCGAGCCGCTCGAACGCCAGGACGCCGGCATCGGCTGACCGGCGCGTGACCCAAGCCCACCCCCGGCAGCAGGAGGATCCGATGAAGGCGTTGGTACGCCGCCCGAGCCCGCGGCTCGCCGACGGCATCGTCACCCACATCGAGCGCACCCCGGTCGACGTCGACCTGGCCGGCCAGCAGTGGGAGTCGTACGTCGCGGCGATGAACGCGGCCGGTTGGAGGACCATCGAGGTCGCGCCGGCCACGGACTGCCCGGACTCGGTGTTCGTCGAGGACACCATGGTCGTGTACGGGCGGACCGCGGTCATCGCGCGGCCGGGCGCCGACGAGCGCAAGGCCGAGACCCCGGACGCCGAGGCGGCGGTGCGCGCGCTGGGTTACGACATCGTGCGGATCGAGGCGCCGGGGACGCTCGACGGGGGCGACGTGCTCAAGGTCGCCGGCACGGTGTACGTCGGCCAGGGTGGTCGTACCAACGGCGCGGGCATCCGCCAGCTGCGGGCCGCGCTCACCCCGCTCGGCGCGACGGTCGTCGGGGTGCCGCTCACCAAGGTGCTGCATCTCAAGAGCGCGGTGACGGCGCTGCCGGACGGCACGATCATCGGCTACCCGCCGCTGGTCGACGACGTCTCGATGTTCCCGCACTTCCTGCCGGTCCCCGAGGAGTCCGGCGCGCACGTCGTGCTCCTCGGGGACGACAAGCTGCTCATGGCCGCGGACGCGCCGCGCTCGGCGCAGCTGTTCGACCGGCTGGGGTGGTCGCCGGTCGTCGTCGACATCGGCGAGTACGAGAAGCTCGAGGGTTGCGTCACGTGCCTGTCGGTGCGGCTGCGCGGGCTCGGCTGACGAGGTGGGCAGGTGCCCCTACTATTTACTACACTCTGCGCCGTGGAAAAGATGGGACCCCGCCCGACGCGCCGGCGTCGCTTCGAGCCGGCCATGTCCGAGCGGCGTCGCGCGGTGCTCGAGGCGTTGCGCGACTCTCCGTCCGACACCACGATCAACGCGCTCGCGCGCCGGATGTCGTTGCACGCCAACACGGTCCGCGAGCACCTCGATGCCCTCGTCGGTGCCGGCCTCGCCCGCCGGACGGCGCTGCCCGCGCAGGGACGGGGGCGCCCGGCGGCGGGCTACACGGCCCTGGATCCGGTGGCCCAGGACGTCCGTACCCGCGACTACGCGGGACTCGCGACCGCGCTCGTCGGGCACCTCGCGCGCACCAGCCCGGACCCGGAGGGCGACGGCGCTGCCGCGGGCGCGGAGTGGGGCCGCGACCTGGCCCGGGGCAGGGCCTGCCCGCACTCCGAGGAGGGCACGCGCCGCGAGGTCGTGGCGCTGCTCGACGAGCTCGGCTTCGCGCCGGACGGCGAACCGGGCGCCACTACCGTACGGCTGCGCGAGTGTCCGCTGCTCGAGGCGGCCGAGAGATACCCGCAGGTGGTCTGCTCGGTGCACCTCGGCATCGTCCAGGGCGCGATGGTCGAGATGGCGGGACGTGCCGAGCAGACCGACCTGCGTCCGTTCGCCGAGCCCGGTGCCTGCGTGCTGCACCTCGACGCGACGGTGGACCGTGGCTGAACCCTCGCGTGCGGTGCCCGCCCGGACCCTGCTGCTCGTCCCAGGCGGGATCGCGCTGCTCGCCGGACTCGATGCGGCGCTGCTGCTGCTCGGACTCCCGGCGCCGGTCAGCACCAGCCGGCTGCCCGAGGTGCACGGCATGCTCCTGGTCCTGGGGTTCGTCGGCACCGTCGTCGCGCTGGAACGGGCCGTCGCGCTCGGGCGGCGCTGGGGCTACCTGGCCCCGGCCGCGCTCGGCGTCGGTGGCCTGTTGCTGCTCACTCCCGCGCCCCTCGCCGTGGGACGGGCGCTGTTCGTCGTCGGGGGCGCCGCGCTCGTCGCGCTCTACGTGCCGTTGTGGCGGCGCAGTCCCGCCGACGCGGTCCTCGTCCAGGCCGGTGGCGCGGTGCTCGCCACCGGCGGGTCGCTGCTCTGGCTGAGCGGGGTCGGCGTGCCGACGCTGCTGCCCTGGCTCGTCGGGTTCCTGGTGCTCACGATCGTCGGGGAACGCCTCGAGCTCGCCCATGTCGTCGTCCTCGGCCCGCGCGCCGCGCCGCTGCTGGTGGGCGCGGCAGCGGCGGTGATGCTCGCTGCGGGCGTCGCCCTGCTGTGGCCGGTCGCCGGCTACGCCCTGTTCGGCGCCGCCCTGCTCGCGCTCGTCGGCTGGCTGGCACGGTTCGACGTCGCCCGCCGCACCGTGCGCGGCACCGGGCTGCCGCGGTTCATGGCCGCCTGCCTGCTCACCGGGTACGCCTGGCTGGCAGTCGCCGGTGCGGTGTGGCTGCTGCTCGGCCAGCAGCCCGGCGGCTTCGGCTACGACGCCGTCGTCCACGGCGTCTTCCTCGGCTTCGTGATCATGATGATCATGGCGCACGCGCCGGTGATCCTGCCCGCGGTGATCCGCCGCCCGCTGCCGTACCACCCGGTGATGTACGTCCCGGCCGCGCTGCTCACCGCATCGCTGCTGCTGCGCATCGCGGTCGGTGACCTGCGCGAGGTCGATTGGGCCTGGCAGGTCGGCGGCGCAGTGAACATCGTCGCGCTGCTGCTGTTCGTCGTCATCGCGGTGTGGTCGGTCGTACGCGGTCGCGCGGCGGGCGCGACCCCGAGCGCGCCGTCGCAGCCGGTGCTGCAGGCGGTGCCGTGAACCGCACCGGGTGGCACCTGCGCGCCGGATCGCTCGTCGTCGCCTGGCTGCTCGCGCTGCTGGTCGTTGCCGTCGACCACCGGTTCGTGCCGGCGTCGCGCTGGCTGATGGTGCACCTGCTGCTGCTCGGTGCGGTCACCAACGCGATCCTGATCTGGAGCGCGCACTTCGCGGCGGCGCTGCTGCGCCTGCCCGAGCCGGAGTCCCGCCGCATCGAGGCGAGCCGGCTGCTGCTGCTCAACGCGGGCGCCGTCGCGGTCGTGGTCGGCGTCGTGGGCGGGCATTGGCCGCCGGTCCTCGCCGGTGGGACGGCGGTCGTCGCCGCGGTGCTCTGGCACGTCGTCGCGCTGCTGCTGCGGATGCGCCGCTCGCTGCCCTCGCGCTTCGCGAGCACGCTGCGCTACTACGTCGCTGCCGGACTGCTGCTGCCGGTCGGTGTCGGCTTCGGGGTGGCGATGACGCACGGCTCGCTGCCGGGCGATGCGTACCCGCACCTCGTCGCGGCGCACGCGGTGGTGAACCTGCTCGGCTGGGTGGCGCTGACCGTGATCGGCACCCTGGTGACCCTCTGGCCCACCATGCTGCGCACGCGCATCGTGGAGCGGGCCGAGCTGACCTCCCGGCGCGTACTGCCGATCCTGCTCGCGGGCATCGTCGTCGCCGCGGCGGGCGCGCTCGCCGGGCAGCGCTACCTGGTCGCCGCCGGAATCGTCTGCTACCTGGCCGGATTCCTGTGGTGGTGCCGCCCGTTCGCGCAGGAGGCGAGGGTCCGCCCGCCGACCGGTTTCGCGACCCTGTCGGTCCTGGGCGGGGTGCTCTGGCTGGGCGGCTCGCTGCTGGCGTTCGCGCTCACCACCGCTTCCGCCCCCGACTGGGCGACGGTGATCGGCCGTGGGCAGTGGCTCACCGCGGCGGTGCTCGCCGGGTTCGTGCTGCCGGTGCTGCTCGGGGCGCTCAGCTATCTGGTGCCGGTCGTGCTGGGTGGTGGGCCCAACGCCGTACGCCTCACCACCGCTGAGCTCGACCGTGGCGCCTTCTGGCGGGTCAGCACCGCGAACCTGGCGTTGCTGGTGTGCCTGCTGCCGGTGCCGAGCCTGGTCCGCGTCGTGTGCTCGGTCGTGCTGCTCGTCGCGTACGCGACCTTCCTGCCCTTGCTCGTCCGCGCGCTGCTCGCCTCCCGCAGACTGCGGGGCGCGGCGGTCACGGGGGAATCGCCGCGCCCCGCGCCCTACCGCCCGCCGCCGGACCCGGTCGCCGCCCAACGGCGGCGCGCCGGAGCCGGCATCGGGCTTGCCGTGGTGCTGCTGGCGGTGACGCTCGGGGTCGCCGCCGACCCGCCGGGGGCCGGCATCGGGACGGTCTCGGCCCAGGGCTCGGTCACCGCGACGGGGGAGACGACGACGGTGCAGGTGGTCATGCAGGGGATGCGCTTCCACCCGGCGAGCGTCACGGTCCCCGCCGGCAACCGGCTGGTGATCGAGCTGCGCAACGCCGACGACATGGCCCACGACCTGGTGCTCGAGAACGGTGCGGGCACGCCGCTGCTCGGCCCCGGCCAGCAGGCGACCCTCGACGTCGGGGTCGTCGGGCAGGATCTGGCCGGCTGGTGCTCGGTCGCCGGGCACCGGCAGCTGGGCATGGTGTTCGCGGTCGACGTGACCGGTGGGCCGGGGGGATCCGGCACCGCCGCGACCGGGGGTCACGACATGTCCGGGATGGACATGGGGACCACGCCGAGCGGGCCGAGCGCGGCCGGTGACGTCGACCTGATGGCCGACCCCGGCCCGGCGTTCCAGGCGTACGACCCGGTGCTGGCGCCGGCGCCGCAGGGGACGGTGCACCGGGTGCGGCTCGAGGTGACCGAGACCCCGCAGCAGGTCGCGCCGTCCGCCGACGGCAAGGGGGTCACCCAGGTGCGCTGGACCTTCGGCGGCACCGCCCCGGGCCCGACGCTGCACGGGAAGGTCGGGGACAAGTTCATCGTCACGCTGGTCAACGACGGGACCATCGGGCACTCCATCGACTTCCACGCCGGTGCCCTCGCACCGGACCGGCCGATGCGCACCATCGGCCCCGGCGAGGAGCTGACCTACACCTTCACCGCCACGCGCAGCGGGATCTGGATGTACCACTGCTCGACGATGCCGATGTCGCTGCACATCGCCAACGGGATGTTCGGTGCCGTGGTCATCGACCCGCCGGACCTGCCGCCGGTGGACAAGCAGTACCTGCTCGTCCAGTCCGAGACGTACCTCGGCCCCGAGGGGGGCAGCGCGCCCCCCGAACGCGTCGCCACCAAGATGCCGGACCTGGTGACCTTCAACGGATACGCCAACCAGTACGACCACGCCCAGCTGAGCGCCCGGGTCGGGGAACGGGTCCGGATCTGGGTGCTCGACGCCGGGCCCAACGTCGCCGGCTCCTTCCACGTGGTCGGCGGGCAGTTCGACACGGTCTACAAGGAGGGCGCGTACCTGCTGCGCCGGCCGGAGAGCGGTACCGGAGGCAGCCAGGCGCTCGATCTCGCGCCGGCCCAGGGCGGGTTCGTCGAGCTCACCTTCCCGCAGGCAGGGCACTACCCGTTCGTGACCCACGTGATGTCCGACGCCGAGCGCGGCGCCCACGGCATCGTCGACGTCACCGCACGCTGACACCAGCGGGACAGCCCGGCCGGGCCGCACTACCGTCGAGGTGTGAGCACGTCGACCCGACCGCTCTCGACCGCCGCGCAGCGCACGACGTACCGGACGCTGCACCGCACCACCCTGGCGGCGCCCGCGCTGCGCCGCGGACTCACCGCGCGCGGAGCGGCCCGCGCCGCCCCGCACCTGCGGGCCCTGCTCTCGGTCCCGGCGCTGGCGCTGTGCGACGCCGAGCGGCTGCTCGCCTGGGACGGCCAAGGGCGCGGGCACGCGGCCGACGCCTACCCGCACGCGGCGCAGGCCATGGTCAAGGGCCGGCGGACGGTGCGGCACGGCGTGACCGGCGACTGCGCCGAGCCCGGCTGCCCGGTGCGGGCGGTCGTCGCGGCCCCGCTGCTGGTCGAGGACGCGGCCGTCGGAGCGCTCGTCGCGTTCGCGCACGACGACACCCCCGACCTGGTACGCGCCACCGGGGAACTCGCGGGCTGGGTGTCGGGTCAGCTCGCGCTCGCCGAGCTCGACAGCTCCCGGACGCGGCTGATCGAGGCCGAGCTCGCCGCGCTGCGCTCGCAGATCAGCCCGCACTTCGTCTACAACACCCTCACCGCGATCGCCTCGTTCGTGCGCACCGATCCCGACCGCAGCCGCGAGCTGCTGCTCGCCTTCGCCGAGTTCACCCGGTACTCGCTGCGCCGGGGCGCCGACGTCACGACCCTCGCCGACGAGCTGCGCTCGGTCGACCAGTACCTGGAGCTGGAGCGGGCGCGTTTCGGTGAGCGGTTGCACGTCACCCTGCAGGTCAGTCCCGACGTGCTCGCCGTCGCGGTGCCGTTCCTGTGCCTGCAGCCGCTGGTGGAGAACGCGGTGCGGCACGGCCTGGAGGCGGGCCCCGGACCGTGCCACATCCGGCTGCGTGCCGAGGACCGCGGCGGTGAGGCCGTGATCAGCGTCGAGGACGACGGCGCCGGCATGCCGCCCGAGCGCGTACGGGCCGTTCTCGCCGGAGAGGTTCCGGGCGCGGTCGGCCTGTTCAACGTCGACGCGCGGCTCAGACGGGTCTACGGCGCCGAGTACGGGCTGGCCCTGGAGAGCGCCCTTGGCGCCGGCACCAGGGTCGCGCTGCGGATTCCGCGCGACGCGGCGAGAGGCGTCCGGTGAGCCGCGACGGGACCGGCCTGCGGGTGCTGGCGGTGGACGACGAGCCGCCCGCCCTCGCCGACCTGCTCTGGGCGCTGCAGCAGGACCGCCGGATCGACGACGTGAGCGGGGCGGACAGCGGGGCCGAGGCGCTGCGGCTGCTCGCCCGCCGGGACTACGACGCGCTCTTCCTCGACGTGCGCATGCCCGGGCTGGACGGTCGGGACGTGGCCCGGGCAGTGTCCCGCGCGGAGCGGGCGCCGGCGGTCGTCTTCGTCACGGCGTACGAGAACTTCGCCGTCGACGCCTTCGAGGTGCGGGCCGTCGACTACGTGCTGAAGCCGGTGCAGCCCGCCCGGCTGGCCGAGTCGGTACGTCGGGTCGTGGCGGCTCGCGCGCCGGACGAGCCGCAACCGGACGACGTGGTGATCGCCGTCGAGCTCGGTGGGGTCACGCAGTTCGTACGCCGGTCGGACGTGCTGTGGGTCGAGGCGCACGGGGACTACGTGCGGCTGCACACCCGTACCCGTCACCACCTGGTACGGACGCCGCTCACCGCGCTGGAGGAGCAGTGGGCCGACGCCGGGTTCGCGCGGATCCACCGCAGCCTGCTCGTCTCGCTGCCCCACGTCGAGCAGCTGCGGGTCGAGTCCGGGCACACCACCGTCCGGCTCGGCGGCGCGGTCCTCACGGTGAGCCGGCGCCACGCGCACCAGGTACGCGAACGGCTCGGGGCGATCCACGGTGGGGCGCGCGGACGACCGTTCGTCGCGGCAGCGGTGCCGCTGATCGATTCCCCTGCCGCCCCGGGTGCCGCTCGTTCCCGTCCTGCCTAGCGTCATTCGGGAAAGGGCCTGCGCGCCTTGGCGTTGCAGCGCCGTCCTCGAACGCACGCGAAGGAGTCGTCATGGCCGCGACCGACGAGATGTCCACGCGCACCACTCCCATCCAAGCTCCGCTGCACCCGGAGATCGCCGACCCGGGCCCGCTCGGGCTGGGCGGCTTCGCACTCACCACCTTCGTACTGAGCTGCTTCAACGCCGGCCTGATCGGCAGCGGAGAGACCGTCGTCCTGGGTTTGGCGCTCGCGTACGGCGGACTGGCCCAGTTGCTCGCCGGGATGTGGGAGTTCCGCAAGGGGAACACCTTCGGCGCCGTGGCGTTCTCGTCCTTCGGAGCGTTCTGGATCTCGTTCTGGTTCATGGTCGGATATGCGGACGGCGTCACCGGTCAGGCGGTCGGGCTCTACCTGCTGGCCTGGACCGTGTTCACGACGTACATGATCCTCGGGTCGTTGCGTACCAACGCCGTCGTGGCAGCCGTGTTCATCGTGCTGGCGCTGACGTTCCTGTTCCTCACCATCGGGGCGCTCGGCACCAATGACGGCATGACCAAGGTGGGCGGCTGGCTCGGGCTGGTGACCGCGGTCCTCGCCTGGTACGGCTCCTTCGCCGCAGTGACCAACTCGACGTGGAAGCGCGTCGTGCTGCCGATGTGGCCGCTGGAGTCCCGGACGCCGGCGCACACCCGATGACCCGATGGCATGATCGTCAGCGGTGGGGTTCGTACGCCGCGACGCACCGGCTGGACGTGACGAGAGAGGCGAGGGCATGACACAACACGCAGGGACCGAGCAGACGCTGTCCAACCTGCTCCGCGAGGAGCGTCGGTTCCCACCACCGGAGTCGATGCGGGCCAAGGCGAACGTCGGCGAGAGCGCGTACGCCGCGGCCGCGAAGGACCGGCTGGCGTTCTGGGCCGAGCAGGCCCGGCGCCTGGACTGGGCCAAACCGTGGGACGAGGTCCTGGACTGGTCGGACCCGCCGTTCGCGAAGTGGTTCGTCGGCGGCGAGCTCAACGTCGCGTACAACTGCCTGGACCGCCATGTCGAGGCAGGGCGCGGGGACCGGGTCGCCTACCACTGGGAGGGCGAGCCCGGTGACACCCGGACGATCACCTATGCCGACCTGCTCGCGGACGTGTGCCGAGCGTCGAACGCGCTGCTCGAGCTCGGTGTGAAGAAGGGCGACCGAGTCGCGATCTACATGCCGATGATCCCCGAGACGGTCATCGCGATGCTGGCGTGCGCCCGGATCGGCGCACCGCACACGGTGGTGTTCGGCGGGTTCTCCTCCGAGGCGCTGCGCAGCCGGATCATCGACTGCGACGCGCACGTCGTGATCACCGCCGACGGCGGGTACCGCCGCGGGGCGGCGAGCGCGCTGAAGCCGGCCGTCGACGAGGCGCTCACGCACTGCCCCGACGTCCGCTCGGTGCTGGTCGTACGCCGTACCGGTCAGGAGATCGGCTGGACCGAGGGCCGCGACGTGTGGTGGCACGAGATCGTGGACCGGCAGTCCGACGCGCACACCGCCGAACCGATGGACGCCGAGCACCCGCTCTACGTCATGTACACCTCGGGAACCACCGCGCAGCCCAAGGGGATCCTGCACACGACCGGCGGCTACCTCACCGGCGTGGCGTACACGCACTGGGCCTGCTTCGACCTCAAGGCGGACACCGACGTCTACTGGTGCGCGGCCGACATCGGCTGGGTGACCGGCCACTCGTACATCGTGTACGGCCCGCTCGCCAACGGCGCGACCTCGGTGATGTACGAGGGCACCCCGGACACCCCCGCGAAGGACCGGTGGTGGGGGATGATCGAGAAGTACGGCGTGACGATCCTCTACACCGCGCCGACGACGATCCGTACCTTCATGAAGTGGGGAGTGGAGTTCCCGCGGGCCCACGACCTGTCCTCGCTGAAGCTGCTCGGGTCGGTCGGTGAGCCGATCAACCCGGAGGCGTGGATCTGGTACCGCACGAACATCGGCGGTGATCGCACCCCGGTGATCGACACCTGGTGGCAGACCGAGACCGGCATGATCATGATCAGTCCGCTGCCCGGGGTCACCAGCGCCAAGCCCGGCGCAGCGATGCAGCCGGTGCCCGGGGTGAGCGCCGACGTCGTGGACGAGTCCGGCAATCCGGTGCCCGACGGCTCGGGCGGGTACGTCGTGCTCACCGAGCCGTGGCCGGCGATGCTGCGCACCATCTGGGGCGATCCGCAGCGGTACAAGGACACCTACTGGTCGCGATTCCCGGGCCGCTACTTCGCCGGTGACGGCGCGAAGAAGGACGAGGACGGGGACCTGTGGCTGCTGGGCCGGGTCGACGACGTCATGAACGTGTCCGGGCACCGCATCTCCACCACCGAGGTCGAGTCGGCCCTCGTGTCGCACGCGTCCGTGGCGGAGGCGGCGGTCGTCGGTGCGACCGACCCGACGACCGGGCAGGGCATCGTCGCGTTCGTGATCCTGCGCGGGGACGCCGACTCGGTGAACGGCGACATCGCCACGATGCTGCGCAACCACGTTGCCAAGGAGATCGGGCCGATCGCCAAGCCCCGCCAGATCATGGTCGTCTCCGAACTACCCAAGACACGTTCGGGAAAGATCATGCGCCGGTTGCTGCGGGACGTGGCGGAGAAGCGTGAGCTGGGCGACGTCACGACCCTCGCCGACCCGACGGTGATGGATCTCATCAGCGCCGGCCTCGCCGGCGGCGAGTCGGAGGGCTGACGGGCGCGGCGCGGGGCGGGCACGCCAGGATGGGGTGGTGCCCGCCCCTACGCCGCCGCCGCCCCGCTGGTTCACCGACACGCCTGACGACCACTCCCAGTGGTACGTCGAACGGTTCCGCACCATGGCGGCCCAGGGCGCCGATCTCGTCGGTGAGGCCAGGTTCCTCGATGCCCTCGTACCGCCGCGCTCGCGGGTGCTCGACGCCGGTTGCGGGACCGGGCGGCTGACCGCCGAGCTGCACCGGCGCGGCCACCACGCCGTGGGGGTGGATGTCGACCCCGTGCTGCTCGCGGCCTGCGAGGCCGACCATCCGGGCCCGGTGTGGGTCCAGTCGGACCTCAGCGTGCTCGACCTGGCCACGCACGGCGAGAGCGAGCCGTTCACCGGAATCGTCATGGCCGGCAACGTGATGACGTTCCTCGCCCCCGACACCCACGCGCAGGTACTGGCCCGGTTGCGCGCCCACATGGCTCCGGACGGCCGGCTGGCGATCGGGTTCGGTCTGGACCGCGGCTACCCGCTCGCGGAGTTCGACGAGCACTGCGCCGCAGCCGGTCTCGCGCTCGAGCACCGCTTCGCCACCTGGGATGTCCGCCCGTTCCGCGACGACTCCGACTTCGCGGTCACGGTGCTCGTGCCTGCCGCTCCGACTCCGCGTTGATCTCTGCGCCGAGCAGGACGGCGTACGAGCTGATCCACAGCCACAGCATGAGGATCGCGACCCCGGCGAGCGCGCCGTAGGTCTTGGCGTACTTGCCGAAGTTGTCGACGTAGATCGAGAAGCCGACCGAAGCCACGACCCAGAGCAGGATCGCCACTCCTGCGCCGATGCTCACCCACGCGATCCGCGGCCCGTCCCGATCCGGTGCCAGGCGGTAGACGACGGCCAGCGCGACAGCGGCACAGACCACGACGAGCAGCCAGCGCACTGCTTGCGCCAGGATCTGTACCGGACCGGCGGGGAGCACGTTGTCGAGCACCGCAGGGACGACCGCGACAAGTGTCAGCATGATGGCGAAGAACACGAGGGCACCGAAGGTCGGCCCCAGCGCGAGCAGCTTGCGGCTGACGAAACCGCGTTGCTCGGGCACGTCGTACGCCATGTTCACCGCCATGACGAGGTGACCGATGCCGCTTGACGCGCTCCACAGCGCCACCGCCACCGAGATCGCCAGACCCAGGCCGAGCGTGGAACGCGGCGTCGCCGCCAGACTGTTCAGCTGGTCGGTCAACAGGCTGCGGACGCCCTCCGGCAGCGAACCGCTCAGGGACTGGATCTGGTCGGTCACCTGCGCCGGGTCGAAGACCAGCCCGTAGAGCATGACGAGGGCGATCAGCGTCGGGAAGAGCGCCAGGAAGGCGTAGAACGCGACGCCGGCGGCGAGCAGCGGCACGCGGTCCTGCCGCGACTCCTGGTAGGCACGCTTCATCAGCGCCCAGCCGCGTGCAGGCCAACTGGGCGACATCGAACTCCTCTGCGGTCGCGGGAGACTCCATCGTCGACCCACGCTCCACGAGCGGCAATCCGGCTGTTCACGCTCCGCATGGCCCGTCGCGTCCGGCGGCCCGGGAATGCACTACTGAACAAGGTTTGGCGACTGTCCGGTGGTCGAGCAGAGCCGAGACCACGTTCGTCCGGCAGTGATCTCGACGGCGCTCGATCACCGTGTGGTTCGGCGAGTCTGCGCTGTTGCGGAGCACCTCGTGTGGCCCAGAGACCGGTCGGCCGTTTGTAAGGAGCAGGCGGCCATCCGGCGGTCGAGCAGAGCCGAGACCACGTTCATGCGGCAGTGATCTGCTCGGAAGGAGCGGACGCAACCATCCGTTGGTCGAGCGTAGTCGAGACCATGATCACCAAAGTGGTCTCGACTGCGCTCGACCACCGGGTACTCGCCCGGTCTTTCACGCGTCGACGGGCGCGCCACCAGGCGCCAAGTGACTCGACTGCGCTCGATCACCGTGTGGTTGGGCGAGTCTGCGCTGTTGCGGAGCACCTCGTGTGGCCCAGAGACCGGTCGGCCGTTGCAAGGAGCAGGCGGCCATCCGGTGGTCGAGCGTAGTCGAGACCACGTTCGTGTGGCAGTGATCTCCAGCTGGGCTCGATCATCGTGAAGGTGGGCGGGCCGGCCCGTTTCCCGGGCTGTCGAGTGGGGGGTCGATGCTCGTTGTCGGGGTGTTGTCGGAGGGGTCTGCCAGTATCGTACGCATGTCGAACCGGGCTGGAGCTCCCACCGCTGCGCAGGTGCATGCGCTGGTGCAGTCCCTGGCGCGGGTGGCCGCTGACGGGCCGACCGCCACGGATGGGGACGGGGCGCGGGAACTGCTGGCGATGCTGGAGGGGCTCGAGCGGGTCAAGGCCGCCGCTGCGG
>OFIS01000328.1_pt1 | contig 34752 bp, 18 predicted proteins | sample 1775071 | NCBI WGS metagenome assembly OFIS01 (sample SAMN08195774, study PRJEB24354) | sludge metagenome | isolation source: sludge from phenol fed wastewater aerobic bioreactor C | place: India: Nagpur | collected 2016-09-17
TGAACGGCGCGATCAGGGGGTTGCGAAGCGCGTGCGGGCTGACCACGCCGGACAAGGGCAAGCCCTTGAGGCGCGCTGTGCGGATATATTGCTGCGTCATCACCTCGACCATCGAGGCCCGTGTCATGCGCGCTATGTAGCCGATGCCGTAGATCGCAAGGGTGATCACCGGCAGCGTGAAATTGTAGAAGGTGATGCCTTGGGCCGCCGAGGCGGCCGACCCGTTCAGCCAACCGAGCCAAGACGCGAAGATGACGGTGAAGATGACGCCCGAGACATATTCAGGCGTCGCCGTCGTGATGATCGATGCCACGGACAATGTTCGGTCCGTGCGCGATCCCTCTCGCATGCCGGCCAAGATACCGATGAGCAGCGACACCGGCACCATCACCACCAGCACCCAGAACATCAGTATGCCTGTCGCGCGCAGTGCCGGAAACAGCTTGGTTGCAACCGTGGTCTTGAATTTGGTCGAGCAGCCGAAATTGCCTTGCAGCACACCCGAATAGGCCGGTTCGATCGGGTCATTGCAGAAAGAGAAGCGCTGCGAAGCCTTACCCGTTGCCGGATCGACGATGGGTTCCATCTTGAGAACCCCCAGCCAATGGCCATAACGGACGAAGAAATTCTGCCGGTAGCCGTGATTGACCAACCAGCTTTCCAACTGTTCTGGCGGCGTGTGCATCTCGGTCTGGCTGATCGCCAGTTTCTTCAGATTAGGCTCGAGATTCACCAGAAAGAAAACGACCAGCGTCAGGCACAGCATGGTCAGGAGAATCGTGCCGATACGTCTGGCTATGAATGAGAGCATTGCGTCCCCCTGCCGGCCGGGTTGGGGTCAGAAGCGATCAACCCTTAAGTCAAAAATCTTTTTGGATTTAGGGCCGCCGCAACAAGGGGCGTCGCGGCAGCGATGCCATGGGCACGGAGACGACCGTCCCGTGCCCATTGAACAATCAATCAAGCCTGCTCGAGCCAGACCTTGCCGAAGTCGTGCTCGTAAGTGGGGTGCATCGAGTGGTTCTTCACCTCAGGTTTGATGTTGATATAGAGCTTGCGCCAGTAAGGCTGGATGATGATGCCGGAATCCTGCAGCGTCTGCTCGATGTCCTTCATCACCACCTTGCGCTTCTCGGCATCGGCGATCGCAAGCGCCTCGTTCACCTTCTTGTCGAAATCCGGATTGGCATAGGCCGTCTCGTTCCAGGCTTCGCCGGTGCGGTAGGCGATGGCGATGACCTGGATGCCCAGCGGACGCATGTTCCAGTTGGTTTCCGAGAACGGGTACTTCGTCCAGTCGTTCCAGAAGGTCGAGCTCGGCAGCACGGTGCGCTTCACCTTGATGCCGGCTTCGCGCAGCTGGGCCGCGATCGCGTCCGTGGTGTTCTTGTGGTAGTCCTCGTCGTTCGAGATCAGCTCGTGCTCGAAGTCGATGACGCCGGCTTCCGTCAGCATCTGCTTGGCCTTGGCGATGTCGCGCTTGACCTCGGGCAGCTTGACATATTCCGGATGGATCGGCGCGACGTGGTGGTTCTCGGCCGCCGTACCGGCATTGCCGTAGCCGAGCTGCAGCACGGTCGCGTTGTCGACGGCAAGCAACATCGCCTGACGAACCTTCTGGTCGTCATAAGGCTTGTGGGTGACGTTGAAGCGCGACACCACGGTGGCGGCGGTCACCACTTCCGAAACCGGCGCGCCGACGCCTTCGATGATCTTGACGTAGTCGGCGGTCGTCTCGTGGTTGGTCTGCACCTCGCCGGACTCGAAAGCCGAGACGGTCGCGGCCGGATCGGTGCCGTAGTCGATGAACTCGACGCCGTCGAGGAAGACGTCGCCCTGCCACCATTTACCGGTCTCGCGACGCTTGTAGACCACCTTCTGGCCGACATCGTAGGAGACGAGCTCGAACGGGCCGGTGCCGATCGGGCAGTTCTTGAAGTTGGCGCCCTTCTCGTCGAAGGTCTTGTGCACGACCAGCGCCGGATAGTCGGTCAGGTTGGCGATGAGGGCGATGTCGGGCTTGCTGAGCTTCAGCTTGACCGTCATGTCATCGACCTTGACGATCGACCCTTCGCTCAGCTTCTTGGTCTTCTCGTCGACCAGGCTGCCCAGGCGACCCGGCATCGAATTGCCTTCCGCGGCCTTGTCGGCCCAGCGGGTGAAATTGTGAATCACGTCGTCGGCGGTGAATTTGTCGCCATTGTTCCACTCGACGCCCGGACGCACATGAAGCGTGTATTCGGTGGCGTCGTCATTGATGTCCCAGCCCGCCAGCAGATACGGCGCGAAAGTGTACTGATGGGTATACTTCACCAGCGGCTCGAGCGCCTGACGCTCGGCGTTGGCGATTTCCGACCAGTCGGCTGTGCGCGGATCCTTGGGATCCTTCACGGACATCGCGACCTTGATCACGCCGCCCTTCTTGCCCTGCACTTCATCGGCCTTGGCCGGCGTCGGCGCGGCAAGCCCCAACATGCCGTAAGCCATAGCCGTCGACGCGCCGAAGATGCTGGCAAGCGCCAGGAACTCGCGACGGTCCACCTCGCCCGCCCGGGCTTTCGCGGCCATGTCCCGGATGTGATCGGGCACACGGTCGCCGTTGCTTTTATAGATTGCCATGATTATTCGCTCCCATTGTTGGCTTTCCGCCATTTAACATTCCGCATCCATGCCGCGATGTCAAAGACGATGGCATGAATGGAGAACAGACTGGAGAATGTGCAACTTTGGGATGGAGGCGGTTCGCGCGATAGCGACAGTCTTGACGCAAATTTGCTATTGCGCGCAGATTCCGCACCATGGGAAAGGGCGCCTACAATGAGCCCTTCGCGCCGGCGATGACAGCGCCAACGCAAGCGTGATGTGAGGCCAGGAGAGCCGCCGCCTCGGGAACACCCGCTGCCCCAGGCGGAAACAGGCGGCGTTTCACAATGGCTGCCAAATCAAGTGGATAGAGCGAGATGCTTGGCTCGGCTTTAACTGATCCCGCCTAGTATTCCTTCTCGTAGAACACGCCGCCCTTGGCCTCGCCGGCATCGTTGGCCTCGCCGCGCAGCTTCACGCCACGCCCGACATTGAGGTTGATCGTCGCCTTGCCGGAGCCCGGCTTGTCGCCCTTCTGGATCGTCACATAGGTGCGGTCGTTCAGGTACTTGCCGGCCGAAACCGAGGTGCCGCCCTTGTCGTCCGTCGTCACGTCGAGATCGTCGACGCCGATGGCGTTGCGCAGGTTCTCCAGCAAGGAAGTCGAGCCGCCGACTCCGGCGAGCTGGCCCGCGGCTTCGGCGAGTTGCGCGATCTGCAGCGGCGACAGGTTCGACATCGAGCGGCCGAAGATGAGCTGCGCCAGGATCTCGTCCTCCGGCAGCGCCGGCACCGAGCTGAAGGTGAATTTCGGGTTGGTCGCCTCGCCCGACACCACGATGGTGACCGTGGCGCTGGTGGTGGTGGTCTCGGCCGTCAGGTTGAGGGTCGGCACCAGCGAGCCGGAGAAGCCGACCGTGCCCTCGGTGAAGGTCAGCCGCTTGCCGAGGATCGACAGGCGCCCACGCTGCAAGGTGAAGGTGCCGACGGCCTGCGGCGACGAAGCCGGCCCGGTCAATTTCAGTGAGCCGCCAAGCTCGGCATCGACGCCCCTGCCCTGGATGAAGATCTGGTTCGGCGCGTTGACCGTGATGTCGAGGGTGAGGCCGCTTCCGCCGGAACCAGAGCCGCCGCTTGCCTGGGCCGGACGCAGCGCCTTGTCCTGGGCCCGCACCGCGGCCGAGGCATTCTTGTGCTGCACGTCGAGCGCAGAGAGCGAGCCAGGCAGCTTCTCCGGCACGGTGATGACTGTGCGGGCCAGGTTGACGGTGCCGGCGATGGCCGGCGCGGAGACCAGCGGCCCCTTGATGGTCAGATCGCCGCCGAGATTTGCGGTCACCACCCTGCCGTCCGTGTAGCGACCGTCGACCAGCTTGATCGAAAGATCGGCCGGGAAGCCCTGCGCCGGATCGATGCCGACCGTACCGCTGGCAGAGATGCTGCCGCGCGTCGACAGCGTGCCGGTCAGCCGGTTGATCCTGGCCACGCCGCCGCCGATCGACACGTCGGCCGCGAGATTGTTGACGGCGAGGCCGGAGCGCGCGTCGACCAGCCGGGCTCCCGATATCGAGACCGTGCCGCTTATCACCGGCGCGGTCGCGAGGCCGCGCACCTGCACGTTGACGTTGGCGGCGCCAGTCAGCGCCAGACCTTGCGCGGCCAGCTTTGCGGCCAGGAAACCGAATGGGACCTTGCCATTGAAATCGAGTGCCAGATCCGGCGTGCCCGCCATCGTGACCGAGCCGCCGCCCTTCAATCCAAGGCCGGCGCCGTCGCTGAGATTGGCCTGGAAGGTCAACCTGTTGCCGCCGAACGTTCCGTTCGACGAAACCGCGACCCCACCGAGACCTGCGCCGCGCGTCTGCGACGTCTGTATGCCGCTGGCGTTGAGGTCGAAGGCGACCGCCGGATTAGCCGGAGCGCCCGTCACCTTGACCGTGCCCGAGATCGATCCGGCGGCGTCCAGGCCCGGCGAGAAGCTGTTGGCGAGCGAGACCGGCACGCGCGCAAGTGCTGCGTTGATGTCGAGCGACTGGCCGACCTTGCCGGTCACTGTGGCGGTGCCGCCGCCGAGATTGAGCACCAGCTTGTCCAGCGAGGTGTTGCCGTTGGCGATCGAGACCGTCGAGGCCTGCGCGATCGCCGCCTTGATGCCCTGCACGGTGGCCTGGCCGGAAGCAAGCTCTATCGTCGTCGTGCCGCCGGCAACCTTGACCCTGCCGGCCGCCTTGGCCGGGATGCCCTTGACGGTGGCGCCGCCAGAAAAGCCGGTCCAGTCGCCATCGCGCTTGAGATCGACATTGATGCCGCTGACCACGGTGCCGCCCGAGGTGACGGTGTCGGCTTGTATCTTGCCGGAGATGACCGGCGCCGCGAGATAGTTGGCGACAAGCGCGTCGATCGAGACCGCCTTCGCCTGCAGGTCGCCGCGCGTGAGCATGGCGGTGTTGACCCTGACGGCTACCTGCGGCGCATCTCCCTTCTTGGTGAAGACGATCGTGCCGCGCACGTCGCCCGCCGCCTTCTGGAGCGCCAGCGCCGCCAGCGGCCCGATGTCGGGCAGGTCGATAGCGATCGTGCCCGCGGGCACGAATTTCTCGTCCAGGGCCAGATCGCCCGAAATCCGGTTCTTGCCCAAGGACAGCAGCAGTCCGTTGATCGCGCTCTGGCCGTTGGTCGTCGCCAGCACCGCGCTCCCTTGCAGGGGTTGGCCCGCGACGTTGCCGGTAAGCTGGACGTTGGCGGCCGGGTTTGCCGCGTCGGCCTTGCCGGTGGCGGTGAGCTTCAGCCCGGTGATCTCGCGCTCCGCGACCGTCAGCCGGTCACTCCCTACCGTCATGGAGAGATCAGGCGCCGACACCGGGCCGTCAGCGTTGAGCGAAAAGGAAATCGCGCCCTTGGCGTCCTTCGACAAGCCCGAAATATCAGCAAGCGCGCCCTTGATGACGGCGCTGACCTTGTTGTCGGTGACACTGGCCTGGCCATCCGCACTGAGCGGACCGGAAGCCAGCCTGATCGGATTGACGGTGATGTCGCCACCCGCGTCGCGCTTGAGTGCGGCATTCAGCGTGGCACGCTCGCCCAGCAGTCCGCGCGCCGCTGCCGGCAAAGCACTCGCAGCCGCATCCGCCTTGAGGTTGAGGTCGACGGCTCCGTCGGCCAGCGAGACCTTGCCGGTCAGGCCGGCATTCAACGCGTCGCTGCGCAAGGAGCCGTTGTCGATGCCGAACGCGTCGGGCGTGAGGTTGCCGGCCACCTGCGCCACGACCTTGCCGGCGAGAAGCGGCGCCAGCGACGCGTTGGCGAGGTCGATCCGGTCGGCGGAAACCGTGGCGGAAACGGGTCCTGCCCGTTTCGTGACGTCGAAACCGTCGGAATGCAGCTGCACCGAAACCGCCTTTGCCGTGGCTGGGCCGGCCACCAGCGACGGCAGCGCGGCGGTGACGTCAAGCCGCGTCTGTGCAGCCGGGCCGGTCGCCTTCGCCGAAAGCGCCCCGAGTTCGATCTTGGTCGGGTTCGTTGGATCGCCGAAGGCGAGTGGCAGGCTGGCGCCGTCCTTCGACGCAAGATCGAGCGTGAAGTCGTTCGCCCCGTTGGGATTGATGGTCCCGTGCGCCGTGCCCGTGATCTTTGCACCGGAGAGGGTCGCCTTGTCGACAACCACGCCACCGGCCGGCGTGTAGTTGCCGGCCGCGTCGAGCGCGACCGGACCGAGCCCGGCCTGGCGCGTCTGGCTCGTCTCGACACCCACCATCCGCGCGCCGAATTGGACGACGGGCGCCGACGGCGAGCCGGTCACTCGTGCCGTCCCGTCCAGCGTGCCGGCTACGCCGAGTCCAGGGGAGAATTCGTTGGCCAGCGCAGCCGGCAGCGCCGATATCACCGCTGTCACGTCGAGCGCCTGGCCGGCGCTGCCCGACACGGTCACCGAGCCACCGCCCAAGTCGAGCGCCAGCTTTTCGATGGTGGCGGTACCGTTGGCGATGGCGAGTGAGGACGGCTCGGCGATTGCCGCCTTGATGCCGTGCACGGTGGCTTCGCCCGAACCGATCTCGACGCTGGTGGTGCCGCCGGCGATCTTGACACGACCGGATGCCGTCGCCGGTATCCCCGATATCGTGGCGCCACCAGTGAAGTTGGTCCAGTCGCCGTCGCGCTTGAGGTCGACGCCGACGCCGCTGATCTCGGTGCTGCCGGATGTGATACCGTCGGCCTTGATCGAGCCTGCGATCGACGGCGCCTTGAGGTAGTTCGCGATCAGGGCGTTGACGGAAATGGCCCTGGCCGTCACCGCCTCGCGCGCGATCGCCGTGCTCTTGGCGTCGATCGAGATCGTCGGAGCCTCGCCATCCTTGGCGAAGCCGATGGCGCCGTTGATATCGCCCGTGACGGTCTGCCCGCCGAGAGCCGCCAGCGGCGACAGATCGGGGACCTGCAGCGTCAGCGTGCCGAGCGGTAGGAACTTCTCGTCGAGGGCGAGATCGCCGGAAACCTTGCTGTCGCCCAGCGAGAGACTGAGGCCCTTGATCGACCGCTTGCCCTCGTTGGTGACCAGCGCCGCCTGGATATCCAGTGGCTGCCCCTCGGCCGATCCTGTCAGGGAGACGTTGGCGGACGGATTGGTGATGTCGGCCTTGCCGGACGCCGAGAGCTTGATCGCCTTCACCGTGCGGCCCGACGCCGTCAGGCTGTCGCTGGTGGCCGAGACAGTGAAGTCTGGCGCCGTGCTGGCGCCACTCGCGGCAAGCGCGAAATCGATCGCGCCGGCCAGAGGCACACCTGCCAGCGAAGACAGTTTCGAGACGTCGCCGAGCTTGCCCTTAATGTCGGCCTGGATGTCGGTGCCGTGCATGCTGGCGGTGCCGCTTGCACTGACGGAGCCCGAGGTGAATTCCAGCGAATTGGCGGCGAAGGCGCCCTTCGGATCGCGCGTCGCGGTGGCCGAGAACTGCACCCGCTCGCCCAGCACCGTGCTGATCTGCGGCGGCAGCGCCGTCGACACGGCGTCGGCGTTCATCTTCATCGTCATCGACAGGTCGGCCAGCGTCACCGCCGCGGTGAGCGAGGCATTGAGCGCGTCGGAGCGCAGCGTGCCCTTGTCGAGCGTCACCTGATCCTTGGTGATGGCGCCGGCGAGATCGGCTGTCACCTTGCCGGTGACCAGCGGCGCCAGCGTCGCCAGATCGGTCTTGAGGCCACTGGCAGCCAGCTTGATGTTGACCGGCCCGCTGCGGTTCTGGATGTCGAAGGCGTCTGAATGGACCTCGGCGCTGAGGTCGTCGAGCCGCGTGCCGCCGGCGACGATTGAAACGAGCGAAGCGCCGACGTCGATGATCGGTGCCTTGCCGTCGCCGAAGGCACGCGCTGTGGCGCCCTTTATGGCGAGCGTGATCGGCTGCGCCTTCGAGCCGACGCTGATAACCACCGGCGCGCCCTTTGCGGCGAGGTCGACAGCCAGGTCGGAGGCGCCGGCCGGGTCGATGATGCCCTTGACCGTGCCATGCACGGCATCGCTCTCGAGATTGGCGCGACGCACCTCGATACCGCCGGTCGCCAGAACCGTGGCGGCGACGTCGAAGCTGGTCTTGCCGGCAACCAGAGGCTTGAAGTTCTCGGGCAGGAAACGTTCGAAGTCGCCATCGCCGCTGGCTTCGACATGGTTGCCCTTGTCGGTCTGCTGGTTGCGGGCGGAAAGCCTCGTCACCACCTGCCCGTCGACGGCGAAGGTGCCGTTGCCGCTCCAGTTGGCCAGCGGCCCGCTGCCCGACACCTGGATGTCGACCGGCGGCGCGTCCGGCAACTGGAGCAGGTTTGCGATGATGCCGCCCGCCGGCTCGGACGCCTTGACGTCGAGGTCGAGCTTGTTGTCGGCGGGCGCGAAATGGACCTTGGCGTCCACCGCGCCCTGCCTGCCATCATGGCGGCTAATGTTGAGCACCGTGTTCACGGCAAGCGGCGCGGCGTCGACCTTGGCGGAACCCGTCGCCGAGAGCTCGGCGACGCCACCGCCGGCAAGAGCCTGCCCGAGAGCGATCTCGGGGATTTCGATGCGCTTGATGTCGAGCGAAACAGGCAAGGTCGTTGCGCCGCTGCTGCTCTGGCTTGGCGTGGTGCTGGCCACCGGCAGACGCGCGAGCTCGACGCGGCCGACGCCGATGCGGTCGGCGCTGAAATTCCTGGAAAGAAGCGCCAGGGGCGACCAGTCGACAGCAACCTCGCGCGCCACCAGCCAGGCGCCTTCACGGTCTTCCAGAACGACGTGGTCGACGCGCAGCGCTCCCGACCAGATACCGTCCAGACCACTCACCGTGACCTTGCGGTCGGGTGTCGAAGCGAGGCCCGAGACCATGTTGGCAAGATTGGCGCGACCGCGCTCGGTCTTGGTCAGCACGACAAGCGCACCGATCGCCGCGGCCAGGACGACGAGCAGCGTATAGGAAAGGATGCGAAGGATGCGCCAGAAAGTCTTCATCGTCAGAACGCCTGCCCGATGCCGGCATAAATACCGAAACGCGGATCGCCAGGATCGCGGTTGAGCGGAACGGCCGCGTCGATGCGCAGCGGCCCGAACGGTGTGATGTAGCGCAGGCCGACGCCGGCGCCGACCTTGAGGTTGGAGAAGCTCGGCGTCTGCCGGATTGAAACTGTGCCGGCATCGATGAACGGCACGATGCCGATCGTATCTGTGACGGCCATGCGCATCTCGACCGAGGTCTCGAAGTAGGAGAGGCCGCCGGTGGGTTGCCCGGTGCTGTCTCTCGGACCGATGCCCTGATAGGCATAGCCGCGCACCGAGCCACCGCCACCGGAATAGAAGCGACGATCGGCGGGCACATGTTCGAGATCGGTGCCGACGATCGAGCCGATGGCGACGCGCTCGGCGAAGACGAACTTGCTGGCGCTGTCGAGCGACTGGTAGGCCGAGCCCTCACCCCGCAGCTTGAGGAAGGTTGCGCCGCTCAGCAAGTCGTAGCTCGGCTCGGCATAGGCGAGCACGCGGAAGCCTCTCGTGGGATTGAGGCGGTTGTCGCGGTTGTCGTAGACATATTGCAGCGGCACGCTGGCGATCAGGTAGCGATGTTCGCCGAAAGCGTCGTGAATCCTGGAATAGTCGAGCGACACTTCCGCCGACACCGTCTGCTTCTTGTCCAGTTCATAGGACAGGCCGACGCCGCCCTTGATCGAGAAGTGGTCGTAGGCGTCCGGGTGCTCGAACACCGTCTTGACGTTGGCGAAGAACTTCGACGCCGGCCCGATCACGCCGGGCTTCTCGAACATGATGCCGGCATTGTAGTTGAGCTTGCTGACGCTGTTGGTGCCGATGCCGCTGATGGCGCCGTCTATGCGCAGTTTCTCGGCGCGGCCGAACAGGTTGCGGTGGCCCCAGTACCCCTCCAGCCCGAGCCCGTCGATGGTGGAATAGGTACCGCCGACACCGAAGAAACGGGGCTTGCGCTCGCTCACCCGGACATCGATCGGGATGTTGCCGTCGGCGTCGAGCTGGTCGGCCTCCTTGAAGGTGACGCTGTTGAACACTTCGAGTGCCAACAGCCGGTCGCGCGCGTCGCTGATCTCCTGGGGCGAGTACTGCCGGCCCCGCTTGAGCCCGGTCATGTATTCGGTGAAGTCGCGATCCACCTTGTCGGTGCCCTCGACGGTGGTGGCGCCGTAGCCGGCCACCGGGCCGGCCGCGACCGTCAGTGTCACATCGAGCGTCGCGGTGGCGTGGTCGGCGACGATCTCGCGATCCGTGACCTTGGCCAGTGGCCTGCCTTGTTCCTTCAGGGTCCGCACGATCAGCGCCTCGGCCCTGAGCACGGCGCCTGAACCCGCGTCGCCGCCGGCGATCAGACCGTAGTCGGCGCTCATCAGCCCCGCCGCGTCGCCCTCGAGGTGGATGTTGCCAAGCGTGAATCTCGGTCCTGCGGTCACGTTGATCTCGACCGGGATCGGCTGCGGTCCCTTGAATTCTGCGTCGGGCGGCAATTCGTCCAGCGACTTGCCGGCAATAGAGATGTTGACGATGCCCTCGTAGCGTGCGTCGGCGTAGAGCGCCGCAACGAGTTGCTCCCGATCGGAACGCGCCTTGGCCAGCAGACCGAGCGAGCCGGAAACCGGATGGTCCTCGTCGCCCTTGAGCGCCGAAGCGTTCTCCAGCTTCTTGATGAGGTCCTTGTCCGCGTCCGACGACGTGATCGAGGTCGAATAGCGCAGCGGATCGACGATATCGGCATCCTCGTTCTTGGAGGATCCCCATAGCTTGATGCCGAAAATCTCGAAAGCAGCGGCAGCCTTCGATTCAACGGCGAGCGTGGTCGCGCACAGCGCGGCGGCGAGCAGGACGCGCGGAAGCACGCGCCCTGGCGCGGCCCTTCCTGACATCTGCTCTTCACGCACGGGCATTAAAACAACCTAATTCGACCGCAACCTAATTCGCAAAACTAAAATTGGAATGAAGTTCTGAAGCGCTCGTAAAGGGGCCACAATCCAATTGTCTGAAATAGGACGGGCTTGGAATTCACACCTTTTGCGTCGCCGCAAGAAAGTGTGATCCCCAATCCCGTGAAACGACTGTCCCATACCGGTCCTTGGCCGGAAAAGAAACCGTCGACGGGCGGTTCCCCGTCGCGCCCTTGCGTTGACAAGCCTGACTGAAGCTTGAACAAACTTGGGCGCTGGAGCGATATGCGGCCATCCGGGCGCGTCCAGGCGTTACGGAACTTGGGAATACTCGCGCTTTAACCCTTGAAACGATTCGGGTATCGGGCGGCGCGAAGGCAGATTGTCGGGAGGGTGTCATGGCAATGCGCGCGGTTCGTGGCTTGTCGGTGCTGGTCTTTCTGCTGATGGCGTTGAATGGCGCCGCGCAGGGAGCCGAGGCACGGCGGGTGGTGACGTCGGACAACTCGGATTATTTCGGCTTCGATCTCCGGTCCGACCAGAACGTCAGCCTCGATCAGTGCAAGACGACCTGTCTCGGCGATCCCAGCTGTCGCGCCTTCACCTACAACACCAAGGCCAAATGGTGTTTCCTCAAATCCGACTACAACCAGATGAAACCCTTTGCCGGCGCAGTTGCCGGCAAGGTGGTCAATGTCGACGGCGAGCCCGATATCGGCGCGCCGCCGGCAATCGCCTTCTTCCCCAACTGGATGGCCGACCAGGCCCAGCAGTACAAGGACAAGCTCACCGGGCCGGCCTATGTGAAGCCGACCGACGGGCTCGCTTCGCTGGAGGCTGCGGCCGAGCAATCGGCGCTGACCGGCGACCACCGCTCCGCCATGCTGCGCTACGAGGGCGCCGTCTCGCTGTTGCCGGACGACGGCAAGCTTTGGCTTGCCCTCGCGCGCGAGACACTGGCAGTTCAGCCGGCCGCCAACACAAATGAAGCTTCCACCCTGCCGGCCAATGCCACCTCCGCCGGCTTCAACGCCTACAAGCTGTCGCGCACGAAATCGGCGCGCGCCGAGGTGCTGGCGCTGATCGCTGCCGGCCTCGACCGCCGCGACCTCTTCCGCCCGGCCCTGCAGGCCTATGAGGCGAGCCTGGGGCTGGTCAATTCGCCGGCCGTGCGGGCCGAGTATGAGGACCTGAAGTCGCGCAAGGGCTTCCGCGTCATCGACCATTCCGTCGACGCCGACACCAGCGCGCCACGCATCTGCGCCCAGTTCTCGGAAGAGCTGGTCAAGAGCGGCGTCGACTATGCCCAGTTCGTCACCGTCGACAATGCGGCGCCGAAGGGCGTTGAGGCCAAGGACAAGCAGATCTGCGTCGAGGGACTTGAGCACGGCCAGCATTACGACGTGACCTTCCGCGCCGGCCTGCCTGCCGCCATCGGCGAGGTCACGGCGGTGCCGACCACGCTGTCGATCTATGTCCAGGACCGCGCCGCCTCAGTGCGCTTCACCGGCGACAGCTTCGTGCTGCCGGCTGGCGCGCGGCGCGGCATCCCGGTCGTCACCGTCAACATGGACGCCGCCGACATGAAGCTCTACCGCATCGGCGACCGCTCGCTGGCGCAGCTTCTCTCCGGCTACCAGTTCCTGCGCCAGCTCGACGGCTACGACATCTCGACCATTTCCGACCAGATGGGCGAGCCGATCTGGCAGGGCAAGCTCGAGGTCGGCAACGACCTCAACAAGGAGGTGACCACCTCCTTCCCCGTCGACGAAGCGCTGCCGCAGCGCAAGCCCGGCGTCTATGTGCTCACCGCGCAGCCCGCCAACGACAAGAGCGACAGCTACAACTCGCGCGCCACCCAGTGGTTCGTCGTCTCCGACATCGGCCTGTCCACCTATACCGGCCAGGACGGGCTCAACGTCTTTGCCCGCTCGCTCGGCAGCGCAAAGCCGATCGCCGGCGCGGAGCTGACGCTGCTTGCGAGGAACAACGAGATCCTCGGCACGGCCAAGACCGACGCCGAGGGGCGCGCCGTCTTCAATCCTGGCCTGACGCGCGGTGAAGGCGGCATGGTGCCGGCGGTGCTGATGGCCAAGCAGGGCGACAGCGATTTCGTCTTCCTCGACATGGGTCGCGCCGGCTTCGACCTGTCCGACCGTGGTGTGACGGGGCGCGCCGCGCCCGGCGCGCTCGACGTCTATGCCTGGACCGAGCGCGGCATCTACCGCGCCGGCGAGGAGGTGCATGTCGCGGCACTTGCCCGTGACGGCGCAGCAAAGGCGGTGGACAACCTGCCGCTGACCTTCATCTTCACCCGCCCCGACGGCGTCGAGGACCGCCGCATCGTCAGCGACGGCGTCTCGGCGGGCGGCCATGCTGTCGACCTGCCGCTCGAAACCAACGCCATGCGCGGCACCTGGACCGTGGCGATCCACACCGATCCCAAGCAGCCGGCCGTGGCCAGCCAGATGTTCCTCGTCGAGGACTTCGTGCCGGATCGCATCGAGTTCGACCTCGCCGCCGACAAGCAGGAGATCGCGCGCGGCGAGAGCGCCAACGTCACCGTCGACGGGCGCTTCCTCTATGGCGCCCCGGCCGCCGGCCTGGCATTGGAGGGCGAACTGACGCTGTCCACGACCAGGACCTGGGACAGCTTCAAGGGCTACTCCTTCGGCCTTGCCGACGAGCAGTCGGCCGAGCCCTCGGTAACGCCCTTCACCAACCTGCCCGTCGTCGGCGACAACGGCAAGGCGACCTTCCCGGTCACCGTCGACCAGTTGCCCTCGACCACAAAGCTGGTCGACGCCAAGGTTACGGTGCGCATGCGCGAGACCGGCGGCCGCGCCGTCGAGCGCTCGCTCAATATCGGCATCCGCCCGCAGGGCGAGATGATCGGCATCCGCCCGAACTTCGACGGCGACGAGGTGCCGCAAGGCGGCACCGCAAAGTTCAACCTGATCGCCGTCGATCCCAATGGCAAGCGCGAGACGCTGAAGGGCGCGCAATGGTCGCTGGTCAAGGTCGAGCGCAATTACCAGTGGTACCGCTCCAACAATTCGTGGAACTACGAAGCCGTCGCCTTCACCAAGTCGGTGGCCAATGGCCAGGTCGACCTTTCCGCCGACGGCGAGGCGACGGTGTCTCTGCCAGTCGACTGGGGACGCTACCGCCTGGAAGTCGAGACTGCCGATGCCGAGGGGCCGGCGACCAGCTATGAATTCGATGCCGGCTGGTACGTTTCCTCGACCACGACCGAGACGCCCGACGGCCTCGAGATCGCGCTCGACAAGGATACTTACGCCGCCGGCGAGGTGGCCAAGCTGAAGGTCTCGCCGCATTTTGCCGGCGAACTTCTCGTCGCCATCGGCGCCGACAAGCTGCTGAAGACCGTCACCGCCAGCATTCCGGCCGGCGGTGGCACGGTCGACATCCCCGTCGGCGACGACTGGGGCGCCGGCGCCTACATAACGGCGACGCTGTTCCGGCCCGGCGACGCGCAGGAATCGCGCATGCCGGCCCGCGCCATCGGCGTGAAATGGCTGAAGGTCGATCCCGGCTCGAAGAAACTCGCCGTCACGCTGACGCCGCCGGAAAAGACCATGCCGCGCCAGCAATTGTCGATCCCGGTCGCGGTGGCGGGCGTGGCGCCCGGCTCCAACGCCTATGTCACGGTCGCGGCCGTCGACGTCGGCATCCTCAACCTGACCAACTACAAGGCGCCGGACCCGGAGAACTGGTTCTTCGGCCAACGCATGCTCGGCATGGAGGTGCGCGACCTCTACGGCCGCCTCATCGATGGTTCGCTCGGCGTCGCCGGCAAGCTGCGCACCGGTGGCGACGGCGCCAACATGCAGACGCAAGGCAGCCCGCCCACCGAGAAGCTGGTCGCTTTCTTCTCCGGCCCGGTCCAGCTCGACGCCGACGGTAAGGCGCGCATCGACTTCGACATTCCGCAGTTCAACGGCACTGTCCGCGTCATGGCGGTGGCCTGGACCAAGGAAGCGGTCGGGCATGCGCAGACCGACGTCATCGTGCGCGATCCGGTGGTGATCACCGCCGGCCTGCCGCGCTTCATGGCGCCCGGCGACAGCGCCGTCATGCGCCTCGATGTCGCCGACACTGACGGGCCCGCGGGCGACTACGCCCTGTCTGTCGAGACGACCGGCGACCTGTCGACCGGCAACGCGCCGCTGCCCTCCAAGCTGACGCTGGAGCCCGGCAAGCGGCAATCCGTGACTGTACCGCTCGTCGCGCAGACGGCAGGCGATGCCTCGATCACAATCAAGCTCGCTCACGCGGATGGCGTCAATGTCGAGCAGACGCTGTACCTGCCGGTGCGGCCGGCGCAATTGCCTGTCACCACGCGAACGGTCGTCGACCTGAAGGGCAATGGCGGCGCGCTGCATATCGACAAGGAGTTGCTGGCGGCAAGCCTGCTGGACGGCGCCTCGGTCAGCGTCGGCGTTTCGCAGGCGGCCGCCTTCGACGTGCCCTCGTTGCTGATGACGCTCGACCGCTACCCCTATGGCTGCGCCGAGCAGACCACCAGCCGCGCCATGCCGCTGCTCTATGTCAACGACATGGCGGCCGGCCTCGGCATGGCGAACGACGCGGACCTGCATGGTCGCGTCCAGGACGCCATCTACAAGGTGCTGAGCTATCAGGCTTCAGCCGGCAGCTTCGGCCTATGGGGACCCGGCTCGGGCGACCTGTGGCTCGACGCCTATGTCAGCGAATTCCTGACCCGGGCGCGCGAGCAGAAATACGACGTGCCGGCGCTGGCCATGAACCAGGCGCTGAACAACCTGCAGAACTCCATCGGCTATGACCAGAGCGTGCAGGACCGTGGCAGCGAGATCGCCTACGCGCTCTATGTGCTCGCCCGCAACAAGAAAGCCTCGATCGGCGACCTGCGCTACTACGCCGACACGCAGCTCGAAGCCTTCACCAGCCCGATGGCGGTGGCCCAGCTTGCCGCGAGCCTCGCGCTCTACGGCGACACGCAGCGTTCGGAGGCCACCTTCCAGGCGGCGCTGCGGCTGGCCAAGTCGACCTCCGACTACGACTACTACCGCTCCGACTACGGCTCGCCCCTGCGCGACGGGGCCGCGATGCTGTCGCTGGCCGCGGAATCGAAGCCGGTGTCGAGCATCGTGCCGGAACTGGTCAAGCTGGTGACGAAGGAGCGCGCGGCGGCCGACTGGACCAGCACCCAGGACGAAGCCTGGATGCTGCTGGCGGCGCGCGCGCTCAAGGAAGGCAACGACTCGATCGCGCTGACCGTCAACGGCGCGCCGCATGCCGGTGTCTATTCGCAGCAGATGTCCGGCAACGAACTGGTCGACAGCCCGCTGACCGTCGCCAACACCGGCAAGACGCCGCTGCAGGCGGTCGTCACGGCGGTCGCGGCGCCGGTGCAGCCGCTGCCGGCGAGCGGCAACGGCTTCACCATCGAGCGCACCTACTACAAGCTCGACGGCACCGAGGCCAACGTGACCGAGGTCAAGCAGAACGAACGCTACGTGGTCGTGCTCAAGGTCTACGAGCAGAACTCCTGGCCGTCCCGCCTGCTGATCACCGATCTCTTGCCGGCCGGCTTCGAGATCGACAATCCGGGCCTCGTCTCCAGCGCCCAACTGTCCAACTTCTCGTGGCTGGCGCAGACCGACGCGGCGCATCTCGAATTCCGTGACGACCGCTTCGTCGCGGCCTTCAATCCGAATGAGGGCGACGGCGACCGCAACATCATGCTGGCCTATGTCGTGCGCGCCGTGACGCCGGGCACCTACGCCCATCCGGCGGCGACCGTGGAGGACATGTACCGGCCGCAATATTAGGCCCGCACCGCCACCGGCATGATGGAGGTGAAGGCGCCGTAAGGATAACGGATATGACGATTGCGCTGCCCCTCATCCGCCTGCCGGCACCTTCTCCCCGTCAACGACGGGGAGAAGGAAGAAGCTCCAGCGCTGGCGCGCGCCTCTCCCCGTACTTCACGGGGAGAGGGCAAGGGTGAAGGGCAGCGCCATGCTCTCCAGCAGATTTATTCGCCGAACAGCCATAACCATCGCCTCCCTCGCTGGTCTCGCGGCCATCTCCATCGCCGCCCTGTGGGAGCTCGATCGCGCCTTCCCGCCTCCCCTGCCCGCCAGACTGACCGTGTCGACCGAGGTGCAGGATCGTGACGGCCAGTTGCTTCGCGCCTTCGCCACGCCGGACGGCTACTGGCGGCTGGAGACCCGGCTCGACCAGGTCGACAAGCAGTTCGTCGACATGCTGGTCACTTACGAGGACAAGCGCTTCTGGGATCACGAAGGCGTCGACGTTCTGGCAATCGGCCGGGCCGCCCTCCAGTTCGCCACCAGCGGCCATATCGTGTCGGGCGGCTCGACGCTGTCGATGCAGCTTGCCCGACTGATCGAGCCGCGCGAAAGCCGCAGCCTCGCCTCCAAGGTCAAGCAGATGCTGCGCGCCATCCAGATCGAGCGGCGGCTGTCGAAGCGCGACATCCTCGAGCGCTACCTGACACTTGCACCTTACGGCGGCAATCTGGAGGGCGTGCGCGCCGCCTCCCTCGCCTATTTCGGCAAGGAACCGAAACGTCTGACCGTCTCGGAGGCAGCGCTTCTGGTCGCGCTGCCGCAACTGCCGGAGCGGCGCCGGCCCGACCGCAACCTTGGCATCGCCCACGCCGCCCGCGACCGCGTGCTGTCGCGCATGGTCTCGGCCGGGCTGATCGGCGAGCGCGAGGCCGCGCGCGCCGCGCTCGACGACGTTTCCGGCCTGCGCCGCCGGCTGCCGGCGCTTGCCCCGCACGCGGCCTATGCCTTGCTGCCACGGGCCGTGCCGGGCGAGCCGCTGCGCCTCACCATCAAGAAGAGCGTCCAGGAAGGCCTGGAGCAGGTTGCGCGCGACGCCGCCGCGAGACTGGACCCTCGCCTTTCAGTCGCCATGGTGATGGCCGATGCGCGCACCGGCGACATACTGGGCGAAGTCGGTTCGGCCAATTTCTTCGATGCCAGCCGTTCGGGCTGGATCGACATGACCAGGGTCGTGCGCTCGCCGGGCTCGACGCTGAAGCCGTTCATCTACGGCCTCGCCTTCGAGCAGGGACTGGTGGCGCAGGAGACGCTGATCGAGGACAGCCCAGCCGATTTTGCCGGCTACCGGCCGAAGAACTTCGACATGGGCTACCAGGGCGACGTCAGCGTCAGGCAGGCGCTGCAATTGTCGCTCAACGTGCCGGCCGTGCGTGTGCTCGATGCGGTCGGCCCAGCGCGGCTGATGGCGCGCTTCCGCCAGGCCGGCGTGACGCCGGTGCTGCCGGCAAACCAGCCGCCGGGCCTCGCCATCGGCCTTGGCGGCGTCGGTATCACGCTGCGCGACCTTGTCCAGCTCTACACCGGCCTTGCCAATGGCGGCAGGACCAACACATTACACGACGGCACTGAACTCGCCGACGCCGAGCGGGCGAGCGCCACCATCCTCGACGGACAGGCCAACTGGCAGATCATCGACATCCTCTCCGGGGTGAAGCCGCCCGAAGGTGCCCCGCAGCGCGGCATCGCCTACAAGACCGGCACCTCCTATGGCTATCGCGACGCCTGGTCGATCGGCTTCGACGGCCGGCACGTGCTGGGTGTCTGGGTCGGGCGTGCCGATGCCAGCGCTGTGCCGGGCCTCTCCGGCTACGTGTCGGCGGCACCGATCCTGTTCGAGGGCTTCGCGCGCTCCGGCATCGCCGCCGTGCAGTTGCCCGGCAAGCCGCCGGGTGTTCAGCGCCTCGGTCGCGACGAGTTGCCGGTCACGCTGGCCCGTTTCGGCTCCGGCGCTGACGGACTGGTGCAGGCGACCCCGAGCGAACCGGCGCCGACCATCATCTTCCCGCCCAACGGCGCGCGCGTCGATCTCGGCGTCGCATCCGCCGACGCCACCCCGCTGGTGCTGAAGCTGCAAGGCGGGCGGGCGCCGTTCCGCTGGCTGGCCAACGGCAAGCCGCTCGTCGGTCTGGATCGCCGGCGCACCGCCACCTGGCAGCCCGACGGAAAGGGTTATTCGACGCTGACCGTGATCGACGCAGCCGGCCGCGCGGCGAGTGTGAAAGTGTTCGTTGAATAGAGGCCGGCAAGGGATTCGCAATTCTTGCTTTTTGCCTGGATGGCCGACCGCGATCACCCGTCGCGCCTGACCGCTGATCCATACGGGGTTGTAGCGGCAAGTTCGTGCCGCCAGCAAAAAGGTGACATGGATCTCATGAGGAAGAAATTTCTCGAACAGGCCTTTCCGCAACGAAAATTTGCCCGCCACGCCCGAAAAAGGCAACATTCAATGCATCTAATTTCTATCAACTCGGTAGAGTTACCGCCAACTCAATGGAGAGGCGGACATGACCAAACCTCGTTTCAGGAAACTGCTCGCCGCGCTGGTCGCCACATCGGTCCAGTTCGGCACGCTCGGCTTCGCGTTCGCCGACACCACCATCCTCAACGTGTCCTATGATCCGACGCGCGAACTGTACAAGGCCTATGACGACGCCTTCGCGGCGCACTGGAAGGCCGAGACCGGCGAGACGGTCACGATCAAGCAGTCGCATGGTGGATCGGGCGCGCAGGCCCGCGCCGTGATCGACGGGCTCGATGCCGACGTCGTCACCCTGGCGCTAGAGGGCGACATCAACGCCATCGCCGACAAGACCAAGAAGATCGCCCCTGACTGGCGCAAGAAATTCGAGAACAACTCCGCTCCCTACACCTCGACCATTGTGTTTCTCGTGCGCAAGGGCAACCCGAAGGCCATCCACGACTGGGGCGACTTGGTGAAGGATGGCGTGCAGGTCATCACGCCCAATCCCAAGACCTCTGGCGGCGCCCGCTGGAACTATCTGGCGGCTTGGGCCTACGCCAACGCCAATGACGGCGGCGACGAGGCCAAGACCAAGGAATTCGTCGGCAAGCTCTACGCCAATGTCCCGGTGCTCGACACCGGCGCGCGCGGCTCCACCGTGACCTTCGCGCAGAAGGGCCTGGGCGACGTGCTGCTCGCCTGGGAAAACGAAGCCTATCTCGCGCTCGACGAGTTCGGCGCCGACAATTTCGACGTCGTCTATCCGCCGACCTCGATCCTGGCCGAGCCGCCGGTGGCCGTGGTGGACGCCAATGTCGACGCCAAGGGCACGCGCAAGGTCGCCGAGGCCTATCTCTCCTGGCTCTATTCCAAGGAAGCCCAGACCATCATCGCCAAGAACCACTACCGCCCGGCAAAGCCGGACCTGGTGCCGGCCGAAGACCTCGCCAAGCTGCCCGAGATCAAGCTCGTGACCATCGACGATCCGCTTTTCGGCGGGTGGAAGAAGGCGCAGCCCTATCATTTCGGCGATGGTGGTATATTCGACCAGATCTACAAGCCGGCGCAGTAGCAACCAAGATCGAGACGACATGAGCATAGCCCCCACGCAAGGGGGGTGGCGGTTCAGACAGCCGAGCGTCATTCCGGGTTTCGGACTGACGCTCGGCTTCTCGCTTGCCTACCTCACCCTCATCATCCTCATCCCCCTGTCGGGGCTGGTCTGGCGCTCGGCCGCGCTGGGCTGGACCGATTTCTGGGCCATCGCCACCGACCGGCGCACCCTCAACGCCCTGCGGATCAGCTTCGGCACGGCCATTGTGGCTGCTGCCGTCAATGTTGTGTTCGGCACGCTCGTCGCCTGGGTGCTGGCGCGCTACAGCTTTCCCGGCCGGCGCATCGTCGACGCCATGGTCGACCTGCCCTTCGCGTTGCCGACGGCAGTGGCCGGCATTGCGCTGACCACGCTCTACGCACCGAACGGCTGGATCGGCCATCTGCTCGCGCCGCTGGGCATCAAGGTCGCCTACACGCCGCTCGGCATCGTCATCGCGCTGGTCTTCATCGGCCTTCCCTTCGTCGTGCGCACGGTGCAGCCGATCATGGAAGAGATGGACAGGGAAGTGGAAGAGGCTGCGGCCACGCTGGGCGCCAGCCGTTTCCAGACCATCACCCGCGTCCTGTTTCCGGGCCTCGCGCCGGCCATTGTCACCGGCTTCGCACTGGCCTTCGCGCGCGGCGTCGGCGAGTACGGCTCGGTGATCTTCATTGCCGGCAACCTGCCCTACAAATCCGAGATCGCGCCACTGCTGATCGTCATCCGGCTGGAGGAATACAACTACCCCGCCGCGACCGCGATCGCCGCCGTCATGCTCGGGCTCTCCTTCCTCATGCTGCTGGTGGTGAACCTCGCGCAATCGTGGAGCCGCAAGCGCTATGGCTGATCCGGAGATCAAATCCTACGAGCCGCACCATGAGAGCCACTCCGCCGCCGTGACCGAAAGCCGGCCGGCGCGGGCGGCACTGATGATCGTCGCCTTCGCCTTCCTTGGCATCTTCCTGCTGCTGCCGCTGATCGTCGTCTTCAAGGAGGCGTTCGCCAAGGGCATCAGCACCTACCTGCAATCGCTGGGCGATGCCGACACGCGTTCGGCCATCCGCCTCACCTTGCTGGTCGCCGCCATCTCGGTGCCGCTCAACATCATCTTCGGCATTTCCGCCGCCTGGGCGATCGCCAAGTTCGAGTTCAAGGGCAAGGCCTTCCTGATCACGCTGATCGACCTGCCCTTCTCGGTCTCGCCGGTCATATCCGGTCTTGTCTACGTGCTCCTGTTCGGCGCGCAGGGCCTGCTCGGCGCGTGGCTCAAGGCGAACGGCATCGTCATCCTGTTCGCCGTGCCGGGCATCGTTCTGGCCACCGTCTTCGTCACCTTTCCCTTCGTCGCGCGGGAGTTGATCCCGCTGATGCAGGAACAGGGCACCGGCGATGAGGAGGCGGCGTTGTCGCTGGGTGCCAATGGCTGGCAGACTTTCTGGTACGTGACGCTGCCCAACGTAAAATGGGGCCTGCTCTACGGCGTGCTCCTGTGCAACGCGCGCGCCATGGGCGAGTTCGGCGCGGTGTCGGTGGTCTCCGGCCACATACGCGGCCTTACCAACACGATGCCGCTGCATGTCGAGATCCTGTACAACGAATACAACGCTGTGGGCGCCTTCGCTGTGGCATCGCTACTCGCCGGGCTCGCGCTGGTGACGCTGGTCCTGAAGACGCTGCTCGAGATGCGCTACGGCGCCGAGATCGCGGCCGCGCGCGGCCATTGAACAAAGCTTGCCACCCATTTGGGACAGCGGCATGCGAAGCGAAAGAGATGTCGCCGCCAGGTGCCCGACCGTCCCGGGCCAGGACAGGCAACAACAAGAAGGGGTAATTGATGGAAGTTCGCGTTGCCAACGTGCGCAAGGAGTTCGACCGGTTTCCGGCGCTGCACGACGTGTCGCTCGACATCAGGTCCGGCGAGCTCATCGCTCTGCTCGGTCCGTCCGGCTCGGGCAAGACGACGCTGCTGCGGCTGATCGCCGGCCTGGAGCGGCCGACACGCGGCAAGATCTTCTTCGGCGACGAGGACGCCTCGCAGAAGTCGATCCAGGAGCGCAATGTCGGCTTCGTCTTCCAGCACTACGCGCTGTTCCGGCACATGACGGTCGCCGACAACATCGGCTTCGGCCTCAAGGTGCGGCACGGCGCGGCGCGACCGCCGGCGCAGGAAATCCGCCGCCGCGCCTCCGAGCTTCTCGACCTCGTCCAGCTCTCAGGGCTGGAGAAGCGCTATCCCGCGCAGCTTTCCGGCGGCCAGCGCCAGCGCGTGGCGCTGGCCCGCGCCATGGCGATCGAGCCCAAGGTGCTGCTGCTCGATGAGCCGTTCGGGGCGCTCGACGCGCAGGTACGTCGCGAGCTTCGCCGCTGGCTACGCGAAATCCATGACGCCACCGGCCACACCACCGTCTTCGTCACCCATGACCAGGAGGAAGCGCTGGAGCTTGCCGATCGCGTCGTGGTGATGAGCCAGGGCCGCATCGAGCAGGTCGGCACCGCCGACGAGATCTACGACACCCCGAACTCACCCTTCGTCTACGGCTTCATCGGCGAGTCGAGCACGCTGCCGGTCAAGGTCGAGGGCGGAGAAGTCTGGATCGCCGACCGCCCGATCGGCCTCCCGGCGCCAGATGCGGCCGACGGCCCGGCAAAGCTTTTCTTCCGTCCGCATGACATCGACCTTCTGGACGGCTGCAGCGGCTGCATAGCCGGCACTGTCGCCGCCAGCCGCCGGGTCGCGGGCACGCGCCGCGTCGAGCTGGAGATCGGTGGCGAACGCCAGCGCGTCGAGATCGAGCTGCCCGTCGACCATCCCGCCGCCCAGAAAAGCCGCGTGGCTTTTCGTCCACGGCGCTGGAAGCTTTTCCCGGCTTGAGGCGCTTCCTAGCGGGCCTGCGTTTCGGCGGATGATTCCGATTGAAAGAAAATCCTAACAACGGGCTGTTTGGGCGACGTTTTTTCTCGTCGCCCCGCATTTCGATCACGCCCGTGCCTCGCGCCTCGAGGCATGGCGCGGCTAGCTTCTGGGCCTTCGCATTCCATTGCATCGGAGCCATTTTCATGAAGCGATTTCTTCTCGGCCTCGCCAGCGCGGCCGTCCTTGCCCTCGCGTCGTCCCAGGCCTGGTCAGCCGACAAGCTTCTCAACGCGTCCTATGACGTCGGGCGCGAACTGTTCGTGGAAGTGAACAAGGCCTTCGTCGCCAAGCACCCGGGTGTCAGCATCGACCAGTCGCATGCCGGCACCTCGGCGCAGGCGCGCGCCATCGCCGAAGGCCTCGGCGCCGACGTCGTCACCTTCAACCAGGTCACCGACGTCGACTTCCTGGTCAAGAAAGGCCTGGTTTCGGCCGACTGGCAGAAGGATTTCCCGGACAACGCCTCGCCGTTCTACTCGCTGCCCTCATTCCTGGTCCGCGCGGGCAATCCCAAGCACATCAAGGACTGGAACGACCTGGTGCGCGACGACGTGCAGGTCATCTTCCCCAACCCGAAGACCTCGGGCAACGCGCGCTACACCTATCTGGCCGCGACCGCCTACGCCAAGCAGGCCTTCAACAATGACGACGCCAAGGTGAAGGAGTTCATCACCAAGCTCTTCAACAACGTGCCGATTTTCGACACCGGCGGCCGTGCCGCCACCACCACCTTCGTGCAGCGCGAGATCGGCGACGTGCTGATCACCTTCGAGTCCGAGACGCGCGGCATCCGCAAGGAGTATGGCGACGACAAGTTCGAACAGGTCACCCCCTCGGTCAGCCTGCTCGCCGAATTCCCGGTTGCCGTAGTCGACAAGGTCGCTGAGGAGCACGGCACGCGCGAACTCGCAAAGACCTATCTCGATTTCCTCTACACGCCCGAGGGTCAGGACATCCTTGCCCGCAACGGCAACCGTGTCCGCGACGCGGCAGTCGCGGACAAGTACAAGGCCGACTTCCCCGCGGTGAAGCTGCTGACGGTGGAGGATGTCTTCGGTGGCTGGGACAAGGTGCAAAAGGAGCACTTTGCCGCCGGCGGCCTGCTGGACCAGACTTACGGCAGCCGCTGACCTGGATTGCCCCGCTGCATGCCCCGATCGATCCGGGGCATGCGGCAGGCTTGCAAAGAAATCAGCGCGAACGCATCACCTGAATCCATTCAGACGCGCCGTGCGCAGACGGCAAGTAGCCCAAGTTATCCGGCTGCTTTTCCACAGGCGGACATGACAACGCCACAGGCTTTTTGCCGGCGTTGTCGCCTCCAGCAGCGCCGGTAGACCGCTCTTATGCTGAATCCCGGCGCGGTGCGTCCAAAACGTTACAAAGAATCAACGCGTTTGTGCCTATCGTGCCATTGAACGAATCTATCGTCGCCAGAAGCGTATCGCGACGCGATCGTCATCATTTGCACACAAACAGCCGGCAGATGCGGTGCTGTTGGGGCTTCATGGGTTGACTCGGGCATGCTGACGAAAAAAGGCAAATACGGCCTCAAGGCCCTCGTGCATCTGTCGAGCCTGCCACCCGGCCAACTGGCTTTCGTCAACGACATCGCCGTGGCCAACAACATTCCCAAGAAGTTCCTCGACGCCATCTTGGGCGAGTTGCGCAATGCCGGCTTCGTGCAGAGCCGCAAGGGTAAGGAGGGCGGCTACCGCCTCGCCCGGCCGGCGTCCGAGATCAAGATCGGTCATGTCGTGCGCGTGCTGGACGGCCCGCTGGCGCCGATCCCCTGCGCCAGCCGCACGCAATACCAGCGCTGCGAGGATTGCGACGAGGCGACCTGCCAGGTCCGCCACATGATGCTTGAGGTACGCCAGGCGATCGCCGAAGTGCTCGACAACCGCAGCCTCGCGGCGATGCGCGATGCCGACAATGACGATTTCCCGGTCGAGTTGACTTCGCAGATCTGACGACCCGTACGTCCAGGCGGCGCCATCCGCCACGATCGCTTCAGCCCTGACGAAGCCGCTTCAATGTCGCCGTTACGATTGCGGCGACTGGACGTCTGGCGTCCATCGTCCAGGCGAGTTCATCCGCGCCGGGCGGCTCCAGTATGGCGAACTGGCTCTCGACGAGACTTGCCGGCATGAAATGGCCCTTGCGTCCCGCCACGCGCCGGCTGGCCGTCGCCGGGTCGATCTCCAGATAGAGGAAGACGATATCGGAGCGGAAGCTACGCAGGCGATCGCGATAGCCGCGCTTCAGAGCCGAGCAGGTGGCAACCACGCCGCGCCCGGCAGCGCGTGTCTCGGCAATGCGGGCCCCGATCGCGTCGAGCCACCCTGCCCGCAGCTCATCCGTCAAGGGCTGACCGCTCGCCATTCTCGCCACGTTCTCCGGCGGGTGCAGCCTGTCGCCTTCGACGAAATCGAAACCGAGGCGCTCCGCCAGCACGGCGCCCACGGCCGACTTGCCACAGCCGGCGACGCCCATCACCACGATGGCCGATGTGGAATTGACCGGCCGATGCGCCGCGCGCCTCTCCATCATCGGCGATCAGCGGCTCGCCGGCGCGCGGCCGTAGAGGAGAAGCATGGCCACGATGACGACGCCATAGATGATCTGCCGCCCGGCCTCGGGCATCTGCATGACCGACAGGATCGACTGCAGCAGCGTGATCAGGATGACGCCGGCCACCGTGCCAAGATAGGAGCCGCGGCCGCCGAGGATGGAAGTGCCGCCGAGCACCACTGCGGCGATGGACGGCAGCAGATAGGCATCGCCCATCGACTGCGCGGCCTTGGAGGCGTAGCCGGCGAGCAGCACGCCGCCGAAGGCGGAAAGCCCGCCGGACACGGCGAAGGCGATCATCACCACGCGGCGCGTATCGATGCCCGACAGATAGGCGGCGCGCTCACGGTTGCCGATCCCGTAGACGGCGCGGCCGAAGCCAGTGCGGGTCAGCACGAAGACCATCGCCGCGCCGATCAGCGCCCAGATGATGACTGCGTTGGGCAGGCCAGGAATGAAGAAGCCGGTGGCGAGGTAGCGCATGGCGGCGGTGGCCGAATCCTGTGGCGAGAAGCCGCCCGTATAGACGACCATCAGCCCTTGCGCGACCGCGTTTGTGGCGAGCGTGATGATCATCGAGGGTATGCGCAGATAGGCGACGCCGAAACCGTTGACGATGCCGATCGCCACGCCGCACAGCACGCCGAAGGGGATCGCGAGCGCCACCCCGGCCGGACCGAAGGCCGCGGCCGCGCAAGCCATCATCGCGCCCACCGCCACCGCCCAGGGCACCGACAGGTCGATCTGGCCGAGCAGGATGACCAGCATCATGCCGGTCGCGATGACGCCGAGGAACGAGGCCACCTTGAGCTGCTGCAGGAGATATTCAGGCGACAGGAAGGAGCGTGAATAGAGGCTGCCGAGCAGGAGCAGCACCACGATGCAGGCAAAGGCCGCCGCCACCGCCGGATCGGCGCGGCGCAGGAAAGCGGGCATGCGGCCGGAAATGCCGCCGGATGTCGTCTCGCTCACAGGAACCACTCCAGCCGATTGCGGACCCGGAACAGGGCAAAGGCGCCGAGGCTGACCGCGAGCAGCAGGATAACCCCCTGGAACAAGGGCTGCCAGAGCGGATCGAAGTCGAACACGAACAGCAGGTCGCCGATGGTGCGGAAGGCAAGCGCCCCGAAGATGGCGCCGATGGCGCTGCCCTTGCCGCCGAACAGCGAGACGCCACCCAGAACGACCGCGGCAATCGAGAACAGCGTGTAGGAATTGCCGCTGGCATAGGCCGCCTCCCCCGTATAGGTGAAGAAGGTAAGGAACAAGCCGCCAATGGCCGACAGCAGGCCGGCCAGCGTATAGGCGGCGAACTTGCCGCGCCGGATCGGCACGCCGGACATGTAGGCCGCCGTCTCCGAGGAGCCCGACGCATAGGCAGCGCGGCCGAGAACCGAGCGGCTGAACGGCACCCACACCACCAGCACGATGACGAGCAGCACCACCAGGCTTGCCGGCACCACGCCCAGCACGCGCCCGGTCAGCGCGTCGGCAAGGTCCTCGTTGACGGAGCCGCCGGGAAACGGCCGCAGCAGGAGTGCAATGCCGTAATAGACCGCCCCCGTGGCGATTGTGGCGACGATTGGCTGAAGGCGGCCATAGATAACGATCGCGCCGTTGATCGCGCCGCACAGAACACCCGCGGCCAGCACGGCGATGACGCCGAGCGCGGTCTGCGCCGGCGTGCCCACCACCAGCCAGGAAGCGAGGCAGTTGGTGAGCAGGAAGATCATGCCGACCGAGAGATCGATGCCCGCCGTGATCACCACCAGCGTCTGCGCCATCGCCACGAAGGCGAGCAGCACACCCTTGTTGGCGGCGGTCTGCACCACATTGGCGTTGAAGCCGGCGGGATGGTTCGAGGTGTAGATGACGAACATCACGATGAAGATGGCGAACGCCAGCAGCGTTCCGCGCTGCTCGGCCAGCCAGCAGCGCCAGTCCTTCATGCCTCCGCTCCCTGCCGCGCGTCGATGTTCAGCGCGCTCGATATCAGCGCCCGTTCGGTGATCTCGGCGCCGACCAGTTCGCGCTTCACCGTTCCGTCGTAGAGCACCAGGACGCGGTCGCAGCAGCCGATCAACTCGTCATAGTCAGTCGAATAGAACAGGATCGCCGCGCCCTGGTCGGCCAGCTTGCGCATGAGCTGGTAGATCTCCTGCTTGGTGCCGACATCGATGCCGCGCGTCGGATCGTTGAGCAGGATGATGCGCGGCTGGCGCATCAGCCATTTGGCGATCACCACCTTCTGCTGGTTGCCGCCGGAAAGCGCGCCGACGGGCGCATCGAGCCCGGCCGTCTTGATCGCCAGCAGGCCGACCATGTCGTCGATCAGCCGCTGCTCGGCGGCGCGATCGATGATGCCGCCCCTCGACAGCCGGTCGAGCGCGGCGAAGGACAGATTTTCGCGCACCGTCATCGGCAGCATCAACCCTTCGGTCTTGCGGTCCTCCGGGATGAGCGCCATTCCGATGCCGTCGCGCCGGGCGGCGGCGGGGCTCGCGATCGAGACCGGCTTGCCGTCGATCAGAACCTGGCCGGAAAGGCCCCGCAGTACGCCGAAGAAGGCGAGCAGCAATTCGCGCTGGCCCTGGCCGTCGAGGCCGCCCAGCCCGACCACCTCGCCGGCGCGGATCGACAGCGAGATGTCGTTCAGCCGCTCGTTCCAGGAAAGGGCCCGCGCCTCCAGAACGGGCGGCGCAGAAGACACCGTCGCCGGCTGCCTCGGTGGGAAGACATGGCTGTATTCGCGGCCGATCATCAGCTCGACCACCTCGTTGTCGCTCTTGGTACCGGCCGGATAGCTGGCGACGTTGCGGCCGTTGCGGAAAACGGTGCATTGGTCGGCAAGCTCGGCGATCTCGTTCATCCGGTGCGAGATGTAGAGCAGCGCCAGCCCTTCCGTGCGCAGGCGTTTCAGCACGGCGAATATCTTCGAGACATCGGCGGCCGTCAGGGCCGAGGTCGCCTCGTCGAGGATGAGGATGCGCGGCTTGCGCGCCAGGGCCTTGGCGATCTCGACCATCTGCCGACGGGACAGCGGCAGGTCCTTGACCAGCGCCAGCGGATGGATGTCCCCGGCGCCGGCGCGCGCGAGCGCCTCCTCGGCCAGGCGGCGCTGCGCCTTGCGGTCGATCATGCCGAAGCGTTTCGGCGGGTCCGAGATGACGATGTTGTCGGCGACGCTGAGGTCCGGAACCAGCGACAGTTCCTGGAAGATGCAGGCTATGCCGGCCTTGTTGGCCGCGCCCGGCGAGGCGAAGGCCACCTCCCGCCCGTCAAGCATCATGCGGCCCTCGTCGGGAGCGACTACGCCCGACATGACCTTGATCAGCGTCGACTTGCCGGCGCCGTTCTCGCCGAGGATGGCGTGGATGCTGCCGGCCTCGACCGACAGCTCGGCCTTCTCCAGCGCCCGCACGCCGCCATAGCGCTTGGAAATCCCTTCCATGCGGAAAAGCGGAACCGCGCCGTCCATCGGCCCTCCAGATTTTGTATGGAAGCGGTGTCGCGACAAAGCCCGCGACACCGACCCAGCCTATGAGGCTACTGGTTTTCCTTGGTCTGGCCCATGATTTCCTGCGCGCTAAAATTGATGCCGCAGGTCGGGAAGGAATTACCGACGAAGAAGTTGTCGGATTCCTTCGGGAAGTAGTCCGTGCCTTCCTTCATGTTCGGGTCGGACGCGATGGCGAGCGGCAGCTTGACCTCTTGCGGCACGACCTCGCCTTCGAGCGCGGCGATCGCGGTCTTGATGGCGACCGCCACCTGCGCCGGGCCCGAGCCCGCCGAAGTGCACTTCAGGCCGTCGGCCGAATGGGCCGCGCAGAATTTGCGGAAGCCGTTTTCGGTTTCGCCGCCGAACGGCACGAAGGGATGCTTGGCGTCGATCATCGCCTGTACGATGCCGGTGTCGCCGCCCTGGCCGGTGATGCCATCGAACGGACCGTTGGTGGCTATGGCGTCGGCCGTCACCTTCTGCGCCACGCCGTCGTCCCACTTGCCGGCGACCTCGGTGACGTCCCACTTCTTGCCGGAAGCGTCCAGAACCTCATGGATGCCGTTGTGGCGGTCTGTGTCGACGGACGTGCCGGCGACCCCGCGCACTTCCAGGATCTTGCCGCCGTTCGGCACCTTCTCGACCAACCACTTGGCCCACAATTCGCCAAGACCCTTCTGGTCGACGTTGACGTTGATGGCGTCCTTGGTGTCGAGGATGTTGTCGAAGGCGACCAGCACGATGCCGGCTTGCTTGGCGCGCTTGATGACCGGGCCGAAGGCGGTCGGGTTCTGCGCGTCGGTGACGATGGCGTCATAGCCGGAATCGATGAAATTGTTGATCGCCGAGATCTGAGCGGGCACGTCCTCGCCGGTCGAGACGACCTTGAATTCCTTGATCTTCGCCTTCACGTCGGGCTGAGCAGCATAAGCCTTCGCGGTCTGCACCATCTGGATGCGCCACGTGTTGGCGATGTAGCCATTGGCGAAGGCGATGCGGAAGGGGCCTTCCTTCTTGGGGTATTTGAAGAACTTTGTGTCCGCCGACCAGGGCGCGAAGCAGTCGGCCTGGGCGGCAGGTCCGGATACGATCTCGGGGCCGGCGGCATGGGCGGCGGAACTGAGCATGACGAATGCGGTGGCGGCCAGTATGCCGCCGGCAAGTGACTTGATAATCGGTATTCCTCCCAATTGCGTTCAGATTTCCAACTCGCTGACTTCAAGCGTGCGCGGCTCCTCCAGCCCGGGCGCACGCATTCCTCGTCGGACGGTCGATCGCCGGTCCTGATCCTCCCTTGTTCGCCCCGCGTTGCGGGAAGCGCATTTGTTGTCGCTTATGTATAATAAACAGGGCTCGGATCGTTGCACCGAGTACCCGTCGCGTCAAGATGGTAGCGCTACCATTTTTCAGTGTAAAGCGCCGGCTCCCACCCTTGCCACACTCGATATCAACGTGCCGTGCTCTCGCGGCGCCTGAGTTGGAAGCCGAGGTCGACGACGCGTTCCGCGGGCCTCTCTCCGGCGATCGCCGCCAGCGCCATGGCAACGGCGCGCCGGCCGATCTCGTAGCGGTGGGTGCGGACGCTGGTAATGGAAGGGAATGCCACCTCCATCATGTCGAGATCGTTGAAGCCGACGATGCCGATCGTCTTCGGCACCGCGATCGAGGCGCGATGGCATTCGAACAGCGCGCCGAGCGCAATGTCGTCATTGTTACAGAAGACGCCATCGAGCGTCGGCGCCTTGGCCAGCGCGTCGCGGAACAGCTCACGGCCGAGCGTGACGCTGGACGGCACCGGCGTCGTGGTGACGAGGCGTGGGTCGAACAGGCCCGCCGCCTCCATCGCCGCCCGGTAGCCGGCAAGGCGGCGTTGCGAGCGCGGGTCCATGCGCGCTCCGAGGAAGCCGATGCGCCGGTAGCCGGCCTCGATCAGGTGCTCGGCCGCGGCCTTGCCGCCCTCGAAATGCGAGAAGCCCACCATCATGTCGACGGGGTCGGGACCGATCTCCATCACCTGAACGACCGGGCACCCGGCCTTTTCCAACAGGTGGCGCGAGGCGGCCGTCTGGTCGATGCCGGCCACGATCAGCGCCGCCGGGCGCTGCGGCCCGAACACCTGCAGCAGCCGCTCTTCCTCCAGGCCGGAATAGTGCGTGTTGCCGAGCTGGATCCGGAACGGGCCGGCCGACAGGCTGTCATAGATACCGCGCACCACCTCGGCGAAGACGTTGTTGGTCAGCGACGGCACCAGAACGCCGAACACCTCGGCCCGCGCCGAGGCAAGCGCGCGCGCATTCGGATCGGGGACATAGCCGAGTTCGTCGACGGCGGCCTGGATCTGGCGGCGAAGGTCTTCCGAAACCCGCTCCGGCTCGCGCAGCGCGCGCGACACCGTGATGGCGCCAACGCCCGCCTTGCGCGCCACGTCCGCAAGCGTGGGGCGGCCACCGCCACGGCGCGGGCGCGGCTTCATCAAGGTCTTGCCCTCGGCCCTGCCCGGCGCGATCCCGAAACGACGATCCGCATTCCTGCCTCCCTCCCCGGCCGTTGCGTCTCGGTCTGGGGTCGCGCAGGTACCTGTCCTTGTCAAGTCGCGGGTGGCAGATGCTAGGCCGGCACGGCCTGCCTGCTGCCGCGCGCCTTCCAGATGAGCAGCAGGATGGCGCCGAGGTTCACCAGGTTCCAGGCGATGCCGTTCAGGAATGCTGCCGTGTAGGAGCCGGTGAGGTCGTAGATCCAGCCCGACATCCAGCCGCCCACCGCCATGCCGAAAATCGTTGCCATCATGACGATGCCGACGCGCTGCCCGGCTTCCTTCGCGGGCATGTAGTCGCGCACGATGATGGCGTAGCAGGGCACGATCCCACCTTGCGACAAGCCGAACACCAGCGACACGATATAGAGCGAGGCGAGCCCGTCGAAGGGGATGTAGAAGAACAGCGACAGGCCCTGCATCACCGAGCCGAGGAGCAGCGTGCGCACCGCGCCGATACGGTCGGCCAGGAAGCCGGAGCCGATGCGGCTCACCACGCCGGCGACCAGCATGATCGAAAGCATGTCGGCGCCGCGCGCGACGCCGTAGCCGAGGTCCATGCAATAGGCGACGATGTGGACCTGCGGCATGGCCATCGCCATGCAGCAGCCGAACCCGGCGATCACCAGCAGCGTCTGCAGCGCCCCAGGCGACAGCGACACGGGCTGCACCGGGCGACTGGCCTTGGCACCCGGGCCGGCCTCATGCGGCGCGCCCCGGCGCAGCATCAGCACCAGCGGCACCATGGTGACCAGGCAGACGATGCCGATCGCCGCATAGGTGAAGCGCCAGCCATGGCTCTCCATCGCGTAGGACATCAGCGTCGGCCACAGTGCCCCGGCAAGGTAGTTGCCGGAGGCCGCCGCCGTCACCGCGACGCCGCGCCGGCGGTTGAACCAGTGCGATATATCGGCGATCAGCGGCCCGAAGATGACCGATGTGCCAACGCCGATGAAGACGCCCTGGGCCAGCGCGAAAGTGAGGATGGAGGTCGAGAGCGACGCCAGCACGAAGCCCGCGCACAGCACCAGAGACGAGATCAATGCCGGAATCCAGTAGCCCACCCGGTCGATGGCGCGGCCGACAAGCACATTGCCTGCGGCGAAGCCCACCATGGTAGCGGTGTAGGGTATGGAAGCAGCGGCGCGGTCGACTCCGAACTCCGCCTGCACTGCCGGCAGCACGACCACCACGGCCCACATGCCGGCGCCGCCGATGGTCGCCAGCAGCACCGAAACGGCAAGCCGCGTCCAGGCGTAGGTACTGTCAATGCCACCAGCCCGGCCTTGCGTGATTGAAGTCAAGGCGCTTCCTCCCAGAGCATCCCCCGGCCAGGCGCACTCACCGGCGTCGTACGAATGCTGTCAAATCAGACGCCCGCATGGACGATTTCGCATCAGTAGCGGCGCATCGGCCCCGCCGAGCAGCGCCACGACGGCCCAATCCGTGGCTCCAGACATCCAGGAAGATGGTGACCAGCTCAAGCAACAGGAGCTCCAGGCGGATTTCCTGTGATCGCTTAGCGGGAGCGGATCACCGCATCGGTGTTGGCAAGCAGCTTTCGTACCGCGTTGCGCGCCGCGTCCGGCCGCTTGAGCCGAATGTTGCGCTCGATCGCCTCGTGCAGCTTCTGCGCATGCTGGAGATCGTCGACCTCCCGCGTGGTGAAGCTGAACAGATGGTCGAAGGCGGATTCGATCAGCACGCCGAGCGGCACCAGCAGATCGTTGCCCGAAGCCCGCAATATGGCGAGATGGAAGCGGGTGTCGGCGCGCGTTCGCTCCTGCAGGTTCGCCGCCTCGCCCATCTCGCGACAGGCCTGGCTGATCTCGGCCATCTGCTCCTCGCTGCGCCGCATGGCGGCGAAGGCGCTGGCTTCCGGCTCGATGATGTGGCGAAACTCCTGCACCGTCTTTAGGAACACCTCGCGGTCGGGCGACGTCGCGTACCAGGCAAGCACGTCCCGGTCGAGCAGGTTCCAACGCTCCTTCGGCTCGACCCAACTGCCGATCTTCGGGCGCGACGCCAGCAGGCTCTTGGCCATCAGCATCTTGATCGCCTCACGCACCGCCGAACGGCTGACATCGAAGGTTTGCGACCACTTGGCCTCGTTGGGCAGGATGGTGCCCGGAGGATAGTCGCCGCGCACGATCCGCAGGCCTATCTCGTTCGCCACCGAGGCATGCACGCTCGCCCCGGCGAAGCGCGCCGCGTCGGCGCGGCGAACGGCCGGCGGCTCCGCCGCATGGGTTGCAGGCGCCTTCTTGCCCGGCGCCTTGGCTGTCTTTTTCTTGCCGTCCCGCATGCGTTCCACAAAGTCTGGATTTCGGAATGTGTCAAGCGTGTGAAGGGCCAGACCACAGCCCACGCGAGACCTGCCCGGCCGCCGCGCCAGTCAGGCCGGCTTGACGTATCTGCGCCACGAGTGTTCCGGCCGGAAACCGAGCACGTCACGCGCCTTGCGGTTGGACAGCAGCGTCTCGTATTCGCCGAGTTCACGCCTCACCGGCACGCCGGGATAGAACCGCTTCAAGAGTTCCGCCGTCGGCAGGTCGGACGAGGTGTCGTCATTGGCAGCATTGAACACCTGGAAGCCGAGCCCGTCCTTCTCGATGGCGCGCAAGGTGATCTGGCCGAGGTCACGGGCGTCGACATAGCTCCAGGCAATGCGCTTGCGGAAACCCGGATCGGCAAACCATTTCGGAAACAGCTCATATTCGTGCGGTTCGATCACGTTGCCGATGCGAAGCGCGTAGATGTCGAAGCCGCTGCGCAGCGCGAAGGCGCGCGCCGTCTGCTCGTTGACCACC
>OFIS01000329.1_pt1 | contig 34723 bp, 25 predicted proteins | sample 1775071 | NCBI WGS metagenome assembly OFIS01 (sample SAMN08195774, study PRJEB24354) | sludge metagenome | isolation source: sludge from phenol fed wastewater aerobic bioreactor C | place: India: Nagpur | collected 2016-09-17
ACTGCCGACGTCATTCCCATGGTCTGCCGAAAATTGCATCGGGATGCAAAACGCGGTCGTGATGGCCTCTGCCGATCTCGCCACATGCATTGATCCGGTCCGGGAGACCGGTTACCGTGCCTCGGTCTTTCGGGGGGAGGACAGTCTGGTGTCGGTCAAGTATTTTGCCCATTCGGGAAACAAACCGGATGGAGGTGACTGGCAGACGTTGCCGGAACACCTTCTGGCGGTCGCGGAACTGGCTGGAACCATGGCCGCCCCGCTAGGGCTCGACAGGGCGGCACGCCTGGCTGGCCTTTTGCATGATCTCGGCAAATATACCGAGCCTTTCCAGCAACGCTTGCGTGGCGGTCTGCCCGTCGACCACTCCACCGCCGGTGCCGCGGCAATCATGGCGCTTGGGCTCAAGGGCGGCGATGGCCGGGTCGCCGAGCAGGTTGCCTATTGCATTCTCGGCCACCATGCCGGCCTGCCCGACCGGTTGAACGATACGGAGTCTTGCTTCGAGGCGCGGCTGAAGCGGTTCGACCGCGATCCGTCGCTGCTTCCCGATCCGGCCTGGCGCGACGAAATCCGCCTCGACACCGTCGGGCTGCTGCCTCTGTCGTTCACGCCGGGGACACACCCGCCGTTTCAACTGTCCGTCATCGCCCGCATGATCTTCTCATGCCTTGTCGACGCGGATTTCAAGGACACTGAGCGTTATTATTGTGGCCTCGGCGCATTGGAGGCCGACCGCGCGTGGCCGGCGCTTCAGGACATGCTGCCGGACTTCATAGCCCGGTTCGACGCATATCTGGCTCGCAGGGCCGGCACCGATACGGACCTCAATCGCCTGCGTGGCGAGATTCTGGCGCATGTCCGAGCCCGCTCGAACGAGACGCGTGGGTTGTTCACGCTGACGGTTCCGACGGGTGGCGGCAAGACGTTGACCTCGCTTGGCTTCGCCCTCGACCATGCTCTGAAAATGGGACATTCGCGCATCATCTACGCCATCCCGTTCACCTCGATCATCGACCAGACGGCTGCGATCTTTCGCGACGTGCTGGGTGAGGACCATGTGCTGGAGCACCATTCGGCGATCGAGGAGGCGGCCAGTGAGTCCGACCGTCGCTGGCAAAGCCGCGACCGGATGAAGCTTGCCATGGAAGACTGGTCGGCGCCGGTGGTGGTGACCACCAATGTGCAGTTCTTCGAGAGCCTGTTCGCGGCGCGGCCATCACGGGCGCGCAAGCTGCACAACATTGCCCACAGCGTTATCATCCTCGACGAGGCGCAGACCATCCCGCGGCCGCTTCTGATGCCAGCGATACGCATGCTGGACGAATTGGCGTTGAACTATGGCTGCAGCATCGTCCTGTGCACGGCGACTCAACCCGCGCTCGACATGCGCAGCCTGAAGGGCGGGCTGCCGCTCGAAGGGCGCGAACTGGCGCCGGACCCGAGGGGATTGGCGCGGAAACTGCGCCGCGCCACCATCGAGCCGGTGCGTCGGATGAGCAATGCTGATCTCGTCTCTGCCTTGACGGTGGAACCGGAGGCGCTGGTGATCGTCAACAGCCGCCGGCACGCGCTAGACCTTTATCGCGAGGCCGAAGCGGCAGGCCTCGCTGGCCTTGTCCATCTCAGTACGCGTCAGCACGCATCGGATCGCCGGCTGCTTCTTGCGGACATTCGCTCGCGGCTTCGGCACAATCAACAATATCCCGATGATATGCGTCCGTGCCGCGTGGTCTCGACAAGCCTGATCGAAGCCGGCGTCGACGTCGATTTTCCCAGGGTCTGGCGCGCCGAGGCCGGACTCGACCAGATCGTTCAGGCGGCAGGCCGCTGCAATCGGGAAGGCAAGCGGCCGCTGGCGCAAAGCGTGGTCACGGTGTTCTCTTGCCCGGACTATCCGCCGCCGGCGGAAATCCGCGGGTTGATCGGCGATATGGGGCGAGCCTTTGACGATCAAGCCGATCCGCTTTCGCTGGAAGCGATGGAACGCTATTTCGACGAGGTCTATTGGCGTCTCGGGGAGCGGCTCGACGGCAAGAAAATTATCGAAGCTTTCAAGCTCAGTCGCCTACTCGGCAGTGATTTCGCCTTCCGATCCGTCGCGGAAAACTTCCGGATGATTGAAAGTGGAATGGCGCCGGTAATCATCGCATCTGACAAGGCCGCGAAAGATTCTGTGAGAAAACTGGATGTCGCGAATATTTCCTCTGGATCGATCGCGAGAAAGTTGCAAGCCTATGTCGTGCAAATCCCGCCAAGGGCACGACAAATATTAGTCGAAAATGGCCATGTGTCATTTGCCAGGATGGATTTGCGTGGGGAGCAATTCGCTATTCTCAATACCGATAGTCTGTATGACGTGGGTGTTGGCTTGCTTTGGGAGGATGCGGATTATTTAGGAGCGGAATCGAGTCAGATTTGAATCGATCGTTCCACAAATGGGACTTGCTAGCCGCACGGGGGAGCGGGCGTGGGATTTGGCATTCGTTTGATGGTCTCCGGCGACCATGCGTGTTTCACGCGGCCGGAGATGAAAGTCGAGCGCGTCTCGTATGAGGTGATGACACCTTCGGCGGCGCGCGGCCTCCTCGAGGCGATCCACTGGAAGCCGGCGATCCGCTGGGTTGTCGATGCCATTCATGTGCTGCGGCCGATCCGGTTTCAGTCGATCCGCCGCAACGAGGTCGGGCACAAGGCGCCGGCCGGCAAGATCAAGAGCGCCATGAAGCGCGGTGACCTCGAGGACCTGCAACTGCTGGTCGACGAAGATCGCCAGCAGCGGGCCTCGGAGGTTCTCGTCCAGCCGGCCTATGTCATAGCAGCGCATTTCCAACTGACCGACAAGGCCGGCGCCGATGACAGCGAGGGCAAGCATCTCGATATCTTCAATCGCCGCGCCGCGCGTGGACAATGCTTCAATCAACCCTGCCTCGGCACCCGGGAATTCGCCGCGCGCTTCGAACTGATCGAGGCCGGCGCGCCGACGCCAGAACCCGCGCCGGAGGACCGTACGCGGCAACTCGGTTACGGCGGGACGCGCGACCTCGGTTTCATGCTGTGGGACATCGATCATCGAGCACCTGGCCGCCCGTCGCTGTTCTTTCGCGCCAGCCTCGCCGATGGCGTCATGAAGGTGCCACTGCCCAATTCGGCGGAGATCCGGCGATGAGCGTGCTTGCATCGCTGGCCAGGGCCTACGGTCGACTGCCCGATGCGCCGCCGTTCGGGTTTTCGCAGGAGAAGATCGGGTTTCTCATCTCGCTGAACGCCGATGGCTCGGTCGCCAGCTTTACGGATCTGCGCGAGGGAGAAGGCGCAAAACGGCGACCAAGGATGATCCCGGTTCCGCAGCCGGTGAAAAGGACGGCCGGCATCGCCCCCAATTTCCTGTGGGACAAGACATCGTATGTCTTGGGCGTGACGGCGGGTGAAGGCAAGCGCACCGGCGAGGAACACGCCGCCTTCGTCGAACGTCATGAAAAGGCGATGGCTGGCCTCGACGATGAAGGCTTGCGGGCACTGCTCGCCTTTCTGGCAGCCTGGAGCGCCGATCAGTTCGTCGAGCGCGGCTGGCCGGAAGAGGCGAAGGACCGGAACGTCATCTTCTGCCTCGAGAGCGATCGGTTGCGCAACGTGATGCTGCATGACCGGCCGGCGGCCAGGGCGTTGTGGGTAAAGGTCTCCGCCGAAGGCGATAAGGAAAGCGAAATTTGCCTCGTCACAGGCGAGGCGGGGCCGGTCGCCCGGCTGCATCCGTCGATCAAGGGGGTCTGGGGAGCGCAATCCTCGGGCGCTTCGCTGGTGTCGTTCAATCTCGACGCGTTCGAATCCTATGGTCATGTACAGGGCGGCAATGCGCCGGTTTCGGTCGCCTCGGCTTTTGCCTACGCCACCGCGCTCAATCGCTTTCTGGAGCCAGGCAGCAGCCATCGCATGCAGATCGGCGACGCTTCGACCGTTTTCTGGGCCGATGCCTCCAACGCCGCACTTGCGCAAGAAGCCGAGGATATCTTCGCCGCCAGTTTCGATCCCGTCGACGATGACAGAGTGGCAACGAAGGCGGTCGGCGTGAAGCTGGCGCAGATCCGGGCCGGCAAGCCGATCGAGGAGGTCGAGCCAGCCCTGGCGGAAGGCGTGCGCTTCAATGTGCTCGGCCTTGCGCCCAACGCGGCACGACTGTCGGTCCGCTTCCATTTCGAGGACGATTTCGGCGCGCTGACGCGAAACTATCAGCGCTTCGTCAGGGACATGCGGGTGGAACCCGGGCCGCGCGGCGACTATCCGCCTTTGTGGCGCTACCTGACGGAAATCGCCCTGCTCGGCAAGCGCGAGAACGTGCCGCCAAATCTCGCCGGCCAATGGATGCGCTCCATCCTGACCGGGACGAACTATCCGCTGACGCTGCTGTCCAGCGTGCTGACGCGCATCCGTGCCGATGGCGAGGTGAACGCGTTGCGCGTGGGCATGCTGAAAGCGGTTCTCGTTCGAAACCACGCCATGGAAGTCGGCAAGAGAGGGGACAAACGAAAGGAGGCGCCCGTGGGGCTAGACCCGGAGAACAGAAACAAGGGATACCTGCTCGGTCGGCTTTTCGCTGCCTATGAACAGGTTCAGTCGGCGGCGCTGGGGCGCAACGTCAACGCGACCATCAAGGACAAGTTCTACGGCTCGGCCTCGGCGCAGCCACGCAAGGTCTTTGCCATGCTGGAGAGTGGTTCGGCCAACCATTTGTCCAAGCTCGGCAAGCGAAGCCCGGGCTACCGGGTCCTGCTGGAGAAGACGATCGCGTCCATCATGGAAACCATGGCGCCCGGCGACGATCCGTTCCCGGCCTCGCTTTCGGCCGAGGACCAGGCCCTGTTCGGCCTGGGCTATTATCATCAGCGAAGCGAATTCTTCCGCAAGGCGGACGATGCGAATTCGGAGGGGAGCAGGCAATGAACGCCATCGCCAACAGGTATGATTTTGTCCTCGTCTTCGACGTGGCCAACGGCAATCCCAACGGCGACCCCGATGCGGGCAATCTGCCTCGGCTCGATCCACAGACCAACAAGGGTATGGTTTCCGACGTCAGCCTCAAGCGCAAGATTCGCAACTATGTCGAGCTTGCCAGGACCGGCGAGGAAAGGCTGCACATCTACGTTCAGGAAGGCGCGATCCTGAACGACAAGCATCGCCAAGCCTACAAGGCGCTCCGCCCTGACGATCCAAAAGTGGCGAAGGAGGCGAAGCTCAACCCCAAGGACGACGCCGAAGCGGTGCAATTGCGCGACTTCATGTGCCGGAACTTCTTCGACGTGCGCACCTTTGGCGCCGTGATGTCCACGGGCATCAATTGCGGCCAGGTCAAGGGGCCGGTGCAACTGACCTTCGCCAATTCGGTCGAGCCCATCATGCCGTTGGAAATCTCCATCACGCGCATGGCGGCCACCAACGAGGCGGAACGGAAGCAGAAGGCCGACGGCGACGATTCCGCCGACCGTACCGACAATCGCACCATGGGCCGGAAACACATCGTTCCCTACGGTCTCTACCGGGCGCACGGTTTCATTTCCGCAAAGTTCGCCGAGCGGACCGGCTTTTCCGATGCGGATCTCGATCTCCTCGTCGAAGCGTTGGCCACCATGTTCGAGCATGACCGCTCGGCGGCGCGCGGCGAAATGGCAACCCGCAAGCTGATTCTGTTCAAGCACGACAGTGCGCTGGGCAACGCCCATGCCGACAAGCTGTTCGAGCGTGTCAGGATTGGGCGCAACGTTGGTGGGGAATTCCATGCGATCGACGCACGGCTGGACAATCTGCCGGTCGCGCGAAAATTTTCCGACTATGTCGTCGAGATCGACAGAACTGACCTGCCGACGGGGGTGGAGATCATCGAGAAGGTTTGAGGATGGATCCGCATAGGAAGGTATCATCAAGCCGCAATTCGATAGTTTGCGGTACTACTACCTGGGCTCGAACTGGGCGCGCAGGGTTGAGCATGTCGGGGCAAAGCCTGCCGCCGATCTTGGCGGCCCACTCATCGTATAGTGACGCGAGGCAACGGCTTCGATCATATCTTCGCTTGGGGACAGCTCGGATGGACTAGACCTCCGATCAGCGCCCTCGCACGGAGGGCGACGTCCGCCGCCAACGCCGATCTGCGGCGGCAGGTGTTTCTATCCACGCGCTCGCGAAGAGGGCGACCCGGCAAGGACAAGCAACCCTACGCCATCGCCATGTTTCTATCCACGCCCTCGCGAAGAGGGCGACCCGCGCTGCCGTGCTGACTTACTCAGATGTCCAGTTTCTATCCATGCCCTCGCGAAGAGGGCGACTCCATTCGACGTAGGCGTTGCTGTCGGCGGTGAAGTTTCTATCCACGCCCTCGCGAAGAGGGCGACAGTTATCCACAGAAGTATATCCCGTGGTGCTCAAGGTTTCTATTCACGCCATCGCGAAGAGGGCGACGCGATGGTGCCGCCAAGCGGGAGTGACCCGCCAAGTTTCTATCCACGCCCCCGCGAAGAGGGCGACCAAAGACGGAGGCCGCATAATGTCCTCCGCACAGTTTCTATCCACGCCCTCGCGAAGAGGGCGACCCGAGCCGCCATTGCGGAGAGCGGTCAGGGGATTGTTTCTATCCACGCCCTCGCGAAGAGGGCGACGTCTCGTAGTGAGCGGCATCCAGCGTCTGCTTAGTTTCTATCCACGCCCTCGCGAAGGGGGCGACCCGCATGGTGGCGCACGACTTCGTGGTTGAATGGGTTTCTATCCACGCCCTCGCGAAGAGGGCGACCGCTGCGATCCCGACACGATCCGCGCCCTCCTAGACGTTTCTATCCACGCCCTCGCGAAGAGGGCGACTCCATCAGCTTTAAACGGCTGGGATGGAATGGCAATTTCATGTTGAAGCGCGAACCATCCGAAGTGAATGCGCCCATTTGCTTGAGAGTCCGGTTTTGTCGGGATTTCGACAGACAAATCAGTGACACAAGGTCGGTGCGAACCTCCCCGCATTTCATCGCACGCTTGGGGTTCGCACCGGTCGCGCCCGCCACCTTGCGTGGCTTGTCATGCGAGGCGCCAACGTCTCGAGGCGTCCCTCACAGCACCCGGGACAGGAACTCGCGGGTGCGTGGCGATTGCGGGTTGGCGATCATTTCGCGTGGGGCGCCCTGCTCGACGATGACGCCGCCGTCCATGAAGACGAGCTGGTCGCCGATCTCGCGCGCGAAGCCGATCTCGTGCGTCACCACCACCATGGTCATGCCGCTCTCGGCGAGGTCCCGCATGACCTGCAGCACTTCGCCCACCAACTCCGGGTCGAGGGCCGAGGTCGGCTCGTCGAAGAGCAGCACCTTGGGCTTCATCGCCATGGCGCGGGCGATCGCGACGCGCTGCTGCTGGCCGCCGGACAGTTCGCGCGGGTAGCGGTTGACCTTGTCGAGCAGGCCGACGCGGCGCAGCAGTACCTCGGCCTCGGCCTTCGCCTGGTCGACCGGCACGCGGCGCACCTGCGTCGGCGCCTCGATCAGGTTCTCCATCACCGTCATGTGGGCGAAGAGATTGAAGGACTGGAACAGCATGCCGATCTCGGCGCGACGGGCGCAGAGCAGGTCGTCCCGCACCTCGTGGAGCTTGTCGCCCCGGAGGTCGTAGCCGACGAACTGGCTGTCGACCAGCAGGATGCCACCGCTGATCTTCTCCAGATGGTTGATGCAGCGTAGGAAGGTGCTCTTGCCCGAGCCGGACGGCCCGATGATGCAGGCGACCGAGCCCACGGGCACGTCGAGGTCGATGCCCTTCAATACTTCGAGCTGGGCATAGGACTTGCGCACGCCGCGCGCGAACACCATCGAATTGTCCGGCACGCTGAAGCGGGTGCGGTTCTCGGTCTTGATGTTGCTCATCAGCGGGTCCCCCGCAGGCTGAAGGCATTGCGCAGGGCACGCAGCGGCATCGCCTCGGCGCGGACGTCGCTGCGGCCGAAATGGCGCTCGAGGAAATGCTGGCCGACCGACATGATGCTGACAACGGCGAGGTACCAGAACGCCACCACGATCAGCAGCGGAATGGTCTCGAAGGTACGGGCATAGATGCTCTGCGCGGAGTAGAACAGGTCGTCGACCGCGATGAAGGTCACCAGCGAGGTCATCTTCAGCAGGTTGATCGCCTCATTGCCGGTGGGCGGCAGCACGAAGCGCATGGCCTGCGGCAGCGTGATGCGCTTCAGCGTCATGCGGTAGGGCATGCCGAGCGCGCTCGCGGCCTCCGCCTGGCCCGAAGGCACCGACTTGATGCCGGCGCGGATGATCTCGGCCATGTAGCCCGCCTCGCACAGCGACAGGGCGACGATGGCCGAGACGAAGGGTGTCATGAAATCGTTGGTGCGGGCCGAGAAGACCGTGCCGATGAAGGGCAGGGTGAGCGAGATCTCGCGCACCAGCAGCGACAGGTTGAACCAGAAAATGAGCTGGATCAGCGCCGGCACGCCACGGAAGAACCAGACGTAAACGGCAGAGAAGCCGCGCAGCACCGGGCTCGGCGAGACGCGCATGATGGCGATCACCGTGCCGATGACGATCGCCAGCAGCATGATGACCACGGTGAGGATCAGCGTGGTGCCGAGACCGCGCATGATCGAGGGGTGAAACAGGTAGCCGGCCGCCGTATCCCAGGCAAAGGCGGGATTGCTGGCGAAAGCCCGGAAGATGACCGCCGCCAGCACGAGCGCCAGCGCGGTGCCGATCCAGATGCCGTAGTTGCGGCGCGGCACGACGGTCAGTCGCGAAGCAATATCGGCCGCGCCGGGCTCGGCGCGAATTTCGGCCGGGACGCCTGCCTCCATTGTCGGTCTCCTGCTCAATCGGAAACGGCGACCGACAGGAAATCGGTCGCCGATAAATCCACCATCATGGCCGGACGCGATGCGCCTCAGTCGGCGCGCAACGCGTCCATGCTGTTGACGAAATACGGTTCCTTGATCGTGTAGGCGCCCATGCCGTATTTGTCGAGGATCGCCTTGTAGGTGCCGTTCTTGAACAGTTCGGAAAGCGCGGCGACCATCATGTCGGCGGTCTCCTTGTCGTCCTTGGCGATCGCCATGCCGAGCGGCGCGACCTCATAGAGCTTCGGCAGCACGACGAGCTGGCCCTTGCTGGTGACCTCGAAGTAGCTCGACGCGGTGGCGTCGTCCATGCGGGCGTCGATGCGGTCGGAGAGTGTCGCCTGGGTGCTGTCCGCGGTCGAGTTGAACAGCGACTTCTGGATCGCGGCCTGGCCCTTGTCCGTGCACTCCTTGCTCAGCGTGTCGATAAGGAAGTCCGAGGCGCTGCCGCCGGTGGCGCCGATGCGCTTGCCGCACAGGCCGTTGTCGGCGGACAGGCTGTCCTTCTTGTCGGGCGTCGTCGAGACGGCGATGCCGGCCTTGAGGAACATGATGAAGTCGACCTGCTTCAGGCGCTCGGGCGTGGCCGAGAAGGTTTCCCAGGCGACCTTGAAGCGGCCGGCGGCGAGGCCGGGGATCATCGACGGGAAGGGGATGCGCTGGACGTCGAGCTTAGCGTCGAGGGCTTTCGCCACCTCGCCGGCGAGATCGATGATGATGCCTGTCTGCTTGCCGTCGGCGTCGAGATACTCGAACGGCGCGAAGTCGACCGTGTTGGCGATGGTGAGCGTGCCCGACTGCTTGACCTCGGCCGACTTCGGCAGGTCGGCCGCACCGGCGAGGCCGCTCCAGACGGTTGCCATTGATGCCAGCGCCAGGCCGGCCACGCGTGTAAATGCTGTCATTGTGGTTCCCCTTTTATTTGAACGTCCATCCCCGGAGCGCGACCATCCTGCATGGGATGCGTTTCGCGTTCCAGGGTATTTTTCGCAATCCCCGGAGCGAAGTCGACTGCTCGTTCTCCCCGGAATTGCTCTGCGCGGCCGTTCAGGACCGGCGGACGGCTCTCAGGCGCCCGCTGCCTCGGCGGCCTTCTTCTTGCGGTAGTGGTAGTTCTTGTCGATGCGCTCCATCAGGTAGTCGCCATAGAGCACCGGCTCGTATTTCGGGCTGGTGCCGGCCGGCACGCAGACGGAGAGCGCCTCGATCGTCTCGTCCATCGACGGATCGAAGAAGAAGGGCTGCGAGTAACGCTCGCGCCCGGAACGGTTGATGACGCGGTGCGGCGTCGAGACGAACTGGTCGTTCGACCAGCGGGCCAGGATGTCGCCGACATTCATCACGAAGGAGTCCGGGACGGGCGGCGCGGGAACCCAGTCGCCAGCCTTGTTCTTGACCTCGAGGCCGCCGACATTGTCCTGCGCCAGCAGGGTGATGAAGCCGTAGTCGGTGTGCGGGGCGGAGCCGAACAGGCCTTCCTCCTGCGGCTGCGTCGGATAGTGCAGCAGGCGCAGGAAGGTCGTGGGCTGCTCGAAATAGCGGTCGAGGCTGTCGGCCGGCAGGCCGAGCGAAAGCGCAATCGCGCCGACCATCTTGCGGGCGAGCGTGCTCATCTCGTCGACATAGCGCTCGATGGTGGCGCGGAACTCCGGCAGCGCCTCTTCCTGCGGCCACTGGTTAGGGCCCTGCAGCGGCTTGTCGGCTTGCGCGCGGGGGTCGTCCGCGGCGACCTCGTGCATGAAGAAGATGGATTCGCTCTGGTTCGGCTTGCTCACCGCCGCCACCGACGAGGTGACGATGGTCGAGCCGGCGAAGGGCAGGAAGCCACGGAAGTTCTTGTCGATCTTCAGCGTCGCCTTCTCTTCCTCGGGAAGGGCGAAGAAGCGCTTGCTGGCCTCGCGCACGGCCTCGACGTCGGCGCGCGGGATCGGGTGACCGACGACATAGAGGAAGCCGATCGTCTCGAGGTAGCGACGCAGCGTCGCCGCCGTCGCCCGGACCGCCTCCTGGTCGTCGCCATAGAGCGACGAGACGTCGAGGATCGGAATTTCGGAAAAATCGCCGCGCTGGCTTGCGTCCATTTTCAAACGCCCCGTGTTGAGCATATCGACTTGAACATAAGATACAGTACTGTATTCTACACATCCAGCCGGCTTCGGCAATAGAGCTTTTTGCAGCCGGTGGACAGGCCGGCTCCGCACAGGCACGGGCCGCATCGGACAGAGAGGCGCTCGCCGCCGAAATCGTAGACGGGGACATGAAGGAATTCATGCCCTCGAGCAATTCCAGAAACTGCGCTGAGCGGTTGCTGGCCTTCCATTCGCAAGGGGTAGACGCGCCGCCATGGCACCACGCAAGATCATCATCGATACCGATCCCGGCCAGGATGACGCCTTCGCCATCCTCTTCGCGCTCGGCTCTCCGGCCGAGCTCGACGTGGTCGGCATCACCACCGTCGGCGGCAACGTTCCGCTGGCGCTGACGTCGAAGAACGCGCTCAAGGTCATCGAACTGGCGGGCCGTCCCGACGTGCCCGTCTATGCCGGCTGCCCGGCGCCGATGGTGCGCAAGCTGATCACCGCAGAGTATGTGCATGGCGAGACGGGCCTCGACGGCGCCGACCTGCCGGAGCCGGTGACGCCGCTGCAGCGCGAGCACGCGGTGAATTACATGGTGCGCACCATCATGGACGCGCCGGAAGGCGAGCTCACCGTCTGCACGCTCGGGCCGATGACCAATCTGGCCATGGCCATGACGATGGAGCCGAGGATCGTGCCGCGCCTGCGCGAGGTGGTGCTGATGGGCGGCGGCTTCTTCGAGGGTGGCAACGCCACGCCGGCGGCCGAGTTCAACATCTTCGTCGACCCGCACGCCGCTCACAAGGTGTTCGACAGCGGCGTGCCGGTCACCATGGCCGGCATCGACTGCACCTACAGCGCGCAGATGACGCCGGAATGGCTGGGCGAGCTTCGCGCCACCGGCAGCCGCGCCGCGATCGAGGCCGCCAATCTGGCGGACTTCTATCGCCAGTATGGCGACCACAAGTTCCCGACGGCGGCGCGTCCGATCCACGATGCCTGCGTGACCGGCTATCTGCTGGCGCCGCAGATCTACGAGCAGCGGCAATGCGCGGTGACCGTCGATATCGTCTCGCCCGAGACGATCGGCATGACCGTGGTCGACTGGTGGCACGTCACGGGTCGTCGCAAGAACTGCAACGTGCTGAGGCGGATCGACCCGGCGCCCTTCTTCGCCCTGATGCTAGAGCGAATCAGCGCGCTACCCTAAAGCGCGTCGCGATCTTTCAGATTCGCTCCATACGCTTTAGATCCTTGATTTTGCGCATGTCTTTGTCCCGAAACCGGATCCCACTTTCGGGAGACATGCGCTAAGCTGAAGGGCCGGATATCGATGGTAGCGGCCGCCAGCGCATTCCGCGCGCGGCCGGTACCTGCAACAAGCTGAAAGCGAAAGGCGTCTTGGCCAAAGCGAAGCGAGCGACCAAATCCCCAGCGCGCCCCAAGGCGGCGCGGCGCACCTTGAGCCGGGAGGCCTGGATCGCCGCCGCGCGCAAGGTGCTGGAGAAGCGCGGCATCGGCGAGGTCAAGATCGACCATCTCGCGCTTCAGCTGAAGGTCACGCGCGGCAGTTTCTACTTCCACTTCACCAGCCTGGCCGATCTTCGCAACAGCCTGCTGGAGGAATGGCGGACCAGCAACTGCGCGCCATTCTGGGCCATGCGCGGCACCGAGACCGTCGACGGCCTCCAGTTCTTCACCGACATCGTCCACGCCTGGGTCAACGAGGACCCGTTCAGCCCGCTGCTCGACCTTGCGGTGCGCAACTGGTCGCGCACGTCGAAGAAGCTCGCCCAGGAAGTCAAGGAGATGGACGACCTGCGTATCGATCTCCTGGTGCGGGCGTTCCGCGCCATGGGCTATCCGGAAGACCAGAGCATAGTGCGCGCCCGCATCACCTATTTCCACCAGATCGGCCAGTACGCGCTCTCCTTCAAGGAGGACCCGGCCGTGCGCCGGCACTACCAGCCGCTGTTCGGCGAGGTGCTGCTCGGACCGCTGGTCCAGGAGCCGGACCTGCCCACGAGAGCGGCCGCCGGCGCCTGAGCGGGTAGATCCTTTTTGCGTCATCGCCGTCCTAGCCTTTGGCTGCCTTCGACCGCGCCTTTCGCCTCTCCTCGCCAAAAACGAAACCGACGATCTCCTGTTGCCTCAAGCGAGGGCGCCGGGGAGAGGCCCGCGGCGTCTGTCGACAGGTTGCTCTTTTGACAGTATAATCGTATATTGACATAAAGATATCTTTATGTGACATGGATTCTCGTGTCGCATCGAGAATGAAGAGTGTCGCTATGTCCTCAGTCGATGAACTCTTCGGGCCGGTCGCCGCCAAGCCGGATGGTTCGGAGATTCTGGCCGCGCTGCGGGAAGCCGCGCGTGAGCGCATCCTCGTCCTCGACGGCGCCATGGGCACGCAGATCCAGGGGCTCGGTTTCCAGGAGGACCATTTCCGTGGCGACCGGTTCGGTGGCTGCGCCTGCCACCAGCAGGGCAACAACGACCTTCTGATCCTCTCGCAGCCGAAGGCGATCGAGGACATCCACTATCAGTACGCCAGGGCCGGCGCCGACATCCTCGAGACCAACACCTTCTCCTCAACCTCGATCGCCCAGGCCGACTACGGCATGGAGGACATGGTCTACGAACTGAACCGCGACGGCGCGCGACTTGTCCTGCGCGCGGCGATCCGCGCGCAACAGGAGGACGGCAGGCGCCGCTTCGTCGCTGGCGCCCTCGGCCCCACCAACCGCACCGCTTCCATTTCACCCGACGTCAACAATCCGGGCTACCGCGCCGTGACCTTCGACGATCTCAGGATCGCCTATGGCGAGCAGTTGCGCGGGCTGGTCGATGGCGGCTCCGACCTCATCCTGATCGAGACGATCTTCGACACGCTGAATGCCAAGGCCGCGATCTTCGCCTGCGAGGAGATCTTCGCCGAGAAGGGCGTGCGTCTGCCGATCATGATCTCCGGCACGATCACGGACCTCTCGGGCCGCACGCTTTCCGGCCAGACGCCGACCGCCTTCTGGCATTCGGTGCGCCACGCCAGGCCGATGACCATCGGCTTGAACTGCGCCCTCGGCGCCGCCGCCATGCGCCCGCACCTGGCCGAGCTTGCCGGCGTTGCCGACACGCTGGTTTGCGCCTATCCCAATGCCGGCCTGCCCAACGCCTTCGGCCAGTATGACGAAAGCCCGGAATTCATGGCGGCGCAGGTCGAGGCCTTTGCGCGCGAGGGGCTGGTCAATGTGGTCGGCGGCTGCTGCGGCTCGACGCCGGAGCATATCGCTGCGATCGCCGAGGCCGTTCGCCGTCATCCGCCGCGCGTCGCGCCCGGGCGAACGCCGCTGATGCGGCTGTCGGGCCTGGAGCCGTTCACGCTGACCAAGGACATACCCTTCGTCAATGTCGGCGAGCGCACCAACGTCACCGGCTCGGCGAAGTTCCGCAAGCTGATCACCGCGCAGGACTACGCCGCCGCCCTCGACGTCGCGCGCGACCAGGTGGCCAATGGCGCGCAGGTGATCGACATCAACATGGACGAGGGGTTGATCGACTCCAAGAAGGCCATGGTCGAATACCTCAATCTGGTTGCCGCCGAGCCCGATATCGCCCGCGTGCCGGTCATGATCGACAGCTCCAAATGGGAGGTGATCGAGGCCGGGCTCAAATGCGTGCAGGGCAAGCCGATCGTCAACTCGATCTCCATGAAGGAGGGCGAGGAAGCCTTCCTGCATCACGCCAGGCTGTGCCGCATGTACGGCGCCGCCGTCGTGGTCATGGCGTTCGACGAGGTCGGCCAGGCCGACACGAGAGCACGCAAGGTCGAGATCTGCACGCGCGCCTATCGCCTGCTGACCGAAACCGCCGGCTTCGCGCCGGAAGACATCATCTTCGATCCCAACGTGTTCGCGGTCGCAACCGGCATCGAGGAGCACGACAATTACGGCGTCGACTTCATCGAGGCGACGGGCGAGATCACCACAACACTTCCGCACGTCCATATATCGGGGGGCGTGTCGAACCTGTCCTTCTCGTTTCGCGGCAATGAGCCGGTGCGCGAGGCCATGCACGCCGTGTTCCTCTACCACGCCATCCAACGCGGCATGGACATGGGCATCGTCAATGCCGGCCAGCTCGCGGTCTATGACACGATCGACCCCGAACTGCGAGAGGCCTGCGAGGACGTCGTGCTCAACCGTCTTCCCAAGGCCGGCGGTACAGCCACGGAGCGCATGCTCGAGATCGCAGAGCGCTTCAAGGGAGCCGGCGGCAAGGAGGCGAAAGAAAAGGACCTCGCCTGGCGCGAATGGCCGGTGGAGAAGCGGTTGGAGCACGCCCTCGTCAACGGCATCACCGAGTTCATCGAGCAGGACACGGAGGAAGCGCGGCTGCAGGCCGAGCGCCCGCTGCATGTCATCGAGGGGCCCTTGATGGCCGGGATGAACGTGGTCGGCGACCTGTTCGGCGCCGGCAAGATGTTCCTGCCGCAGGTGGTGAAATCCGCCCGCGTGATGAAGCAGGCCGTGGCGGTGCTGCTGCCCTACATGGAGGCGGAGAAAGCCGCCAACGGTGGCGGGGCGGAACGTGAGAGCGCCGGCAGGATCCTGATGGCGACGGTGAAGGGCGATGTCCACGATATCGGCAAGAACATCGTCGGCGTCGTGCTCGCCTGCAACAATTACGAGATCATCGATCTCGGCGTCATGGTCCCGGCGACGAAGATCCTCCAGGTCGCGCGCGAGCGGAAGGTCGACGTCATCGGCTTGTCCGGCCTGATCACCCCCTCGCTCGACGAGATGGTGCATGTCGCCTCCGAAATGGAGCGCGAGGGTTTCGACATTCCGTTGCTGATCGGCGGCGCCACCACCAGCCGCGTGCACACGGCGGTGAAGATCCACCCGCGCTACAATCTGGGCCAGGCGGTCTATGTGACCGACGCCAGTCGCGCCGTCGGCGTGGTCTCCAGCCTGCTATCGAGCGAAATGAAGCCCGGCTATGTGGAGACCATCCAGGCCGAATACAGCAGGGTTGCCGAAGCGCACGAACGCTCGGAGCGCGAGAAGCAGCGGCTGCCGCTGGCGAAAGCGCGCGCCAACGCGCACAGGATCGACTGGGCGAGCCATGTTCCGCCGAAGCCGTCCTTCCTCGGTGTCAAGGTTTTCGAGGGCTGGGATCTCGCCGAGCTTGCCCGCTACATCGACTGGACGCCCTTCTTTCAGACCTGGGAGCTCAAGGGACGCTATCCGAAGATCCTTGAGGACGAGAAGCAGGGGCCGGCCGCGCGCCAGCTCTTCGACGACGCCCAGGCGATGCTGAGGAAGATCATCGACGAGAAATGGTTCGCGCCGAGGGCGGTGATCGGGTTCTTTCCGGCCAACGCGGTCGGCGACGACATCAGGCTGTACTCGGATGAGGCGAGGGAGGTGGAGCTCGCGACCTTCTTCACCCTGCGCCAGCAACTGGTAAAGCGTGACGGCAAGCCCAACGTCGCGCTGTCCGATTTCGTCGCGCCGCGCGAGAGCGGCAGGGCGGACTATGTCGGCGGCTTCGTGGTCACCGCGGGGATCGAGGAGGTGGCGATCGCCGAGCGTTTCGAGCGCGCCAACGACGACTACAACTCCATCCTGGTCAAGGCGCTGGCCGACCGCTTCGCCGAAGCCTTCGCCGAATGCCTGCACGAGCGGGTGCGCAAGGAATTCTGGGGCTACGCCCCTGACGAGGCGTTCGTACCGGACGATCTGATAGGCGAGCCCTATCAGGGCATCCGCCCCGCGCCCGGCTATCCCGCGCAGCCCGATCACACCGAAAAGGTGACACTGTTCCGGCTGCTCGACGCCGAGGCCAACGCCGGCGTCAGCCTGACGGAAAGCATGGCCATGTGGCCGGGCTCATCCGTCTCGGGCCTCTATTTGTCGCACCCTGAGAGCTACTACTTCGGCGTAGCCAAGGTGGAGCGCGACCAGGTCGAGGACTATGCGGCCCGCAAGGACATGAAGGTCGCCGAAGTCGAGCGCTGGCTCGGACCGGTCCTGAACTACGTTCCGGCGCCTTTCGCCGAGGCGGCGGAGTAGCCTGGTCTTTCGGCCAGTCGACATAGCGGGCCGCGAAGGCCCGGGCTGGCGGCGTCAGCCCGTTCCGATCCGGTCGCGGAGGGTCTGGACCTCCTGAGCCGAGAGGATGGCGACGCGGGTCGTGTAGACACGGCGTTCGCCTGGCGCGAGCACGATCAGCTCGCCCGTCTCGGCGACCGCCTTGCGGCCGAAGCCGTTGGTGCAGGGCTCCATGCCGACCGCGTATTGCCCTTCGCCCATCATGCGCCATTCGATGTAGTTCGGCATCACGCGGCCGTCGTAACGCACGCTGAGCGCCGTGCCGCCGAACAGGCGCGGGTTGAAGATCGCGACTTCGACCGCGCCGTCAGCATCGGGCTTCATCCGGTGCTGGAACGTCTGCTGCACCCAGTTGCGCTGCGGCGCGATGAAACGCGACCAGCTTGCCCTGTCCTCGACGTCGGCGGTGCCGAAGAGCAACCTCGGCGCGGCCGCCACCGGCGCGATCAGTTCGGAGCCCTCGTCGACAAAGGGGTAGCCGGCGTTGATGTGGTAGAGCAGCATATGCTCGGTCGGCAGGAAGCCGGCGTTCTCGACCACGTCCTCCATAGTGAACCACGAGGCGCCGAGCTCTGCCCGGTAGGTGCGGGTGACGACGAGGTTCTCGCCATAGGCCTGGGCCTGCGTGATGCGGCCGACCGCTTCGAGCACGTAGCGATCGCCTTCCCACCGCCCGTCGAACGAGACGATCTCGGCCGGGATCAGGGCCGCCCTGTCGTGAACGCCGTAGCGTTCGGTCGGCCGCGCCGGGAAATTGTAGTGGGCGACCGACGCCTCCTCGGGATTGCCGATGTGGATGAAGCCGCAGGTATTGTTGAAGCCACCGAGGCCGGCGCGCAACCATCCGAAGTTCGCCTGGTCCTCGAAATACCACGGGCCCGGCATCAATGTCGGCGGCAGCCACCCGAGCGAAGCGCCGCGATAGTCGGCGCGGCCGACGTCAAAGCCGCGGTCGACGCCGATCTCGAAAGAGAAGCCGGTTCCGGTGCGGATCTCGATCAGGCGCACGCCGCGCGAGGGACCATCGTCGGAGGTCAGCAACCGGACGCCAGCCACCTGCGACATGTGGCCGACCCGGCGCCGTATCTCGGCCGCCGTCAGGTCCGCTCCGAAGAACTCCATGAATATCCTCCCGTGTTACCGGTATCCTATTGTATCGCGCCCACTGGACGCAATCGGCCGCTTCGTTTCTAATTTGGCATCGATATCTCGATCCATGAGGACAGGGTGGCAGCGCGCGAAAAAACCTCCAGGCTTGGGGCCGGCACGACCATGGCCCAGGTGGCGGAGCGGGCGGGCGTGACGAAGATGACCGTGTCGCGCGTGCTGCGCCACCCCGAAAAGGTCAATCCGGAGACGCGCGAACGCGTCTCCGCGGCGATGGCCGAACTCGGCTATGTCGCCAACCGGCTGGCCGGCAGCCTCAACGCCGGCACGTCGGGCCTCGTCGCCGCGATCGTGCCGACGCTGCGCCATTCCCTGTTCGCCGATACTCTGGAGGGCATTTCCGACGTCATCTCGCAGGCCGGGCTTGGCCTGTTCGTGTCGTCGAGCGATTACCGCTCGGATGTCGAGGAGAACCAGATCCGCTCGATCCTGGAACGGCGACCCGACGCGCTGGTGCTCACCGGCCTCACGCATACCAAGGCGGCGCGCGACCTCTTGCGCAATTTCGGCATTCCGGTGGTGGAGACCTGGGAGACCGACGACGATCCGGTCGACATGATCGTCGGCTATTCCAACCGCGAAGCGGCGCACGCCATGACGGTCGAACTGATACGCTCCGGCTATCGCCGCATCGCCTTCGTCAACGGGCCGATGGAAAGCAACGAACGCGCGCGCCATCGCGCCGAGGGCTACCTTGCCGCCATGCAGGAAGCGGGACTGTCGGCGCCGCCGATCCATGTCGTGCATCACGACGCAGTCATCCAGCCGGAAACCGGGGCCAAAGCGATCCGCGTCCTCAGGCAGCAGCCGGGCATCGACGCCGTGTTCTTCACCAGCGACGTCTTCGCCGTCGGCGCCATCCTCGCCTGCCGGGAGCTCGGCATAGACGTGCCGAGCCAGCTCGGGATCGCGGGTTTTCACGATCTCGAGGTCGGGCGCGTCGTGTCGCCTACGCTGACCACCGTCCAGGTTCCGGCAATGGAAATGGGACGCAAGGCCGGCCATATGATCCTGGCGCGCCTCGCGGGCCGCAAGCTGCCGAGCCGGCGGCAGGATCTGGGCTTCAGCATCATTTCGCGCGAAAGCACCAGGCGCGGGCACTGAGCGTGTGGGATTGCGGCGGCGGCCCTCGGCATCGAGCGCGTCACGACCGGCTCGTGACGCGCTCGGCCCCGTCCTAAGCCGCCGCCCGGGCAAGGCGTCTTTCCAGCCTCCGGCTGGCCAGCGACAGCGGCCAGCAGAGCGCGAAATAGATCAGCGACACGACCAGGAAAACCACCAGCGGCTCGTAGGTGGCGTTGTTGACCAGTTGCCCGGTCCGGGTGAGCTCGGTGAAGCCGACGATCGAGGCGAGCGAGGTGTTCTTGATGAGCTGGACGAGGAAGCCGATCGTCGGCGGCACAGCAAGGCGCAACGCCTGCGGCAGCACGACGAGCAGGCTGGCCTGCCATGTGCGCAGCCCCAGCGCCTTCGCGGCCTCCCATTGGCCGGCCGGCACGGCCTGGATACAGCCGCGCCAGATCTCGCCGAGGAAGGCGCTGCCGTAGAGCGTCAGGCCGATCGAGACGGCCGTCCAGACGCCGATCTGGAAGCCCAGCACGTTGGCGCCGAAGAACACCACGAAGAGCTGCATCAGCAGCGGCGTGTCCTGGAACAGCTCGATATAGAAGGTGGCAAGATAGCGCGGGATCCTCGCGCTCGACGTCCGCGCCAGCGCGACCAGCAGCCCGACAGCCGATCCGCCGACGAAGGCGATCACGGAGAGCGCGATCGTCCAGCGCGCCGCCAGAAGGAGGAGGACGAGGTCTCCCGTCGAGAAGTCGCGGATCATCGCACGCGTATCCAGCGTTCGTGGATGAGGTGGAAGGCCACCCGAAAGGCCAGCGACAGGGCCATGTAGATCAGCGTGACGATGAAATAGACCTCGAAGGTGCGGAAGTTCCGTGACTGGATGGAGTTCGCGGTCGCCGTCAGCTCCTCGACCGCGATGGCAGAGACGATGCTGGAGCCAAGCATCAGCAGGATGAACTGGCTGGTCAGGGCCGGATAGATGGCGATCAGCGCCTGCTTCAGGATGATCAGCCTGAAGATCTGCAATGGGCGCAGGCCGAGCACCTTGCCTGCCTCGACCTGCCCCCTGGGGATCGATTCGATGCCGGCCCGGATGATCTCAGCGCCATAGGCGCCGACATTGATGGTCATTGCCAGGATGGCCGCGTATTCGGCCGGAAGCCGGATGCCGAGGCTCGGCAGGCCGAGATATACGAACAGCACCTGCACCAGGAACGGCGTGTTGCGGATGAACTCGACATAGACGAGCACGCCACGTTGCAAACCCTTGCCGCCATAGGCGGACGCGAAGGCGCAGGCCGTGGCGATAGCCATGCCGAAGACCATCGAGACGATGGACAGTTTCACGGTCAGGAGAAGGCCGTCGAGCAGCAATGGCCAGTCGCGAAGGACGGCGCCAAACTGAAAGGTGTAATTCAGCACCGGCCCCTCCCAACGGAACGCGATATTGACTTGTTACCGATAACATGCACAGTCGGCGCACCTTTGACAAGCCTGTGGGGAGGAAACCATGAGATGGCTCGCATTGTTCTTGATGGCGTCGCTGACCATGCTGGGAGTGGCGCATGCGCAGTCGGTCGACGAGATAATTTCGAAGGGGAAAGTGGTGGTCGCGGTCGACCCCACCAGCGCGCCGTTCGGCGTCACCGGAACTGACGGCCAGCCCGACGGCTATGACGTGGACGTGGCCAGGCTGCTGGCGAAATACATGGGCGTCGACCTGGAACTGGTACCGGTCACCTCGACCAACCGCATACCCTATCTCCTGACCAACCGCGTCGACCTGGTGATCTCGCTGTTCTCGATCACGCCGGAGCGGGCGCTGCAGGTTTGGTTCTCCGATCCCTACGCCGCCGTCGGCACCGTGATTACCGCGAGAAAAGACAAGGCGATCAAGGCCTTCGACGATCTCAAGGGTCTGAAGATCGGCGTGCCGCGCGGCACCATTCCCGACATCATCCTCACCAAGAAGGCACTGCCGGACGTCGAGATCATGCGCTTCGACGACGAGGCCACCTCGATCCAGGCACTCGTGACCGGCCAGGTCGATGCGCTCGGCAGCAGCACCACAGCGCTGATCGTGCTCAATCGCGGCAAGGCCGAGAAGGAGTTCGAACCCAAGATCACCCTGGTCGAGAATCACTTCGGCATCGGCATGAGACGCGGCCAGCAGGATCTGCGCCAGTGGGTGAACACATTCGTCTACGCCATCAAGACCAATGGCGAACTCGATGCGATCGCGCGCAAGTGGACGGGCGACGGGCTCAAGCCGCTGCCCACCTTCTGACGGTGGATCGGCGTCTGCCGGGAACGGCCGCCGATCGCGGCTAAAAACACCGAGAACAGGTACCGTTTCGACCGCGTCGCCGGCATTGACGCAGATATTGGTTACCGGTAACATATTGTCGGCCCGCAAAGGGCTGGCGCCAAGCAACCAGAGCGCTCCAGGGAGGAAGACATGCTGAAACTATTCGCGGCAGCCCTTGCGGCCGCCGTCATGGCGGGCAGTGCCGCCCATGCACAGGACAAGCCGAAGATCGGCCTGGTCCAGATCGACTTGTCGAACCCGTTCCATCTCGGCGAGGTCGACGGCGCCAAGGAGGCGGCGCGGCGCGCCGGCTTCGATCTCGTCGTCACGAGCGGTGAGGGCGACGTGACGAAGCAGATCCAGGCGATGGAGAACCTGATCAACGAAGGCGTCAGCGCCATCTCGATCAACTTCATCGACGCCGCCGCCTTCGGGCCGACGATGGCCAAGGCGGCCGCGGCCAAGATCCCGGTAATCTGCCTGCATTCCAAGATCGAAGGATGCGCGGCGACGCTGGGCTTCGACGAACGCTACACCGGCAAGATCGTGGGCGAATACGCCGTCGAACTGCTCAAGAAGCGCTACAATGGCGAGGTCAAGGGCGAGGTCGCGAACCTCCAGGGCCTGCTGGGGCAGGGGCTCAACACCGACCGCTCCGGCGGCTTCACCGACGTCATGGCGGCCTATCCCAACGTAAAGGTGGTCGCGCAGGAACCCACCAGTTGGGATCCGACCAAGGCCGTCTCGATCACCGAGAACTGGATGACGGCGCACCCGAACCTGGATCTCATCTACGGCAACAGCGACAGCCTTACCGTTCCGGCGGCGGGCGTGATCGAGCGCGCCGGCAAGCAGGACCAGGTGATGCTGGTTTCGGTGGATGGCACGGAGCCCGGTCTCAAGGCCGTGAAGGATTCCGTGATGAAGAGCACGGTGCTGCTGGCGCCGCAATATTCGGGCTTCTGGAAGGCCTACTTCCCCTATCTCGTCGCGACGAAGAAGGACGATCGCAAGGAGGTCCTCATCAAGGGCGTGCTCGTCACCGCCGACAATGTCGACGCGGCGCTGAAGCTGGCCAAGGACCAGGTCGAGAACATGCAGAAGTTCCCGTTCGAGAAGCCCCTGGCCGACATCGTGGCCGGCTACTGAGGTCCGGTCCGGTTCCCGCGGGCGCTCCAGCCCGCGGGAACCGGATATCGATCCGCGAAAGCGCCCATGAAATCCGCATGACGACGAACGCAACCACGAACATGACGACTGACGCGGCCGCCGCGCCACTGCTCGAGATCCGCAGGCTCGGCAAGCGCTTCCCGGGCGTGGTCGCGCTCGAGGATGTGTCGCTCGACATACGCGCGGGTGAGGTCCACGCCCTCGTCGGCCAGAATGGCGCCGGCAAGTCGACCGTGATCAACATCCTGTCGGGCATGCTGCATGCCGACGCGGGCACGATCCGGCTGGATGGCGTACCCGTCGCCATCCGCGATCCCCAGCACGCGCTCGCCCTCGGCATCGCGATTGTCTACCAGGAACTGAGCCTGCTGCCGAACCTGACGGTGGCGCAGAACCTCGCGCTGGGGCGAGAGCCATCGTGGCGCGGCCTGCTCGATATCGGCGCGATGAACGCGCGGGCGCGCATGGCCCTTGGCCGCCTGGGCCTGGAGATCGCGCCCAGTACGCCGGTGAGCCGTCTTTCGCTCGCCGAGCGGCAGATGATCGAGATCGCCAAGGCGCTGGCTTCGAATCCCAGGGTGCTGGTGCTCGACGAGCCGACCGCACCGCTCGGGCAGCGCGAGGCCGAGCAATTGTTCGCCGCTGTCCGGCGGCTGCGGGCGCAGGGCGTGGCGATCGTGTATGTGTCGCATCGCTTCGCCGAGGTGCTGGCGCTCTGCGACGTGGCCACCATCCTGCGCAATGGCCGCAAGGTGACCACCACGAGCCTTGCCGGCTGGTCCGAGGCGCGGCTCACCGATGCCATGGTCGGCGCCCAGGCCGAGCGCTATGTGGCCTCGGCGCGCACTGCCGGCGCGGTGGCGCTCGCCGCGCGCGATCTGCGGTTCGGGCATCGCGTGCGCGGTGTTTCGCTGGAGGCGCGGCGCGGCGAGATCCTGGCGCTCACCGGCATGCTCGGCAGCGGCCAGAACGAGATTGCGCGCATGCTGGGCGGCGATCTGCGCGTGGATGCCGGAACCATCATGCGCGATGGCCGGCTGTTGCGCCTCGGCGGGCCGAGCGAAGCGGTCGCCGTCGGCATCGCGCTGCTCACCGAGGAGCGCAAGCACGAGGGCATCCTTCCCAACCGGCCGCTGCGCGAGAACATCGCCGTGGCGTCGCTGCGTGACCGCGGCGGGCCGGCGGGCTTCGTCAGGGCAGCCAGCGAACGCGCCGAGGTGCGTCGGGTGATGTCCGACTTCGGCGTGGTCGCCGCCTCACCGGAAGTGCCGGTTCGAACGCTGTCCGGCGGCAACCAGCAAAAGGCGCTGATCGCCCGCTGGGACCTTGCAGACGCCGATGTGTTCATCCTGATCGAGCCGACGCGAGGCGTCGATGTCGGCGCCCGGGCCGATATCTACCGCCGCCTCGACACGCTTGCCCGGAGTGGCAAGGCGGTGGTCATCGTGTCCAGCGACCTCCCCGAGGTGCTGACACTGGTCGACCGCATCCTGGTCGTTCGCGACGGCATCATCGCCGCCGAGACGACCCCGGCCGCCGTCGACGAGGAAAAGCTCAACCTGATGATCCAGGGAGCGGCGGCGGCATGATGGCACTCATCGCCAATCGTCAGCCGGTGGATGGACGCAAGGGCTCGGGACTCGGGTTCCTTTCGCGCAACCCGATGCTTGTCGCCGCCATCCTGCTCCTGATCGTGTTCGCCGCTACGGCGCCGATCTTCGGCACGCCGGGCAATGCCGTCAACATCATGCGGCAACTGGCCTCCGTGCTGGTGCTTGGCCTCGCCATGGCGATCGTGGTGCTGGTCGGCGGCAGCGCTCTTTCCGTCGGGTCGGTGGTTCTCGCTTCCGCCAGCATTGCCGGCATCGCCCTGGCCGAGGGCCTGCATCCGGCGCTGGCCATGCTGGCCGGCATCGGCATCGGGGCGGCTATCGGCGCCATCAACGCCGTGATGATCGAGGGATTGCGCCTCAGCCCGGTCATCGTGACGCTGGGCACCATGATCGCCGTGCGCGGTTTCAGCCTGGTGATGCTGGGGCGTTACAATTCCTGGGTCGAGATCAAGGGGCCGCTGTTTTCCGATCTCGCCCGGCGCACGGTCGTCGGCCTGCCGCTGGACGCGCTGGTGGCGTTCCTTCTCTCGCTGCTCGTCTGGCTCGTGCTTTCGCGCACCATGCTGGGGCGTGCCTGGCACGCGGTGGGGGATGCCCCTGTCGCCGCCCGGCTTGCCGGGTTGCGCGTCCGCCGGCTCCGCGCCGGCGCCTATGTCGCCTGCGGCGCGCTCGCGGGCGTGGCCGGCGTGCTGGTTGCGGCGCGCACCGGCCTGATCAGCCCGTCCATCGGCCAGGGGCTGGAGTTCTTCGCCATCGCCGTGGTGGCGCTCGGCGCCGGCGGCCTGCCTGCCGGTCGCGTGCGGGTATCGCAGGTGCTGGTCGGCACGCTGATCCTGATGGCCACCTTCAATTACATGACCATCCGTGGCGTGCCCGGCACCTGGCAGACGACGGTGACCGGCCTGCTGCTGCTTGGCGCAATGGTGGCCGGCCGCCTGCTGCAACGGGACGCCTCGGCGGATGTCGCGACGGGCGAGGCCGTGGCCGATGACTACGCTGGAATGTCGCGCACCGGCGCCGGGCTGACGCGCGGCGCGCTGGCGCTGGCCACGGTGCTGCTCGCGGCGGTCTTCGTCTTCGTCAATCCGCGCTTCGCGACCTGGCCGAATCTGGTTGCACTGGTCGAGCAGAACGCGACGCTGGCCATCGTCGCCGTCGGCGCGATGATCGGCATCGTGTCACGCTCGGTCGATATCTCGCCCGGCTCGGTGATGGTGCTCGGCGCGGTCGCTGCGGCCCTTGCCGCGAAGGCCGGCGTGCCGGTGCCGCTGTCGCTGCTGGCAGGCATCCTGGCCTGCCTGGCGGTGTACGCCGCCAACGGCGCGATCGTCGGCCGCCTTGGCCTCGATCCGCTGATCGTCACGCTGGCGGCGTGGATCTGGGCGCGGGGCCTTGCCGTCTCGCTGACCGGCGCGACGACCGTCGCCTTCGACATGGGCTTCGTAACATTCATGAACACGCCGCTCGCCTTCGGCTTCACCGTCTCGGCGCCGCTCGTCGCGTTCGCCTTCCTCGCGGGCTGGATCATCCTGCGGCGCAGCCCGCTCGGCATCCGCATCCATGCCGTCGGCGGCGATCCGCGCATGTTACGCCAGGCCGGCGTCAGCGAAGGCCGGCTGCGGCTGGTGATCCTGATGGTGATGGGCTGCTTCACGGCGGCGGGCATGCTGGTCATGCTCGGCCGTCTCGGCGCGGCCGCGCCCACGGCGGGCTTCGGGTTGGAGCTCGATGCCATCGTCGCCGTCATCCTAGGCGGCGCGTCCTTCCGGGGCGGCACCGGCAGGCTGCGCGACACGGCGGTCGGCGTCCTGTTCCTGGCAATCCTGAACAACGGTCTTTCCGGCCTGCAGATGGGCGATGCCCAGTTCTTCCTGATCAAGGGAACCATCATCCTCGCCGCGCTTGCGCTGCGAGCGCTGGCGCAGGGCTACTTCTCGCGAAGCGGGGCCGCGCCATGAAGTGGCCGGCGATCGACTTCGGCCACACGCCCTACGAGGCGGCGTTCGCGCGCGGCGACGTCTATGGCATCGGCGCCAATGAAGCCCGTGCCCGCAAGCGTCCCCTGTCCGTCGCGATCGCCGGCGCTGGCGGTGTCGCCCAGGCGAAATGGATACCCGCCATCCGCTACCTGCAGACGAGGGGCGAGCCCGTAACGCTCGTCGCCGTCGCCGATCCCCGGCCCGAGACCGCGGCCAAGGCAGCGATGCTCGCGCAGGCTGAGCCCTTCGCCGACGCGGCGACCATGCTGGACCGGGCGCGGCCAGACTTGCTGCTGGTGCTTGCCGCCGATCCGGCGCACGTGCCGATCGCGGACGCGGCGATCGCGCGCGGCATAGCCTGCCTGATCGAGAAGCCGCTGGCGCGCGATTTCCGGGAGGCCGTGGCGCTGGTTGGCAGGGCGGCGCAGGCAGGCGTCTTGCTGGCCTCCGTGGCGAACAAGCGCTTCTCGCCGCCCTATGCCATGGCCAAGGCCCTGGTCGACGGCGGCGCCCTCAAATCGGCGCCGACCGTCTTCACCGGCAAGTTCACGCTCGGCTATCCCTATGTCGACCTGCTGGAGGGCGGAACCGTCCACCTGCTCGACCTCGTCCAGTGGTTCATGGGACCGGTCGCGCGGTTGCACGCACGGGGCGTCCATTGGGATGATGGCCAGTCGCGAAGCGCGGTGATCTCGTTCGCCTTCGCGTCCGGCGCGATCGGCACGCTGATGACCAGCGCGGCCGGCATGAGCTTCAAGCCGTGGGAGCGTGTCGAGATCGTCGGCAGGAACGCCTTCCTGGCCGTCGACGACCAGATCGAGACGACGCTCTACGACGACGAGACGGGACCGGCCAAGAGCTGGCGTCCGGCGGTTCCCAACACGCTGATGTTCGACGAGGCGTTCGGTGGTTACGCCGGCCTGCTGGAGAACACGCTCGACGCCGTGCGCGGCCTTGCGCCGCTCGCCGTGCCCGCGCGCGACGGCGCCGCCGCCGTGGGGCTTATCGAGGCCATCCGCCGGTCGATCGCCGAGGACCGGGATATCGACATTGCTGCCGAGGGGTTAGCGCCATGAAGATCAAGAAGCTCGAAACGTTCATGGCCAATGCCGGACAGCGAAACTACCTGTTCGTGCGCCTGACCACCGACACCGGCGTTACCGGCATCGGCGAAGCGACGCTCGAATGGCAGGAGAAGGCCGTGGAGGTGCTTGTCAACGAGTGGGTCGCCTCGCGCATCATCGGCAAGGATCCCTTCGACATAGAGCAGGTCGTCGGTGGCATGATCCGCGACCAGTACCAGGGCGGCTCGACGGTGATGACAGCGATCTCCAGCGTCGAGATCGCCATGTGGGACATTATCGGCAAGGTCACCGGCCAGCCTGTCTATCGCCTGATCGGTGGCCAGGCCAAGCGCGAGCTCAATGCCTACGCCAATGGCTGGTATGGCGGCTGCGAGAGCCCGCGGGATTTCGCAGCCCGGGCCAGGCAGGTTGCCGCGGGCGGCTACCGGGCGCTGAAGTTCGACCCGTTCTCCACCGCCTGGAAGCAGCTCGATCCAGCCGAGGAGGATCACGCGGTCGCGGTGGTCGAGGCGGTCGCCGACGCCATCGGGCCCGACATGGGCATGCTGATCGAGGTGCATGGCCGCCTCGGCGTCAGCGACGCGGTCCGCTTCATCGACCGCCTGGACGGGCTGCGGATCCTGTGGTGCGAGGAGCCGGTAGCGCCGGAGAGCGCCGAGCTGCTGCGCGAGGTCAAGGACCGCTGCCGGCTGCCCATCTCGTCGGGCGAACGGCTCTACACGCATGCGGACTTCGCGCGGCTCATCAATCTGCGCGCCGTCGACGTGGTGCAGATGGATGTCGCCCATTGCGGCGGCATCACGATGGCCAAGAAGATCGCCTCGATGGCCGCCGCGCAGGATATCGGCATCTCTCCGCATTGCTCGGTCGGGCCGGTCGCCTTCGCCGCGGCGCTCCATGTCGCGTGGTCGACGCCCAACATGCTCCTGCTCGAGAGCTTCGCCGAGTTCGACGTCGACTGGCGCAACGACCTGGTGAGCAGCTGGAATCCGTTGAGCAACGGCAGGCTTGCCTTGCCCGAGGCCCCGGGGCTCGGCATCGAGCTCGACGAGGCCGCGATATCAGCGCATCCCTACCGCCCGCTCGCCTTCCCCTCGCTCTGGGACACGACCTGGCGCGACGAGTTCACCGGCACTGCCAGGCTAGCGCCCGTGCGGTAAGCCGGGCGACGGTCGAGGGGCGCAAATCTTACCGCGTGAGGCTCAGATCCCGAGGAACTTGAAAGGCTTGGCCTGCTTGAACTGGTCGTTGGCCATGCCCGCGTAGATGTGCGTCTGGTTCGGGCCGAGGTCGAGCTTCATCACCTTGCCGGTCGCTTCCGAAAAATCCAGCTTCGTCAGATCGACCCAAAAGACGTTCGGCGTGAGCGCGGACTCGAAGAAATAGAGTTTGCGCTTCTGGTCGGACACGGTGCGCCAGCGCGTCGAGGAGATGTTGGGCTGGTCCGGTGTCGTGATGCCGAAGGGAACCGAGACATTGCGGATCACGGAGAAAACGCTGGCGATCGCCTCGACCGGGTCCTCGCTCTTGGGAATTGCGTTGACATAGAAGGAAGCCCGCGCAAACCGATCGGAGGCGCGGTTGGTTCCGGGCAGCATCACGGTGCCGCCGATCTGCCTCCAGTACTCCTCCATCGCAAGTTGCTTCTCGAAGATGGGCGAATTGGTCATCACCTGGTAGTCGCGGCTGTGGTGGATGACCTGCTTGCCGTCGATGTATTCGATAATGGCGCTGTCGCCGCCGGCATCCGAAAGCGACAGATGCAGGGTGGCGAGGCGATCTTCGCCCGGCACGTTGTCGGTGACGATGGTGAAGGGCTCCTTCGCCAGCGCATCAACCGCCTCCCGCACGGTCGCGAAATTGTCGAGCGCATATTGCGCCCAGGCCGCAAGCGTCAGGCCGGGCGCTTTGCCGTCGTACTTCGGGTAGGAGGATTCGACCAGCCACAGGACGTTGGCGACCAGTCCGGCCTCGTTCATGCCATCCGTCGTTGAGATGTCGTAACCTGATGCGATAACGCTGCCATATTTCGACGTCCATTGGATCGAGTTCGGCCCTGCCTCTCCGGATCGCTTCATGCCGCGCGGAAAGACCCACAGATTCGTCCCGACATCGGTCTTCCAGTCCATGGAACGTCCGGTGATCACCTCGTCATTGGCGCCAAGATAGACGAAGCGGGTGCAAGCTTCGGCTATCGAGGAAACCATCATGCTCGCCGACAAAAGCATGGCTGCGAGCGAACGTCCGTTGATGATCACGATCGTCTCCTTCTTCAAGGTGAATTTGGCGCTCAGAACACTACAGACGTTATCTTCCGGAAAATATATCCGGTCAACGAGTTGATTTATTCTTATCCGGTTGGCACAAGAGAAACCGGAAGAATTAGGGGTTTATGTTGCGGCTGAATCTTGGTCTGAAATACCAACATCTGACCCATGGCGGGACATGTGCTTGCCACAACCAGCAGGCGCGGCAATTGTTTGCACGCATGGACGCGGGATTGTCGCGCCGCTCTGTCCTCAGGGGGATCGCGGCAAGCCTCGCGGCTCCGGCGCTTGGTGTCGTCAATTCGGCTTTCGCGCAGGCTTCCGACAAGCCGCTCCTGCTCAGGAATGTGAAGGTCTTCGACGGCACGAACGGCACGCTCGCCGAGGGCCAGGGCGTGCTGGTCGAAGGCAAGCTCATCAAGGCCCTGGTGCCCGCGGCGGACGCGGTCGCTGATGCGGATGTCGTCGACTGCGGCGGGCGCACGCTCATGCCCGGCATGATTGACGCGCACTGGCACTCGATTCTTGCCGGAATCTCGCAGGTCGCCGCGATGACCGCCGACATTCCCTACGTGCATCTCGTCGCGGCGCAGGAAGCGGAACGCACGGTGCTGCGCGGTTTCACCACAGTTCGGGACGTCGGCGGTCCTTCGTTCGCGCTCAAGCGCGCCATCGACGAGGGGCGCATTGCGGGGCCGCGCATCTATCCTTCCGGAGCCATGATCTCGCAGACCTCGGGTCACGGCGACTTTCGCATGCGCACGGAGTTGCCGCGAACGGTGCAGAGCGATCTCAACGTGGCCGAGCAGGCGGGTATTTCGGCTATCGCGGACGGTGAAGCGGAAGTGCTGCGCCGGGTTCGCGAGCAGCTCATGCTCGGCGCCAGCCAGATCAAGATCATGGGCGGTGGGGGCGTGGCGTCTCCCTATGATCCGATCGATGCGCTTCAATACACCGAAACTGAAATGAAGGCGGCGGTGGCGGCGGCAACAGACTGGGGTACATATGTGTGCATCCATGCCTACACCTCCATTGCCGTCCAGCGTGCTCTGGCAAGCGGCGTGAAATCCATCGAGCATGGCCAGCTTGCCGACGAGGAGACCGCCAAGCGTATCGCGGATGCAGGCGCGTGGTGGAGCATCCAGCCCTTTCTGGCCGACGAAGACGCCAACAGCTACTCATTGCCGGAACAGCGTGCGCAGCAGCAGATGATCGCCGAGGGCACGGCCCGGGCGGTGGAACTGGGGCGTAAGCACAATATCAAGATGGCGCTTGGCACCGATATTTTGTTCAATCCGACGGGCACCGCGACGCAAGGCAAACAGCTCGCCAAGTTCGCCCGCTGGTATGACAATGCCGACGTGTTGCGGCTGCTGACCAGCGGCAACGCCGAACTCGCGGGCCTTTCCGGGCCGCGCAATCCCTATCCGGGCAAGCTCGGCCGCATCGAGACCGGTGCCTATGCCGATATTCTCGTGGTCGACGGCAATCCGCTCGAGGACGTCTCCCTGATCGCCGATCCTGAGCGGACAATGAAGCTCATCATGAAGGACGGGCGCATCCACAAGAATACGCTTTCAGCATGAAGGGGGCTTCCTTGAACAGATTTACCATTGCCGTCGTCCTGGGCCTCTGCGGCGCTCAGGCCGCGCACGCCGCCGACGCGATTCCCGACCATACGGAAGAAGCGGCGCCGACCGCGGTCGAACGGCCGAACTGGGCGTTGCAGATTTCCCCCTATATGTGGGCCGCCGGCCTCAACGGAAACATTTCGCCGTTCCGCCGCGGGCCGACCATCGGCGTCGACAAGTCTTTCTCGGATGTTTTGGACAACCTGAATTTCGGCGGCTTCGTCAATGTGTGGGGGCGCTATGACCGGTTCGTCTTCTCCGGCGACATCATGTATGTCGACACGACCGACGGCCATGGCGCCGGACCGTTGCCCGCGTTTCAGCTCCCGGGGGGCATTTCCGTGCCGGCCGGCACAAGCGTCGATGCGACTGTCGATACGAAACAGTTCACAGCGACATTGCAGGGCGGCTATCGCGTCATCGACGCGCCCGGCTTCACGCTCGACGCGCTCGCCGGCGCTCGCTTCTGGCACATCTCGAACGATGTGACGCTCACCGTGGGCGTTGGCGGCGGCAGTATCACCCGCAGCTACGGCGAGAGTTTCGGCTGGGTTGATCCGGTGATCGGTGCCCGGGCATTCCTTCCCGTGACGGAAAAGCTATCGGTGCAGGCCCAGGCGGATATCGGTGGCTTTGGTGCCGGCTCGAAGCTCACATGGTCCGCGCTCGCCACGGTCAACTATCTCGTCAACGATCACCTGTCCGCCTCTGTCGGATACAAGGTGCTCGATGTCGATTACGAGCGCGGCGGCCATGTCTATGACACGCGGCTGTCGGGGCCTGTCCTGGGGATGACCTACCGGTTCTGAGGGGTCGAGGAGACAGGCGGTCGCTTCGACATACAACTGGCCTGACGCTTGTAATGGCGTGAGCGTCAGGCGCTGCGCAATCGTCGCCGATCGAGGGCTGTGCCTGGAGTTGGGCGCTCTTAAAGAACGAACAGGTCGCGGCAGATCGCGGTTATGGGCTCGTACCCTTCAGCCGTGACCCGCACCATATCCTCCACCATCATTCCGTCCATGCCGAGTTTATAATACGGTGTCTCCAGGCAAAGACACATGCCTTCGCGCAGGATCGTCGTATCGGCGGCGTTCACGAGCGGGGAGTCATACGAACGCAGGCCAATTCCGTGCCCGCAATGCTGACGTCTGTATTGCGGAATTCCGTTCGAGCGCACAGCCTCCACGGCCACCTCGAAAAGCCGGCTCACCGGTATCCCCGACCGTATCGTTGCAAGTTGCTCGCTTAGTCCGATCGCCAGGGCGTCATACGTCTTCCTCTGCCGCGCGCTCGGCTCGCCAATGATGAAACTTCGCGCAATGTCCGACCAGTAACCGTCAACGGTGCACCCGGCATCAACGCGGATGAGATCGCCTTTCAAAATCCTCCGCCCGGTCGGATAGGCATCGGCAAGCGCAGACCTGGGGCCTGACGTGACCGAGACAAAGCGCGTCACGCCTCCCTCGACCACCACGGCACGTGTGATCTCCGCTGCCAACTCCAGTTCGGTCATCCCGGCGCGCGCATTCTCGATAACCCAGCGGAAGCCGTTCTCGACCAAACGGCTCGCTTTGGTGAGCCGCGCCAGCTCGCCAGGCGTCTTGGTCGACCGGGCGGACATAATGCTGGATGTGACATCGACCACTCTCTCCTCTCCGGCGAGGCCGCGGCATAGGTCCCAAAGGAGATCGTCGTTGCTGCGGTCGACCCCCACGAGCCCGGACTTCGGCGGCAGGGGACCGATCGCCTCCACAAACGCTTCCTCAAAGGTCGCGCGGGCGTCTCGCTCGAAAGCGGCAGGGCCGGGCTCCGTCGTTGCGAAGTAGAATGTTCCGTACCGATGAATTCGATCCGGAGCTTCGAGAAACTCGAGTGCGGGACCGGCGTCCGCCGCGCTAACGACCAGCGACACCTGCTCGCGACATGCCAACACGGCCGACCGGTAGGAAGGCGCGAAATCATGAGCCATGCTGGCGTAACCCGAAAGATAGGTCTTGTTCGCCGTATCCGACGAGACGACAAGCGAGATATCCTCCGATAGCTCCCGGAACAGTTTGCCGCGATGCTCGCATGCCAACGTTCTCATTTCCCCACCCTTCTCGGCGCAATCCGATCCGTTCATCCTGACAGACCGGTCAGCTAAGGCCAGCGTATGGTTCGAGCCAACGCCGTCGCCGTAACCAACGAAAGTTCGTTGGGCGCCAACCAGGCTCCGGTTTCGATTTTGTCGCGTATCTGATGGCGAGGCACGCCCGCACCGTCGAGGTTCAAACCCATTTCAGGATCGATCTTCCGCCAGTTCCCGTTCAATCCATTGGCATAGTGAAGGCTCGTCGGCCAGGCAAAGAGCCCCGTGGAGCGGCTTCCACATTTCGGCATTAAACGCCGGATCGATCGGCGATGTTGCCGTGGAGCGCGGCATCCATTATGACTAGACAAATAGCGTTCGTCTTTTCCGGGTTCAATATTGCTCGAAATCGCAAAAACCGATCAACAGGCAGATGACGATGTCGAAATCACCCTCGATGGCGTCGGTCCCCTCTATAAGCAAATCGAACGAGCAGTTCGGTCAGCGATCCTCAGCGGCCGCTGGCCGGCCGGGCATCGTATTCCGTCCGAGCACAGCCTCATGGAGGCATTTTCCACAACCAGGGCAACGGTCAGCAAGGCGCTGTCGAAACTCACAGAAGCCGGTCTGCTGGAGCGGCGTCGAAAGCAGGGTACGCGTGTTGCGCAAACCAGCGATTCCCATGCCGTCATCGGCTTCCTCGATGTGCGAAAGGATATAGAGAGCAGCGGACGCTCCTATAGCTACAAGGTCCTGAGTTCCCAGCAGTTGACCGCCGGCGACAGCACCGCGTTCTGGCCTGACGTATCCGCCGGAACGAAACTGATGAGATTGGTGGCCCTTCACGAAGGGTCGGAAAAGGCCGAGGTCATCGAGGAGCGCTACATCAATCTGGCTGCCGCCCCGGATGCGGTCGATGCGGATTTCGAGAAAGAGGTTCCAAGCACCTGGCTCCTGGCACGACTGCCCTGCACACGGCTGCGTCACACGATCCGCGCGACGGCGGCCACCAGCGAACAGGCGCTTCGCCTCGGTGTGGCGCGAGGCTCGCCGGTTCTAATGTCCTTGCGGCAAACCTGGGCCGACGACCTCCCCGTGACCTGGGTGAGACTTGTTTTTCCCGGCGATCGCAACGAGTTCGTCGGAGAGTTCAATCCCCTTCAGCCGTAGTGCCGCGCGATTCGGATCGCATCAAACCGGAACCGCGCGGAACCGGGCGCCCATGACCTAGAGCGTTTCAGGATTTGACGGAATCGAAGGGGATTCCCGATTTGTCGGTTTTATGATTCAAGATGCTGGCTGGG
>OFIS01000331.1_pt1 | contig 34330 bp, 39 predicted proteins | sample 1775071 | NCBI WGS metagenome assembly OFIS01 (sample SAMN08195774, study PRJEB24354) | sludge metagenome | isolation source: sludge from phenol fed wastewater aerobic bioreactor C | place: India: Nagpur | collected 2016-09-17
TGTGCCGATCATCGACGTGGGCGGCGGTGCCTCGACGCTGGTGGACGACCTGCTGGACAAGGGCCATACCAGCCTCACCGTGCTGGATCTGTCGGGTGCCGCGCTGGCGGCATCCCAGGCGCGGTTGGGCGAGCGCGCCCAGGCGGTGGCCTGGATGGTCGGGGACATTACAAAGGTCGAGTTGCCCGCGCTGGCCTACGACCTGTGGCACGACCGGGCGGTATTCCACTTCCTGACGGCGCCGCAGGAGCGCCAAGCCTATGTGCGGACGATGCTGCATGCCCTGCGGCCGGGCGGCTTCGCCATCATCGCCACCTTCGCGGACGACGGGCCGCAGCAGTGCAGCGGCTTGCCGGTGACGCGCTACAGCCCGGACGAGCTGCATGCGCAGTTCGGCGATGCCTTCACGATGCTGCGGCAGGAGCGCCAGGCGCATCACACGCCCTTCGGGACAGTGCAGCAGTTCGTTTTCTGCCTGTTCCAGAAGACAGCATCATGAAATCCTGAGGAAGCAAATGGCATAGACCATAGGAAGAAACCGGGTGCGGTGTGGTGCCGTTTCATGCAGGCCGGCCGAGCACTCTAGGGCCATCCTTACCCCATGTTCGTCGGTGTTGCCGACACATGCCCAGGCAGCCGAGACCTTCGAGGCTGCAAGCACGGGAAGCCGTGCTGGTCGTTTCTTCCTACGGACGCACCGCGTCCATCTACCCACAAGGGACCTCTCCCTTGCGGGCGGGGAATCCCTTGTTCTTCCTCAAGGAGATTCCCATGGACCGTTCCCTCATCAAAACCATGATGCCTTCGCTTGTCGCAGGCCATGTGCCCCGCAACGTGCGGTCGATCAAGTACCGCTTTTTCGATGATCAGCCGCAATCCTCGACGCTGGGCTTTGCCATCGATCCCAAGCCCTTCGACGGCAAGGTGGTCGCGGCCAACGACGACGCCATCGTCGTCAAGCTCAAGCCCAGCGAGTTCGCGGTGCTCGATCCCAACCTGGTGACTACCGTTCCCAGCGAAGGCGCCAAGGTGCATGTCCAACCGTATGCCCGCCGCCGCTTCGACGGCCTGCGCGCGGACACCCCGGAAGTGATCACCGAGAAGACCGCGGACGGTGTTCCCTACACCATCACCAGGCACATCCTCGGCTCCGCGCCTGCCAAGCTGCCCATCCCCGAGCCGCAGTGCATGGAACTGGGGCAGCTCATCCAGCAGTTGGAGGAAATGCCGGCTCCCGACGGGTTCCGGCGCATCACCCACATGCTGGTCGATGCGGGCGCCCGCGACTTCACCTGGGTCGATCCGAAGCCGTCCAAGATCATCGAGACGCCCCCGGCAATCAGCTTCACGGTTTCGACCGCGAAGTTCGAGGGCCAGGTGACGATCCTCTACGACCGCGGCGGCGACACCTACGTGGTGGAGATGCGCCGCGACGGTGAACTGGTCGATCGGCACGACGAGGTGTATTTCGACATGCTCGGTGAAGTGTTGGAGCGGCTTATCGACGACGGACGCTGGCGTCTGATCGACGTGAGCGTCATCGACGCCAAGGCAACCAAGCGGCGCTACGGCTGATCGCAGCCTACCGGCGACTTGCCGCCATGGGCCTTCCATCTATTCGGGTGGAGGGCCTTTTTCTTCAGGAGATCAACCATGTCACTGCGATTCAAAGGCTCCGACCTGCGCCCCGTGCTGGCCGAGGCCGTTGCCAACCAATGCCGCGTCGTCCTCGCCAAGGACCAGGGCGTGTACTTCCTCGCCGAGCAGGGAGAGCGCCGTCCCGATGGCCGCGTGAAGCTGCTGGCCTATGCCGTCGGCTGCAACCCGGATACCGACCCGTTTGACGACTGGTGGGAACTGGCGCGCGCCGAGCTGGGTGGCGACGACTTCGGCGAGTTCTTCGACCCGAAGGAAGACGTCTTCGCACGCATCCTGCACGGCACGGACGATCTGATGCTGTCTGCCACCACGACGCACCTGTCGCTGGAGGTGGTGCCATCGGTGTAGCGCAACGACTACCACCATCCCCTCACGGCCCCCTTCTTGGGGGCTTCCTTTTTTCCGCACTGCGGCCTTCGCCGCGTGCGTGCTCGTCTCCGGCCGCCATGGCCCGCCGCGTCGGCTCGCCCGCCGACCTACCCACGGAGACGACCGCATGCACGACCCGTTCAAGATCACCCAACCGACCTGCATCAGCTTCTCGGGCGGGCGCACCAGCGCCTACATGCTCTGGCGCGTATTGCAGGCCAATGGCGGCCTGCCTGCCGACACCGTGGTCTGCTTCGCCAACACCGGCAAGGAGGTGGAAGCGACCCTGCGCTTTGTGCGCGACTGCGCCGGGCACTGGCAGGTGCCGATACGCTGGCTGGAATATCTGCCCACGGAGCCAGGCTTCACGCTGGTGGACTTCGATCGGGCCAGCCGTCAGGGCGAGCCGTTCGAGGCGCTGATCCGCAAGCGTCAGTACCTGCCCAATCCCGTCGCGCGCGGCTGCACGACCAGCCTGAAGATTCGACCGATGCACCGCTACCTGCGGCATCTGGGCTGGACGGACTGGGACCAGATGATCGGCATCCGCGCCGACGAGCAGCGTCGCGTCGCCAAGATTCGCGCGCGCGGCCATTCCACCGAATCGATCCACGAGACCATGTGCATGCCCCTGGCGGACGCAGGCGTCACCGTGCGCGACGTGGGCGCGTTCTGGCAGGCGCAAGCGTTCGACCTCGACCTGCTGACGGTGAACGGGCGCACGCTCGAAGGCAACTGCGACCTGTGTTTCCTGAAGCCGCGCGGGCAGCGCCTGGCCCTCATCAAGGCTCGACCCGAGGCCGCGGTGTGGTGGATTCGCATGGAATCGCTGAACCTGGCGAGCAAGCCCAGCGGCGCCCGGTTTCGCGCCGATGGCCCGAGCTACGCCGACCTGGCACGCTTCGCCGCCGACCAGGGCGACCTGTTCGACGACGCCGAGGAACCGATCGCCTGCTTCTGCGGTGATTGACGGCCATGGCCGGGCCATCGACCTCGCCATCGCTGCGACTGCTGCCGGTATCCCTGCGCTGTGCCAATGCCTTCGTGCAGAAGCACCACCGCCACCACCGTCCGGTTCAGGGAGCGAAGTTCGCCCTGGCGGTCACGCTGTCCGCCACCGATGGCATCTGCGGCGTGGCCATCGTCGGCCGCCCGGTCGCCCGCCACCTGGATGACGGCTGGACGCTCGAAGTCACCCGGCTCTGCACCGATGGCGCACCGAACGCCTGCAGCAAGCTCTACGGCGCGGCCTGGAAGGCGGCCAAGGCCTTGGGCTACACGCGGCTGATCACCTACACCTTGCTCGATGAAGGTGGTGCCAGCCTGCGCGCCGCCGGCTGGCATTTGCTCGGAACGCGCGGCGGCGGTGCCTGGAGTCGCCCCAGCCGTCCTCGCGCTGACACCCCCGACCACCTGCGCGGCCCTAAGTGCTTGTGGCAAGCACCGGGCGGTGCGGACAAAGGGAAACGCCCGGATGCCGATTGATTGCTGCCGCGCGCGCGAGGCCCGGACATGCTGCCCCCATGCCTGCTGACGTTGTCAGCGACATGCCAGGCAACCATCGGTCTTCGAGGTTGCGACGCAGTTCCCACTGCGTGACCGAGCCAGCTCGCACCGCATCCGTCCGCGAGCGGCCACCAGTCTCTGGTGGCGGATGCTTTCGCCTTATCAACCCACCGCGGGGTTACGCACCTTTCCCCGCATGCGTGGGGCCGGTGTGTCTCCGCTTCATCCCAATGGAGATTCACCATGAGCACCACGTCCAACGAGAAATCGTATTTCGACCTCCACACCTCGGGCATCGGCTACATCCAGCGAGCCCGCGAGGTTCCCGTCCGGGGCGGCCGCCGCGCGCAGCCCTTTCTGGCATGCACCATCGCCGCACTGGTCGGTTCCGCCAAGGACCCCAGCTACCGCTACTTCGACGTCAAGGTCTCGGGTGCCGAGGCCAAGAAACTGGTCGAGCGCTACATCGGCGTTGACGATCCCAAGCAGCGGCCGCTGGTGCGCTTCCGCCTCGGCGACCTCTGGGGCGATGCGTACATCCGCGACAAGGGTGAGCACAAGGGCCAGGCCGCCGCGTCTCTGAAGGCGCGACTGCTGAAGGCCGAGCCGCTTGACCGGGCCGAACTGGCTTCGATCAAGCAGCACGAGCTGATCACCCGCGGCATCGGCTACCTCAGCCGTCCGAAGGACGTCTCCCCCAAGGATGGCGATCCGTTCCTGTCGTGCTGCGTCGCGGCACTGGCCGGGCCTGTCGGTGAACCGGAATATCGGTACTTCGACACCATTGTCGCCACCCCTGAAGCCGAGCACCTGGTTCGCCGGTGCGTGCAGGCCATCGAAGGGGACCGCAAGGTGCTGATCGCCTTCCGTCTGAACGACATGAAGATCGATCCGTACATCCGCACCAAGGGCGAGCGCGCCGGGGAACCGGGAGCGAGCCTGGAATCGACGCTGGTCCACATCGGTCTCATCAAGATCGACGGCACCCAGGTCTATCCGACGAGCCAGGCGCAAGCCGAGGCGCCGCAAGCCGAGGACGCACCCGCGCCCGAAGCCGAGGTTGCCGCCGACACCGCTGCCGACCAGCCTGTCGAGCCCGCCGAGCGCGAGCCCGAGGCGCAAGTCGAGGAGCAGGAGCCGGCATTGGCTGCTTCGTTCTGATCCGGCATGGCCCCTCACGGGGCCTTGCCTTTTTCCTATTCCCCAAGGAGAACCATCATGGCAGTCACATCGGCATCCGCAAGGTCAGTCCCGCCCATCGTCGTATCGGGTCAGCTTTCGATTCGCACAATCCACGGCCGCAATGGTCCGTTCTGCGTCGGCTACCTCGTCACTCCTATCGGAAACTTCGCGGTGAAGGACGCGGAGCTGGAGCAATACCCCGAAGGCAAGTACGACGGGGAGTTCGTGATCCGCTACATCTTTCCGAATCCGATCCCCATGCGGGGCGGTATCAAGTTCGAGATTCGTTGCAACTTGGATGGAATGACGCTCTTCGGCGTTGACAAACTGAGCCGCGACGATATTCGCAGCTTTTCCACCCAGGACATCGATCCGCTCGATGAAGAACTGGGGGCGCAGCCTGCGGCAACGCCGGCCAAGCCCGCCAAGGCATCCAGACCCGCCAAGCCCGCATCCGTGCAGGCGTCCGCGGACCCGATGGTCGATACCACGCCTTTCGGCGTGGATGCGCCGACGCCCGCTGCGGCTGCTGCCCCCGGCAGCACCGAAGATGGCGACGCCGCACTGTTCGGGCTGCTCTGGCCGCTGGGTGAGTCCGTGAAACTGGATTCGACCATCGACCGCCGCACCTTGCGCGCGCAGATCGCCCGCCTGGGCAAACTGGGCTACACGCTGGACTTCAAGACGCAGGAGTGGAGCCGCCAGGCCGAACTGCAACCTGCGTGATCGCAGACGCCGCACCTGCGGTGTTCTTCATCCACCCGCCGGGGTTCCTTCCCCATGCGGGGGAGGCTCCGGCTTTCTTCTGGAGGTCTCCATCATGTCCACCATCGCTTGCGATGCACCTCATTCCACGCTGGACGAAACCGCCTGGCGCGCTGTCTGCAAGACGGCCGCCGAGCACGCCCAGCGTGGTTGCGGCCTGTCCTGGGATCATTGGGTCACGCTTTTCAGTTCGGAAATCGACGCGCAAGCCAGTCGATTGCCGCAGGACCAGCGCACTCAAGCGCTGGAAATCGCAGCCCGGGAATGGGACTACGCAACGCCTGCCGAAAGGCAGGAAACCCAGGACTGGAATGCGGAGCATGGCTATTGCTCTCACGGGATCGAGTTCGGCTACTGCCCGGCCGGTTGTGATCGCGACGATGACGACTGGGACTAAGGGCAAAGCATAGGTTCCTTCGCCGCACGCGCGGCATTCCATCACCCGCTGGGGGTTCTCCCCCACGGGGAGGCCTCCGGCTCCATTCTTCAGGAGGCCTCTCATGGGCTGGTATTTTTCCCCCCAATCGCGATCTGAACTGATCGCGGAACTGATCGCACCGCAAGAGACCGAGCGCGCCAGCGTCAAGGTCATTGCCCACGCGCTGCGCGGCAACGTCCTCTGGTCCGTCACGGAAGTGACGGCCAAGGTCGAAGGCGTGCATCGTCATCTGGCGCCGGGCCAATCCCTGCGCTACATCCGCTGCGATCTTCTCGAACGCAGCGGCGGTCAGTGGGGCTACAAGCCGCTGGACGAGTCCATGCACCCGTACTACTACTCGTGCCCGCTGTCCTATCTGGACCTCGCACCAGAACAGTCCGCCGACTGGCGTGCAGGCGTTCGCGCCTACCACGCGCGGCGGCGCACACCCATGGCACCTGCGGCACCCACCGCAGCGCTGATGGCCTGAGCCAGGAGGAACCGACATGGACCCGATCCTGGCTGCGCTCCCGCCCTTGCTGCTGAAGCTCGTTGAAGGGAGTTTGTCCAACGACGAAGTTTCTTCCGACGAGGAAATGCTGGAGTACTTCATCAGCAACGGCCTCACCGACGAACAGGGGCGGCAGGCACTGGCCTACCGCGACCAGTACCTCAACAACATCTACCTGGAGGGCTTCACGCCAATCACTTCGGTAGATGAGGCGCTTCACTTCAACCCGCACACCCGGCAGTTCGAGCCGGACTGAGCGGCTTTCTTCCACCCCCTGGGGCAGTACTTGCCCCAGCGGGCGGTGCTGTTCCCGTTCATCCGAGGACACCACCATGCCCGCAAACACTTCTTCCACCACGCTGTATCGGATCGACGAATGCTCCGACGTGATGGCCGACGCTTGCGTCGGCGATGACCAGGGCAATCTGATCTTCCTGTCGATCTGGGCGCGCGACACCGCCATCCAGCAGTTCCTCGCTCGTCTGACCCTCGGGCGCGACGAGCAGGGCCTGGACCAGTTCCACGTCATCACCGACCAGGGCGGCAGCGTCCCGGTATTCGTCGGCAACGTCGATCGCCTGGAAAAGCGCATGACCCGCGCCTACCGGCGAACGCTGTTCGGTTCGCTGTCCAACGTGTGGCTGTTCGACCGCCGCTGCGTCAAACCCGACAAGGCCAACGCCAGCGCACTGGCATTGCTGCCCAAGGGCAGCGCCCACCGGCTTGACCGCCTGTGGATACTGGTACGGGACACCTGCCCACTGCCGCTGCTCGACCACTGGCGCGAAACCGTGCTGGAGCTGTTACAGACCCGCGAGATGCTGGCCCGCCTTCCGTTCGCCCTCGGGCCGCTGGAAGGCCATCGGCTCGCCATCGACGTGCCGGCGCTGACCCTGGCGCTGGGCTCCCTGATCCGCAGTGACGTGCTCACCGCCTATCCGTATCCGGCCAAGATTTGGACGCCGGAAGCGGTAGCGGCTTGACCCACCCGCGAGAGCACGCCAAGGCGTGCTTTCGCACTTCATCCCCGCCAACCAGGAGACTTCCATGGCCCTCATGTTCCCGCGGCTCGCCCGCAATTTCGTGAAGAACGGGTACTTCCCCACGGATGAACCCACCCTCGAAAGAGCCCTCACCGCACTGATGCCCAGCGATGGCCCGATGTGCGTCCTCGATCCCTGCGCCGGCGAAGGCGTGGCGATCGCCGAAGCCGCTCATGCCCTTGGGCGCGAGCAGGCCAAGGCGTTCGCCGTCGAGTTCGACGCGGAGCGGGCACGCCATGCCCGCGGCCTGATCGATCACTGCCTGCACGCGGACCTGATGGACACGATGATCTCCAAGCAGTCGTTCGGGCTGCTCTGGCTCAACCCGCCGTATGGCGACTTGTCCAAGGACGTCAACGGCAACATCGGCTATCAGGGCCAGGGCCGTGCCCGCCTCGAAAAGCTGTTCTACCAGCGCAGCCTGTCGCTGTTGCAGTACGGCGGCGTGCTGGTCTTCATCGTCCCCGGCTACGTGCTCGACGCGGAGCTGGTCGGCTGGCTGACGCGCCACTACACGGACCTGCGGATCTACCGAGCGGTGGAGACGCAGTTCAAGCAGGTGGTGATCTTCGGCCGCAGGGTGCGTCAGCGTGAACTGGCACCCGATGGTCTCAAGGCCGTGCGCAATCTGCTGCTGCAGGTTGGGCTTGGCGAAGTCGAAGCCGAGGAGCTGCCGATCGAATGGCCGTTCCTGCCGTACATCGTCCCCGCCAGTCCGGCCGAGCCGGAGCATTTCTTCCGCGTGACGATGGAGCCGGAGCAGTTCGCCGATGAAGTCGGCCGGCTGCAAGGCCTCTGGCCGTCGTTGGACACGCACCTGGGGGCCGCGCAGCAGTCGCTGCGTCCGCCGGCGCGTGCCTTGTCCCACTGGCATCTCGCCCTGGCTCTGGCCGCGGGCGCGATCTCGGGGGTTGTGCGCTCCAAGACCGGCCGCGTGCTCGTCGTCAAAGGTGACACCCACAAGGACAAGACGCTCCAGCGGGAATTCACCGAACGCGAAGACGGCTCGATCGCCGAGACCCGCATCCTCACCGACAAGTTCGTACCCGTCATCCGCGCGTGGGACATGACGCCTGGCTCCGCGACACGGGGCGAGGTCCTGACCATCCGTTAGTCCACCGGACGCGCTGCCGTCCTGCTGTACCACCTCGAAGGAGAAACACCCATGTTCTCAAGCCTGTTCAAGCGGCCCGCGCCGCAGAAGCAACCGTTGTTCGCACCAGGTACGTTGCAGTTGAGCGAAAAGGTGCATTGGCTGGCCCGCAAAGGCCTGATCGACCCCTTGGCTCTTGTCCAGCGCCATGTGCGCGGTGACTGGGGCGAGACCGATGAGGCCACCCGTCAAGCCAACGATGTCGCAATCCGTGGGGACGATCCGATGATCTCCCACTTCAGGATCACGCCCGAACTGGTGTTGATCGTCAAAACCAGCGAGGACCACCAGACCACGGTGATCCAGCTTCCCGAAGAACGGGACATGATCTGACAGCACCATTGTCGTCTTCATCCACCTGCCGGAGCCACTTCACTCCGCCAGGGGTGTCGTGGCTCAATGACTCATCAAGGAGGAGCCCATGGCATCACATCGCATTGAAACCTACTGCCACAGGCTGGCGTTTCCAATCGGTGCGCTCATCTTCAGCAGGGGCATCGATCGCCTGGTCCGAACGGGTCGCCTCGACCCGATCCCGTACTTCAGGCGCCACACCCGTGGCGACTGGGGCGACGTCAACATCCAGCAATGGCAGGCCAACAGCACTGCACTGCAATCCGGTGCATCGCTGGAATCCCGCTACGTGATCCATCCGGGGCTGGCCATCCGCATCGTCACCGATGCGCAGCGCAGCGCCACCGTCATCGTGCTGCCGTCCGAAGACTGAGCACGATTCACCAGCAGGCCGCCACGGCCGGCAACTTCGACCACCTCGGCCAAGCGCCGATTTCCTTCCCACTGCGGGGCATGCCATTGCCCCGCTGGGGGTGGTGCATGCCCCATTTTTCATTGGAGCATCACCATGTCCCTCGATCTCGAAACCACTGCCGTTGAAGCCGCGCCCGTACAGGGCGAACTGCTCGATGCGGAATCTTCCCCTCTGACCCTGAGCCTTCAGGATTTCGTCGGCGAGTTCGGCGACGAACTGCTCGACGCCCTCAATAGCGCCAACCCGCCGGTCTATAACGGCCAGCCGCAGGCGCACCGGCAACTCGTCGTCGCCAGCCTCAAGCGCAAGCTGTTCCCGGCCCAGGCCGAAGTCGTCCACGCCGCCGCCGAGCTGCTGATCGACCGTGGCGAACGCGCCGCGATCGTCAATGGCGAAATGGGCTGCGGCAAGACGACCGTCGGCATCGCCACGGCCGCTGTGCTCAACGCCGAAGGCTACCGCCGCACCCTGGTTCTTTCGCCGCCGCACCTTGTTTACAAGTGGCGGCGCGAGATCCAGGAGACGGTGGCAGGCGCCAAGGTGTGGGTGCTCAACGGGCCGGACACGCTCGTCAAGCTCATCAAGCTGCGCGAGCAGTTGAATGTCCAGCCCACGGGCCAGGAGTTCTTTGTCTTGGGCCGGGTCAGGATGCGGATGGGGTTCCACTGAAAGCCCGTCTTCACCCAGCGGCGTACCCGTCACGGCAACGTGGCGGCGTGCCCGGACTGCGGCACGGTCATCACCGACCTCGACGGCGAGCCGGTCAACCCGGTCGCGCTCCAAGCCGAGGAATACCGCAGGAAGTGCAGCCATTGCGCCGCCCCCCTGTGGACACTGATCCGCCCGCGCAGCCTGTCCGGCAGCGACCAGTCCTCGGCCGTGCTGAAAGCCTTGAAGCGCATCCCGACGATCGGGGAAGTCACTGCGCAGAAGCTGATGCAGAAGTTCGGCGACGGGTTCTTGGCGTCGATGCTGGGCGACAACATCCACGAGTTCATCAACTTGATGGATGGCAACGGCGAACTGGTGTTTTCTGACCGTCAGGCCACGCGCATGGAACGTGCGATGGCCAACATGGAGTTCGGCTTCGGCGAGGGCGGCTACCAACCGTCCGAGTTCATCAAGAGGTACCTGCCGCAAGGCACGTTCGACCTGCTGATCGCCGACGAGGCCCATGAGTACAAGAACGGCGGCAGTGCCCAAGGCCAGGCCATGGGCGTGCTGGCGGCGAAGGCTCGCAAGACCTTGCTGCTGACAGGCACGCTGATGGGCGGCTACGGGGACGACCTGTTCTACCTGCTGTTCCGAGCCCTGCCTGGGCGGATGATCGAAGACGGCTACCGCCCGACCACGAGCGGCAGCATGACCTCGGCGGCCATGGCGTTCATGAGGGACCACGGGGTCCTCAAGGACATCTACTCCGAAAGCACCGGCACGGCGCACAAGACGGCCAGGGGCACCAAGGTATCGGTGCGCACGGTCAAGGCTCCCGGCTTCGGGCCAAAGGGGGTCTTGCGGTGCATCCTGCCGTTCACGATCTTCCTCAAGCTCAAGGACATCGGCGGCAACGTCCTGCCGCCGTATGACGAGGAGTTCCGCGAAGTCGCAATGGACACGGCGCAAGCCGCGGCCTACCGCGACCTGGCGGGTCGGCTGACCGCAGAGCTGAAACAGGCTCTGGCGCGACGCGATACGACGCTGCTGGGTGTGGTGCTCAACGTGCTGCTGGCCTGGCCGGACTGCTGCTTCCGGTCGGAAACCGTAGTGCATCCGCGCACGCGCAACACCTTGGCGTTCGTCCCGGCTCAGTTCAACGAGTTCGAGGTGACGCCGAAAGAGCGCGAGCTGATCGACATCTGCAAGGAAGAGAAGGCGCAGGGCCGCAAGGTTCTGGCCTACACGGTCTATACCGGCACGCGCGACACCACGTCGCGCTTGAAGGTATTGCTGGAGCAAGAAGGCTTTCGGGTGGCGGTGCTGCGCGCAAGCGTGGACGCCAGCCGCCGCGAGGACTGGATCGCCGAGCAACTGGACCGTGGCATCGACGTGCTCATCACCAACCCCGAGCTGGTCAAGACGGGCTTGGACCTGTTGGACTTCCCGACGATCGTGTTCATGCAGTCGGGCTACAACGTGTACTCGCTCCAGCAGGCGGCACGCCGCTCCTGGCGCATCGGACAGAAACAGCCGGTGCGCGTGATCTACCTGGGCTACGCCGGTTCCTCGCAGATGACCTGCCTGGAGCTGATGGCCAAGAAGATCATGGTCTCGCAGTCCACCTCGGGCGACGTGCCCGAATCGGGCCTCGATGTGCTCAACCAAGACGGTGATTCCGTCGAGGTCGCACTGGCCCGGCAACTTGTCGCCGCCTGATCCCCACGCCAACGCCGGCCTCGCGCCGCCGGCTTTCCATTGTTCCCACCTTGCAGCCACGCCCACGGTCTCCGTGGACGTGGCTGCATCTTCACTGGCCCCTTCGGGGGCCTTTTTCTTTGGAGGGAGGCTGCCGGGAAATCGGGCGCTGCCTGGTTCGCATTGTTTGCTGCCGCTCGTGGCCCGAGCGGCGATGGTGAGGGCTCGATGTTTCAGGACGACGCGCCATGTGCCCCTCTCCACCTTGGTTTCACCATCCCGAACGCCGCCTGCTGGCGGGTTTTCTCGGCCTGCTTTGGTCGGTGCTGGCTGGCGGCTGCGCCACGACGAGCGCGCCGGTCGCGCCCGACACCATCGAGGAAATCTCGGCCGCGCCCGTACCCGAGGCGCCCGATTACATCCCCGTCGTGCGCTACGGCCGCTACACCCTCGTGGAATTGGCACCGACAGCAGCGCAGCGGGACCTGCTGTTGCAGACCATCGATGTCGCCATGCCCGAGGATGCACGCGCCACGGTCGGCGACGGGCTACGGCATGTGCTCAAGCGCAGCGGTTACGGCTTATGCCAGACGGCGCACGCGGTGATCGAGCTGTACGCACTGCCGCTGCCGGCGGCGCACCTGCACCTCGGCCCCATGGCCCTGCGCGATGCGCTGCTCACGCTGGCTGGTCCGGCCTGGGAACTGCACGCGGATGACCGCGCGCGGCAAATCTGCTTCGAGCGGCCCGGCGACAGCATGACCGCCGACAACGCACCCGCGCCGCCCGCCACCGAGGCGGTGCAGACGTTCCCGCTGGCACCCGCGGCATCGGGAGGCCAGCCATGAACAGCCCGCAGCCCACCCATCGTTCAACGGCCACCGTGGTGGTGCAGAGCCTGATGTGGCTCTGGCTGATCGGCCTCAGTGTTCTGATGGCCCTGGGCTACCAGGCCATGAACGACCAGGCCGACCAGGATCGCCTCGATTCCCGCCTGCAACGCCTCGAAGCGCAGGCAACGGGCCTGGCCGAGATCGTCGAGGCCATCCAGCAGCGTCCGGCCGTCGCCACGGCGGCAGACCTCAAAGACACCCGCCAAATCCTGGAAGCACGCGCGGCCCAGGTCGAGAAATCGCTGAGCGCCTATGCCGCTGCCGACGACCTTCAGGTACTGCGCGCCGAAGTCGAGCAGGTCAAGGCGCGCCAGACCGCCGCACGCGCCGCAGTACCCGCCCAGCCGCGCGCACCGAGCAAGTCAGCCGCCAAGCCTGAACCCCCGCCGCTCCCGTTCCGCATCGTCGGTGCCGAACTGCGCGCCGGCGAGCGCAGCGTGTCCGTCGCGCCGAGCAGTGGCGACTTCACGCCCGACCAGCTTCAGGTGCTGCTACCCGGCGATGCCGTCGGCCCGTGGCGCTTGCAGGTCGTCGAGGGCAACACCGCGGTGTTCCAGGCCGGCGACCAGACCCGCCGCGTGGCGATTCCCTGACCGGAGCAGATCGCATGAAGCCGTCGATCTTCCTTTCCGCGCTCCTGCTGGCGTCCGCCCAGTGGCCCGTCTGGGCGCAGCAGCCGCCTGCGGCACCCGCCCGCAATGCACAGAGCCAGGAGCGCCCGCTGGTCGCTCGCGTTCTGGATGACCGGGTGGCGAGCGACTGGGGCCTGCAACCGCAGGAGTGGGCGCGCTACCGCGAACTGATGGACGGGCCACTGGGCATCTACTCGCCCAACCTGGACCCGCTGTCGGCCCTGGGCATCGAGGCGCGCACCGATGAAGAACGGCGCCGCTACGCCGAGCTGCAGGTGCAGGTCGAAGCGCGCCGCGTGGAGAAGCTGCTCGCCTACCAGAGGGCTTACGACGAGGCCTGGCAGCGTCTGAACCCCGGCATGCAGCGGGTGAACTTGCCCGACGACAAGCCGATCGCCGGAGCCACGCGCGGCTCCGGCCGCACGGCGGTGTTCGTCAAGGACGGCTGCGAAGCCTGCGGGCAGCTCGTACAGCGCCTGCAATCCTCGGGGACTGAGTTCGACCTGTACATGGTCGGCAGCCGCCAGGACGATGCGCGCATCCGCGACTGGGCCAAACGCGCGAACGTCGATCCGGCGCGCGTGCGCAGCGGCACCATCACGCTCAACCACGACGGCGGCCGCTGGCTGTCGCTGGGCCTGCCCGGCGACTTGCCCGCGGTCGTGCGCGAGGTGAACGGCCAATGGCAGCGCCAGCCATAGCCGCACTCCTGCGCGCACTGATGCTCGCCGCTGGCCTGTGCGCCTGCGTCGCCCAGGCCCAGGAGGTTCCGCCACCGGCCTACCAGCTCGCCGCACAGCGCGCAGGCATCCCCTCGACGGTGCTCTACGCCGTGGCCTTGCAGGAGAGCGGCATCCGGCGCAACGGGCGCATCGTACCGTGGCCGTGGTCGCTCAATGTCGCCGGCCAGTCGCGCCGCTATGCAACCCGCGCCGATGCCTGCGCGGGCTTGCAGCAGGTGATGCGCTCCACGCCGCACACGCGCATCGACGCCGGCCTGGGCCAGATCAACCTCGGCTACCACCAGCAGCGCTACGCCAGCGCGTGCGACCTGCTGGACCCGTACCGCAACCTCGCCATCGCTGCCGAGATCCTGCGCGAGCAGCACACCCCCGGCGAGGACTGGTTGCTGGCGATCGGCCGCTACCACCGTCCTGCGGGCGGCGAGCCTGCCGCCCGCTACCGGCGCAGCGTGTCGCGCCACCTCGCCCGGGTGCAGGGCGCACGCCCAACCGCCGCGGTTCTCGCCGCACGCCAGGAGACATCCCCATGACGACATCCCATCTGGCCTTGCGGGGCCTGCTCGTACTGCTGGCGGGCCTGCCGCTGGCCTCGCTTGCCGGCGAGCCGCTGATCGTGGTCGAAGACCGTGGCGGCGCGTCGGCGCTGCCGTACTACGAAGCCCTGAACCTCCAGCCGCGCGCCAACGCGCCGGCCCGGCCGCCGATCCCGACACCCCAGGTTCTCGCCACGCCGGCGGACGAGGCCGCGATGCTACCCGTGCGCAGCGCCAAGCTCACGCCCGGCACCGTCGCGCGGCGGGTCATCGAGGCACCGGGCCTGCGGCCTTTCGTGGTCGTCGGCGACGACGAGGCATCCCGGGCCTGGCTGCGCAGCCAGGCGGCAGCGCTGCGCGAGCGCGGCGCGGTCGGCCTGGTGGTCAACGTCGAGACCGTGCAGGGCCTGGCGCTGCTGCGCGCCCTGGTGCCCGGTGTGCCGCTCGCGCCTGTGTCCGGCGACGACCTGGCCGAGCGTCTGGGCCTGCGGCACTACCCGGCGCTGATCACGGCCACCGGCATCGAGCAATGAAGCCATGTCGGGGAAACAGCCGGTCGAGGTACTGCTACGCCCAGCGGTGGAGCTATACACCGTTGCCGCATGCGCGGGCGCCGCGTTTCTGTCCCTGGTGGCCCCATGGTCGCTCGCGCTGAGCCCGTCCATGGGCGTCGGCAGCGCGCTGGCGTTCGGCGCCTACGGTGCCATCCGCTACCGCGATGCCCGCGTCATCCTGCGCTACCGGCGCAACATCCGCCGCCTGCCTCGATACGTGATGACCAGCAAGGACGTGCCGGTCAGCCAGCAGCGGCTGTTCGTCGGGCGCGGTTTCCTGTGGGAGCAGAAGCACACCCATAGGCTGATGCAGACGTACCGGCCGGAGTTCCGCCGCTACGTCGAGCCGACGCCCGCGTACCGGCTGGCGCGGCGTCTGGAAGAACGGCTGGAGTTCGCGCCGTTCCCGCTGTCCCGGCTGCCAGCGCTCACCGGCTGGGACGTGCCTTTCAACCCGGTGCGGCCGCTGCCGCCTGTGGGCGGTCTGCCGCGCCTGCACGGCATCGAGCCCGAGGAGGTGGATGTCAGCCTGCCGTTGGGCGAGCGCGTCGGGCATTCGCTGGTGCTGGGCACCACGCGCGTCGGCAAGACCCGGCTGGCCGAACTGTTCGTGACCCAGGACATCCGACGCGTGAACGCCGCGGGCGAGCACGAGGTGGTGATCGTCATTGACCCCAAGGGCGATGCCGATCTCCTGAAGCGGATGTACGTCGAGGCAAAGCGCGCGGGCCGCGAAGGCGAGTTCTACGTCTTTCATTTGGGCTGGCCGGACATTTCCGCGCGCTACAACGCCGTGGGGCGCTTCGGCCGCATCAGCGAGGTGGCCACCCGCGTCGCGGGGCAGCTTTCCGGCGAAGGCAACAGCGCGGCGTTCCGCGAGTTCGCCTGGCGCTTCGTCAACATCATCGCCCGGGCCTTGGTGGAGCTGGGACAGCGCCCGGACTACATGCTGATCCAGCGGCACGTCATCAACATCGACGCGCTGTTCATCGAGTACGCCCAGCACTACTTCGCCAAGACGGAGCCCAAGGCCTGGGAGGTGATCGTCCAGATCGAGGCCAAGCTCAACGAGAAGAACATCCCGCGCAACATGATCGGGCGCGAGAAGCGCGTGGTGGCGCTGGAGCAGTACCTCTCGCAGGCGCGCAACTATGACCCGGTGCTGGATGGCCTGCGCTCCGCCGTCCGCTACGACAAGACGTACTTCGACAAGATCGTCGCCAGCCTCCTGCCGCTGCTGGAGAAGCTCACCAGCGGCAAGATTTCGCAGCTCCTGGCTCCCAACTATTCAAACCTCAACGACCCCAGGCCGATCTTCGACTGGATGCAGGTCATCCGTAAGAGGGCCATCGTCTATGTCGGCCTGGATGCACTGTCCGACGCCGAGGTCGCCGCTGCGGTCGGCAACTCGATGTTCAGCGATCTCGTGTCGGTCGCCGGGCACATCTACAAGCACGGGATTGACGATGGCCTGCCGGGCGCATCGGCCGGTGCGCGCGTGCCGATCAATGTCCACGCCGACGAGTTCAACGAGTTGATGGGCGACGAGTTCATCCCGCTCATCAACAAAGGCGGCGGTGCCGGCCTGCAAGTCACCGCGTACACGCAGACCCTCTCGGACATCGAGGCCCGCATCGGCAACCGCGCCAAGGCCGGTCAGGTGATCGGGAATTTCAACAACCTTTTCGTGCTGCGCGTGCGCGAGACCGCGACCGCTGAACTGCTGACCCGGCAACTACCGAAGGTCGAGGTCTATACGACCACCATCGTGAGCGGCGCGACGGACAGCTCGGACATCCGCGGGGCGACGGACTTCACCAGCAACACCCAGGATCGCATCAGCATGTCCAGCGTGCCGATGATCGAGCCGTCGCATGTCGTCGGCCTGCCCAAGGGCCAGTGCTTCGCACTGCTGCAGGGCGGCCAGCTTTGGAAAGTGCGCATGCCGCTGCCGGCGCCGGACCCGGACGAGGTGATGCCGGCAGACTTGCAGCAACTGGCCGGGTACATGCGCCAGAGCTACAGCGAAGCGACGCAGTGGTGGGAGTTCACCAGTTCCCCGGTCTTGCAGGACGCAGCCTTGCCCGACGACCTGCTAGACGATGCCGCTGCGCCCGGGCCAGACGTGGTGACCACCACCACGGGCGACAGCGCCGCCGACGAGGCTTCGCCATGAAAGACGCCGCCTCGACTGCGCAACGGGAGCAGAACCAGCGCCAGGGCCTGATCGTCGGCACCATCACCTTGCCCTTCCGGCTGCTCGGGGTACTGGTCGGCTCGCTGCTGTTCTCGATCGTCGTAGAGTGCGTCGGCATGCACCTGTTCTGGCAGGACCAGGGCTGGCGCCATTCCCAGCAGATGTTGCAGTACGAGCTGGGGCACCTGTCCAGCCACTTCACGCGCAGCGTCGTCGTGCAGGAGCCGGGGCGCACGGCGCACGAGCTGGTGGATACCGGCTACGAATGGGTGTTCGTGCGCTCCGGGCTGCTGGAGCGCATGAGCCAGACCGCCGAACGTGCGCGCACGCCCAGCCACGGACAGACACGCAACTTCCGCTACTACGTCAGCCGGGTCTATGTCTGGACCGAGAGCTACCTGATTGCCGCGGCCTTCACGACGCTCACATTCCTCGTGCGCCTGCTGGTCCTGGTGCTCACGCTGCCGCTGATCTTCACCGCGGCATTCGTCGGCCTGATCGACGGCCTGGTGCGGCGGGACGTGCGCCGGTTCGGCGCAGGCCGGGAATCCGGCTTCATCTACCACCGCGCGAAGGCGAGCCTGATGCCGCTGGCCGTACTGCCGTGGGTCACGTACCTGGCCTTGCCGATCTCTGTGCATCCACTGCTGATCCTGCTGCCCAGCGCCGCCTTGCTGGGACTGGCCGTGAGCCTGACCGCAGGCAGCTTCAAGAAGTACCTCTAGGTCATCAATCCGGTCATCCGCGGATTCCTATTGTTTGCGGCCTAAAAGCCCCTCGCTGCCCACGATCAAGCCATTGCTGATCACACAGGAATGGCGCGATGTTGGCTCCGATCTGGCAGCGCGCCGCGCATCGCGGCGTGCCCATTTTTCTCGTGACGGCCCTGCTGCTGGGTCAGTCCCCGATGGCGTTGGCCGAGTCCCCCGCACAGCGCCAGGAGCTGGTCGCGGCGCTGCGCCAGCTCGACGCCCTGGAGCGCACCGTCGCCGACAGCGCCGCGCGTGCCCCCATCCAGCCGGGCGAGCGCTACCACTTCGATTACCCGCGGCTGCTGGCTGACCTGGCGCGCGTGCGCGCCGGCATCCAGGCCCATCTCACACCGTCGCGTGCCCGGCCGCGCGACCCCTCCGAACTGGCCGGCGACTACCGCACCGAGCGGCCCGCCTCGCCATCACCGACGGCTACGGAAGCCAAGCAATGAACGGCGCCCAGGTCTCGGCATTTCAAGCCAACAGCGGCATCGCGCCTTCGGCGATGGCGACCGTCCTGGTCGGCGTCGTGTTCGCGGTCCTGCTCGTGTGGGGCGTCTGGGCCATCCGAACGGCCTACGTGGGGTGGTCCGAGAGCCGCCTCAACCAGCGCCAGTTCCTCGGCGTCTGCATCCGCTTCGTCGCGATGTACCTCGTCCTGAGCTTCTTCCTCCTCTCCTGACCTGAAAGGCACGACCATGCAAAACCGCATCCTCCATTCCCGTCTTGCCCAGCGCGCCGCCGTGGCGCTGGGCGCCGCTGCGCTGCCCGCGCTGTCGTTCGCGCAAGGCTTGCCGCAGTTGGAGAACCCGACCCGCGGCACCGGCAACGGCATCATGGAAACGATCAGGAACTACGGCTACGACATCATCATGCTCGTGGCCCTCCTGGTCGTGGCGTCGATGTTTATCGGCGTCTGCTACCACGCCTACGGCACCTACGCCGAAATCCACACCGGCCGCAAGACCTGGGGCCAGTTCGGCCTCACCGTCGCGATCGGTGCCGTGCTGCTGGTGATCGGCATCTGGCTGCTCACCGAAGCCACCGGCATCCTGTAAGGCGAGGCCGGTATGTCCGAGCAGCAGCACGTCCGTGCGGACGGGACGGTCACGTTCCTTCCGCACCGGCTCAACCGCCATCCCGTTGTCGTGCGCGGCCTCACCGCCGACGAACTGTGGATCTGCTGCGGCCTGTCCGGCGCCGCCGGCCTGCTGGTCGGCGCGCCGCTGTCCTGGGTGTTCCGCACGATCGCCATCGCGCCGACGTTCGTCGTCCTGGGCGTGGCCCTGGGCGTCTTCATCGGCGGCGGCATCCTGCGCCGGCTCAAGCGCGGGCGTCCCGATACCTGGCTGTACCGGCAACTGCAATGGCGCATCACCACGCGCCATCCGCTGATGGCGGGCTGGGTAGGCGGGCACGTGCTGATCTCGCGCTCCGGCTTCTGGTCCACCCGAAGGAGCGCACGATGAGCCGCTTCAAGAACGAGATCACCCACCTGCAGGCGCACATCAAGACGCTTCGCCTGGGGGCTGGCGCGCTGGTGATCGTCGCCCTGGTTATGGGCGGCGGCTGGTGGAGCGCGCCGCGCGACCTGACCATCCACGTCCCGCCCGACCTGCGCTCCGGCAGTACCCGAAAGTGGTGGGAAGTGCCGCCCGAATCGGTCTATGCGTTCACGTTCTACGTGTTCCAGACCCTGAACCGCTGGCCGACGAACGGCGAAGAGGACTACGCGCGCAACCTCCACACGCTCTCGCCGTACCTCACCCCGTCCTGCCAGGCCTTCCTGCGCGCGGACTACGACTACCGCCGCAGCACGGGCGAGCTGCGCCAGCGCGTGCGCGGCATCTACGAAATCCCCGGCCGCGGGTACGGTGACGACCCCACGGCGCGCGTGCGCGTGGTCTCCGACCGCGACTGGGTGGTGACGCTCGACATCACCGCCGACGAGTACTACGGCGCCGAGCAGGTCAAGCGCGCGCTCGTGCGCTACCCGGTGAAAGTCACGCGGGTGGACGTCGATCCCGCCCGCAACCCGTTCGGCCTGGCGCTGGATTGCTACGACGGTGCGCCCCAGCGCATCAGCGCCCCGGAGCCGACGCGCCCGGCGCCGGGCGGCCTGTCTCCGCAAGCGCCCCAAGGAGGAAACACCCCATGAAGCATCCTGTACTCGTGCTGCTGGGGCTGCTGGCCGTGGCCGCGGCACCCGTCTCCCATGCTGTGGAGATTCTGCGCTGGGAACGCATGCCGCTCGCGGTGCCGCTGAAGGTGGGCCAGGAGCGCATCGTGTTCATCGACCGGAACGTCCGCGTGGGCGTGCCCGCAGGCGTGGGCGAACGCCTGCGCGTGCAGAGCGCGGGTGGCGCGGTGTACCTGCGCGCAAGCGAGCCGATCGAGCCCACCCGGCTGCAACTGCAGGACGCCGACACGGGCGCGCTGATCCTGCTCGACATCGCGGCCGAGCCGCCCAAGGACGGCGAAGCCGAGCTGGAGCCGGTGCGCATCGTCGAGGGCAGCAGCACCCCGGCGCGCTATGGTGATCAGCCAGGCGGTGCCGATGAGGCCCCGGCACGCGCCCAGGATCAGGCAGGTACGCGGGCAGCGCGGCGCGAGACGCCGGTTCCGGTCGTCCTGACGCGCTTTGCTGCGCAGAACCTCTACGCGCCGCTGCGCACCGTGGAGCCGCTGCCGGGCGTCATGCGGGTGAACCTGCGCCGTGGCCTCGACCTCAGCACGCTGATGCCGACGCTGCCCGTGCGCGCGGTCGCTCTCGCGTCGTGGCGTCTGGAAGACCAGTGGGTCACCGCCGTGCGTCTGACCAACAGCAGCCGCGGCTGGGTCACGCTCGACCCGCGCGTGCTGCAAGGCGATTTCCTCACCGCCACCTTCCAGCACGAAGCGCTCGGCCCGCGCGGGACGCCCGAGGACACGACCGTCCTGTACCTGGTGACGCGCGGGCACAGCCTCGCGCAATCGCTGCTGCCGGCGATCCACCGCTTCGACCCGGCTGCGCACCTGCCACAGCCGGAAGCGGAAGCCGACGAAGGCAAGGAGGCCCGCCATGCGCAGTAACGGCTTGCTCAAGTGGCTGATGATCCCGGTCGCCTTGCTGGTGCTGTTCGTTGCCATCCGGCTGTTCTCCGGCGGAAGCACGTCGGCACCGCCCGCCGCGGATGCCGGTTCCAAGCTCACGCCCGAGGAAATGAAGGCGTTGGGCATCGAAGGCGATACCCCGCGCGATACCGTGGCAACGCTCGTCGCCCAAGTGAAGCAGTTGCGCACCGAGCTTCAGACCGCGCTGACCGACAACAAGTCGCAGCGCGAGGAAAACCAGCGGCTGCGCCAGCGCGAGAACTCCATCGATCAGCGCATCAATTCGGCCCTCGAATCCGAGCGCTCGAACCTGCGCCGCGACCAGGAACAGGCGGCCAGTGCGCGCCAGCAGACCGAAGGGCTGCTCGCCGACCTGCAGCGGCGTCTGGACAGCATCGGCGGGCGCGGCGGCGGCCATGCCGATCTGCCCGTGGGCCTGGGGCTGCGCGATGGCGACGAGGCCGGCATGGAAGGCGGCATGCGCTGGGTCGAGCCGGACGACGCGAAGAAGACCGAGGGACGCAACGGCAGTCGTGGCGCGGGCAGCGGCATGAGCTTCCCGACGAGCTTCGGCCCGGCGCAAAGCACGCTGGAAACGACAGCGGAAACCGTGGCGAACGCCGGCGCACGTGCGGCAGGCGTCAAGAGCGCCAAGCCGGTCTATACCGTGCCAACCAACTCGACGCTGATGGGGTCGGTCGCGATGACGGCGCTGATCGGTCGTGTGCCGATCGACGGGACGGTGAACGATCCGTACCCCTTCAAGGTACTGGTCGGGCCGGACAACCTGACCGCCAATGGCATCGACATTCCCGACGTGGCCGGCGCTGTGTTCAGCGGAACCGCGTCGGGCGACTGGACGCTTTCGTGCGTGCGCGGTCAGGTGCGCAGCATCACCTTCGTGTTCCACGACGGCACGATCCGCACCATTCCCGAAGACCGCGACGGCAACCAGCAGAACAACCAGCAGCGCGACGGCCTGGGCTGGATCAGCGACCCGTATGGCATCCCTTGCGTCAGCGGCGAGCGGCGCAGCAACGCCCAGCAGTACCTCGGCTCGCAGGCCCTGATCACCGCGGCCGGTGCCGGGGTGGCCTCGCTGATCGACAGCGACAGCGGCCAGATGTCCTACGTGGGCGCCGACGGTTCCATCGGCAGCGTCGGCATCTCGGGCAACGAGGCCGTGGGCCGCATCCTGGCCGGTGGCGTGCGCGACATGGCGGACTGGGTGAACAAGCTGTACGGGCAGGCGTTCGCGGCCGTCTATGTCCAGCCCGGCGCGAAGGTCGCCGTCCACCTCGAAAAGCCGCTCGCCATCGACTTCGATCCCGAAGGCCGCAAGGTCGATCACCGCGCAGGAGAAAGCCATGCTCTCGAACTTGAATAGGGGCCTGGCGCTGGCCCTCGCCGTCGCGGTGCTCGGCGGCTGCGCCACCAGCAAGGAAAAGCTGCTGCCCCACGGCGACAGCACGATGATGGACATCTGGCAGCAGAACGCCGGCGACGGCGGCGGGAGCGCCGGCCAGGCGGCACGCCGGCAGTTGCTCGATGCCCGCCAGAGCCTGCGCCGGCCGCTGACCGAGGCCGACGTGCAGGCCGCGCCCGCCGAGCAGATGCGCTACACGCGCACCGCGCGCAACGAGGTCTATCGCCAGTTCCACCGGCTGCCGAATCCCGATCTCGTCATGTACGTGTATCCGCACCTGGCGGGCTCGGACCCTGTACCTGTGCCGGGCTACACGACGGTCTTCCCCCTGTACCAGCGCGTGCAGTACGCCATGCCGGGCGAGCGCGTGGAGGACTACTGATGCGCTGGAAACTTCCCTGGCCGAAGCTGACCGCATCCAGCACCAGCGACGACGAGCAGCCGGACGGTTGGCAGCGCCACGTCGATGCCTTGCGCCAGGCCGGCATCCCCGAACCTGGTGCAGCGGTACAGGGCCGCAGGCCGGCGACGGTAGCCGACGAGCAGGCGCTGTACGACGTCGCGCCGTCGTTCGCGGAACTGCTGCCTTGGGTGGAGTTCCTGCCGCAGTCGAAGTCCATGCTGCTGGAGGATGGGCAGTCGGTCGCTGCCTTCTACGAGCTGGTGCCGCTGGGCACCGAGGGCCGGGAACCCGGTTGGCTCGCGCATGCCCGCGATGCCTTGGAGAACGCGCTCCAGGACTCGTTCGATGAGCTGGACGAAAACCCCTGGGTGCTCCAGCTCTACGCCCAGGACGAGCCCAGCTTCGACCAGTACATGCAGACCCTGCGCGACTACGTGCAGCCGCGCGCCCGCGATACCGCATTCACCGAGTTCTACCTGCGCTTCTTCGGCCACCACCTGCGCGCGGTCGCCAAGCCGGGCGGCCTGTTCGAGGACACGGTGGTCACGCGGCTGCGCTGGCGCGGCCAGACGCGGCGGGTGCGCATGGTGATCTATCGCCGTGCCACCGGGCAGGCAAGCCGCCGCGGCCAGACGCCCGAGCAGATGCTGAACATCGTCTGCGACCGCCTGTGCGGCGGCTTGGCGAACGCCGGCATCCAGGCACGGCGCATGGTCGCAGCCGACGTCCACGACTGGCTGCTGCGGTGGTTCAATCCGCGCCCCGCGATGCTTGGGCCGAGTGCAGAGGACCGGGAGCGCTTCTACGCGATGGCGCGCTACCCCGACGAGGCCGAGGACGGCGAAATCGAGCTGGCGAGCGGGCGGGATTTCAGCCAGCGGCTGTTCTTCGGCCAGCCACGCTCCGACGTGGAGCATGGCACCTGGTACTTCGACGGCATGCCGCACCGCGTGCTGATCACCGACCGCCTGCGCATGCCGCCCGGCACCGGACACCTGACCGGCGAGACCCGCAAAGGGGATGCCATCAACACGCTGTTCGACCAGATGCCGGAAGACACCTTGCTTTGTCTCACGATGGTCGCCACGCCGCAGGATGTCCTGGAAGCGGATCTCAACCACCTGGCGAAGAAGGCGGTGGGCGAGACACTGGCGTCGGAGCAGACGTTGAAGGACGTGCAGGAAGCCCGCTCCCTCATCGGCAGCGCGCACAAGCTCTACCGGGGGACGCTGGCGTTCTACCTGCGCGGACGCGACGAAGCGGAACTGGACCGGCGCGGCCTGGACCTGGCGAACGTGATGCTCAATGCCGGCTTGCAGCCGGTGCGCGAGGACGACGAGGTGGCACCGCTCAACAGCTACTTGCGCTGGCTGCCGTGCTGCTACAACCCCGGCCAGGATCGGCGCAGGTGGTACACCCAACTGATGTTCGCGCAGCACATCGCGAACGTGTCGCCGGTGTGGGGCCGCGCCCAAGGCACGGGGCACCCCGGCATCACGATGTTCAACCGTGGTGGCGGCCCGATTACGTTTGACCCCTTGAACAGGTTGGACCGGCAGATGAACGCCCATCTCTTCCTGTTCGGTCCCACCGGCTCGGGCAAGTCAGCGACGCTCAACAACCTCTTGAACCAGGTCACGGCGATATACCGCCCGCGGCTGTTCATCGTGGAGGCCGGCAACAGCTTCGGGCTGTTCAGCGATTTCGCACGCAGGCTCGGGCTAACGGTGAACCGGGTCAAGCTGGCCCCAGGCTCCGGCATCAGCCTCGCGCCGTTCGCGGATGCGCGCCGGCTGATCGAAACGCCGAGCGACGTGCAGACCCTCGATGCTGATGCGCTGGACGAGGACCTGCCCCCGGACGCCTCGGCCATGGAGGCGGACGAGCAGCGCGACGTGCTCGGCGAACTGGAGATCACGGCGCGGCTGATGATCACGGGCGGCGAGGACAAGGAAGAAGCCCGGATGACGCGGGCCGACCGCTCGCTGATCCGCCAGTGCATCCTCGACGCCGCCGAGCACTGCGTGGCCGAGAAGCGCACGGTGCTCACGCGCGACGTGCGCAACGCGCTGCGCACCCGCGGCCAGGACCCGACGCTGCCCGAAATGCGGCGCGTGCGGCTGCTGGAGATGGCGGACGCGATGGATATGTTCTGCCAAGGCACGGACGGCGAGATGTTCGACCGCGACGGCACGCCGTGGCCCGAAGCCGACATCACCCTGGTCGATCTGGCGACCTATGCACGGGAGGGCTACAACGCCCAGCTCTCCATCGCCTACATCAGCCTGATCAGCACGGTGAACAACATCGCCGAGCGCGACCAGTACCTGGGCCGCCCGATCATCAACGTCACCGACGAAGGCCACATCATCACGAAGAACCCGCTGCTCGCGCCCTACGTCGTGAAAATTACAAAGATGTGGAGGAAATTGGGGGCCTGGTTCTGGCTCGCGACGCAGAACATCGACGACTTGCCGCGCGCCGCGGAGCCCATGCTCAACATGATCGAGTGGTGGATCTGTCTCAGCATGCCACCCGATGAAGTCGAGAAGATCGCGCGGTTCCGCGAACTCTCGCCCGCGCAGAAGGCGCTGATGCTTTCGGCGCGCAAAGAGGCGGGGAAATTCACCGAAGGCGTCATCCTCTCCAAGAGCATGGAAGTGCTGTTCCGCGCCGTGCCGCCGAGCCTGTACCTCGCCCTCGCGCAGACAGAACCCGAGGAGAAGGCCGAACGCTACCAGCTCATGCAACAGTACGGCTGCACCGAACTGGAAGCGGCTTTCAAGGTGGCCGAGAAGATCGACCAGACCCGCGGCATCGAGTCGCCGGCCCTGGAACTGTCGTAAACCGGAGAACGCCATGGAACAGAAACGTCCTTCCATTCCGATGCAGGTCCAGGCGTTCCGCCGTCGCCGCTGGCGGCCTCGCTGGCCCTGGGTATTGGCTGCTGCGCTGGTCGCGCTGCTGCTGATCTGGCTGGTGTCCCGGACGCCCGGAGAATCCTCAGCGCCGTCGCCCGCGCCGGTCAGCACGGCGCAGGTCGCTGGGCCACCCTGGCAGATGGGCAACCCGGAAGGCCGCTTCACGCTGACGCTCTATGCCGACCTGGAATGTCCGTTCTGCCGGGAGTACTTCCCGCAGCTCAAGCGGTGGGTCGGCAACAACACCGACGTCGCACTGCAATGGCATCACCAGCCGCTGGCCGCGCACGAGCCTGCCGCGTCGGCCGAGGCACGTCTGGCCGAGTGCGCCGCCGAAGCGGGCGGGCATGCGGCGTTCTGGCAGGCGGTCGAATGGGTCTATGCCCACACGCGCAGCGACGGCCAGGGCTTGCCCGATGGCTTGCGTTACCCCGAAACAAACTCAGCCATCGAACAGTGCATGGCGAGCGAGCGCCCCGACGCGGCCATCCGCGCCCAGGCCGCGGAAGCCACAAATAGCGGCGTAACCGCCACGCCGTCTCTGCGCCTGCTCGATCGCCAGACGGGCCAGGCCATCCTGCTGCAGGGGCCGATCGAGGGCGATGCCTTGCTGTCGGCCATGGACATGCTGGCGGCTGACGACACCAGCGCCGCGTCCACTACCGAGAAGCCCGCCGACGACGTGCATGTACCCCGGTAGTCCATGGCCCTAGAGGCCGTACCGCTACCACTCCATCAATCACTGCGGAGGCTTCGGCCTCCGCTTTTTCGTCGGCGCGAAACAAGCAGGTATGCGGGCAGTCCGTGATGCGCATTGTTTGTTGGGGCTGCCTCGGGTTCGCGTTTGACTATAGCCCTGATCAACTTCAGGACACGCGACATGCCAGCATCTCTTCCCCGGTTCGCGCCAGGCTGGCGAACCCTCGGCCTGGCTGTTGCACTGCCGGCTGCCCTGGCCGCTTTCAGCCCGGCCACCTTCGCCGCCGACGTGGTGGTCGTCACCGACAGCCGCCACCCGGTCAAGACCATGGGTGGCGAGCGGCTGATCGAGCTGGACGAATCCCACCGCATTGAAGCGGAGCTTTCTGCGGAACTGCCCACCGACCCCGAACAGGCGACGGCCATCGTCAAGCGCCGGCTGAATGGCGGTGGTGCCGATCTACAGCGACGCATCGCTTCCGCATACCAAGGCGTCACCGACGCATGGAGCCTCGGCGTCACCAGCCTCCCGGCCGTGGTGGTGGACAGGCGCTATGTGGTCTATGGCGAGCCGGACGTGGCTCGCGCTGTAGCGCGCATCGAGCAGCACCGGAGGAACCAGCCGTGACCCGACCATTCGACCTGATGCGCCGCCTGCGCGCTGGCGTGGCTTCGTTGCTGCTGCTCAGCACCACGGGCAGCTACGCCCTCAATACAGCAACCATCGTCGGCTCGGTGGCATCGCCCGATTGCCTCGAATACCGCGTCGTCGGCATCTGCTACTGGCTCTATTGCACATGGACGGGCTGCACCGTGCGCACATCCACCAAAGTGCGCCACTACGTTCCCGACGCGGTGGTTTCCAGCTACAGCAACACCGGCGAGAACCCCTGGGTCGAGGTGCAGTCGATGAGCCCGCCCAACGCATCCGCTGAAGCCGGCGGCGATGGGACCACCAACGAGGACCACGAGAACAATCTCGCCAAGTTCAAGAACGCCGACGTGATCGGCCACCCCGGTACTCTGGTCTTCAGCGAGTTCGCCTCATCGTCCGGCTACATCTGCGAAGGCGCGGGCACGGCATTCATGCCATATCTGCTCAGCACCTTGGATACGCTGGCCTGGCGCTACAACGTGCCCGAGATGGCCTACCCGGAAGCGCTGATTCCGGGCCGGCGCGAGGTTGGCGCACGCACCACGATGAACCTTTGGGGCAACGTGTACCCCCGCGGCGGCTTCCTGCACCAGACCGACGACTTTAAGGCCGGCGCAGTGGTGGCCCAGCGTGCGGGCGATGTGGTCACTCGCCGGGGGCAGATCCACGTCTATCAGCCGTTGCTTGCCAACTCCCGCGACGGCTACTGGCCGGCCGGCGCGCTGATGGAGGGCGATGCCTCCACCGGCAAGTGGCAAGAACTCACACCCGTCCTGTCCTCGTCCTGCACGGTCTTCCCGCGCAGCGGCTTTCTGACCCAGGCGCAGCAAGGCGACTACGCATGGGCGCTGTGGCGGCCGTATGCCTGCTGCGAACGCCGGGGCCAGGTGTTCCTGGGCAGCGTCGATTTCCTCTGAGGTGGTGCCATGAAGTTCCGTCCTGCACTCAATCCGTTCTCCCGCCGGGCACGTCGCACGGAGATCGTCCTGGCGCTGGCCGGCGCACTCGCGCTGGGCAGCGGCGTGGCCTGGGGTCAACTGGGCTACCAGACCAGCGGCAGTGTCATCGGCGATGACGTCATGTACTCGATCGGTGGCGGCAACGCCGTGTCGATGGGCCGTGCGGCCGGCATGCGCTCTCTCGGTGTCGGCGTGGGTTGGAACAGCAACTTGATCTGCGGCGACATGAGCATCCAGACCACGTTGAAGAACCAACTTAACGGCATCACCAACGGCTTCCAGCAAATCATGTCGTCGGTGATCCAGAGTGCCACCAGTGCGGTGGCATCGTTGCCCGCGCTGATCATCCAGCGGGCCGATCCCGGTCTGTACAACCTGCTCACCAATGGCGTGCTGCAGGCGCGGCTGGATTTCGACCGCAGCAAGCTGACGTGCCGTGCCATGGCCGAGAAGATGGCCGAAACGGCGGGCGGCCAGCTCGGCTGGAGCCAGATGGCCGAAGGGCTGGCGCTGCGCGATGCCGTGTCGAGCACGGATGCGGTCTCGGCCATCGAGCAAGCCGAGACGCGACGCGGCAATGACGGCGTGCCGTGGGTCGGGGGCAGCAACGCGGGCGGCTCCGGCCAGCCCGCGATCAAGGTCGTCGGCGATGTCACCCGCGCCGGCTACAACCTGGTCAACGGCCGCGGCGTGACCGACACCTCGTCCATCGCGCCGGCCAGTTGCGGCAGCCTCTCGTGCCAGACCTGGGCCTCGCCGCAGGCCGCCGTCGAGTGGGCTACGCGCGTGCTCGGCGAGAAGGAGCAGCGCACGTGCGATGCCTGCACCAAGACCGAGACGACGCCAGGCGTCGGGCTCACGCCGCTGATCCAGGAAGAGTACGACGCCAAGCTGCAGGCGCTCCAGGACCTGGTGACCAAGGCCAAGAACACGACGCCCGAGAACCTGCGCGAGGCCGGCAGTGCGTCGCTGCCCATCACGCGCGGCGTGATCGAGGCGCTGCGCGACGAGCCCGACCAGCACCTGCTGTCGCAGCGCCTGGCGTCCGAGGTCGCGCTGGCGTCCGTGCTGGAGAAAGCGCTGCTGCTGCAGCGCACGCTGCTCACGGGCAAGAAGGAGCCCAACGTCGCGGCCAACGAGCTTGCCGTTGAGGCGGTGAACCACGAGAGCGACACGCTCGACCGTGAGATTCGCAACCTCAAGACCGAACTGGAGCTGCGGCGCGAGCTGGCGAACAACTCGCCCATGGCGATCATCCAGCGCCACGGCGCGCGCGCGGCCGGCTCGCGCGGCATCTACGAGGGCGATCCTGTGCCGGACCGTCTCGACCAGCTCCAGAAGGGCAATCCGGGGAGTCGGCCATGAGCCCGGCGCGCATGGCCTGGCGGCCGCTGCGCTGGTTGTTCAGCCGGCGCGCGGCGAAGACGCTGCTGTGGCTGGTGCTGATCGTTGCCGCCGCCGTGGGGGCGAACGTCGCGGGCATCTACCTGGTCGGCAGCGTTGCAGGCTGGGAACGGTGGCTGGCGGCCTCCGCAGGGTATTTCTTCATCTGGCGGCTGTGCGTGTACGCGGCAACGGCCTATGGATGGTTCTGGATGCGCCGCCGGGTGCTGGCCCGCGAAGACCAAAGCGGGACAGATGGGCAGGCGCGGCGCCGGCTGATCCGCACCGAGGTCGCCGGCGTTGTCGCCATCGTCGCGCTGGAAGCCAGCCTGTTGATGCAGGCCGCTTGAGGGGAGATCGGGGCCATGACGCTTTTTACGACGGACTACCTGGAGTACTACCTCACCCTCGTGTCCTGGATCGTCAACAACGGCATCTGGGCCGTGCTGGTGTCCAGCGGGGTGTTCGCGCTGCCTTTCGTCGCCATCGTCGTGCAGGAGTGGCTGAAGGCCCGTGCGGAAGGCGCCGACGAAGGCAACAAGGGGGTGCTCTCGGCTGCGCGCATCGAGAACCGGGTCTTCGTCGCCATCGTGGTGGTGATGTTCGCCGGCATTCCGTTCATCGACGTGGACCTCAGCACCATCCAGTACGACAGTTCGCGCTCGGCACAATGCCAAGTCAGCGTGCCGCAGCCCACGGAAACCGGGTGGTCGCAGTCCTTCAGCACCGTCAACAACCAGTCGGCGAAGGTGCCGGTCTGGTGGGCCTTCATGCACGCGCTCTCGCGCGCCGTCACGAGCGCCTCGGTAGCGGCGATCCCGTGCGGTACGGATCTGCGGCAGATGAGGATGGAGATCGACGCGACGCGCATTGACGACCCGGTACTGGCCCAGGAGGTCGCGGACTTCTCGCGGGATTGCTATGGGCCTGCGCGGGCCAAATTGTTCATGCAGCGCCCGGATCTCGATGAGCAGCAGATGCACGATGTAACCTGGATCGGTTCGCGCTTTTTCACGGACACGGGTGGCTACTACGACAGCTACCGCTCCAGCACGGCGCGCGAGGCATGGCCCTACGACGACACCCGCGATGCTGGCCTCGCGCAGGTTGCCAATGGTGGCGGCTACCCGACTTGCAGGCAGTGGTGGTCAGACGGCAGCAACGGCCTGCGGGCACGCCTGCTGGGTCAGGTGGACCCGAGCCTGCTGAATCGCCTAGCGGGCTGGGCCGGGTTCCTCAGCCGGGCCGAGGTGGACGATTCGGTGATCCGCGCCATCGCGTCACCCCGGCAGCAGAAGCTGAACCAGGGCAGCGTCTATACGGACTACGGCGGCCAGATCGACAAGACCCTGCCGAACATCGTGACGCGCGCCACGGGCGACGTCGGGATGGCAGTCGGCGCGATTGCCGCGTTTCCCGCCATGGATGTCGTGCGCCAATCCCTGCCCATGATCCTCGCCTTACTGAAGATGGCGCTGGTCATCTGCATCCCGCTCGTGCTGGTTGTGGGCACCTACGACCTGAAGACGGTCGTCACCGTCAGCGTCGTGCAGTTCGCGCTGTTCTTCACGGACTTCTGGTTCCAGCTCGCACGCTGGATCGATTCAACGATTCTGGACGCGCTTTATGGCTGGGGCTTTGGCTGGAATCGGCCGCACACCAACTTTGACCCGCTAGTGGGGTTGAACAACGCCTTCGGCGACATGCTCCTGATGTTCGTCATGGGCACGATGTTCCTGGTTCTGCCGGGATTCTGGCTGGCGAGCCTTACCTGGGTTGGGATTCGGGCCGGGCACGTCATCCAGGGGCTTTCCGATGGCAGTAAGAGCGCCGGCCAAGCTGGCGGCAAGGGTGCCGGGGCGCTCACCGGAGGAAAGCTGAAATAGCACGAGGCCGGTCAGTCGTCGGTGTACAACTCGTGCGACGTGTCGTTGTACAGGTTGGGAGCGTAGCCCGGCGTCTTGCGCAGCTCGGTGAGGTCGGTGAAAGGCCACTCGTCTTCATCCGAAGTATTGGCAGCAGCGGCCCATCCCGCCGCCGCAACGCCCAGCAGCACGAGTGCGAACCAAAACGCAACGTAGAGCAGCACCCCCAGTACAGCCAGCTTGACTACCCACACGAGCGCGGTAGCGCCAGCTCGCGGCATGCCCTTGGACACCAACCAGTTCGACGCCCGCCGTTCGCCGCGCGCATAGGCACGCCATCCGCGGCCGAAGGCGCGGCCGAGGCGTTCTGCGGTGCTGGTGCGGGTCGTCGTGCTCATGGTCGTCTCCTGCTGCTGAGGAATGCCTATTCCAGTTTGCTCCAATTCATTCGGTTTGAGGCTTCAATGCGCTTTCTTGCCGCTTCAGGACGCTTCGTCCTCCGGCTCTACCGGGCCCGGATCGGGTTCCACGCCGATGCGGTAAGTGGCAACGAACCGCGGCCAGTCCACATGGTCAACCAGGTCGATGTCCTCGACAACGCTGATCTTGGCTCCCGCACGCTCGAACAGGGCGATGCTCTTGGCGGGATAGTTGTTGCGCGACGGGTAGAGCACCCCGTCGAACAGCGGCTCACTGTCGTCTCCGAGCATCGCATGCACCTGTGCGGACACCTGCTGCGTGTGCGTGTAGTCGCGGCTGGCCAACTGCTCCAGGTTCAGGCCGAAGTAGCCCGCCATGACGCCCGGCGCCGTGAGATCGGCCAGAAGCACATCGTCCATCACGCCTACTGCGCGCACCATCCTGGCCCGGACTTCTTTCAGCGCGATCGAGCGTTGCGTGTCTTCAAGCCACTGGTGCTTGTGAAAGACCGACTCCATCAGCGCCGTGGGCAGGTCGCGCCCCAGGTAGAGCACGCCGTAGGTTCCCGCCGGGTCATCGTATCGATTCGTGCTGCTGCGGCCATAGTACAGCGGGCTGCCCCGATAGACGACGCGGCTCACATGCTGGAGCAGTTCACCGGCATCGATCAGGAACGAAGGCAGCTCGTGGCTCATGGCGGTCTCGATTCAATGCACCTGGACGCCCAGCACGTTGAACACGGCCTCGGCCACGTCATCGATCGTGCCATGCGTCACCGCATCCACCGGCGAGCGACCGCCCAGGCCTTCGAGCGGTTCGGACAGCGCGCGGTAGATCGTCCAGTGGTCGATGCCCTCGACCTCCTGAAGCACGGTTTGGGTCAACTGCTGCTTCACCGGGTCGAGCTGCCAGTCGGGCAGCTTCTGGCCGCGCGGCCCCACGTTCAGCGCCAGCAGACGACGGGCGAGGATGTCCTTGTAGATTTGCTGGCGCGACTTGTCCGCCAGCTTGGCGAACTCGGCGGGCGGCAGGTTGTGCGGCTGGTTGAAGGCTTCCAGCAGCACGGCGCGGCCTCGCTGGACGTCGGTTTCAGTCGGTGCCCAACGCGTGTCGGCGCGCAACGTGGCCGCCTTGCGCTGCAAGGCCTGCGCTACCGTTTCACCTTCCAGGTTGGCGGGCAGCGTCACCGCCTCCACGCGCTCGTGGATGAACGCCTGCAACTCGGCCGCGAAAGCCGGGGCATCCCGGATTTCGACGGTATCGGCGAAGCGGCGCACATCCTCCACCGTGACGCGCGGCAGCCGGTCGGCAATGAATTCGATCGCAGTGGGCATGGTCAGCTCCCAGGTAGGTTTGAGACAGGGTTCACTCTAGTCGCCTTTGTCGCTTTTGTCAACTTAGTCGCCTGAGTGGGAGCCTACCTGTGTGGTGTAGCGTCCCGGCAGCATAGGCCGGGGGCCAGCACCAGGTCGCCGTCCAATCCATTCGTGCGGGTTCCACATTGACGCTGGAGCCGCAGCCCAGGCCCCGCTATACCGAAACGGTTAAAGGCCAAAGGGTCGAAACGGCAAGGGAATGGGGTGCAAGGGGAAAGGCCCTACCTCGAAAAGGCCAAAAGGCCTCCCGCCCGGCCCACCATCAGGACATCGACATGCTCTCCCTGTTCCAGCGAAAACGGCCCCCGGTCGCTGCCGCGCCGTCGCCAGCCCCCGCCGTCGATCTCCCGAAAGGGCTGATGCGGCCGGAGTCGGCCGCATCGCTGCTGGCCACCCCGCGCCGGCAGAAGCTGATGGAGCACATCTGGCAGCGCACCTCGCTTTCGCGCCAGCAGTTCGCCACCCTGTACCGCACGCCACTGGAGCGCTACGCCGAGCTGGTCCAGGCTTTCCCGGCCTCCGAAGCGCACCACCACGCATACCTCGGCGGCATGCTCGACCATGGCCTGGAAATCGTCGCCTACAGCCTGAAGCTGCGGCAGTCCCATCTGCTGCCCATCGGGGCCAGCCCCGAAGACCAGGCGGCGCAGGCCGAAGCCTGGACTGCGGCCGTCGCCTATGCCGCCTTGCTCCATGACATCGGCAAGGTGGCGGTCGATCTGCATGTCGAACTGGCCGACGGCAGCGCCTGGCACCCGTGGCACGGCCCCCTGTGTCAGCCGTACCGCTTCCGCTACCGCGAGGATCGCGAGTACCGGCTCCATAGCGCCGCGACAGGCTTGCTCTACCGGCAACTGCTCGACCGCGATCTGCTGGACTGGCTCAGCGGCTATCCGTCCCTGTGGGCGCCGCTGCTCTACGTCTTGGCCGGACAGTACGAGCACGCCGGGGTGCTGGGCGAACTGGTCGTGCAAGCTGACCGCGCCTCCGTCGCTCAGGAATTGGGCGGCGATCCCGCGCGCGCCATGGCTGCACCCAAGCACTCGCTCCAACGCAAGCTGGTCAACGGGCTGCGCTACCTGCTCAAAGAAGAGCTGAA